>Ga0073934_10001924_pt1 | contig 46391 bp, 36 predicted proteins | sample LarsenN4metaG_FD_76834 | JGI IMG/M metagenome (GOLD analysis project Ga0073934, IMG submission 76834) | Hot spring sediment bacterial and archeal communities from British Columbia, Canada, to study Microbial Dark Matter (Phase II) - Larsen... ...
CATGGATGCCGAGCGTCTACCTCGGCATCGAGCCGGACGGAACGGTCAAGATCGTGGCCCACCGCTCGGAGATGGGAACGGGCATCCGGACCGCGCTCCCGATGGTGGTGGCCGAGGAACTCGAGGCCGACTGGACACGGGTCCGGATCGTACAGGCGACCGGCGACGAAAAGTACGGATCGCAGAACACGGACGGCTCCTGCTCGATCCGGGACTTTCACGCGGCGATGCGCGAGGCGGGCGCGTCGGCGCGCCTCCTGCTCGAACGGGCGGCGGCGGCGAAATGGAGCGTGCCGGCCGGAGAGTGCAAAGCGAAGGCGCACATGGTGACCCATGCGCGGAGCGGACGGTCGGCCGGCTTCGGCGAACTGGCGGCGGCCGCGGCCGCGCTGCCCGCGCCGGCCAGACAGGACCTCCGGTACAAGCCGCCCGCCGAGTACCGTTATGTGGGCAGGAACGTGCCGGTCACGGATCTGGCTGACATTCTGACAGGGCGTGGAACATTCGGCATGGACGCCAAAATGCCCGGGATGCTGTACGCCTCGATCGAAAGGCCGCCCGTGTTCGCCGGGCAGTTGAAACGCTTTGACCCCACCGAGGCGTCGAAGGCCCCCGGAGTGCACAGCGTCGTCGTGGTGGACCCGTTCAAGCCGCCGCACAGGTTCCAGCCGCTCGGCGGCGTCGCGGTGCTCGCCGACAGCACGTGGGCGGCGATCCAGGGGCGCAGGAAGCTCAAGGTCGAGTGGGAGGCGGGCGCCAACGCGTCGTGGGAGTCCGGCGCCCAGAAGACGGCGCTGATGGAAGCGGCGCGGAAAGCGCAGAAAGTGGTTCGGAATATTGGCGATGTCGACTCCGAGTTCGCCAAAGCGGGCAGGACGCACGAAGCCGAATACTGGGTCCCGATGCTGGCGCACGCTCCCATGGAGCCGCCGGCCGCCGTGGCCGAATTCAAGGACGGCAAGGTGACCGCCTGGGCGTCGACGCAGAACCCGCAGGCGGTCCAGGAAGCCATCGCGAGCGCGATGGGCCTGTCCAAGAAGGACGTGACCTGCCACGTCACGCTGCTCGGCGGAGGCTTCGGACGGAAATCAAAGCCGGACTACGTGGTGGAAGCGGCGATTCTCTCGCGGAAGACCGGCCGGCCCGTGAAAGTGGCATGGAGCCGGGAAGAAGACATCCGCTTCGACTACTACCACACGCCGGCAGCTCTGTACTTCAAGGCCGCCATGGACGCCAAGGGCCGCCCGACGGCATGGCTGCAACGGAGCGTGTTTCCGACCATAGGTTCGACGTTCGACGCCACAGCCACCTACGGGCAGGACTTCGAGATCGGAATGGGGCTGGTCGATTTGCCGTTTGCGATCGCCCACCACCGCGCCGAGAACGGGCCGGCGCCCAACCCGGTCCGGATCGGCTGGATGCGCTCGGTCGCCAACATCTACCACGCCTTCGGAATCCATTCCTTTCTCGACGAGCTTGCGCACGCGGCGCGCCGGGATCCGGTCGAATACGCGCTGGACGTGATCGGACCGGCGCGGAAGGTAGACCTGGCGGCGGAGGGCGTCAAATACTGGAACAACACCCAACCGCTGGAGAAGTTTCCGATCGACACAGGCCGGCTGCGCCGTGTCGTGGAGGTCGTGGCGGAGAAGTCCGGGTGGGCGAAACGAAAGTCCGGAGCCGGCCGGGGTTGGGGGTTTGCGGCGCACCGCAGCTTCCTGAGCTATGTCGCCGCCGTTGTGGCGGTCGAGGTCGACGGCCGGGGCCGAGTGCGGATTCCGGAGGTCCATATCGCCGCGGACGCCGGGATGATCATCCATCCGGACCGGGTGACGGCCCAGTTCGAGGGCGCGGCGGTGTTTGCAACCAGCATCGCCATGATGGGCGAGATCACGGGCGAAGCGGGCAAGGTGAAGCAGTCGAACTTTCACGACTATCCCGTCGCCCGGATTCAGGAAGCGCCGCTCCACACGCAGGTCCATATCGTCAGCAGCGGGGAGCCGCCGGCCGGGGTCGGCGAGCCGGGGGTCCCGCCGGTTGTTCCGGCCATCACGAACGCGATTTTCGCCGCCACCGGCAGGCGTATCCGCGACCTGCCGGTCAAGAAGCACAAGCTCGCCTGACAGGCCGGAGGAATGAACACCGTCCTCTGGCTTCTCTTCTTGTCGATGACCATCAACTACATCGACAGGGGGGCTTTGTCCGTCTCGGCGCCGGTGCTGTCAAAAGAATTGGGGCTCACGGCGGACCGGATGGGATGGCTGTTTTCGGCCTTCTTCTGGAGCTACTCCCTGTTTCAGCTCATCTCGGGATGGCTCGCCGACCGCTACGACGTCAAGCGCGTCTACGCCGCGGGCTTCACGATCTGGTCGGCGGCGACGATGGCGATGGGATTGCTGCCGCGTTTCGAGGCGCTGGCCGGCGCGCGGCTGCTGCTCGGCATCGGCGAGAGCGTCGCCTATCCGGCCTGCTCGAGGGTGATCGTGCAGAACTTCCCTGAGAACCGCCGCGGATTCGCCAATGCGCTGGTGGACGCGGGCACCAAGATCGGGCCTGGCCTGAGCACGTTGTTCGGCGGGTTGCTGGTCAGCGCCTTCGGATGGCGGGCGCTGTTCATCGGCCTCGGCGCGGTCAGCCTGCTGTGGCTGATCCCGTGGATTCTGCTGGTTCCGCGGGGAGCGTCGGACGGCGAAAAGGGGCCGAGGCAGCCGTCGATCGGCTACGGAGAGTTGCTGCGAAACCGGCAGCTGTGGGTGACGTCGGCCGGAATGTTCTGTCTCGGCTATGTCTGGTACTTCCTGCTGTCGTGGCTTCCGAGCTACCTTGTCAGCGAACGCGGCTTCTCGATTCAGGCGATGGCCGTGTCCGGGTCGGCGCCCTTCTTCGTAATGGCGGCGGCAACGGTGTTGGGGGGGTGGCTGAGCGACCGGTGGATCCGCCGCGGCGGCGATGTCTCGCGCGTGCGCCGGACGTTCGCGGTATGCGGCTTGGCCGGGTGCGGTGCGGCGATGGCGCCCGCGGTTCTGACGAAAGACCCGGCTGCGGCGATAGGCCTGATCTGCGCGGCCTGTTTCTGCCTGGGCGTGTACACCTCGAATGTCTGGGCCATCACGCAGACGCTGGCCGGCTCGCACGCGGCGGCGAAATGGACGGCGTTTCAGAACTTCGTGGGCAACCTGGGAGGCGTGGTCTCGCCGGCGCTGACCGGCTGGATCGTGGCCCGCACGGGGTCCTTCCTGTACGCGTTTTTCGGCGCCGTGGCGGTGGTGGCCGCGGGTGCGCTCTGCTACGCGATCCTGCTCGGGGAAATCCGCTCGGTGAGGTGGAAAGGAGGCGAGAGGTGAGAAGACCGGCGGTCATCGAAACGCTGGCGGAACTGGTCCGCATCAACAGCATCAATCCGGCCTACGACAACGGGGTTCCGGAGGCGGGCGTGGCGGACTTCGTGGGCGATTTCTTCGCCGCCCGGGGAATCGAAACGTGGCTTCAGGAGGTGCATCCCGGCCGATCGAACCGGATCGCGAGGCTGTCGGGCCGGGGCGCGGGCAGAATCGTCCTGGAGGCGCATATGGACACCGCGTCCGTCAACGGGATGACGATCGACCCGTTCGATCCGGTCATTCGCGACGGCAGGCTGTACGGCCGGGGGGCCTGCGACACCAAGGCGGGGCTGGCGGCGATGATGGAGGCGGTGGCGTCCCTTCACCGCGACGGGATCGAGCCGGCCTGCGAGGTCTGGCTCTGCGCGGCGGTGGACGAGGAGTTCTCCTTCACCGGAGTGACCCGGTTCTGCCAAGGTCTCAAGGCCGACGCAGCGATCGTCGCCGAGCCGACGGAGTTAAGGAACATCTCCGCCAGCAAAGGGGTGCTGCGCTGGCGGATTCGCACCAACGGCAAGGCGGCGCACAGTTCGAAGCCGCACCTGGGTGTGAACGCCATAGAGCACATGGCCGCGGTCGTGCAGGCCATCGGCGAGGAGAACCGCAAACTCGCGGCGGCCTCTCATCCGCTGCTCGGGCCGGGCACGCTCAACGTCGGCGTCATTTATGGCGGAGTGCAGGTCAATTTCGTACCCGATGGCTGCGTGATCGAGATCGACCGCCGCCTGCTGCCCGGCGAGCGCGCCGAAGCGGTGCTGGCGGTCCACGAGGCGATGCTCGGACGTTTGCGGGAGTCGGTTCCGGGCTTCAACGCCGTCCAGGAGCTTCCGCCGATGCTGGTCGACGAAGCGCTCGAAACTCCCCTCGATTCGCCCGTGGTGCAGACAGCGTCGCGGGTCCTCGAACGGATGGGGCTGGACGGAACTCCGGCGGGCGTGCCCTATGGAAGCGACGCGAGCAAGTTGGCGCGGCAGGGCGTGCCGAGCCTCATTTTCGGACCGGGGTCGATCGACCAGGCGCACGCCGCGGTCGAATGGGTGGAGTGTGACCAGGTCGAGCGGGCGGTCGACTTCTACCGGGGTTTCGTGCTCGAGTTCTGCCCGTGAGAGCCTTGTGGCCGGGATCCGCCGAGTCGAGCGTCAACGGTCTTCGTCGACCAGTTGGGCGTCCGGCGGCAGCTTGAACTCGAACATCGCCGGCGCCAGCGGCGCGTTAGCCTGCTCGCCGGAGAACCGGTAGACCAGGACCGACTGATCCTGCCCGGTGACGCGAAGCAGCTGAATCCGCGCGTCGGGTTCGACCAGGAATGCCACCTGTGTGTACGGGGCGCGCTCCGATTTCGGCGTCGCCACGATGTATGTGTTCGATCCTTCCGGATACGTCCGGAACTCCTTGAAGTCGCGCTGGAAATCGAGCCGGCCCATGAGGAACGCCAGAGGGGCGCGCAGGTCGTCGCTGTCCTTGACACGGGCGCGCGTCACCTGGCGCGCACCCGGCGAGTAATAGTAGAAGAAACGGCCGTCGCTCAGAAAGAACTTTCCCGCCGGCGCCGTGTAGTTCCAGCGCATCCGGCCCGGCTTGGCGAGGTAAAGTTCGCCCGATTCGGTTCGCGTAATCCGCCCTTTGCCGCTGAGCGACTGCTCGAAGCCGAGCCGCAGGGTACGGGGCCTGTTATAACGGTCCTCCACGCGGCGCAACAGCTTCATGAGGTCGGACTGGGCGGACAGAGACGGCAGAACGGCAAGAACCAGAAAAACGGGAGGCAGACATGCTCTCACACCCTCCATTGACGCACAGGCGTACACGCCGTTGCTGGGTTATGATTGATTGGATCTATGGACCACCTGCTGAGCTTGATCCTGTTGACGCCGCTGGCCGGGTTCGTGGTCTTGCTGTTCATTCCATCGGGCAACGAGCGGGCGCTGAAGGTGTGGGCGAACGCCGCCATGGGTGTGGGCTTCGCCCTCACGCTCCCGCTCGTGACGGCCTTCGACCGGTCAAAGGACTTCCAGTTCGAGGAGCGGCTGCCCTGGATCCCGTCGATCGGAGCCTCCTACCATCTCGGAGTCGACGGTATCGGCGTCCTGATGGTCGTCATGACGGCGCTGCTTGGGTGGATGGCGGTTCTGGCGAGCTGGAGTTCGATCACCACGCGGCTCAAAGAATACTATGCCTATTTCCTGTTGCAGCAGGTGGGTATGGTCGGCGTGTTCGTCTCGCTCGACATGTTCCTGTTCTTTCTGTTCTGGGAGCTGACGCTGGTTCCGATGTATTTCATCATCGCGATCTGGGGCGGGCCGCGGCGCGCCTACGCCAGCATCAAGTTCGTTATCTACACGCTGGCCGGTTCGGTCCTGATGCTGCTGGGAATCCTGACGCTGTACTATTTCCACCACCAGCAGTTTCAGGTCTACAGCTTCGACTGGAAGGACCTTCTGAAAGTCACGTTGCCATGGAACGCGGCGTGGTGGGTGTTCTGGGCGTTCTTTCTCGGCTTCGCTGTCAAGGTGCCGATGTGGCCGTTCCACACATGGCTCCCGGATGCGCACGTCGAAGCGCCCACGGCGGGATCCGTCGTGCTGGCCAGCATCCTGCTGAAAATGGGCACCTATGGATTCCTCCGGTTTTCGCTGCCGCTGCTGCCGGAAACGTCGAAGCATCCGACGGTGATCGCGATTGTCGCCGCCCTGTCGATTATCGCGATCGTCTACGGGGCGTTCGTCTGCCTCATGCAGAAGGACATGAAAAAGCTGATCGCGTATTCCTCCGTCAGCCACATGGGTTTCTGCACGTTGGGGATCTTCGCCCTGAATCCGGCCGGAATCGCCGGCAGCGTGATCCAGCAGATCAATCACGCCATTTCTACCGGAATGCTCTTCCTGATCGTCGGAGTCGTCTACGACAGGCGTCATTCGCGCGAGATTGCCGCTTACGGCGGCTTGCTCAAGGTGATGCCGGTTTACACTTTCGTGTTCCTGTTTGCGGCGCTGAGTTCGATGGGGCTGCCTCCGCTCAACGGATTCATCGGCGAGGTGACGATTCTCCAGGGCGCCTACCAGGTGTCGATCACGTGGGTTCTGTGGGCGGCGCTGGGCATCCTTCTTGGAGCGGCCTACCTGCTGTGGCTGTTCCAGCGCACGATGCTCGGCGACCTCGACGAGAAGAACGCCGCGCTGCCGGATCTGAGCTGGCGCGAGATCGCCGTGTTCGCACCCCTGATCGCGTGGGCGGTCTGGATCGGCGTCTATCCGCGGCAGCACTTCGAGTTGATCGAGCGGCCGGTGGCGCAGATCGTCGAACGGGTCAAGCCGGGCTATCACATGGACAAGAAGATCCGGAACCCGATCGCGCAGCAACGAATCCGCTAAAACCTGCGCGGGGCCGCCGAACCGGCGTCAGATTCCGCTGTCAGGTATGATTCTGGGTTCCAGCGTGCTTGCCCGCTCCACCCACATCCGGACTGTATCGGAAGGGGGCACGCTCCGGGCGTAGCGGCCTGTGGCGTTTGTTGCGGAAAGCCGGGCGTGGAGGTCCGCGGGGACTTCGCCACGCAGGTCGCTGACCGAGCGCACCCCGGCCTCCTCAAGCAGTTCGGCCCAATCCGGCTCGACGCCGTCGACGCGGAGCAGGTCAGCCATCCGGGTCCACTTGGCGATCAGGTCGCGCTTGATTCCGGCCTCCGTTGCGATGCGATCCCGGCCCGCCGGGGAGGCGCCGTGCTCGAGCAGGTCCTTCACCTGAAGAATACCCACCGAGCGCAGCTTTTGGCCAAAAACGGGTCCGATGCCCTCGATCCGTTCGATATCTCCGAAGCCTTCTCGTTGTGTTCTGAGAACCAGCGAGTCGAGCCGGCGCCGTAGCGACAGGAGGCGGTCGGAGGCGCCCGTGCCCCCGTCCGGCGGACCGGCCTGTGAGGCTTCAATCGCGGCGTAGCGGTCTCTCCAGTCACGGGCGGACGCCTCGGCGGCCAGGACACGGCTCTGCGCGGCGTTCAGTTCCTCGCGAAGATCATCGAGCGCGAGGACGAGATTTCCATGCTTGCGGCGCCACTCGGCCTCGGCTATCTCGGCGGCCGCGCGGCCGGCCCGCGCCGCCTCCATGTCCTCCCGCAGGCGGGCGACGGCCTCCCGCAGCCCGGCGTCACCGGCATTGTCCTCCCCTGCACGGCGGAGGTCGAGGGACATTTGACGCTGTTCGGCCTCGACGGCGCTCAGCTTCTCCTGCGCCGCGGCGACTTCGGCCCGGAACTGCTCGACCTTCTTTCGAAGCGCGGCGCCTTCCGCCTCGGCCTGCTGTATGAGCCCGGACGCTTCGGCTTCCAGCGCTTCCGCTCTGCGGATCCAGGTGCTTCGCTCCTCTTCGAGCCGGCTGTGTGCGTCACGGGAGGCTTGAAGCTCCGAGGCCAGCGTTGCGTTTTCGGCTTCCAGCGACGCGGCCCGGGCTGTCAGGGCGGTCAGGGAACTTTGAAGCTCCTCGATGCGGCGGGATGCTTCCGCGTGCTCGGTCTTGAGCCGGGCGCTGAGGCTGTCCAGGTCCACCACCTTCTGCCGCAGTCCCGCCACGAGCCCTTCCGATTCGCGCAGCTTGACGACCACCGCGTCGCGCTCGCTTTCAGCGAGGCCGGCCTTGGCGCTCCAGTCCGATTCAAGCTGCGCCAGCCGCGATCCAAACCCCAGTCCGCGCAACAGCCACCCAAGCAGCCCTCCCAAGAGGAACCCGGCGAGGGTACAAAAGAAAAAGTTCCAAAGCACATAGCTCATGGGTTCAGATCCCCTTCACCGTGAATTCCGTCCGCCGGTTCCTGGCTCTGCCCTCCTCCGTCTCGTTGGACGCCAGCGGGACATCCGAACCGTAACCCCGGGCTGTGAAGCGGCTGGCGTCAAGGCCCTTGTCAACCATGTACCGGATGACCGCGGCCGCGCGCCGCTCGCTGAGCCGCCTGTTCCTCCACTCCGGGCCGCGCGAGTCGGTATGGCCTCCTACTTCGATCGCCGCCTGCGGGCAAGCCCTGGCGGCGTCGGCCAGTTTATCGAGCAGCGGATAGCTTCTGGCGTCGATGACCGCTTTGCCGGTTTCGTAGAGAATGGGTTCGTTCAGCAGAAGCCTGAACCTCTGCTGGCACGCGACCGCCTCCCGGCGCTCGACCGCGGTTTGGTCCAGTTTCGTGATCGGTTGGATGCCCAGTTCATTGTTGACTTGTTCTACGCCCCAAATTGCGGCTACCCGGCTCCCGGCCCTCACCTTGGCGGATTCGTCCGGTACCGTGCCTTTGAGGGTGATGATCTGCCCCTCCGCGGCTGCCTGGGCGTTTGTCAGGCCCATGCCGGCCAGCATGTCCTGAGTGCGCCTGGTGAGATCCGCTTCGATTTCGGCGCGATGAGCAAGGGCGCAGAAATAGGAGAGCGCTGCTACGCCGCACAGGCCGGTTAGAATCAGGAGGGTCCTCATATGTGGGTATTCCGTGAATCCTCCTTTAAGGCCAACTTGTCGCTTTCGTCGAGAGGTAAGTGTAGGCTAACACAGTGTCGTCTGCCCGGAAAGAAGAGAGCTGCGCTTTCACGAAGGACCGGCTGTGAGTTTCGTCACCTTCGCCGCCGGATCGCATCTCAGTTGCTGATGGCAGTGCGTACTCTTGGGGTGCTTGTTCTGGCCGCACGCGTCTGGGGCGCCGAGCCGCTGACGCTTCGGGAGGCGGTTCAGCTTTCGCTGCGCAGCCACCCTTCTCTGGAGGCGCTGGCGGAGAAGGTCAAGGCGGCGGAGGCCGGTATCGGGCAGGCCCGGGCAGGGGCGTATCCGCGCTTGACCTACTCCGAATTGTTTCAGACGAGCAACAACCCGGTCTTTGCGTTTTCGTCGATCCTTGCGCAGCGAAGGTTCGCCGAGTCAAACTTCCGGATCGATGCGCTCAACAATCCCGGGTTTGTCAACAACTTTCAATCCCAGGCCGGAGTGGAGGCGATCCTTCATGATTTTGGGGCGACACGGGCGCGAGTGGCCGCGGCGACGGCCGGGCGGAAAATGACGGAAGAGCAGGAGCGCCTGGCCCGGATGGAACTGGTGGCGAGGGTCGCCCGGACCTATCACGGTGTCGTGCTGGCGGAAGAAGCCCGGAAGGTGGCGCAGTCGGCGCTTCGGTCGGCGGAGGCGGACCTGGCGAGGGCGGAAGCGCTCCGCGCGGCAGGGATGTCGACCGATGCGGACGTCCTGTCGATCAAGGTACACCTGGCGCAGGCGCGGGAGCAGGAGATCCGCCGCAAGTACGACATTGAGGTTGCGCGGGCGGCGCTCAACGAAGCGCTGGGCGTCGAACTGGGCCGCGAGTTTGCGCTGACGACGCCGCTTTCGGAGGCGCGCAAACCGGAGGAGAGGACTGTGACGCGGCCGGAGGTCCGGCAGGCGGAACTCGCCGGCCAAATGGCCGAGGCGCAGCGGGCGGCGGCGCGGACGTCGATGTATCCGAGGATCGTCGCGCAAGGAATGTTTGAGGCCGACCGGGGCCGCTTTGTGACGCGCGCCGGAGCGAACTGGTTCCTGGGCGGCGGTCTCAAATGGAGCCTGTCGACCGGAGGGGCTGAGAAAAGGCAGGCGGAGGAGGCCGCGCACAACGCCGCGTCCGCCCGCGCACGGCAGCGCGAAGCAGCCGCCGCGATCGAACTTCAGATCCGCCAGGCCCGGGCCGCACTGGCCGCGGCCGGAGAGCGGGTCGCGGTAGCCGAGGCGGCGGTGGGACAGGCCGAGGAAAGTCTGCGGATCACGCAGAACCGTTACGAGGCGGGACTCACCACGGTGCACGAATTGCTGCGGAACGAATCGGCGGTGCTCGAATCCAGGATGCGGCGGCTGGCGGCCATCCACGACCAGCGGCTCGCTGCGGTCATGGTCGATTTCGCGCAAGGCACGTTATCAGGAGATTCGGATGTCCTCAACTAGAAGCGGTCTCGCGGTGGGCCTGGTGCTGCTCAGCGGGTGCGGCCAACATGCGGCGCAGCCTCCGGCGGCGGGAAAACTCCCGCCGGTCACGGTGAGCACACGAAGTGTCGGGATTTCGGCTTGGCCGGACGGCTTCGAGGCGACGGGAACGGTTCGGGCGAAGGCGGTCACGACGGTAGCCTCGCGTCTGATGGGATACGTCCGGGAAATCCGGGTGCGCGAAGGGGACGCCGTGGCCGAGGGGCAGACGCTGGTGATTCTGGACTCGCGGGACCTGACGTCGGCGCACAAGCAGGCCGAGGCGGCGTTGGCCGAGGCGCGGAGCGGCGTTCCGGAGGCGGAGAGCGCGATCCGGGCCGCCCGGGCGCAACTGGATCTGGCGCGGACGACGCACAGGCGCATGGAGGATCTGCTCTCGAAGAAGTCGCTGGCGCAGCAGGAGTACGACGTTTCGGCGGCCCGGCTTCGGGCCGCCGAGTCCGCGGTCGAAATGGCGGAGGCGCGCCGGATCCAGTTGAACGAACGGATCCGCCAGGCTCAGCAGGCGGTGGAATCGGCGGCGGTGGCGCTCGGGTACGCCGAGATCCGGGCGCCGTTTGCGGGCCGCGTGGTCGCGCGAAAGGCGGAGCCGGGAACCATGGCGGCGCCCGGCATGCCGCTGCTCGAGATCGAGCAGGCGGGCGCGCTCCGCCTGGAGGCGATGGTCGACGAATCGCGTCTGGGTGTGGTGCGGACAGGGATGTCGGTGACAGTCCGGCTAGACGCGGTGGAAGGTCCGCTCACGGGCCGCGTGTCGGAAATCACGCCGGCTGTCGAGGCCGCCTCAAGGACCTTCCCCGTCAAGATCGACCTTCCGCACAGGACGGGAATCCGCTCCGGCATGTTCGGCCGGGCGGAGTTCGCGCTGGGCCAGCGGCGGGTCCTGGCTGCTCCGGCGTCGGCGCTGGTGGCGGACGGACAGGTGATCTCGGTATTTGTAGCCGAAGGAGACACGGCGCGGAAACGGATTGTGCGAACCGGAGCCTCGCGGGGTGACGAGGTGGAGATTCTGGCCGGCCTTGCCGAAGGCGACCGGCTGATTCATCCCCGGCCGGCAGGTCTGCGTGACGGAGACGCCATCGCGCCGGGACAGGCGGGTGAGGGGCGATGAAAGCAGGTATCGCCGGAGCGGTGGCGCGCGCGTTCATCGACTCCAAGCTGACTCCGCTGTTCATCGGCGCCTCTCTGCTGACGGGGTTGTTCGCGGTGCTGCGGCTGCCGCGCGAGGAAGAACCCCAGATCATCGTTCCGATGATCGACGTGTTCGTGTCGATGCCGGGCGCATCGGCCCGGGAAGTGGAGGAACGGGTCACGCGGCCCATGGAGAAGCTGCTGTGGGAGATTCCCGGCGTCGAGTACCTTTACTCCACGTCCTCGCCCGGGATGTCGCTGGTGATCGTTCGATTCAAAGTGGGCGAAGACGAAGAACGCAGCATCGTGCGGCTGAATCAGAAGCTGTTTGCGAACTTCGACCTGATCCCTCCCGGCGCCTCCCCGCCGCTGGTGAAGCCGCGTTCGATCGACGACGTCCCAATTCTTGCTCTCACATTGTGGAGCCGGCGCTACAACGATCTCGACCTGCGCGCCGTGGCGGCGCAGGTTCACGACACCATCAAACAGACGCCGGACGTCTCCGCCGTTCAGATTCTCGGCGGACAAAGGCGCACGATGCGGGTGGAACTGGATCCGGCCCGGCTCGCCGCCTACTCCCTGACCCCGCTGGACGTCTTCCACGCGCTCGAGGCAGCCAACCGGAGGATGCCGGCCGGCGCATTCTCCTCGGGCAACCGCGAGTTTCTGATCGAGGCCGGCCAGTGGATCCGGACCGCGGCCGAAGCGGGCGCCGTGGCGGTCAACGGCGCCTCCGGGAAAGCCGTGTTCGTCCGGGACGTCGCGACCGTGACCGAAACGGGCGAGGATCCATCTCAGTACGTCCAGTTTGGTGAGAAAGGCCGCTTCCATCCGGCCGTGACCATCTCCGTCGCGAAACGAAAGGGGACGAACGCCATCGACGTCGCGCACAGCGTGCTTGAGCGAGTGGAAGCGTTGCGGGGCACGGTGATTCCCTCGGAGGTGGAGATGAGCATCACGCGCCACTACGGGGAGACGGCGGCGGAGAAGTCGAACGAACTGCTCTACCACATGGCGATCGCGGTGCTGTCGGTGAGCCTTCTGATCGCCCTGACGCTCGGGTTCCGGGAGTCGGTCATCGTGTTTACCGCGATTCCCGTCACGCTGGCGCTGACCCTGGCGGTTTTCTATCTTTACGGCTACACTCTGAACCGGATCACGCTGTTCGCGCTGATTTTCTCGATCGGGATCCTGGTCGACGACGCGATTGTCGTGGTCGAAAACATAGTGCGTCACCGGCGCCTCCCGTGCAACTGGGAGCGGCCGATGAAAGACGTCGCCATCGAGGCGGTGGCTGAAGTGGGCAACCCGACCATTCTGGCGACGTTGACGGTGATCGCGGCGATCCTTCCGATGGCGTTTGTCAGCGGGTTGATGGGCCCCTACATGAGGCCGATCCCGGTGGGAGCGTCGGCGGCCATGGCCTTCTCGTTGCTGGTGGCGTTCGCGGTGACGCCATACGCGGCGGTGCGTGTGTTCGGCAAAGAGTCCCCCCAGACACACGGCGGGGGAGAGGACTGGGTGACGGTCCTCTACCGCCGCTTCATGGGGCGCCTCCTGGCGGACCGGATCCACCGGTGGGGCTTTCTGGCGCTGGTGACGCTGTTGCTGCTCGGGTCGATGGCGCTCGTCTACACGCAGTTTGTCAAAGTGAAGATGCTGCCGTTCGACAACAAGAGCGAGTTCCAGGTGATCGTGGACATGCCGGAAGGGACGACCCTCGAGGAGACGGCGCGGGTGACGCGATTGCTCGCCGGCGAGGCGTTCCACCTGCCTGAGGTCGTTGACGTCCAGACCTACTCGGGCACGGCCGCGCCATTCAACTTCAACGGACTGGTGCGCCACTACTACCTGCGGCGGGGCGCCAATGTGGCCGATATTCAGGTGAATCTGCTCGGCAAACACGCGCGCGACCGCCAGAGCCACGACATCGCCAAGGCCCTGCGGGAGCGCCTGGCGCCGCTGGCGGCCCGTCTGGGCGCGAACGTGAAAGTAGCCGAAGTGCCGCCGGGTCCGCCGGTTCTGCAAACGCTGGTCGCCGAGGTGTACGGACCCGAGGAAGAGGGGCGCCTCCGTGTGGCTTCGCAGATCAAGGGAATCTTCGAGAGCACGCCCGGAGTCGTGGATGTGGACTGGTACGTCGAGGACGAACAGCCGAAGCACCGGGTTCTCATCGACACGGAAAAGGCCGCGCTGCACGGGCTCACGGCCGCGGACGTGGCGCGGGCGGTCCGGTTGGCGTCGGCGGGCGAAGTGGCCGGCCTGGCGCACGTGGAGGGGGCCAAGGAGGACGTGCCGATTGAAGTGCGGTTCCGGCGCGAGCGGAGATCATCCGCCGAAGCGCTGGCCGGAATCCGGCTGCGCGGGCGGTCCGGCGAGATGGTCACGCTGGGTGAGTTGGCGCGGTTTGAAGCAGTCCGGGCGGAGCGAAACATCTACCACAAGAACCTGATGCCGGTGACCTACGTGACGGCGGACGTGGCGGGGGCGATGGAGAGCCCGGTTTACGCGATCCTGGCAACGGGAGCGAAGATTGGCGCAATCAGACTGGCCGAAGGCTACACCATCGAACAGTGGACGTCGCGGCAGCCGGACTCGGGGGCGCGCTACGCCATGAAGTGGGACGGCGAGTGGCACATCACCTACGAGGTGTTCCGCGACCTCGGCATCGCCTTCGCGGCGGTGCTGGTGCTGATTTACGTGCTGGTGGTGGCGTGGTTCCAGTCGCTCGCCACGCCGCTCATCATTATGGCGGCGATTCCGTTCTCTCTGGTCGGCATTCTGCCGGCGCACGGACTGCTGAACGCGTTCTTCACGGCGACGTCCATGATCGGATTCATCGCAGGGGCGGGTATCGTCGTGCGGAACTCGATCATCCTGGTGGACTTCATCGAGTTGCGGCTGAGGGAGGGCATGCCGCTGGCGGAGGCCGTCGTCGACGCCGGGGCGGTGCGGTTCCGGCCGATGATGCTGACGGCGGCGGCCGTGGTGGTAGGATCAAGCGTGATCCTGTTCGACCCGATTTTCCAGGGGCTGGCCATTGCGCTGATGGCGGGCGAGATCGCGTCGCTTCTGCTGTCGCGCATGACCGTACCCATCGTCTATTACGTGTTCCATGGGAGGTCTTCCGGACTATGAACGTCGAACGTTTCCTTCGCCTGATCGCCGGGCTGTTCGTCATGGCGAGTGTCGCGCTGGGCTACTGGGTCAATCCGGCCTGGTTTCTGCTGACCGGGTTTGTCGGGCTCAACCTTTTCCAGTCCGCGTTCAGCAACTGGTGCCCGATGATGACGATCCTGCGGAAGTGCGGCGTGAAGGGATGAGCCCTCCGGCGTCAACCGCCCGCCGCCACTGAGCGGAGAGAGGAAAACACAAGGGCCCGGGGCCGGGAGGTGGTAGCATCCGTCACAGGAGCAACCACCATCATGCATTCCATCTCCACGAAACACCGGCGCGCCGGCGCCGTGCTCGCTCTCTCGTTCGCCGCCGTGGGAGGCGGGCTGTTTTTGGCCCGCGGCAACGAATCCCGGCCGGGCCCGCCCCCGAATGACGGCAAACTCCGGATCATTGTTTTCGGGGCCCATCCCGATGACGCCGAGTTCAAAGCCGGCGGCGTGGCGTCGATGTGGGCGGCGCAAGGACATCACGTCAAATTCGTTTCGATGACCAACGGGGATCAGGGCCACTACACGATGACCGGCGGCGCGCTGGCGAAGCGGCGCAAGGCCGAAGTCGAGGCGGCCGCGAAGATCCTCGGCATCCAGACGGAAGTCCTCGACATCCACGACGGCGAACTGATGCCGACTCTCGAAAACCGGAAGCGGATGGTCCGGCTGATTCGCGAATGGCAGGCGGACGTGGTCATGGGACACCGCCCGAACGACTACAACCCGGACCATCGCTACGTCGGCGTCCTCCTCCAGGATTCGGCGTTCATGGTGACCGTGCCGTTCTACGACCTGCACACGCCTGCCGTCGATCCGAATCCGGTGTTTCTGTTCCTCTCGGACCGTTTCCAGCGGCCCAATCCGTTCCGGCCGGACATCGTCGTTTCGATCGACGATGTGTTTGAGAAGAAGATCAGCGCCGTGGATGCGCTCGCCTCCCAGGTGTACGAGACGGTCTACGGCGTGGACGCCGCGACGCGGAAAGCGCGGCTGGATGCGATTCCCCGCGACCCCGCCGGACGCCGCGACTTCGCGCGGCGGCTCCACGGGGACCGCTACGCGGCGGTCGCCAACGATTACCGGCAGGAGTTGACGAAACGGTACGGCGCCCGCGGCCGGAACGTGAAGTACGCCGAGGCGTTCGAGATCTGCGAGTACGGGCGGCAGCCCTCGGAGGAGGAGATCCGCAAACTGTTTCCGTTCTTTCCGTCGAACTGACCGCGCCCGGACGCCGCTATTTCTTGAAGTACCAGAGCCAGAAGTATTGCTGGCCCGCGCCGTGGCGGTAGCGCGGTTCGAAGCCGCAACGCTCCGCCATGTCGACGGCGTCGGCGTCGCTGAAGGGCACGCCAAGCCAGGTGTCGCCCGGAGGGATTTCGATCGTGACGTCGCCCTGAACCTGGAATTTGAACAGCCCGCCGGGCCGCAACAGGCGGTGGACCTCGCGGACGTAGCCTTCAATGATCGCGCGCGAGGGAATGTGCTGGAAGACGATGGAGGAGAAGGCGAAGTCGACCTCGACCTCGCCGAGCACGGAGAGGTCGCGCCCGTTGTTCTGGAAGACCCGGGCGTTCGGATACTCCCGCAGGGCGGCCCTGGCCTGCGCGATCATCTCGCCGCTGATGTCGACTCCGAGGACTTCGCCGAACAGCCGCGCGAGGGCCCGCGTGACGCGCCCGGCGCCGCAACCGATTTCGAGAACGCGCATCTGCTTGGGATCCTTTCCCTGGCAGATGTTGATCATGTCGGTGAGGATCTCCTCCGCCACGGTGCGTTCGCCGGAGGCGAAGAAGTCCTCGTCGGTCCAATCCTCGCGCTCGGTGTTGACGTAGTAGCGGGCGTTCCGGCGGGCGCGCTCGTCCCAGTCGCGCCGCATCATCTCCGCCTGCTGTTCGGGAGTAATCGAACCCATTTCTCTACTATCATAGAAGTTTGGAGCAACGCGTTTCAGCGATCTTGTTTTACGGCGCGATTCTCCACGCCGGCGAGTTGCGCTTCGCGGGCACGGCGCGGGGATCTTCGGGAATCGGTGCGCCGGTGACGATGACGGTGAAAACGGCCGGGCAGGGAGTGGAGGTCAGAATGCCGCCGTTTTCGATTCTGGCTTCGGAAACCGTGCTGGCCGGGAGTTGCCCGAACGGGGAGTGCCGGCTGACGGGCCGCAACGGTCTCGCGCTCGTCAAGGTGGCGGGGCGGATGGACGGGAATTCCTTCACCGGCGCCTATCAGATCATTTACGAAAGCAAGGAGCGAATGAGCACGGCCGGAACTTTGCTGCTCGAAGCGGCCCCGGCGGACGGCGCCCCAGCCGGTGCGGGTTCTTCGTTGGCTGCGGGGGCGTTCGGCGGCGGGCTGAGCGGCAACGATCCGTACGCGCGTCCGGGGGCTCCGCTGACCGGGTCCGCGCCGCCGGTGCCGATTCGGCAGCATTCCCTCGAAAAAGGCGCGCTGCCGGACATCCAGGGCAAGTGGACGATCGCCGAGGTTGGTCCTTACACGCAGCATCCCGGCAATGGGCGCGAGTTTGTCGTGACGGGGGTGACGCGATCCGGCGAGGCTGGGTGGGACGGAACCTTCCTGTTGGAGTGGCCGGGCGCGACGGAATCCGTCACCGGCCGCTACCTGATGGTGAACAACATGTTCGAGTTCATGGCGCCCCGGTTCGTCAATGGCAAACAGGTGACGGCGCGGTACGTGGCCAGCCTTCGGCCGCCCTGCGAGTTTTCCGGGTCCGCCAAGCAACACCCTCCGAGCACGACCGAATCGAGCCCGCTCTGGTTTTTCACGTTCCGAAGGACCGGCGATCCTCGTTGCGGCGCCAAATAGGGACTTCATGTCCGCCCACCATACCCACCACCTGCGGCCGGCCAAGGCTGGCGGCGAGGCCACGCCGTCCGGCCCCGTGGTGTCGCCCTCCACGGGCTTGGCGATCCCCTACGGCCTGGCCGAGAAAGCCGTGAACCGGCTGGGTTGGATCGCGTTCGTTTACGCGGTGTCGTACCCCGGCATGTATCTGATGTACCGCTCGACACTGGGCAGCCACCTGACGGCGCTTCCGATTCACGCCGCCCTCACCGTCGTGGCGTCACTGGTGGGCGTGGCGCTCTGCGTCACGGCCTGGAGCGGCCGATTCTCGCCGAAGACGGTGCTCGATCTGGGGCTCATTTTCGAGGTGGCGGCGGCGCTGCTGATCTCGTGCGCGGAGAGTTCCTATCCGCTGGCGCCGCACGAACTGGTGCGGGGGCAGTCGGCGGTTTCGATCTGGGTTGTGCTCTTTGTTCTGGTCGTTCCCGTGTCGCTCGGCAAGGCGACGATCGCGGCGCTGGCGACCGCGTGCATGGGACCGTTGGGAATGATGGTGAACATCGTAGTAACGGGCGTGCCGGTGCCGACCATCGAACAGTGGATCATGTTCTACGCGTCGAGCTTTCTGATGGTCGCGGCGGCGGTGATCCTCTCCCGCTACATCTACAACCTGGGCGCGCACTACTCGCGGCAGACCGAACTGGGTAGCTACGAACTGATCGAGTTGATCGGACGGGGCGGGATGGGCGAAGTGTGGAAGGCTCGCCACCGGCTTCTGGTCCGCAAGGCGGCGATCAAGCTGATCCGGCCCGAGACGCTCGGCGGAGGATCGCAGGGAGATGTCGACGCGGCGCGGTTGCGGTTCGAACGCGAGGCGAAAGCGACGGCGACGCTCCACTCGCCGCACACGGTGGCCATCCACGATTACGGAGTGACCGACGACGGCGCCTTTTATTACGTGATGGAGCTGCTCGAGGGGCTCGACCTCGAGGCGCTGGTCGAGAAGTACGGTCCGCTCCCGCCGAACCGCGTGATCTGGATCCTCCGGCAGGCGTGCGACTCGCTCGCGGAAGCGCACGCGGCCGGGTTGACCCACCGCGACGTCAAGCCGCGGAATATCTTCCTGTGCCGGTTGGGATTGAACTTCGACTGCGTGAAGGTGCTCGACTTCGGACTGGTCAAGATCCGCGGCGCGGACCAGGTGCGCCTGACCCGGGAAGGCGTGACGACCGGGACACCCGCCTACATGGCTCCCGAGATGGCAATGGGGCACTTCGAGATCGACGGGCGGGCCGACATCTACGCGCTGGGCTGCGTCGCCTACTGGCTGCTGACCGGCAAACTGGTGTTCAATTCAACAACCCCGCTCGGCATGGCGCTCGAGCACATCAAGACCATGCCGACGCCGCCCTCCCAACACTCCGAGATCGAAATTCCGGCGGAACTTGACCAGATTGTCCTTCGCTGCCTCGAGAAAAAGCCATCGGACCGTCCGCAGAGCGTCAGAGAACTCTCGCGAGCGCTCGCGCGAGTCCCGGTGACGCCGGCATGGTCGAACGAGCTCGCCGAGGAGTGGTGGCGGATCCACCTGCCTCCGGCCGCTGCCGACGCCGCGCTGGCAGGTTGAGAACCGGGTCAAGCCGTTCACTGTCAACGGATAAGGGCCGGGGAATGGTCGTTATGGTACGCTGAGGAAACAGGAGGAACTCACCGCCTGCGTCCCGCCTTTCACATGGATCCGGTTGTCGCGCTGGCCCGGGCTGGCTACGCCGGTTACGGAGCGGTACCGCCTTCGGCGGCGCCGGAACTGCCCGGCAGGCAGGTCGGCACCGTCGCCCAGGCGGCGCTAAGGGAACTGCTTCTTGCCTGGAGGCTCGACGAGGGGCGGGCAGGAACCCCTGACTGGAACCCCCTGGGCGACTACTTCGCGGCTGGCAGCCGGATCCTCATCAAGCCGAACTGGGTCTTGCACGAAAACCGTTCCGGACACGGTCTGGACTGCTTGGTCACGCATCCGAGCCTCATTGAAGCCGTCCTCGAATATGTCGCGCTGACCCGGCCGGCCGAGGTCGTCATCGGCGACGCGCCCCTTCAGGGCTGCGACATCGAGGTCCTGTGGGAGGCCTGTGGCGTCGGGGACATCGCGGAAAGGTTCCGCCAACGCGGGCTCGATCTGCGCATCGCCGATTTTCGCCGGACCGTGCTGTTCGGCGCGACGCTTGGATCAGGCCGGGCGGAGGACATCCAGGATATCTCGAAGTATGTCCTGTTCGACCTGGGCAGGGAGAGCCTGCTCGAGCCTCTGGCGCCGGACGCCGGGCGGTTTCGCGTGACAATGTACAATCCGGACCTGATGATCCGCACGCATGCGCCGGGCCGGCACCAGTACCTCATCGCCCGGGACGCGATCGAAGCAGACGGAGTCATCAATCTGCCCAAGCTCAAGAGCCACAAGAAAGCCGGCATCACGGGAGCTCTGAAGAACCTGGTGGGCATTAACGGAAACAAGGAGTTCCTGCCGCACCACCGCAAGGGGGGGTCGGCCACGGGAGGCGACTGCTACGAGGGCGGATCGTGGCTGAAAGCCCGGGCGGAAGATCTGCTGGACCACGCCAACCGGCTCCCGAACGGCCGGATGCAGGCATTGCTCGAGCAGGCCGGAGGGATGGTCAACCGGTGCGCGGCCCGGCTTAGCGAGGAGGGCGACGACAACCTGGAGGGCGCCTGGTACGGCAACGACACGGTCTGGCGTACGTCGCTCGACCTTCAGCGGATCCTCGCCTACGGATGCGCGGACGGCCGGATGGCCGCGGCGCCGCAGCGCCGCGTCATCCACATCACCGACGCCATCATCGGCGGCGATGGCGACGGCCCCCTGGCGCCGGATCCTGTCGAATCCGGCTTCCTGACAGGAGCCGCCAACCCCGCCGCGGCCGAATGGGTTCATGCGATCCTGATGGGGTTCGAGCCGGAGAAGGTGCCGATTGTGCGGGAAGCCTTCGGGTCATTCAGCTATCCGCTGGCGTGTTTCACGAAACAGGAGGTGCGGGTCCGGACGGCAGACGGGGAGTGCGCGCCCCGGTCGCTGGCGAGCGCGGCCCGGACCTTCCGGCCCTCCCGCGGCTGGGTGGGACACTGCGAACTGGAGACGAGGCATGATCGAGTGGGCGAGCAGCCTGTGGTGGCGTAAGCGATTCCTGCCCCGCAACGCTAGGCCACACCAGGAACTGCTCGATTTCGAGAAGATGCCTCCGGACCGGCAGCGTCTCGAACTGGCGCGGCGGCTGCTCGATCAGATCCGCTATTTCGGAAACCGGGGCGACGCGCTTCCCGAGTGGAAGGAGGCGGCGCGCATCAGGGACCCGCTTGAATTGTGGAGGCAGTGGCCGGCGCTTCCGGTGATCGGAAAAAAAGACCTCCAGACCCGGTTCCATCCGGAGGAGATGCAGCGCCGGTTTGGCCTCCAAGGGCGGGCCAATTCGACCGGGGGCTCGACCGGGGAGCCGACTCCCTTTTTCTACGACGAAGCGATGACTTTGGCCGGGTGCGGAGCCGACGTCTATACGCGCCTTCGCATGGGCTGGCGTCCGGGAATGCCGACGGTGACGGTCTGGGGCTCGGACCTCGACATCGGCAAGGCGGTTCCCTGGAGGACCCGCATGGCGGACGCGCTGGCGAATACCATCCATGTGGACGGCTACAACCTCGACGAGGCTCGCGTCGACAGGCTGGTGGCGGCGCTGCGCCCGCATCGCAGAGTGGCCATGTACGGCTTTTCGGCGATGCTCGAGTTCGTCGCCGCGCGGCTGGCGGCGCGGGGAGAGACTCTTCCGGGAAAGGTTCAGGTGGCGTGGAACGGCGGCGAGGTGCTGCTCGACTCGCAGATCGAAACCTTCCGGCGCGTGTTTGGCGTTCCCATTCTCAACCGCTACGGGGGGCGGGAGCTGTCGGCGATCGCCTGCCAGTATTCGGAGGGCGCCCCCCTCACGATCCTGCGCCCTTGGCTGTTCGTAGAACTGCTCAATGAGGAAGGAAAGCCGGCGTCGCCGGGAGAGGCGGCCTCTGTCGTTTGCACCAGCACGATCTGCCGCGGAACGCCGTTTCTCCGCTACGCCATCGAGGATATCGCCGTCGCCGGACCGGCGCGGCACTCCGAGTCCGGAATTGACGGATTCGACAGGCTCGAGGGCAGGCTGGCCGGACTGCTGACGCTGCCCGACGGCCGCAAGATGGGCTGCATCTTCTGGAACCACCTGTTCAAGGAGTTTGGCGAGGTCAAACAGTTCCAGGTGATTCTGCGCAAGGATGGCTCGCTCCGGTTTCTGCTTCGCGGAGACGGATTCGCGGCCGAGCGGGAGGCGAAGCTGCGGTCGGCGCTGACGGGATTCACCGGAATCCGTGCCATCGAGTTTGCCTGGGTGGACGAAATCCCGCGGACCGGCCGCGGCAAGTTCGTGCAGGTGATCCGGGAGCCGTGACCCGGTCCGCGAGGCGGCCGGTTCGCAGTCGATGGCTAAACAGATTGATTGAATCTTGTTTGCGCTGGGCCATGCGCCGCCGACGGGCCCCTCTCTGGCCTGTTTGACACGCCCCGATCCGGGTCACTATAGTCAAATTTAATAGGCATGCCATCTTCTCCCCTCGAGGCATACTTCCCGCTCCTGGTGCAGGCTCTGCTCGGGACCGTTATCGCGGTCGGACTCGTCGCCGCCTCCTACGTGCTGGGAAAAAAAGTCCGGAACAAGGTGAAGGACACACCCTATGAGTGCGGCATGAATCCGCAGGGGGGCGCAGGGGAGCGCTTCAGCGTGAAATTCTACCTGGTGGCGATGCTGTTCATCCTGTTCGATATCGAAGCCGTCTTCCTGTATCCGTGGGTCGTGGTGTACCGTGAACTGCGGATGGTAGCCTTCGTCGAGATGTTCATCTTCGTGCTGCTGATCCTGACCGGCTTCTTCTATATCTGGAAGAAGGGGGTCCTGGACTGGTCCAAGACGACCGGCGTCCGGCCCGGCCAAAACTAACGCTCGCATAATCTGGGGGAATCCGAATGCTCGCCGATGCGGTTAAAGAGAAGCGTGTGGTCCAAGCCCTGCTGGGTGAGCCGGCGTGCGCCGCGGCGATCCTCGGCGGCAAGTGGGCGCTGGACGAGCTGACGCTTGACATCGAACCGGGCGCCATCGTGACGGTTTGCTCCTTTCTCAAACAGCGGGACCAGTATAACCGGTTGATCTCGGTGACCGCCGTCGACTGGTTCCCGCAGGAGCCACGCTTTGAAATCGTCTACCAGTTGATGTCGACGCACCGCACGGAGTGGCTCCGGCTGAAGTGTCGGGTGGGCGGGGCCGAACCGGCGATCGATTCCGTTTACAACGTATGGAAGTCGGCGGACTGGTACGAGCGGGAAATTTTCGACATGTTCGGCGTCACCTTCCGCAACCATCCGAACCTGAAAAGGATCCTGATGCCCGACGACTGGCGCGGGCATCCACTCCGGAAGGACTACCCGGTCCACGGATACAAGTACAGCTATCAGAACGAGTAAACCGATGAGCGATACCGAACGCGCCGCCACGCTCGAAGCCGCCGCCTCCTCCTCCGCGGGTGGAACCGGCCGGCGGAACATGGTCCTCAACATGGGGCCGCAGCATCCGTCGACGCACGGCGTGCTGCGTGTGCTGCTCGAGCTGGACGGCGAAATCATTGAGAAAGCGGAAGCCGACATCGGCTTTCTGCACACGGGCATCGAGAAGGAATGCGAGGTGAAGACGTGGCAGCAGGTGGTGCCACTGACCGACCGGGTCGACTACCTCGCCAATCTTTCAAACAACCTCGCCTACTGTCTGGCCGTCGAAAAGCTCCTGCAAATGGAGATTCCGCCCAAGGCGCAGTGGATGCGGGTGATGCTGACCGAGATCACGCGGCTCAACAGCCACCTGGTCTGGCTCGGCACGCACGCGCTCGATATCGGCGCGATGTCGATGTTCATGTACTGCTTCCGGGAGCGGGAGGAGATCCTCAAGATCTTCGAGATGTTCTCAGGGCAGCGGATGATGACGAGCTATTTCCGGATTGGCGGGCTCGCGCTCGAACCTCCACGCGGCTGGGAGAAGGTGGTCGACAGGTTCTGCCGGTACATGCCGGAGAAGATCGACGAATACGAAGGGCTGCTGACGGCGAATCCCATCTGGACGATCCGAACCCAAGGCGTGGGACACATGACGCTCGAGGATCTGCTCGAGGTGGGCGTGACGGGCCCGATGATCCGGGCGGCCGGTCTCGCGCTCGACCTGCGCAAGGACAAGCCGTATTCGAGCTACGAGAAGTTCGACTTCGCGGTTCCGGTCCGGACCGCCAGCGACGTCTACGCCCGTTACCAGGTGCGGATCGCCGAGATGCGCGAGAGTTGCAAGATTGTCCGGCAGGCGCTCGACGGGATGCCGGAAGGGCCCGTCCAGGCTGAGGCGCCGGGCGTGGTTCTGCCGCAGCGGGAAAAGATGAAGACGCAGATGGAAGCGCTCATCTATCACTTCAAGATCGTGACCGAGGGCTTCTCGGTGCCCGCGGGCGAAGTCTACCAGGCGGTGGAGGCGCCCCGGGGCGAACTCGGCTACTACGTGGTGAGCGACGGGACGGCGAAACCCTACCGGGTTCACATGAGAACCCCCAGTTTCGGCAACCTGATGGCGCTTAAGCCGCTGCTCGAAGGACGGCTGATCGCTGATTCGATCGCCTCCCTCGGCAGCATGGATTTCGTTCTCGGAGACACGGACCGATGACCTTCTCTCCCGCAATCGAGGCGCGGCTGGCCGCGCTGATGCAGAACTACCCTCCGGGCCGGATCAAGGGCGCGCTCATCCCGATGTTGATGTACTGCCAGGACGAGACCGGCTACATGACGCGGGAACTGGTCGAGGAGGTGGCGCGCCGGCTGAACCTGTCGACGCTCGAAGTCGACGAAGTGATCGGCTTCTACACGATGCTTCGCAAGAAGCCGATGGGCCGGTATCACGTCCAGGTCTGCACCAACATCAGCTGCCTGCTTTGGGGCGGCGAGGAGCTGTATGCGCACGCCTGCCGCAAGCTCGGAATCGGCCACAACGAGGTGACGCCGGACGGCGTGTTCTCGCTCGAGGAAGTGGAGTGCGCGGGCGCCTGTTCCTGGGCCCCGGCGGTGCAGATCAACTACGACTTCCACCACCACATGACGCCGGAAAAGCTGGACCAGCTTCTCGACAGCCTCAGGAAGGCGCAATAGCATGGAACCTCTGCTCCATCCCGAACCCCATCCGCAAGAGCACGTGCTGCTGAGCCGGCGTTTCCGGCTGGACAACTCCCGCTCGATCGAGACATTCCTCGCCCACGGGGGCTACCAGTCGTTCCTCAAGGCGGTTTCGATGACGCCGGAGCAGATCATCGAGGAGGTGAAGATCTCCAACCTCCGCGGGCGCGGCGGAGCCGGTTTCCCGGTGGGCATGAAGTGGAGCTTCGTGCCGCGGAACAGCCCGAAGCCGAAATACATCGTCGTCAACGCGGATGAAAGCGAGCCGGGCACCTGCAAGGACCGCGTGATCATGCAGTACGATCCGCACCGGCTGATCGAAGGCTGCCTGATCGCCGCCCGGGTCATCGACGCGCATCGCGGCTGGATCTATGTTCGGGGCGAATACCGCTATCTGATCGACATCCTCGACCAGGCGCTGGCCGAAGCCTACGCCAAGGGCTGGCTCGGCCGGAACATCCAGGGAACGGGCTTCGATTTCGACCTGTCGACGCATTCCGGTGCGGGCGCCTACGAGTGCGGCGAGGAGAGCGCGCTGCTCGAGTCGCTCGAGGGAAAGCGCGGCAACCCGCGCATCAAGCCGCCCTTTCCGGCCACGTCGGGCGCCTTCCAGTGCCCGACGATTCTGAATAATGTGGAGAGCTACGCCGCCGTCCCGGACATCATCGAGATCGGCGGGGCGGCCTACGCGGCGCTGGGCGTTCCCAAGGCGGGCGGTACGAAGTTGACATGCCTCACCGGCCATGTCAACCGGCCGGGCGTGTATGAACTGCGGCTTGGCATCCCGGTCCGCGACATGCTCGAAGGCGTCGGCGGAGGGATCCGCAACGGCAAAAAGCTGAAGGCGTTCATCCCCGGCGGATCCTCGTGTCCGGTGCTGACGGCGGAGGAAGCCTACAGCGCGTCGATGGACTACGACTCGATGGCGAAACTCAAGTCGATGCTCGGCTCCGGCGGCGTGATCGTGATGGACGAAGATACCGACATGGTGCGCGCCGCGCTGCGGATCATGCGCTTCTACCAGCACGAAAGCTGCGGCTGGTGCATTCCGTGCCGCGAGGGCACGCTGTGGTTGAAGAAGCTGTTGACGCGTCTCGATGAAGGCGTCGCGACCGCGGGCGACATCGACCTGGTGGGCGAACTGGCCGAGAACATGCTGGGCCGGACCTTCTGTGCGCTCGGCGACGCGGCCGCGCTGCCCACGATTTCGATCGTCCGGAAGTTCCGCCACGAATTCGAGGCGAAGCTGGCGTCCCGGTCCGTGTCGATGGCCGGCGCCGGTCTGGTGCAGATTTCCGGTTGAGTCCGAGAGAACCAATGGCTGATCCTGTCACACTTACGATCAACGGGCAGACCGTGCAGGCGGCTCCCGGCACGCTGGTGATCGACGCCGCCAAGCACAACGGCATCCAAATCCCGGCGTTCTGCTATTACGAAGGCCTTTCCCTTCAGGCGGCCTGCCGCATGTGCCTGGTGGAAGTCGAGAAGAACCCGAAACTTCAGGCCGCCTGCACGCTTCCCGTCGCGGAGGGGATGGTGGTCCACACGGAGTCGCCGCAGGTGGTCAAGGCCCGCAAGACCACGCTCGAGTTTCTGCTGACCAACCACCCGCTCGACTGCCCGGTTTGCGACAAGGGCGGTGAGTGCGAACTTCAGGACATGGTGTTCCGCTACGGCGCGGGCGAAAGCAGGTTCACGGAAATCAAGCACCATGTCGATGAAAAACAGTGGTCGCCGGTTGTGTTCTACGACGGGCCGCGCTGCATCCTGTGCTACCGGTGCGTGCGGATCTGCGACGAAGGACTGGGCGTGGGCGCGCTCGGCGTGACCAACCGGGGCGCGGCGTCCGAAATCATCCCGAACAAGGTGGACCATCTCGAGTGCGACGAGTGCGGCGCCTGCATCGATATCTGTCCCGTGGGCGCTCTCACCAGCGGCATCTACCGCTACCAGACCCGCCCGTGGGAAATGGAGCACGTCGGCACTGTCTGCGCCCATTGCGCCGACGGCTGCAAGACGACCCTCGGCGTGCGCAACGGCGAGATCATCCGCGGCAACAACCGCGATTCGACCGGAATCAACGGCGAGTTCCTCTGCGTGAAGGGTCGCTACGCGTTTGATTTTGTGCATCACCCGGAACGGCTTCTGGCTCCGCTGGTGCGAAAGAACGGCAGGCTCGAGGAGACGTCCTGGTCGGAGGCTCTGGCCACGGTAGCGCGCCGGTTCGGCGAGATCAAGGCCGCCGGCGGTCGTTTCGGCGTGATCGGCTCCAATCACACCACCAACGAGGAGAATTACTTCCTTCAGAGGTTCGCCCGCGAAGGACTGGGAACCCCCAACGTGGATCACATCCGGTCGGGCGACGTCGTCTCGCTGCTGGACGCCCTCGCCGGGCGGACCGGAGCGCTCGCCACGACGGCCGACGTCTACACCGCCGCCGCCGTGCTGATCATCGGCGCCGACCTTTCCCAGCAGCATCCGCTGCTCGCCTTCCAGGCGCGGGCCAACTGGCGCCACCACGGCGCGGCCATTTTCACGGTGACGCCGGGACCGGTGCGCGAGGACAGCATCACCAAGGCCAGCCGGCGCTACGAGGGCGGCGGCGCGATGGCCGCCGTCGAATCACTCCGGGACAGCCTTAAAGCGCAGGCCGACCTTGTCGTCCTTTTCGGTGACGCGGTCAAGGGAGACGGAGTCCGCGACCTTGTGGCCTTCGGCGATTCGCTTGGGATCCCGGTCCGGTACGCCTGCCTGGTCGATTACTCGAATTCGCGCGGCGCCATGGACATGGGTCTGCATCCCGAACTGCTGCCGGGCTATAAGCCGGCCCCGTCGAAAGGTTTGTCCGTTGACGCGATGCTCGCCGACCCGGCTCTGGACGCGTTGTGGGTGGTCGGGGCGAATCCGCTCGAGCATGCCGCGCTGGCGTCGGAACGCGCGTTCGTCGTGGTGCAGGACCTGTTCCTGACCGAGACGGCGCGCCGCGCCGACGTGGTGCTGCCTTCGGCGTCGGCATATGAGAAATCGGGGACGGTCACCAACGGGCTCGGCGAGGTGCAGCGGTTGCGGAAAGCCCTCAGCGTGATGGGCGCCAAGCCCGATCTGGATATTTTCGCCCTGCTGGCGCGCGCGATGCGGCTCAACCTCGGCCCGGCGCAGCCGGACCGGATTTTCGACGAGATCCGGTCCGTGGTGCGTGGTTATAATGTTGCTTTGCCCGCGATCGCCACGGGGGGCGCGGCGCAAACGGCTCCGCTCAATGGACGGATTCCGGTGGACAGCCGGCCCGACCTCATCCGCTCGGCCGGCGACACGCTGTTCCGGTCGGGCACGCTTGGCCGCTACTCGAAGCTCCTCGGTTCGCTCATGGAGGCGCCCAGGGCGCTCTACACACTGAAATGAATTTCTTCCTGCTTAGCCTGCTGAAGTTGGGACTGGTCGCCTTCGTCTTCCTCACCGCGCTGGCTTACCTGCAATGGATCGAGCGCAAAGTGATCGCCCACGTACAGGTGCGCGTCGGCCCGAACCGGGTGGGTCCGCACGGGCTGCTGCAACCGCTGGTTGACACCATCAAGCTGCTTACCAAGGAGGACCTGGTTCCCTCCTACGTGAACCGGTTCTTCTACCTGCTGGCGCCGGTGCTCTCCGTGTCGACGGCGCTGGTCAGCATCGCGGTGATTCCTTTCGGACCGGAAATCGAGATCTTCGGGATCAGGACCTACATGCAGCTGACCGACCTGAACATCGGAGTGCTGGTCCTGCTGGCCGCCTCCGGCCTGGGCGTGTATGGGGTCGCGCTGGCGGGATGGTCTTCGAACAACAAGTACGCGCTGCTCGGCGGATTGCGCGCCTCGGCGCAGATGATCAGCTACGAGCTTCCGCTGGCGCTGGCGATCGCGACGCCGCTGCTGCTCTACAATACGTTGAGTCTCCGGGGCATTGTCGAGGCGCAGCAGGGCTACTTCTTCGGCTTCCTTGCGCGGTGGGGCGTGTTCTCCCTGTTCGGACTCCTGTTTATCGCGTTCATCATATTCCTGATCTGCGCTTTCGCCGAAACCAACCGCATCCCGTTCGACCTGCCGGAGGCGGAAAACGAACTGGTGGCCGGGTTTCACACCGAGTATTCGAGCATGAAGTTCGCGGCGTTCTTCATGGCCGAATACGCCAACATGGTGAACATCTGTTGTCTGGCGACGCACCTGTTTCTGGGCGGATGGCTGCCGCCTTTTCCGGCCGCCTACGGGTCGCAATATATCCCGGCGCTGGTGTTCGCCGCCGGAGGTGCGCTGTGCCTGTTCCACGGGACCGTCAACCTTTACCGCGCGCGCGACAAGTATACGCTGCCGGCCTTCGGCGTCGTATTTCTCCTGATCGCCGGACTGCACCTGGCGCCGCCGCTGATGCCGGTGCTGGTGCCGCTTTTCTGGTTCCTCGCCAAGACCGGTTTCCTGCTGTTCGTCTACATCTGGGTGCGCGCCACGCTGCCGCGCTTCCGCTACGACCAGCTCATGCACTTCGCCTGGGGCTGGATGTTCCCCGTTTCCATCGTGAACCTGTTCGCCGTGGGTCTTCTGGTGGCGCTCTTCTTCTGATCTATGCTGGACGCTGCTCTCTTCTCCCTGTTCGCGTTCATCGCGATCGCCTGCGGCATCGTGATGGTCACGCAGAAGCATCCCATCGCAAGCGCGCTGTCGCTGATCGGCGTGATGGGTTCGCTCGCCATCCTCTACCTGCTGCTCGGAGCGGCCTTCATCGCGGCGGCGCAGCTGATCGTCTACGCCGGCGCGATCATGGTGCTGTTCCTGTTCGTGATCATGCTTCTTAACGCCGGACAGGAACCGCCGGCGCGGCGCACGAGCCTGCTGGCGAAGCTGCTGGGAATTCCGCTGCTGATCGTGTTGACCGGCGCCCTGTCGTTCGTCGTGATGCTCGCCTTCGGCCACGGCACGGTGGTCAAGTTCGGGACGGGAACGCCCGGTTCCGCCGAGGACGTGGGACGCGCGCTGTTCACAACCTATCTGCTGCCGTTTGAGATCACGTCCGTGCTGGTGCTCATCGCGATTCTCGGCGCCGTTGTCCTGGCCCGAAAGGAGATGGATTGATCATGCCCCCGCAATTGCCGGACGGCGTCCCCCTGTTCGCCTACCTGCTGGTCAGCGCGGTGCTGTTTGTGCTCGGCGTGGCCGGGTTTCTCTTCCGCAAAAACCTGATCACCGTGTTCATGTCGATCGAGCTGATGCTCAACGCCGTAAACCTGAGCTTCGTCGCCTTCTCTTACCGGTGGGGCAAGGTGGACGGCCACCTGTTCACGTTCTTCGTGATGGTGGTGGCGGCGGCCGAAGCGGCGGTCGGACTGGCGATCATCCTGACCGTTTTCAAGAACCGGTCGACCCTCATCGTTGACGACGTGGACTCGTTGAAACTCTGACACCAATGCAGCATCTCTGGCTGATTCCTTTTCTTCCGTTCCTCGGATTCCTCATCAACGGACTGTTCGGAAAGCGCCTTTCCAACCCGCTGGTGAGCCTCGTCGCTGTGGGAGCATCCGCGCTGTCGTTCCTCTGGGCCTTGAAAGTGCTCGCGGCGCTGGCTCCCATCGGGCAGACGCACGTCGAAACATACTTTACCTGGATCCAGAGCGGGCCCATCCACGTTCCAGTCGAACTCGCCGTAGACCGCCTGACTGCGGTGATGCTGCTGGTGGTCACCGGCATCGGCACGCTGATTCACATCTACGCCACCGCCTACATGGCCCACGAAGACGGCTACTACCGCTTCTTCGCGTACCTGAACCTCTTCATGTTCTTCATGCTCACGCTGGTGCTGGCCAACAACTACCTGCTCCTGTTCGTGGGTTGGGAGGGCGTGGGGTTGTGCAGCTACCTGCTGATCGGCTTCTACTACCTGAAACATTCCGCGTCGACGGCGGGCAACAAGGCGTTCATTGTGAACCGTGTCGGCGACTTCGGTTTCTCGCTGGGCATCTTCCTCATCGTCGTCCACTTCGGCACCTTGAGCTTCCCGGCTGTGTTCGAGAAGGCGAAAGCGATGCCTGTTGAGGCGGGCGCCGGGTGGCTGACGGCGATCTGCCTGCTGCTGCTGGCCGGAGCCACCGGAAAGTCGGCGCAGGTGCCGCTCTACGTCTGGCTGCCGGATGCGATGGAAGGTCCCACGCCTGTCTCTGCGCTGATCCATGCCGCAACAATGGTCACTGCGGGCGTCTACATGGTTGCGCGTTCGGCCGCGCTGTTCGTCAAGGCCCCCGTCGCCATGGAGGCGGTCGCGATCGTCGGCCTCCTAACGGCGGTTCTGGCCGCGACCATCGGCATCACCCAGTACGACATCAAGAAGGTGTACGCCTATTCGACGGTGTCGCAACTCGGCTACATGTTCCTCGGGCTGGGCGCCGGAGCGTTCTCGGCGGGCATCTGGCACGTCGTGACGCATGCCTTCTTCAAGGCGCTGCTGTTCCTTGGAGCGGGGTCGGTGATCCACGCCTGCCATCACGAACAGGACATGCGCTACATGGGCGGGCTCCGCTCCAAAACTCCGATCACTTTCGCCACTCTCACCTGCGCGTGGCTGGCCATTTCCGGCGTTCCGTTCACATCCGGCTGGTATAGCAAGGAGGCGATCCTCGGCGCTGTGCACGCCCATCATCCATGGATGTACTGGATCGCGCTGGTCACCGCCGGCGTGACGGCCTTCTACGTTTCCCGCTCCATGTTCATGACCTTCTGGGGCGAATACCGCGGCCACGCGCACCCGCACGAGTCGCCCGTCGCGATGTGGGCCCCGCTCGCCGTGTTAGCCGTGCTGTCGATCGCCGGCGGGTTTCTGTTCGATATTCCCCACATCCTTGAACCGGTCTTCCCTCGGGGCGAACACGGCGCCCACGACCTCACGCTTGAGATCATCGGCTCGGCCGCCGGGCTCATCGGCATCGGGCTGGCGTGGCTGTTTTATGTGGCCAGCCCGGGTCTTCCGAAACGCGCCGCGGAGGCTTTGGGAGGCCTTTACACGCTGGTGTACAACAAGTACTTCGTCGACGAGGTCTACGACGCGACAATTGTGAGCCCGCTGATCGGCGGTTCGCGGGCCCTCTTGTGGAAAGGGTTGGACGCCGGAGTGATCGACGGCGCGGTGAATGGCGCCGGCCTGCTGGCGGCGGCGATCGGAGGCGGGTTGCGCCGGCTGCAATCGGGTAATATCCGCTCTTACGCGACCTGGGTCGTGGCGGGCTCGGCGGCCGTGGTCGTGCTCCTCGGCGTGATGGGTGGCGCGCGATGAACCTGCTTGACCTGCTGATCGCGCTTCCCGCCGCCGGTTTCTTAGCCGCGTTGTTGATTCCAAGGTCGTCGGAGAACGGCGTGCGCATGCTCGCGCTGGGTCTTTCGGTGGCCATTTTTCTTCTTTCGCTCGGCTTGGTCGGACCCGTCTCGGCGGCGGGCGGGGGCCGGCACTTTGAAACCAACGTGCCTTGGGTCGAGGCGCCCTCCATCCGCTATCACGTCGGCATCGACGGATTGAGCCTCTGGCTGATCGTTCTTTCCACCCTGCTCACGCCGGTGTGCGTGCTGATCTCGTGGCGGTACATCGACAAGCGCGTCAAGGAGTACTACGCCTTCCTTCTGTTGCTCGAATGCGGGATGATCGGGGTTTTCGCCTCGCTCGACCTGTTCCTGTTCTACGTCTTCTGGGAAGTGACGCTGGTTCCGATGTACTTCCTGATCGGCATCTGGGGCCACGACCGGCGCATCTACGCCACCGTCAAGTTCTTCCTTTACACGATGGCCGGATCGGTGCTGATGCTGGCCGCGATCATCTACCTCTACACGCGGACAGGCACGTTCGACTACACGGTGATCCAGTCTCTGCTCGCCACCGGCCGCCTGACGCTTTCGCACGCCGAGCAGGCGCCGCTGTTCTGGGCCTTCTTTGTGGCATTCGCGATCAAAGTTCCGCTCTGGCCGCTGCACACGTGGCTGCCGGACGCGCACGTGGAGGCGCCCACGGCGGGTTCGGTGATGCTGGCTTCGGTGATGCTCAAGATGGGAACCTACGGCATCATGCGATTCTGCCTGCCCCTGTTCGGCAACGCGGCGCGGGAGTTCGCACCGTGGATCGTGGCCTGCTCCCTGATCGGAATCATCGTCGGCGCGCTGGTCGCGATGGTGCAGCCAAACATGAAGAAGCTGGTGGCCTACTCGTCGGTGAGCCATCTGGGCTTCGTCGTGCTCGGGATTTTTTCGTTCAACCAGCCGGGCCTGGACGGCGCGGCCTACCAGATGCTGAACCACGGCATCTCGACCGGGGCGCTTTTCATGCTGGTCGGCATGTTGTACGAGCGCCGCCACTCGCTCGAGATCGCCAGCTATGGCGGCGTCGCCTCGGTGGCGCCCAAGCTGACGGCCCTGTTCATGATCACCACGCTCGCCTCGATCGGGTTGCCCGTCCTCAACAACTTCGTCGGGGAGTTTCTCGTCCTTCAGGGCGCGGCGCTGGCGAACTTCAATTGGGCTGTGTATGCCGCGACCGGCGTGATCCTGTCGGCCTGCTACATGCTGTGGATGTTCCAGCGCGCTTTCCTGGGCGAGACACCCGAAGCCGTGCGGCGCCACGTGGGCGATATCAACATGAGGGAGATGGCCGCGATGGCGCCGATGGTGATCCTCATGGTGTGGATGGGAGTGTGGACGCAGACATTCCTCGGCTCGATTGGAGCGGCCAACGCGAGGATTCTGGAGCAATCCAAGGTGAACGTCGAATATCAGGTCCGGGAAGCGACGCCGGCGGCGTCCGGCGCGCAGGGGGTGCACGGTGGCAACTAGCTTCGCCTTCCCGTCGGCGCAAGAGTACATCCGGTTCCTGCCGGAGATGATCCTCATCGCGGCCGGCACCCTCTCCATGGCGCTCGAAGGGCTGGCGGGCGACGGCCACCGGCGCGGCACGGCGTTTCTGGCGATCCTGGCTATCCTCGCCGCGTCCGCCGGCGCCGTCTACGCCGGCGCCAACCCGGGACCGGCGTTTTCCGATTTCCTGATCATCGACGGTTTCGCCACCTTCTTCCGCCTGCTCATCCTGACCGTCGGCGCGCTGTCCGTGCTGTGTTCAGCCTCCTACTTCACGCGAGAGGAGGCGGACTCCGGCGAATACTACGCCCTGATCCTGTATTCGCTCGCCGGGCAGTGCATTCTCGCCACGGCGAACGAACTGATCATGGTCTTCCTCGGCCTGGAGATTTCGTCGATTGCGACCTATATCCTCGCCGGCTACCTGCGCAACGACGCGCGGAACAACGAGTCCGCGATCAAGTATTTCCTGCTCGGCTCGTTTGCGACCGCATTCCTGCTCTATGGCGTGGCGTGGATTTACGGCATCACCGGCACGACGAACCTTTCCGGCATCCGGGCCGCGATGGCCGAACCGGCCGTGGCGTCGGCGCCGTGGATCGTGGGCGGGGCGGCTGCGCTGCTGTTTGTCGGCTTCGCCTTCAAGGTCTCCGCCGCTCCGTTCCAGGCGTGGACGCCGGACGTCTACCAGGGCGCCGCCGCGCCGGTGACGGCGTTCATGTCGGCGGGCCCGAAGGCCGCCGCCTTCGCCGTGTTCATCCGCGTGTTTCTGACCGGCTTTCACGGGATGGGGGACCGCTGGGAACCGGTGGTGTGGGCGTCGGCGCTGGCCACGATGGTGATCGGGAACTTCGCCGCGCTGACGCAGCAGAACATCAAGCGGATGCTGGCCTACTCGTCCATCGCGCACGCGGGCTACGTGCTGGTGGCCGTGACGGCGCACTCCAAGGTCGGGACTGAAGCGGCGATGTTCTACCTCGCCGCCTACGCGTTCATGAACATCGGCGCTTTCGCGATCATCAGTCACTTTGCGCGGAAGGGCGAGAAGTACGTTCGAGTGGATGATCTGGCGGGACTGGCCGCGCGCCAGCCGGTGACGGCCGCGTTGTTCACCGTGTATCTGCTCTCGTTGATCGGGGTGCCGTTGACGGCGGGCTTCTTTGGAAAGTTCTATATCTTCAAGGCGGCGCTCGATTCGAACCTGATCTGGCTGACGGTTCTGGGATTGCTGAACAGCGCCGTGGCGGCGTACTACTATCTGCGGATTCTGGTGGTGATGTATTTCCACGAGCCGGGCGAGGCCGTGGAGTCGGCGACGCCGGCGAGTTTCGGAACGCAGGTGGTATTGTGGGGTTCGGCGGCGGCGATCCTGGCGCTGGGCTTCTTCCCTTCGCTGCTGCTCGACTTCGCGCGGCAGTCGGCGACCCTGATGAGATAGGGGCTACCGACAGGCCTCACCTGCGGGTTCTGAGCAAGAACCTGCGTAGGTTTCCGGCGCAGGGGCGGGAGCCCCGTCATCCGTGATAGATTTCCCGGGCTTCGCCGACCGGGCGCCGCCAGGTCTGGATGTTCGAAACCGCCCGGCGGTGGCGCCGCAACCACGACATCGCCTTCCCGGCCAGGACTCCGGCCGCGGATCCCCCCACCAACGCACTGCCCATCACGATCATCCGCCCCGACAAGTAGTCCTGCATCGGTTCCAGGCCGGCCGGCACCTGGCCCATCGCGACCAGCGCCGCCGAACCCAAAGCCCCCAGAAGAACGCACTTCTCCCCTGTCCTCAGGGTGCGTTTGCGCCGCTTTGGGAATCGCTTAGCCGCCATGCTGCCTCCTCTCGGTGTCATCCGAACACTGTGCATGCATTCCAGCGGCCAAAACCGGAGGGGAACAGGTTTGCCAGGACTTTCGCTTCATCCTCGACGCGCTTCACCGAGGGTAGGGTGTTCCAAGGGAAAAATTGCCTAGTAGAAAATCCTGATCTGGAAAATCCTTGGATACCCTATTCGGGGATCTTCACCCTCCCTCTGAGGGAGGCAGGTGCTTCGCAATCGCCCGCAGGAGTTCCTTCTCGTCGATCGGCTTCGAGATGTAGTCTTCCGCCCCGGACATGGCGCCCTTCAGGTGGTCAAAGAAACCGTCGTTTCCCGACAGGAAGACGACCGGGACTTTGGCCGCATGTGTACTATTACGAATTGCCTTGCAGACCTGGTACCCATTCATCTTGGGCATGTTGATGTCGAGCAAGACCAGTGACGGCGCCCAGGTGGCGACCGCCGTAAGCGCCTCCATGCCGTCCGACGCGGTCACGATCCGGTAGCCGGCGCGGTCGATGATGATCTGCAGGATCTTCCGGAACGTTTTGCTGTCATCGGCGGCGACGATCAGCTTCCGCCGTTCGATGACGTCCGCCGCCAGTTTGAGCGCCGCCGCGTCCTTGGCCCACCGGCAGGCCTTCCGGAGGTATGGCGCCGCTTCGGCGGAGCGGTGGAGATTCAGGTAGGCTCGCGCCACGTTCAGATACGCCTCGCCGCTCGGATCCCGCTCGGCGATGCCCAGCCAGCGCACCAGGGCGACTTCGACTGCGGCCTCGTTGACGCCGCGGTTTGCCGCCACGATCTGGAGATTCTCCACGGCCAGGATCGAGTTGCAGCGCGAACAGCGGGTGTTCTCCGTGCTGTGCACCACCGAGTTGCACAGCGGACAATGCCAGGAGGTGATCCGGATGTCGGACGCGCCGGCCTCCTGTTCCCGTTCGGCTTCCAGGCTCATGCGGCGGATCGCCAGCGAATTGACGATCGAAGGCGAGGACGGGTTGACCGCCACGGCCTGCTCGAGATACGTGATCCCCTCCTGAGGAGTCGGCGCCAGATCCGCCGCCAGCAGCAAAGCCCGTTCGTTTTCCGGTTCCTCCGCCAGAATCTCGCGAACCAGCTCCAGCGCAATCTGCCTTTGGCCATGGTTGGTGGCCTGCGTGACGCGCTGGAGTCGCGAGTCGACGTCGTAAGCTTCAGGATTCGGATTCATGACAGACACGAACCTTCTCAGCAGTAAGATCGGCGGCTACGTCCTAGACTATTCTCCGTCGAAACACCGCGACGGCCTCTAGTTGCCGGGGTGGCGTTAGGGTGGATGCGGGTAGGAATCGCAGTTATAATGAGGGGAAGACGGGCAGCATCCTGTCGTCAACGCCAACCCAACTTTATGGATTCGCCTTTGATGATTGAAGCCTGTGGCCTGTCCAAGTACTACGGCGATTTCACCGCCGTCCGCGACGTCAGCTTCTCGGTGCCCCGCGGGCAGGTCTGTGCGTTCCTCGGACCGAATGGCGCCGGAAAGTCCACGACGATGAAGCTGCTCACGGGATACCTGGCTCCGACCGCCGGAACCGCGCGCATCGCCGGCCATGATGTTTTCACGAACCGCCTCGAAGCCGCCGCGCGCCTCGGCTACCTGCCTGAGAACGGTCCGCTCTACGCCGACATGACTCCTCTTTCGCTGCTGCGTTTCTTCGGGCAGGCGCGCGGCATGCGAGGAGCGGCCCTACGGGAGCGGATCGACGCCGTCGTCGCCCAGTGTTTCCTTCACGAAGTTCTCGAGAAGTCGATCTCCAAGCTCTCCAAGGGCTACCGGCAGCGCGTGGGCATGGCCCAGGTGCTGTTGCACGAACCGGACGTGCTCATCATGGACGAGCCGACCACGGGGCTTGATCCGAACCAGATTCGCGAAGTGCGAAACCTGATCCGCACGCTCGGCGCCACCAAGACGATCCTGCTGTCCACACATATTCTCCAGGAAGTGGAGGCCGTGGCCGACCGCGTCGTAATGATCAACTCGGGGCGGGTCGTCTTCGACGGGCCGCCGGCGGGCTTGCTCGAACACGGTCCCACTTTCGACGAAGCTTTCTACGCGCTGACCGGGCACGGCCGGTCCGGCGAACCGCCGCCGCGCGCATCGGACGGTCTGCCCGCACCGGAGGTGGACCATGCGTAGCTCCGGCGCCGTCGTGTTGGCGGTGTTCAAGCGGGAGATCCTGTCCTACTTCGGGTCGCCGACCGGATACGTGTTCATCACGCTGTTTGTGTTCCTGAGCGCGGTCGCCGCCTTCTGGCAGGAACGGTTCTTCCTGAACAATCTCGCCAACCTGGACCAGCTGAACGCGTGGTTTCCCTATCTGCTGGTGTTTCTCATCCCGGCCATCACGATGGCATTGTGGGCGGACGAGCGGCGGCAGGGCACCGAGGAGCTGATCCTGACGCTGCCGGCGAGCAACGCCGCGCTCCTGATCGGAAAGTACCTCGCGGCGCTCGGCATCTACACGATCGCCCTGGTGTTCTCCCTCAGCCACGTGGTGGTTCTGTTCTGGCTGGGCAGCCCCGACATCGGGATGCTGCTTTCGACCTATCTGGGATACTGGCTCGCCGGCGCCGCCTTGCTCCCGCTCGGACTGCTGGCGTCGCAGCTGACTGACAACCTCACCGTCGCATTCATCTTCGGCTCTGTCCTCTGCGCGATTCCCGTCTTCCTGCGCCATGCGGGCGCGATCCTGACCGGCGATCTGGCCCGGCTGGCCGAGCAACTCTCGGCGGTGGAGCAGTTCCGGGATCTGGCCACGGGCGTGGTGACGACATCGGCGCTCGTCTACTTCGTCGCGCTCGCCGCGGCGGTGCTGTACATCAACGTGGCAATCGTCGGCCGCCGTCGCTGGCCGGCGAAGTCAATCGGCGCGCACGTATCGCTGCGCGGGATTTCACTCGTGATCGCGGCGCTGGCGCTGACGGTGATCGCGGCTCGCACGGGGTCCCGCGTCGACGTCACCAGCGAACAGGTCCACTCACTGTCGCCGCAGACCCGGCAGCTGTTGTTCTCTCTCGATCCGAAAAGGCCGGTTTCGATCCAGGCCTATCTGAGTCCGGAGGTCCCGCGGGCCTACCTTCAGGTCCGGAACACGCTGTCGAGCTTCCTCCGCGAGTTTCAGGCGATCGGACGGGACCGGGTGAACGTCCGGATTATCGAAACGGTGAAGTACTCGCCCGAGGCGCGGGAGGCGCGCGAGCGCTACGGAATCCTGCCGTTCCGCGTGTCGGCGACCGAGGAAAGCGGGTCGTCGACGAACGAAATCTTTCTCGGACTCGTCTTTTCGAGCGGCCCGGAAGAATTCGTCGTTCCGGCATTTGACCGCGGCCTGCCCGTCGAGTACGAGCTGATGCGGTCGATCCGCGTCGTCTCGCGGGCGGCGCGCAAACGGGTTGGAATCATGGAGAGCGGAGCGCGGCTGTTCGGCGGCATGGACTTCCAGCGGCGGCAGCAGACCAACGAGTGGTCGATCGTCAGCGAACTGCGCAAGCAATACCACGTTGACCAGATTTCGCCCGACGCGGACTATCCCGGCAACCTGGACGTGCTGATGGTTCCGCTGCCTCACACGCTCACTCCCGCCCAGCTCGAGCGTCTCGTCGCCTACGTGAAGCAGGGCAAGCCGGTGCTGATCCTGCTTGATCCACTGCCTGCATTCCGCCTGGACCTGTCGCCGCAGCCGCCATCGGACTCCTTCGGCGGGCCCGCGCCCGGACCGGGGCCGACCGAACTCCGCCCGCTGCTGGCGGCGCTGGGCCTGGAATGGGACCGCAACCGGATCGTGTGGGATACCTACAACCCGCATCCTCAGTTGCGCTCGCTTCCGCCGGAAGTGGTCTTCGTCGCCAAGGGCAGCCAGGCGGCGATGCCCTTCCAGGAGAAGGAAGAGATTACCGCCGGACTTCAGGAAATGGTCCTGATCTACCCCGGTCAGCTAAAGGATCGCGGCGATCCGGCCATCAAGGTGACGCCGCTGCTGACGGCCGGAAAGAACGCGGGAACGCTCCTTTGGGGTCAACTCGTGCAGCGTTCGATGTTCGGCACGTCGATCGTCCAGGGCCTGCCCCATGTCCCCTCAGGGCAGACACACGTGCTGGCGGCGCGGATCCGGGGACCGCGGGCGAACGCCGTCGTGGTGGCCGACGCGGACCTGATCGGCGAGGAGTTTTTCGAGATTCGCAAGCGGGGCGTCGAAAACCTGAACCTGGACAACGTCACGTTCGCTCTCAACGCGATCGACGACCTGGCGGGCGAGAACGCCTTCATCGCCCTCCGCAAGCGGCGCCCGCGCCACCGGACTCTGGAGGCGCTCGAAGAGAGGACGCGGGAGTACGAAGCCCGCCGCGATACGGAAGCGCAACAGGCCGCCGCGCGCGCCGAGGGAAGGCTCCAGGAAGCGCAGGCGCGGCTGGATAAGGCGGTCGCCGCCGTCCGCGCCAGAACCGATCTGGACGACCAGGCCAAGCAGATCATGATCTCCAACCTTCAGGCCTCGGAGAACCGGCGCCTGCAAGTGGCCCGAGCCAACATCGAGGACGAGCGCCAGCGCGAGATTGAGAACGCGCGCGTGGCGATGGAGACCTCCGTCCGCGGAATCCAGAGCACCATCAAGCTGCTGGCGGTCTCTCTGCCGCCCATCCCCGCGTTCGTCCTGTTTCTGATCATGTCGGCGCGAAAACTGGCCCGGGAGCGGTCCCGCATCGCGACAGACCGGCTGCTGAGCGGCCGGCAGGAGCAGACGGCATGAAAAGCGAATGGATCCGCACCGGCCTGTTCGCGGCCCTGGCCGCCGCGCTGGCGCTTGTCGCGGCGTCCTTCCAGCCGGAATCGCGCCGGTCCGAGATCTTCTCCGACGCCGGCGAACTGTTCTTCCCGAACTTCCGCGACGTGACCAAGGTGAACGCCATCGAGGTCGTCGACTATGACGAGGCCGAAGCCGTGGCCCGGCCGCTCAAAGTGGAGTTGCGAAAGGGAAAGTATCTGCTCACCTCGCACGCCGACTACCCGGCGGAAGCCCGGGAACGCATCACCCGGACGGCGGCCGCTCTGGTGGATCTGAAGAAAGACGCCGCCGTGTCGGACCGGATCGAGGACCATGCAACCTATGGCGTCATCGATCCGCTCGATGCAAAGAATCCGAGCCTGACCGGCCGCGGAAAGCGGGTCACGCTCCGGGACGCAGGCGGGACAACGCTCGCCGAACTGGTGATGGGCAACCCGGTGAAAGGCAAGCCGGGCTCGCGCTACGTGCGGCTGCCCGGGCAGAAGCGAACCTACGCCGTTGCGACGGATGCCGATCCCTCGGCCCAGTTCGCCGACTGGGTGGAGCCGAACCTGCTTCGCGTCAGCGCCGGCGAGATCGCCAAGCTGACGCTGAATTCCTATCAGATCGACGAGCAGTTCGGCCGCCTGGTGAACCAGCAGCGGACCGTGATGGAACGCGGCACGCCGAGCTGGGACGCCAAGGCGCAGGCGATCGCCGCGACGATGGCGTCACTCCGTGTCGTCGGAGCGCGGGCCAAACCGCCGCAACTTGCCGAACAGCTGAAGCAGAAACAACTGATGTTGTCGCTGGAAACCGTGATGAGCCTGCGCCAGCGGGGCTACTTCATCACGCCGTCCGGCTCCCTGCTGTCGAATGAAGGCGAACTGATCGCGGAGACAGACAAGGGGGTGAGCTACGTGTTGCGCTTCGGCGAAGTCGTCAGCGAGTCGCCGGCCGCGCCGTCGCAGGGCAGGGCGAAGGAGAACCGGTACCTGTTCGTGACCGTCTCGGCGCGGAAGCCGGAGGCCGAGACGGCAGAGAAGGCGCTGACGGCGAAGTTCGCCGACTGGTATTACGTCATTTCCGGAGCGGATTTCGCGAAACTCCATCCGGTTCGCGCGGCGCAGTTGTCGCAGGCCCCGCCCGCCGTTGCCGCGACGCCTGCGGGGATGCCGCCCGGGGCGCCCCCGGGAGTTCCGCAAGGCCGCCCCCCGGTCCCGCCACCAGCGGCGCCGCAAAGGCAATAGACCCGGGCTCCATCCGCGCCGCATTCCGGAGTTCCACCGCGATAAAGTGGAACGTTTATGCTTCTGCCTCAACCTGTCACGGTCGCCGCGCTGCCGCCCAACAACCACACCTACTCGCAGGCGGTTCGCCTCGGAAACCTCGTGTTTGTCTCAGGCCAACTCGGAATAACGCCCGGCGGGACCCTCGCGGAGGACATCGGCGGGCAGACAGCCCAGGCTCTCGACAACGTCTCCCGGGTCCTGGAGGCGGCGGGATCGAGCATGGCGCAAGTGGCGAAAGTGAATATTTTCATCACGGATTTTTCGCTGCTGGCGGAGGTGAACCGGGTCTACGAAACATACTTCCCCCACCGCCCTGCCAAGACCACGGTCGAAATCTCGAAGCTCGACCGGGGAGCGAAAATCGAAATCGAGGTCGTCGCCTCCGCCGGGTAGACCGGGCGGAGTGATCCGCCGAAGCGGTCACTCAGCGGGACCCCGCGCGGAAAAGCGCAGGATCCTGGTTGAAAACTTGAATTCGCCCACCCACAGGTTGCGGCCGTCAAAGGCCAGCGAACCCGGCATGAACAGCTTGTCCGCCGCGATGCCGGGGCGGGTATCGGTGGCGTTCATCGCCCCCAGGTAGGCGTCCGCCGGGCGGCCCTCCATGGCATCCTCGAGGCGGTTCCACACCTGGACGCGATTGTTGCTGCGGTCGGCTACGAAAAACCGCCCGTCCGCCACCAGCGCGTCAGCCGGCAGGTTGAAGCGATTCCGACCGGCCAGCCGGACCGGCTGATTTGTCCGGCCCAGGTCGTCCACGCGGTAGAGGAGGATGTCCTGGCCTTCGAATGGGGCCACCGCAAGGTAGTTCCCATCGCTTGAAAGGCGGCCCGGGTTGTCGACTTCGAGCGCCGCCACCAGGGGGGCGGCGGCGCCGGGACCCCCTTCCCACACGTAGACCCGATTCGCCTGCCGGTCGGCGAGATAGAAATAGCGGGAATCCATGGCGACGCCCGTCAGCTCCCGCAACTCGATCTCTCCGATGCGCCCCGTGAATGTCACGTCGGGGCGCTCGCCGTTGAGGGGAAGGGTGTTCCACAGATAGACCGTGCGTTTGCCCGCCAGCGCGAGACGCGTCCCATGGATGGCGTTGTCCCACGGCGCCTCCGGCAGCGCAATCACAAAGTCCGGTCTGGCGGCGCTTTCCTCCGGCAGCGTGCGCCAGACGAACAGCTTCCGGTCAAAGTCGGAAGAGGCGAACAGGCTCTTGCCATCCGTCGCCAGCACCGGATTCTGGATGAAGTAGTTCTCGGCCCACGTGTCCTGTTCCGGCGTCTCGCTGCCGACCGAGAAATCCGGCGGCTGGTTCTCGCGGGCGGGCGGCGCGTTCCAGACCAGCAGATTGTTGCCGTTGTAGTTGCATACGTACAGGCGGCCCTCCGCGATCACCGCGTCCGGGCCGTCGCCGTTCCGGTAGCTCGAGGGCCGCAGGATGAGATCAGGCCGCGCTTCCGGGCTCCGCGGAGGCCGGTTCCAGATCGAAATGGACTGAAGGCCCGCCGCAATCAGCCTGTTGTCGGCCGTGAACGTGCCTTTCACCCACTCAGGAATCGTGAACGACGGGACCGTCTGATCGGCATTCCCAGGGAACTCGAGCCACACCATGGTCGCCGGCTGGTTCCGCTCCCCGTTGTTGTGATCGCTCACGGCGAAAAACGTATCGCCGTCGCTGGTGATGTTCCGCGGCGTTCCGGCGCCACGGGGCCGCAGCACGATGTCCGGCGGCTGATGGTTGCGCGCCGGCATCGAGTTCCAGATCAGCACGCCGGGCCCGTGCGTGGCGACGGCCGCGAATCTTCTCCCGTCCGTCCACACACCCCAGGGCCAGCTGAAGCGGGCCGGGCTGGGCCCGCTCTGGGAGAAACGGTCCAGATCGAGCACGATGTCGGCCGGGGCCGCGTTGCGTTCAGGAAACCGGCTCCAGATGAGAATGCGGTCGTTATTCGTGTCGGCCACGGTGACGGTGCGGCCGTCGGGCGTGACCGCCACGTTGCCCGGCCAGTTCAACTGATCGAGCCCGAGGCCCGAGTTGTTGGTGGTGAAGCCGGGCTGGCCCAGCACGAGGTCCGGCGGCGTGTTTGCGGCGGGCGCCGTGCGCCAGATCAAGACGCGGTTATTGAACCGGTCGGCCACAAGCAGGTTCTTGCCGTCGGACGCCAGTCCGGTCGGATGGTTGAACAGCAGGGGTCCGCCGCTGTCGTTGAAACCCTTGGCGCCGAGCACCAGGTCGGCGGCCTGTCCGGTCGCGAACGGTCCGCTCGACGGGGTTGGCTGCGGCGGCTGCTGCGGCGGGGAGCTGCTCTTGAAGTACATCTTGTAGCCGCCGCGCCAGGGAATCACGAACGGATCGGTGATCTGCTCTCCGGGGTTGGCCCGCAGGCGGTCTCCAGGTTCAGGCGTCCAGTTGATGCCGTCGGTGGACAGGAAGCTCCGAACCACGTTCGCGGAGGGCGTCCGCTGGTCGAAAGCGTAGAGTCGCAGACGTCCATCGGGGAGCGGTATGGGGGCGGTCGTGCCCCACCCGGCCGGAGAAAGCAGCCCCGTGTAGGTGAACTTCAGCCCGTCGGCGGACTTCGCGATAACCGTGCCGTTCCGCGCGAAGACATACATGAACCATTCGTCGCGGAACTGGAATACATCCGGATCGACGAGGTCCGGGTATTCGAACACCGAGCCTGTTTCCCGGAACCGGATTCCGTCGCTTGAGACCGCCACGTGGATGGCGTGCGGATTCGGCCCCGCGGCGGGATCGCCCGGGTGGTTCGAAGCGAGGTAGTAGAGGCGGAAGCTTCCGTCGGGCGCTTTCACGATGGAGGGGTCCACGGCTTTCAAGGTGCTGAGCCCCTCGATCCGGAACGCGGGCTCGGGCTCGAAGCGCGCGCCGTCGGCCGATACCGCCAGGGCGACCGTTTCCGGCCTGCCGGGTTCGAGCGGTGGCTGGACGAAGTAGAGCAACACGCGCTGATCGCCGTCGTTGATCGCGGCCGGAACCGAGGCGCGCGCCATGCGGACGCCGGGATCACGGGTCCAGTTGATGCCGTCGGCGCTGGTGGCGCTCAGGACCTGGTGGCCGCCGATTCCGCCGCCGGCGGGTGGTCCCGGATTGCCGAACGCGGGCGGTGAAACGAACGACTTGATGGCCATCAGCCAGGTCCCGTCCGGCAGCTGGACCGGCGCCGGATCCGCCACGCCAAGCGCGGCGGGCCCGGAGGGAGGCGCCACGACGCGGTCGCCGTCTTCGACACGCCAGGTCTTGCCGTCGGCAGTGAACGCCGACCGGATGCGCATTCGCGTCCCGGCGCCCGGATCCGGGTTGACGTGGAAGTACGTCCGCCATCCGCCGGGGGCCTTGACAGTATCCGAGACGGAGCCGCCGAGGTCGATGATGGCGCCATCGGTTGTGAAGCGGAGTCCGTCGCTCGATGTGCAGCGCAGCAGGCGGGGCCCCAGCGAGAGGAGCATCACCCACCCGTCCGGCGTTTCAAAAACGTCCGGGTCGGTGGCATTCCGGAAGCGGTCATCCCGGAAAACCTCGCCGAGCGGGCTCCAGTTGAGCCCGTCGGCAGACGCGTAGGCGGCCATCGCCCCGTCCAGACCTGCTTTCACGTAAGCCCGGTAGGAGCCGTCGCCGAGGCGGACAACGTTGGGGTCGACATCCCGCAGATTAGTTGTGACGCGCCGCCATGTTCCATCCGGCTCGCGCTGCATCGCGCCGACGGTTTCCCGCTGTGCGGACGCATCCACAAAAAGGATCGTCGGCTTTCCTGCCGGATCGAGGAACAGTTCCGGGACGGATGCGCGTTCCGCGAGCGTCTGCGGTTGCACCGTCCATACCAGCCCGTCAGGGGACGTAGCGAGCAGGACGCGATGATTCCAGGGTCCATCCTGGGGCCGCGCCGGCTCTGTCAGGATCATGCAGGCGAGGACCGCGGTGACAAACCGAAGCGTTGGGAAAGTTGACAGTCGCCTCACGTCTCCATTCTGGCGCAAACCGGGTCCGGCAGGTCCGCCATCGCGACCTGGATGCGTCCGGCGGTCGTGGCCGGCGCGTGACAGGAGCTGGCGCGATCGGCGAAGCGCCCGGCTCCGCCCGCGCGGGCTGCCGACACCCGCGGGCTAGAATAGGACTAACTGTTCATGAAGCAACGTATTCGTTCGACGACGATCCTCTGCGTGCGCCGCGGCGGCAAGGTCGTCATGGCCGGAGACGGCCAGGTGACGATGGGAAGCGAGGTCGTCAAGGACACGGCCAACAAACTGCGGCGCCTTTTCAAAGACCGGATCCTGGCCGGATTCGCGGGTTCGACGGCGGACGCTTTCTCGCTTTTCGCCCGGTTCGAGGCCAAGCTCGAACAGCACAACGGAAACCTGCCTCGAAGCGTGGTCGAACTGGCCAAGGACTGGCGGACGGACCGCGTTCTGCGCCACCTGGAGGCGCTGCTGCTGGTGGCCGATGCGAGCAACACTTATCTCGTCTCAGGCAACGGCGACGTCATCGAGCCGGACGAGGCGGTGGCCGCCATCGGCTCCGGCGGCGGCTACGCCAAGTCCGCGGCCACGGCGTTGATCGACAACACCGACCTGTCCGCCCGGGCCATCGCCGAGAAGGCCATGGCCATCGCCGGGCGGATCTGCATTTACACGAACGCGAACGTGCGTTTTGAGGAGTTGGGGTAAGCGGACATGGTCATCTATCTTCCGGCGCAGGCCAACGACGATGCGCCCTTGCTCGACGAGTTGACGCCGCGCGAGATTGTCGCCGAACTGGACAAGTATGTCATCGGCCAGGCCGAAGCCAAGAAAGCGGTCGCGGTGGCGTTGCGCAACCGGATCCGTCGCCAGAAGCTCGATCCGGAGATGGCCGAGGAGGTCATGCCCAAGAACATCCTCATGATCG
>Ga0073934_10001926_pt1 | contig 46365 bp, 43 predicted proteins | sample LarsenN4metaG_FD_76834 | JGI IMG/M metagenome (GOLD analysis project Ga0073934, IMG submission 76834) | Hot spring sediment bacterial and archeal communities from British Columbia, Canada, to study Microbial Dark Matter (Phase II) - Larsen... ...
GTCCATCCGTATCCCGAGCAACGCCTGTGCGTCAGAACCTGAGGGAAGAGCCCAGTGCGTTAACTGCGCACGCTGGGATCTGTGGAGGGGGTGCTCAGCAATGGGCATTCCTACTCCGACTCGGCAACGGCCCCGTAATGCTCGTTCAGCGGGAAGCCGGGCCCCTGTCGGCGGTCACCATACCACCGGTCTCGCGGCGCCCCCAAGGCGCATCGGCTCTCCGGCTTCGCGCGCGACGCGCGTTCATTGCGCAGGTAGAATCGCGGTTTTCGAGGGCTCGGCCGATGATGCGTTGGATCGGGATCGTATTGGGCATGGTGGTGGCCTTTGCCGTGCACGCGCACACGAAGCTGGCGTCGTCGTCGCCGGCCGCCGAGGCGTCGGTGGCGCCGCCGCAGGCGATCGAGCTCAGGTTTGGCGGCGACGTGCGGCTGACCTCGGTTCAGTTGACGGATGCCGCAGGCGTCGCCAAGCACCTCGAGGACGTTCCGGCCGAGCCCGCGAGCCAGTTCACGTTGAAGGTGGACGAGCCGCTCGCGCCGGGCGCGTACAAGGTCGTCTGGCGCGCCGTCGGCGGAGACACGCACATCGTCTCGGGCGAGTTCGGCTTCACCGTGGTCGCGGCGCACGCGCACTAAAGCCGCGGCGCGCTCGTGTTCTTTGCGACCGACGCGCTCGTCATCAGCCTGCGGGCGATCGGTTTCGTCGCGCTGTTCCAGGCTGCCGGCGCCGCGCTGTTCCTCGCGCTCTACGAGCCGCACGTCGCGCGAGTGCCGGCCGACAAGGTCCGCAACGCCGCGCGCATCGCGGCGCTCGTGGCGCTCGTCGCGGCCGTGCTGCACTACGTGCTCACGCCGGCGCGAATGGCCGGCGACTTCGGCAGCACCTTCGATCCAGCGCTCGAGTCGTTGTTGCTGCAATCGAGCTCCGGCACGGCGCACATCGTGCGCGTAGTGGGGCTCGCGATTCTGCTGCTCAGCCTCGATCGCGCGAGCAAGCTGAACTCGTGGGCCGCGTGCGGCGGCGCGGCGCTAGCGTTGCTGTCGTTCGTGCTGATGGGCCACACCGTGATTCATCCGCAGCGCTGGATTCTGGCGCCGCTCTTGCTCGTGCATGTGGTTCTCGCGGCCGTGTGGCTCGGCGCGCTGGCCGGGCTGTATCTTTCGGCGCGCGAAACCGGCGTCGCGAGCGGCGTGCTCGTGGCGCGGTTCTCTTCGCACGCGGTGGTGGCCGTTCCGGCGATCTTCGTCTGCGGGTTCTTGATGAGCGTGCTGTTCGTTCGCAGCGTCGACGAGCTCGTGACGCCGTACGGCGCGATGGTCGTCGGCAAGTCGCTCGCGTTCGCGGTCTTGATGGCCCTGGCGTCGCTGAACCGATGGCGCTTCGGGCCCGGCTTACTGGCCGGCGACGCGGCCGCAGTCCCGGCGCTCGAGCGCACGATCAAAGCCGAGTGGGCGCTGATCGCGGCTCTGATCGCGGCGACGGCCGTCATGACGTCGCTGTATGCTCCCGAGCACCTCGAGGGCTCGTTTGCGCCGGAGCACGAAGTGGCGCCCGCACACTGACGGCCCGCGACGGCCGGCTTGCGGCCGCCGTTCCGACTAGCCGATAATTCGCGCCTCGTGGGGCAGTAGCTCAGTTGGGAGAGCGCCGCGTTCGCAATGCGGAGGTCGTGGGTTCGACCCCCATCTGCTCCACCAATGATTCAATTCTAGATCGGTAGGTCGTACGCGAAGACGCTCAGCAACGTGAAAGCGTGCTTAGAGTGTACACGCTGCGGCTCCTCGAAAGCGTCCTGATCGGCGGAATAGCATTCGAGGCGTTCTCGGTCGTGCATTCGATCCGCGCGCCGCCCGTCGGCAATCGCGTTTCGGCGGAGCGCGTGAAGGTCTTCTACGTGCCGGACGTCGTCTCGATCTCTGCGCGATCGAATGCGCTTCGCGGCATCTCCGTATCCGTCGGCGACGGTGCCTCGGTCACGCGGAACATCGTCAGACGCGAACGCACGACGGGAACCCTGTTCGGCACGCGACTATCGACCGCCAGCTCGAATGGTGTCGCGACGAACGGGTGCCGCAGATGATCGTCACCGACTGCGGATCGGACATCGTCGGCGACGACGAAGGGGTCGCTATTGCGAAACTCGAGGCGCTAGCGGCACGCCGCTGCTCATCACCGTCGCGCACGACGGGATGGACATTGTCCTCCCCCGCGCACGCACCTAAGCGGACTGAACCTCGCGAGCGACGCCCGCGTTTCGGTTAATACGTGTTTCCGCGCTTGGGCGTTTTCCGCACTCTGTCCTTCGCGCTCAACTCGTCACACGTGCGCTGATGAATATCGACAAAACCAACGGGCCATGCACCGCGTCGGACTCGAGAAGCCATCCTCGCGATTTGCGAACCACGTCAATCGAGCTGCGCGAGAATCTCGGCGCGCTGGAGCGCGGCTGGGTGCTCGGATGTCTCGCGGCGCAGCGCCGTGTCGAGCTCGCGCGGTGGCTCGACGAAGATGCGTGCAGTCTCGTGATCGACCATGACGCCGACGTCTTGACCGGCACTGAGCTCGTCAATTTTCTCTACACCTGCGGTTTGCCGACGCGATCGGTACGACGCGCCGACGGGTAAGCCGGCGAAGCCCCGCCGTGGTTTGAAGCAACCGCAGAGACTCGATGGCCGGTACCCGCATCAGGTCATTCCTCGCCCAGCAGCGCGTCGCCTATTTCTCGATGGAGATCGCACTGCGCAGCGAGATTCCGACCTATAGCGGCGGCCTCGGCGTGCTCGCCGGCGACACGCTGCGCTCGGCGGCGGATCTCGGCATCCCGCTCGTCGGCGTGACGCTCGTGAGCCGCGAAGGCTATTTTCGCCAGAGCATCGATCCCGCCGGACGCCAAGTCGAGCACCCCGATCCCTGGAAGCCCGAGGCCTGGGCCGAGTCGCTGCCCGCGAGGGTATCGGTGACGATCGACGGCCGCGAGGTCTGGGTGGGCGGTTGGCTCTACGTGGTCGAAGGGATCGGCGGCGGCCAGCCGGTCGTACTGCTCGATACGGACCTCGCCGAGAACGACCCGCGTGATCGGCTGCTCACCCATTACCTATACGGCGGAGACCAGGCTTACCGCCTGAGCCAGGAAATCGTGCTCGGCATCGGCGGCGTGCGAATGCTCGACGCTCTCGGCATCCATATCCTCGCGTACCACTTGAACGAGGGCCATTCGGCGCTCTTGACGCTCCAACTGTTGCAGCGCGCCGAATACGAGCCGCGGGTGCTGCGCTCGGGCGACGCCTCGTATGACATTCCGGTCGTCCGAGAAAAATGTCATTTCACGACGCATACGCCGGTCGACGCAGGCCACGATCGGTTTCCCTATGGCCTCGTGCAACGCCTGTTGGGCGACTTCGTCGACTCTGCGACCTTGCGTCGCTTCGCCGGGGAGAACGAGCTCAACACGACGCGGCTCGCGCTCAACATGAGTGAGCACGTCAATGGCGTCGCCAGCCGCCACGCCGAGACCGCGCAGCGGCTCTATCCCGAGCATCACGTGAGCTCGATCACGAACGGGATTCACCCGTCGACCTGGGCGAGCCAGGGGTTCGCGCGCCTGTACGATGCGCAGGTCGCCGGCTGGCGTCTCGAGCCAGAGCGGCTGATCCGCGCCGAAGTCGCGCTCGCCGACGCAGACGTCTGGCGCTGCCACACGGAGGCGAAGCGGGCGCTCATCGAGCGCGTGCGCGTATCCGTCGGCGCCGTGCTCGATCCCGACCTACCGCTGATCGGGTACGCGCGTCGCATGACGCAATACAAACGGCCCGAGCTCTTCTTCGCGGACGTCGAACGTCTGAAGTCGATTGCCGCGCGGCAGCCGTTCCAGGCGCTGTTCGCGGGCAAGGCCCATCCGCAAGATCAGGGGGGCAAGGAGGCGATAGAGCGGTTACACCAATGGATGCGCGAGGTCGCGGGCTCGATCCGCATTGCGTTCTTGCCCGACTACACGATGGCGACCGCCCTCGCGATGGTGTCGGGCGCCGACATCTGGCTCAACACGCCGCAGCCGCCGCTCGAGGCGTCCGGCACGAGCGGCATGAAGGCGGCGCTCAACGGCGTGCCCAACCTGAGCGTGCTCGACGGTTGGTGGGTCGAGGGTCACATGGAAGGCGTCACGGGTTGGGCGATCGGCAACGGCGATCCGAGCAGCTCGCACGCGGCGTCGCTCTACGACAAGCTCGAGCACGTCGTGCTGCCGCTCTACTCGGCGCGCGAGGGTTGGATCAAGATCATGAAGGGCGCGATCTCGCGTAACGCTTCGCTGTTCCACAGCCATCGAATGATGCGACGCTATGCCGCCGACGCGTATTTCGGTTGACCGACGGCGCGTCGCGGCTTCATACGAGAAAGCCGCAATGCTCCGTGCGGAGCCGGTTCCTTGAGGTCCGAGTCACGAATTCCGCACGGAGTGTCCAATGGACGAGGAAATACAACGTAGAACGAAACTGTGCGCGCGCCGACAACCCGGAGTGGGAAGAAGCGGTGGCGCTCGCGCGGCACTGGACGCCGCCAGAAGGCGTTTCTCGAGGACCATCCGCCGGGTCTCGTGAAGGCGCTCTGGCAGCATTTCGACGCAACGCGTGGCCGCTGCGGCTGCGCGACTCCTGCCCACGAACGGCCCGGCTGCTCGGCGGGGCTCATCGAGAAACTGCTGCTCGACGAAGAAGTGCTCTGAGGCCGTTCTGCAGCGGCTTCGCGGAGCGTGACCGGCTCGTCGGCGGACGCGCCGTACCGACCGCGCGGCGTACTCGCAAGGAAGCGGTTGTTCGTTCGTACGACGGCGACGGTATTCGGCCGCAAGGGCGGCCATGTACGTATCAGTCGCAATTGCCGGCGCATCGCTTCCCGCGGACCATGGTTCTCATGCGCGATGTTCCGGGATTCTCAAGGTTCGGTCTCGGCGCCGTTACGTGTGGCGGCGTGACGGTCTTCAGCGGCGAGCCGCTCGCTGCGCTTCGATTCATCGAAGTCGCGCTCGATCCCGTCCGCGAGCGCGCGCTCGCGGGGCTCGAGCGCCCCGAGCGCTGGACGCCCAAGGCGACGCATCGGCCGAAGTCGCCGCGCGGACCGTCGTGATCGTCGATGACTGCGTCGAGACCAGCGCGGCGTTCCATGCGGCCGCGTCCGGGAGGCGTTGACGGTTCGGGCGGGGCCATGCGCGGGGTTCGATCCATGAAGATTTTCCGCGATCGGTCCGACGCCGGGCGGCAGCTCGGTGAGGAGCTGCGCCGGCAGCCGTTGAGCGGTACGCCGATCGTGCTCGGCTTGCCGCGCGGCGGCGTGCCCGTCGCCTACGAGGTCGCGGCCGCGCTCGGCGCGCCGCTCGACGTGCTGATCGTCCGCAAGCTCGGCGCGCCGTTCAATCCCGAGCTTGCGGCCGGCGCGATCGCCTACGGCGGAGTCGTCGTCTACAACGAAGACGTGCTCGACATGTTGCACCTGAGCACCGACTCGATGCAGACGATTCGTCTTGCGGAGCAGGAAGAGCTCGCGCGCCGCGAGCGCGTCTATCGCGGCGAGCGCCCGCCGCCGGAGATCGGCGGCAAGAGTGTCATCCTCGTCGATGACGGCGTCGCGACCGGCGCGACGATGGAGGCCGCGGTGCGCGCGACGCGCGCGCTCAAGCCACGCGAGATCATCGTCGCGGCGCCGACCAGCGCACGGGACTCGCTGGCGCGACTCGAGGCGGTAGCGGACCGCGTCGTAGTGATCGAGACGCCCGAGCCGTACTTCGGCGTCGGGGCCTGGTACGAGGACTTTTCCCAGCTCGCCGACGACGAAGTGCTTCGGTATCTCGAGCGTAGCCGGCGCGAGGAGGAGCATGCCGCCGGGCGCGAGCGCGTGCCACGGCCGCGCGCGGTCAACCCTTGATGGAGACCAGCGGTTCGAGGCGGGCGACTTTGCGCGAAATGCCCGCGCCGTGCGCGGCTTGCATGACGGCGTCGACGTCCTTGTAGGCCGCCGGCGCTACGTAGCTCGAGCTCGTTCACTCGGCGAGGCGCCGATTCGGACTGCGGCAAGTACGGATTCAGCGTCGCTCCTGCCGCTTGGTAGGTTGAGCGCTACGGCAGAAATTTCACGAGAGGGGAGAAACCGTGTCCACGCTCGGCGTACAGAAGGTCCCCCGAGTCGACGATCGCAGCCTACCGATATTCGCCGAGGTCGATCGGCTCGCCGATCGGATCCGCCTGGAGACATCTCGGCACCGAGCGCGCTAGCGATGCGAAAGCTGCGCGACAGCTTTTGGTACGAACAAGCGGAGAAAAGCGCCATGAAAATCAGTCATGTTTTGATCGCTTTGATATCGCTGGTGCTCACGTGCGCCGCGCAGTTGCCGAACGCGGCTGCGCAACCCGCGCCCGATGTGGGGCACATGCAGGCAAGAATGCAGGAAATGCAGGCTCTCATGGAGCGCATCCGCAACACGTCGGATCCGCAGGAACGGCAGCGCTTGATGACCGAGCACATGCAGGCGATGCACGAGGGAATGACGATGATGGGTCGGATGATGGGGGGCGGAATGATGGGCGGCCCCGGGGCCGGAGCGGGAAGCCGCGGCGAATGCGCGCAGAACGACACGGAGTGCCGCATGCGTCAGATGCAAGACGAGCAGCGGATGATGGGCGAGCGCATGGGCATGATGCAGATGATGATGCAACAAATGATGGACCAAATGATGATGCGCGGCTCCGAGGGCGACGGTGCAACGGCGCTGGAGCGCCGTAGGGATCGTGCTGATCGTCAGCCTCGGGAGGCGACAAGGTAATGACGCCCCGTGCACGGAGGGTCGTGCGACGGTTGCCGGAATCGCGAGGGAAGGGAGAACAACGATGACCGCACGCAACGTCGCGCTTGCCACGGTGCTCGCGTTCCTCGCCGTAGGTTCCGCCGGCGCGCAGCCCGTCGCATCCTTCGAACGAGGTGCGCCGCGACCGACACTCGTGCCGCTCGTGCAGCGCGTCGCGCCGGCCGTGGTCAACATCGCCGTCATCGGCACAACGAGAATCGAGAGTCCATTGCTCCAGGATCCGCTGTTCCGGCGCTTCTTCGGTCTTCCGCCGGACGGCTCTGAAGAGATCGTGCCCCGGCAGGCCGCGGGCTCGGGCGTCATCGTGGATGCGCGCAACGGCTACGTGCTGACCAATCATCACGTCATCGAAGATGCCGACGAGATCATCGTCAATCTCGCCGATCGGCGCCAATTCTCGGCGGAGCTCGTGGGCAGCGATCCCGAGACCGATATCGCGCTGCTCAAAGTCGACGCGACCGAGCTCACGGCGCTCGAGATCGGCGATTCTGCTGCGCTCGGCGTCGGCGACTACGTCGTCGCGATCGGCAACCCGTTCGGGCTCGGCCAGACGGTGACGTCGGGCATCGTCAGCGCGCTCGGCCGCGCGGGTCTCGGCATCGAAGGCTACGAGAGCTTCATCCAGACGGACGCCGCGATCAATCCGGGCAACTCCGGCGGCGCGCTCGTGGATCTCGACGGCGAGCTCGTCGGCATCGCGACCGCGATCGCGTCGCCGAGCGGCGGCAACGTCGGCATCGGCTTTGCCGTGCCGAGCAACATGGCGAAGGCCGTGATGGAGCAGTTGCTCGAGTACGGCGAGGTTCGCCGCGGTCGCCTCGGGATCATGATGCAGGATCTGACGCCGGCGCTCGCCGAGGCGCTCGAGATCGGCGTCGATCGCGGCGCGCTCGTGACCGGCGTCGAGCCCGAGTCCGCTGCGGCGCGCGCGGGCGTCAAAGCCGGTGACATCGTCGTCGCGCTGAACGGCTCGCCGATCGAGAGCTCCACCGAGCTCCGTAACCGGATCGGTCTCACCCGCGCCGGCGAGACGGTCAAGCTCAGCGTCTGGCGGGACGGACGAACGCTCGACGTCGACGTCCTCGTTGCCGCCGCCGAGGCCGAACGCCCGGAGACGAGAGCGCCTGAGACGGGCGACAAGCTCGACGGAGCGGAATTCCGCAACCTCGATCGCGACGATCCGCGCTACCGGGCGCTGCAGGGCGTGCTCGTTGCCGCGGTCAGGCCTGCGAGCGCCGCGTGGCGCGCAGGGCTACAGGCCGGAGACATCGTCATCAGCGTCAACCGCAGAACCGTTACGACCGTGCAGCAGTTGACGGCCACACTGCGCGACACGCGCGTGCCGTTCGCGCTCGAGGTGGAACGCGGCGGCGGGCGCATCTTCCTCGTCGTGCAATGAACGACGTCGCCATTTCGACCGCCGTGGCTCTGAACAGCGTTCGGCGGAGACCCGCGCGATTACAGAAAGCCGCAGCCCCGCCGACGCTTCGGTTGCGTCTGCGCGCGGGCGAAGAGCGCTTGCCGGACCGCTTTTGGAGCGGACGAGTGCAGATGAGTGTATCGTGCTCGACAACAAGCACGGAGCGCAAGGGGCGTGACGAGCACCGTACCCGACAAGTACTTGCGCTCCATTCTGGATTCGGCGCCGGATGCCCTTGTGATCATCGATCGCGAAGGGCGTATCGTGCTGACGAACGCCCAGACCGAGCATCTGTTCGGCTACCCGACCGGCGAGCTCATCGGCCAGTCGATCGAGATCCTCGTGCCCCAACGGCTGCGCGGCGCCCATTTCAAGGACCGCATGGGCTATTTCGAGAACCCTCGTACCCGGCCCATGGGCCTGGGCTTGTGTCTCAACGGACGGCGTAAGGACGGGAGCGAGTTCCCCGCCGAGATCAGCCTTGCCCCCGTCGAGACCGACGACGGCATGCTCGTGACGGCGGCCGTGCGCGATGTGACGGAGCGTCTGCGGCGGGATGCTAGGTTCCGGAGCCTGCTCGAGGCCGCGCCGGACGCAATGGTGATCGTCAATGCAGCCGGCGCCATCGTTCTGGTCAATGCTCAGACCGAGAGACTGTTTGGGTATCGGCGCGAGGAGCTTCTCGGGCAGCCGGTCGAGATGCTGATTCCGACGCGCTTCCGCACCCCTCATTCCGGCCATCGCGCGAGATTTTTCGCCAACTCTCGAGTTCGCGCGATGGGCTCTGGTCTGGAGCTCTACGCTCTACGCAAGGATGGGACCGAGATTCCGGTCGAGATCAGCTTGAGCCCGATCGAGACCGAGGAAGGCATGATGGTGTCGAGCGCCATTCGCGATGCCACGGATCGCAAGCAAATGCATCACGAGCTCCGTGAAGCGCGCAACGAAGCGGATCGTGCCAATCGCGCGAAGAGCGCGTTTCTAGCAGCCGCGAGTCACGATCTGCGTCAGCCGCTGCAAACCCTGACGATGCTCAAACCGCGTGCTCACGAGAAAAGTGGCCGATCCGGCGACCGCGGCCGCCGTCGCCAACCAGCGCGAAGCCCTCGAGTCGATCTCGGAGCTGTTGAATGCCCTGCTGGACATCAGCAGGCTCGAATCCGGTGCGATTCGGCCGGACATCAGCGACTGCTCCGTGCAGGCGATCTTCCGGCGATTGAAGGCGGCCTTCGAGTTACAAGCGAAAGCCAAAGGCCTCGAGCTCGAGGTCGAGGACTGCGACGACGCCGTGCACACGGACGGCGGACTGCTCGAACAGATCATCCAGAATCTCGTGGCGAATGCGATTCGCTATACGCGCGAAGGTTCCGTGAAGCTCCGCTGTCTGCATGAGCAGGCCTTCATTCGCATCGAGATTCTCGATACCGGGATCGGCATACCGCGGGACCAGATGGAATCGATCTTCGAGGATTTCTACCAGGTCCGGCAGGATGACGGGCAAAGGCGCGAAGGCCTTGGACTGGGGCTGTCCATCGTTCGCAGGCTCGGTCGTCTGCTCGAGCACCCGATCGAAGTGCATTCCGATCCCGGCCGCGGCTCGTGCTTCGCCGTCACGGTTCCGCGAGGTCAGGCATCGCTTGCCTCGACGAGCACGAGGCTCAAGTCCCTGTCGATGGAACCACGGCACGGTCTTATCCTCGTGATCGACGACGAGCCGGCCGTCGCAGATGCGACGCAAATGATGCTGGAGCTCGAGGGGTATGAGGTCTTGGTCGCGGCGAAGATCGGCGACGTGAGGAGACTTATTCCAGATGCGAGTGCTGCTCCCGACGTCATCGTGTCGGACTTCCACTTGAGCCGGGATACCACCGGCATCGACGCAGTTCGCATGGCGCGCGAGGCGGCGCAGCGCACGATTCCGGCCATCGTTGTCACCGGCGACACGTCCTCGCACATGGCCGTCGTGAGGAGTCAACTGCCGAGCTGTCACGTGATGAGCAAGCCCATCGATGTCGACGCTCTGCTCGACCGCATCCAGGCGCTCCTTCGTGCTGAACCAGACGCCGCAGAGCTGGAATCGGCGGTCTAGATCGAAGGGAACCGGGCCATCGAGCTCGATCGGCTGACGGAAAACAGAGGAAACTCTGGCCACGCGTCGAGGCGCTCTGGAAGATTCCAATGACACATGAGACGGCGCAGGTCCGCGACGCGCTTCATCCAGACTATACGGGCTGGTTACCGGGCACGCAGAGCCGCACGATCGGGAAGCGGCCATCGCATCCGTGGGGCAATCGTCGCCGCACATCCTGAGTTGCGAGCTGCGCCCGAGACAGTCACCAGCGCGTCCCGCGCACGGGTGGTTGAAGTCCTTAGTCTGCAACCAGCCCGCTGAACAGGCGCGTGGCTGCCACAATTCATCAGGCTGAGGAACCGTCCATGATCACTGCCGTACCTCGCCTCATCCATATCGGAGCGATCGCCGTGCTCGTCACGCGCTTACTGCCGATCGCGCCAGCGCCCTATCAAGTCCACGGCGGCGTCGGCCGCGCCGCCTTCGATGAAGTCCGGGACACGCTCGTCGATTGGACGCAAGGCACGCTCGGCAAGATCATCGCTGGCGCGATGGTGCCCGTCGGAATCTCGAACGGCAGGACCGAAACGCAGGCCGCCACCGCGTACTGCCCGGCCGCATCCACGGCACACTTCCGACAAAGGGTCGACCTAACGGATAGCTGGCGTTGGCTGCTGCGGCGTGCTCACGTTTCGTGCGCGCCGGGCGGACGCCATCTCAACACCTCGAGGCAGCGAACGCGCCTGAACTCATCGACATTGAGCCCGATGGTCGCGATTCGTGACGAGTGAGCGGGTGGAGGATGAGTGAATGGTGAGACGTGTGCTGCCCATTGCGTTGTTCGGCGCGTTGTTCACGAGGCTCTCGTCGTCGAGTGGTCGGAGGACCGAGGCGCGACCTGGCTCGCCGCGGGTCGTGAATACACGGCTCGAAGCGAGCTGACCGTGAGAGTACTGGTCGTGCGCCATCGCAGTGGTCGCCCCATCATTGGCGGCTTCACGGCGCTGAAGCGCAGGCCGCGTTTCGAGCCCAGCACCTAGAACACGAGCGTCTTGTCCGCCGCGGTCGTAACCGACGCGAGCTCGTCCATCGTGCTGCGTCGGGTGCCGGGTATGAGGTCGGCTTCGGTAATTCCGCGTGCGTCCATGCAGGTGCCGCAGAGCAGCACGTTCCCGTGCTCGGCCAACACGCGCTTCACCATGCGCTCGATGTTGTAGTAGCCGTCCGGGGTCTTCTGGCCTGCCTTTCCGGCCGCGACGGAGTCCGCCATCAGAAAGATCGTGATCTCGGTTTCGGCATGGCTCTTCAGCATTGCATGCGCCAGGCGCAGCGCGTTGTAGCAGCGCTCTGTGCCGTACGGGGGATCGTTCAGGATGAGCAGGACTTTCATCTGGTGATCCGTCTTTGCCGGAAGCGATCGTGCCGGCGCGTCTCACTCCCCGATCACGCGGCGGCGCTCGTCGAACTCCTCTTTGTCGATCTCGCCGCGCGCATACCGTTCCTTGAGAATGTCGAGGGCGGTGCGTCCCGACTGCATCTGGTGGGGCAGCTGCGCCCCGTGCCACGGCGCGGCGATCCAGCGAAAGAGCAAGGCGGCAACCGCAATGGCCGCCGCGAGCGTGAGAATCATGAGCAGCGGACCCAAGATCATGGCGCGCGACACTGCCTAGGAGGCTGACGAAACGCGCCGCGTGCGTCCATCCGTATTTGACGCAACCGCGCACGCTCGGCGTGCGCGCAGCGAACTCTTGGCCCGTCATTCCTCCGCTGAGGTTTCTCCGGAGCTTCGGTCGCCTTTGGTCATCTATCCGGCGACGGTCGTCAGGCACCTCCGTCTAGGCTGCCCGCACGAACCCACGCGGTCGGTCCACGGAGCCTCGCCGATGACACGAACGCCGAACATCGAAATCGATCCGGTCGCTTTCACGCGGCACGGCGTTGATGCCGTGCCCGCGATGATCGCGGAGCGCGCGCGGACGGGAGAGTCGGTCCTTCGCGTGGACGGTGGAACGAGCGTCGCGTTTCTCATGCGCGCTTTTCAGGACCTCGAGAAGTCGCCGGACGGCCCGCGAGGAACCAGGGTGGGGAGCGTCACGGCAATAGAGGAGCAAGACCTCGTCGAGCGCGCGAAGACGGCGCTCCTGAGTCTCGACCTCGACGGCATGCGAAGGGATGCGCTCGAGCGGGCGTTCTCGCACATGACCGCGGATCGCGAACACGATCGGTATCCGGTTGCCGAGGTTCACCGGCGCCGCATCGTGGATCCGACCGTCGAAGTGGCCGCTCCGATCGGCGGAGCCGCGGCCGATCACCTGAGCTCGTACGTCCGTGCCGGCACGCGAATCAACCCGCTCGACATGCGACCGTTCACGCAGGTGCTCGTGATTCTCGATCCGGCCGAGCCTGCTCAGCGCGCGGCGGTCGAAACCTCGCTCGCGGCGCACCTCGCGGCTCATCCAGGGCGACGCGCGACGTGGATAGCGACGCGGCTCGACGCGGAGGCAGGAGGGAACGGATCGGCCGCCATCGAGGGTCGTCTTGGCGCACCCGTTTATCTCATTGACGACCGCCTGAGTTCGCGCTTTCAGATCGAGCGCATCCCGTCCTTGGTCTACGCCGAGAACCGCGCGTTTGTCGTCGAGAAATACCGCCGCTCGTCGAGCGGCAAGCAGACGGTTCCGCAACGCTCCGGAAGCGCGGGCGGTCGTGCCCGTCCGGTCCCCATCGGGATTGCGTCTTGCACACCTGTACCGCGGAATGTACAGTGTACTGAATAAAGTGCATAGCCGGCCGTGACGAAGGAACAAAAGACCCCCCCTCGTGTTCTTTCGGACGTCGGCCGGTAGCGAGCCCGTCAGAGAGTGGTTGAAGGGCATGAATAACCCGGATCGTCACGCCGTCGGTCTGGACCTGATGCGCGCCCAGTGGCGCTGGCCGGTCGGCATGCCCCTCTGTCGCCCGATGGGGGAAGGCTTGTGGGAGGTCCGTTCGTCACTGCCGAGCGACCGCATAGCGCGAGTCTTGTTCTGTATTTGCGAGGGGCAGATGGTTGCCTTGCACGGTTTCATCAAGAAATCCCGTGCGACGCCGGCGGCCGATTTGGAGCTGGCGAGAAAGCGGATGAAGGAGTTGGAGAAGTGAAACGGAAGAAGCGTAACAAACACGTCGGCTCGAGCTTGGATGACTTTTTGAGGGACGAAGGCATCCTCGAAGAGACTCAGACGAAAGCGGTCAAAGAAGTTGTGGCTTGGCAACTCGCCGAAGCGATGAGAAGCAAGAAGATCTCCAAAGCCCGCATGGCGATGTTGCTCAGGACGAGTCGAACGCAAGTCGACCGGTTGCTCGACGCGGAAGACGACATCACTTTGTCAAGTCTGCAACGCGCAGCGGCGATCGTTGGGCGCCGCGTGAATATCGAGTTGGTTTGATCGAACTGAAGCCCAATACCTCCCTGCACTCGCGTGAAATCCTCATGGGTCGTTGGCGCGCGCTCTCGGGGCGCGCGGCGTTACGAGTAGCAACTCGCACTCGGCCTGACCTGAGTGGCCGCTTGCGTCGACGTTCAAACGTCCCGAGCGAGCCCTGTAAGCTTCGCGCGTGCCTTTCCACTCGCGGGTGACTGAGGTGGCTGGGAAGGAATTCAATCGGCGGCGCTGACCGTGAACGTCGACTATCGCGACATCTTTCTGTCCCATAGTGGCCTCGATAAAGAGGCAGTCCGTCGCATCGCCGCGGCCATCGAATCCGAAAAGCTGGAATGGGCGCGGCCTTCTGACGTGGTTCGATGAGGCCGAGATCCCCTTCGGCGGGAGCATCCCCGGCCACATTGACAAGGGGCTCTCCAATAGTCGCTTCTTTGCCGCATGCATGTCGCCGAACTACTTCAAGAGCGCAAGCGGCTGGACCGATGCTGAGTGGCACGCCGCTCTTCACCAGGATCCCGACAATCGGAAAGGTCGCATCGTGCCGTTGCTCCTCACGGATACCCCGGTCGTTCCGCCACTGCTGCGTCATCTGAAGGCGGTGGATCTGCGCGGCACGCGTTTCGATGCTGGTGTCAACGAACTTTTGGCCGTGCTGCGTGAACAGCCGCTGCCGCGACCGGCCAGTCTTCGCGGTAGTCTTATTCCAAGCGATTCGCGTGCCTCGCGCGTGCCTTGGTGCGGGAGGTCGCACCCGAAGCGCCGATGTATCGCGCGTTCACGATCGAAGAGCTCGTGGCGCGGTCGATGGCGCCACTTTCGTTCACGATGATCGCGCTCGCGCTCGCGGCGGGGCTTGCCGTGCTGCTCGGCATGGTCGGGCTCTACGGCATTCTTTCCTCGACCGTCGCCGAGCGCACGCGAGAGCTTGGTGTGCGGATCGCGCTCGGCGCGAGGCCGGAGCGCGTTAGGCGCATGGTCGTCGTGCAGGGAATGCGCGTCGTCGTCGCGGGCGTAGCGCTTGGTTGCGTCGCCGTGCTCTTCGTCTCGCGTGCGCTCGATAGCTTGCTGTACGGCGTGCGCTCGCTCGATCCCGTCACGCTCGCGCTCACGGCGCTCTCGATGCTCTTCGTCGGCATCGTCGCGAGCTGGGTGCCGGCCTATCGTGCCAGCGTCGTGGACCCGGCTCGCACGCTGACCGAGAACTGATAGCGTTGCGCCGGCCGCTGCCGGCAGCGGCCGGTAATCGGTGCGGCGCCCAGCTCAGCGCCGCGCGTCGTCGGCGGCGTCCTCGATCTCCTCGCCGGCTTCCTCGATGTCCTCGCCGACGCCTTCGACGGTTTCGCAACCGACGGCGCAGGCCGAGAACCACATCACCCCGAGCAACGACACGTACGACTTCGATGGATTCAGCTTCATGGGTGCACCATTTTCCGTTGCGACGTCCGTGGGAGTGCACGGACCGTGCCACGCCCGATGCCTAGCGGCTCCGCGGCTTGGCGGCGAGCCCGGGAGAAGCGGTATTTCTGTTTTCTTTGCATAAGTTGCGAAAAGTGCAGCTCTCGATCGAGGCTCCGGGCGGAGACGCGCGGCGGCCGGGTCGGCGAAGCTTGCGCCGTGTCGCGCGAGGCGTTTACAGTCATCGACGCCTTCCCCGCCACGCGGCCCAATGGGGTCCGCTGAACGCCCGCGGCGCAGGAAGCGCATTCGCCGCAATCGACCGAATGGAGTTGCCAGTGAAGACCAGCATTTCTCGAGCACTGTTGATTCTCGCGGCCGCGTCGTTGAGCGCCGTTCAGGCGCAGGCGCAGGAGCCCGTCGCCGGCCGGGATTACATCGAGATCCCGAACGGCCGCCCGCTGGAACCGGCCGACGGCCAAGTCGTCGTCGAAGAGTTCTTCAACTACATCTGCCCCGGCTGCAACGCCTTCGAGCCGATCTTCGTGCAGTGGGCGGCGACGCTGCCCCCGCACGCGAAGCTCGTACACGTCCCGGCCACGTTCCGCCCGGACTTCGTGCCGTACGCGCGCGGCTACTACGCCGCCCAAGCGCACGGGCTCGTCGAGAAGACGCACGCGGAGGTCTACAAGGCCATCCACCAGACTCGCGAGCTTCCGTCGGAGGCGGACCGGATGGATCCCAAGCGGATGGAAGAGCGCATCGCGGCGTTCTACGCGAACTACGGCGTCGACGAGGCGGAGTTCTTGAGCACGATGCGCGGCTTCAGCGTCGAGCTCAAGCTGAAGCGCGCCACGGACCATTTGCAGCGCAGCAAAGTGCCGAGCACGCCGTCGCTCGTCATCAACGGGCGTTACCTCGTGCGCGGCAACACCTATGCCGATACGCTACGCATTGCGAGCTGGTTGATCGAAAAGGAGCACTCGAGCTAACGCCGGCGGCGCGCTCGCGACTTTCAGGCCGGGCTCGGCGTCACGAGCAAGTGCACGACGCCGAGCACGCCAGCCGTCGGCCGAAGCCCCTTCAACGCGAGCGTGCGCGCCGCGCCTTCGCCGATCAGAAGCTTCAAGACGTCGGCTTGCTCGGCGACGAGCTCCCCTTCCGCGCCGACGATCCAATCGCCTTCGAGTAGGCCCGCCGCGCGCGCGGCGGACCCGCTCGCGACGTCCTTGATGCGCACGCCGGTGGCGGCGGGCCAGTCGTTCTCGCGAACCCAGCGCCGCGGCAGCGCCGCCGTCGGCGAACGCCGCCGTCACATCCTTCGTGTCGTGCACGGGACGTGGCTGTTGGTCAGGACGAAGCCGTCGGCCGCGCCGTTTCAAGGCCGGCTTGCGCCCGCCGCTCAGTCGCTCGCGCGTTCGGCGTCCGTCGCGCGCGCTGCGCTCAGGATATTGCGCAAGCCGAGATTGCCCTCGTGGCACGCGTACTCGAACGGCGCTGCGTCGGCTTGCTTCTTGAGCGGCATCTCGATCGACCACGGCGCGGTCCACGTGTCGGGATCCTCGAAGCGTACTTCCCACGACAACGTGCTCTCGTCGATCGGCGTGAAGCGCTCCGTGATGACGAGGTTTTCGCTCGCGTTGCGATACGTGGCCTCGGGGCGAATGTTCCGCGTCTCCACGACGAGGGTGTCGCCTTCGAAGCGGCCGCGCGCGTCGCCCATGTAGAAGTCGAGGTTCGAGGCGACGCGCGGGGCATCGCCGAGCGGGATGATGCGAGCCTCGTGAACCATCTCGTACTGGATCGCCACGTAGCCCGGCGACTGCGTGATCCGATACGCGTTGCCGTAGATCATCGGCATCATCGAGCCGGGCAGCCCGATCGTGATGCAGCGATCGTAGAGGCTCATGTCCGTGTAAGTGTCCGGCGCGTCGCGCTTCGGCAACGCGCGCGCCTGCGCGCGCTGCCGCGCCGCGTCCGTGATGGCCGGGATCTTGCCGTCGGCCGGCTCGCTGACGAGCCACGGCCGGCTATTCGTGGCGTCGAGGTGCTCGTACCAGTGCGGCGGCCCGGCGCCCGTGTCGTTGTCGGCGCTGCCGCCGATGCGTGCGGCCCCGGCACGGGCACGCTGGCTCCGCTCGACCATGAGCTCGGCCATCTGCTCGGGCCCGAACTCGCGGCGCTGCCGGCCCGCGAGCTCGTCGGGCCGTTCCAACGGAGTGCCGAACTCGTCTTTGTTCGTGTACGTTCCTTCGATGTTCGGGTCGCCCCAGGACGTGCGGGGCACGGTCGGCGCGCTCGATGCCGTTTGTGCCGACAGTGCGACGGCGACGGCGACGCCCACGGCAATCGCGGCGAGTCCCGCTACAGATCGAACGTTCATGCATCCTCCTGACCTTCGAGAACGACGGCCCGGCGGCCGGGACGGAAAGACCGACGCGCATCGCGGCGGTGATGCGCCGCTCCCGGTCGCGCTCGACGTACCGGCCCATTGTAGGCCCGGCCGCAAGCAAAGGAAGCTGCCCCGGTATCCCGTACGCCGGCTCGACTCGTTCCCCGGGCGGGAGTATCGTCGCTTCGAAACGCTGCCTTCGGGAGATGCCGCGATGAAGACCCAGGCTGCCGCCTCAGCGCGCCCTTTGCTCCTCGTGCCCTTGCTCGCCGCGCCCGGGGCCGCCTACGCACAGGAGCGCGAAACGCGCGCTCTGACGGGATTCGACGCCATCGCCGTCGGCGGCGGAATCGACCTCGTCGTGACGCAGGGCGACGGCTTCCGCGTGGAGGTCGAGTCCGACGACGACGTTGCGGAGATCCTCACCGAGGTGCGTAACGGTACGCTCGAGATCAAACACGACCGCCAGCCATGGGGTCTCTTCGACTGGGGCGACAACGGCACCGTATACGTGACGCTGCCCGAGCTCACGGCGTTGACGGCTTCCGGCGGATCGGACGTGCGCGCGGATGGAACGCTGTCCGGCGACGAGCTCGCGATCGTGGCCTCGGGCGGCAGCGACGTGGAGATCGACGTGGCCGTCGGCACGCTGGCGGCCACCGCTTCGGGTGGATCCGACACGCGCCTGAGCGGCACCGCGCGCGTGGCACAGCTGCACTCGAGCGGCGGCAGCGACTTGAACGCGAGCCGGTTCACGGTTGCCGAAGCGAACGTTCAGAGCAGCGGCGGCTCCGACGTCTCGATCAACGTGACCGAACGGATCGTCGCGAACGCTTCGGGCGGCAGCGACATCACGTACGGCGGCGACCCTCGCTCGGTGAACGTCAACGCGAGCGGCGGCGCCGACGTCCGGCGCCGCTGATCGCGTCGACGGGCCGCGCGGCCGTTCTCCAACGGCCGCGCGCAGCGGGTCATTCAGAACCGCACGTTGAGGCTCGCGCCCACCTCGCGCGGCCGGCCGATCACCGCGAAGTCATAGCCCCACACCTGGCGCGCGTCGAATCCGCCGTTCACGTATTGCTCGTCGCTCAGGTTCGTGCCCCACAGCGCAACCGTCCAGTCCGCGTTCGCGGGCTCGTACTCGAGGCGCGCGTTGAAGATACCGTAGTCGGGTTCCATGATGTAGTTGCCGTTCGCATCGATGGGGATGCGCTGGTGCGCGGCGTCGCGCACGTACTCGTCGCGCCAGCCGTAATTGCCGGCCAGCCTGAGCGTTGCTCCGCCCTGAAGAGGCTGCTCGTACTGGAAGCCGATCGTGGCGCTGTTGTCCGGCGCATACGCGAACGGCGCAGCCGGCGACGTGCCGCTGCCGGTAACGGGATCGAAGAAGCCCGAATCGCGGTACGCGGTGTCGATGATTCCGAGGCCGACGTTGAACTGCCAGCGGTCGACTTGCGCGGGCGCGAGCACGAGCTCGAGCTCCCAGCCGCTTGCGTCGCCCAAGCCTTCGCTCGTCGGATACGGGTTCGGCGCCGGCGCGTTCGTGCACGGATCGATCGGGAGCGCGACGACGCGCATGCCGTCCCAGCTCGCGTCGAAATACGTAGCGTTGAACCGCAGCGTGCCGTCCTTCCAGTCGGAGCGAAGCCCAATCTCGCGGTTCGTGATCTCCTCACGAGCGAGCGGAATCGGCGTCGGAAGGGCCGGGCAGTTTCCGGGGCTCACGAGCGTCGGAATGTTCACGAAGTTGATGCCGGTCTCCGTGAAGCCTTCGCTCCAGCTGCCGTAGAGCATGATGTCTTCGTTGATCTCGTACTGGATCGCGAACTTGTTCGTCGTGTTGTTGCCGAAGTCCGGCCGCTCCCGGATCGATGCGAGGGTGCCGGCGTAGAGATCGCCGCGCGGCTCGTCGGTCGGAAGCGCCGGCCGGAACGCGTCCGTAGGCGTCATCGAAAGCGTCCTGCCTTCGTCGTCGGTGACCCGCACGCCCAGCGTCACGTCGAGCTTTTGCGTGAGCCCGATCGTGACCTCGCCGAACAGAGCCCGCTGCTCTCCCTCGATGAAACTCAGTTGATCGATGTGGCCGAAAATCGTGGCCGGCGTCGGCGGAAGACCGACGGTGGCGCGCCAGGCCTGCAGATAGGCCTGCGCATCCGCGCGCAGCGTGTTCGCGGCCGCGCCCGTCGTGCCGGCGCGCGGCAAGTCGAGCATCGTCCAGCGATACGTGCGGCTCTTCGTGTGCTCGTCGAGCGAGTAATAGCCCGCGATCCAGTCGAGGCGGCCGTTGAAGCTCGCGCCCGTCAGGTGCACTTCGATCGTATCGTTCTCGTCGATCGAATTGTTGATGTCGGTCGTGAACGTGAACTCGGAGCCGTCGAAGTCGGAGTCCTGCGTGCGGTCGAGCTTCCAGTCCGACGCGATGGCCCTCAGGTTCATGTTGTCGCCGATCGACCAATCGGCCGTCACCGTGTAGTAGCGGAGGTCGCGGCGCACACCGTTCTCGACGGAGTCCGACTTCGTCTGCCACTTGCCGACTTCGCCGCCCGGGAAGCCCGGCATGTGCGTCTGCGGCGTGAACCGCTGCGACGGGAAGAACGACTGGAACGGCGACTCGGGGAAGGTCGGGTCGACGGCGCGAGCGCGCGCGAGAAAATCGGGATTGCCGGCCAGAACGTTGTAGCGAATGTACTGCGCGTTGTTTTCGTTCGTGATGCGGATGATGCGCGGATCGGTACCGCGCTTGTCCTCGTCGTTCGCCGTGAACCGCAGGCTGAAGTCGTCCGTCGCGTCCCAGAGCAGGTCGAACCGATACATCTGGTCGTCTTGGTCGCCGAGCGAGCGATTGACCGTGAGGCTCTTCAGGAAGCCGTCGTTTTTCATGCTCGACACCATCCACTTCGTCTTGACGGTGTCGGACAACGGCACGTCCACCGCGGCCGTCGCATAGCGGCGGTTGAACTCGCCGATCTCGAAGCCCAGCCGGGCGCCGAAGTCATCCGCCGGCGCGCGCGACGTGATGTTGATGGCGCCGCCGTTCGTGTTGCGCCCGAACAGGGTGCCTTGCGGCCCGCGCAGCACCTCGACGCGCTCCACCTCGGTGAAGTTCTGCTCGAGGAATCCCCACGACGATTGCCAGATCCCGTCGATGTAGATGCCGACGCCTGGCAGGCCGCGAATGTAGAAGTTCGGCGTGCCGACGCCGCCGCCCGAGGGATTCGCGACGAGATTCGGCACCATGATGCCGAGGTCGCGGCCGCGCTCGATGCCCGAGATCTCGAGCTGCTCCGCCGTGAAAGCCTGTATCGAGAGCGGCGTGTTTTGTAAGTCCGTCTCGCGCCGTGTCGCGGTGACGACGATCTCTTCGAGCTGTGCCGATGCCGCGAACGGCAGCGAGGCGATGACGGCCGCCGACAATGCAGCCAAGCGCAAATGGCGAGTACGCATACCAGATTCCCCCTTCGAAAAGACAGCGCGACTCAGAAGCCCGCGGGGGAGTATCGCCGAAGATCGTGTTATGGGGAACACTATTGGCGGCCGCTATTCGTGAGGCTTTCCGGCAAAGCGTTGCGCCCAGCCGACACGAACGCGCGCGGCCCCGAATCGAGACCGAGCGGTTCGGCTCGGGACGGGCCTAGGGCTCGCGCAGCAGCAGCACGCGAGCGCCGAACTCGCGCTTCGCGGCCGCGAGCTCTTCGGCGCCGAGACGCGCGCAGAGCAGCGTTTCCTTCCCCGGCTGGCGTTCCGCGTCGAACGGCGCCGTGCCGGGGCACGACGTGTGCGCTTTGTAGAGCTCGTACGGAGCCTGCCACTCGGGCTTGCCGTTGGCTTTGAACTCGAGATACACCGCCGCCGGCTCGTCGGGCGTGGCGCCGTAGACGAGCATGTCGCGCAGGCGGCCCGCCGTGTCGTCGAACTTCGACTTCGAGACGACGACGGCGACCTTGTCGCCGACTTCGAGCGTGCGCTCGTCCCACCCGAGGCCGCGCAGCTGATTCACGGAGTCCGTCTCGATCGCCCAGACCACGGGCGCGCCGCCGTTTGCGCTCGGCACGTCGACGAAGAACTCCGCGTGCGGGTTGATCCAGCGCACGCGCGAGATAGTGCCTTCGATGCGGATGGCGCCCCCGTCGGCGGCGCGATCGTCGACGAAGTAGAGCGAATCGGAGTGATGTGCCGCCGCCGCGCTCGCAAGGAGAGCAGCGGCGACGGCCGTGCAGCGGCGAATGCCGTCGCCGGACGCCATCTGGTTCGGCTCGGCGATCGGCGAAATGGGTTGCTTCATATTGCGTCTCCGTGAGCAGCTCTGCAGCCGTTGCCTCGTTGCTCGACCGCGAGCCTTTACGTTGCTACCGCGCGACTCCTCCGCTGCTACGACGGCATTGCGGCGGGTGCCCGCCATGCGAAGTCATTGGCTGCCCTCGGCGGCCTTCGCGCGCATCCGCCGCTCCCAGATCGAGCTCGGCTCGCACGTGTCCTGGCTGAGCTCGAAGTCGGGTCCCGCCGCCAGCCACTCCTGCCGGTTCAGCAGGAACGGCTTCGAGTAGATCTCGGGATCGTCGATCGCAATGTCCATGAGCAGGTTCTGCCCGTCCGGTGCGCGCCAGAACCGCTCCGTGAATCTCGCCGCGGGACTGTTCGGCTTGTGATCGTTGAACATCGGTCCGCCGCGTGTGTGCGTGGTCTCGACGATCAGCGTGTCGCCGGACCAACGGCCCGTCGAGTAACCCGTGACGGAGTGCGGCGTGTCGGCCGGAGCCGGCGCGCCGTTCATGTGCACGGTTCGCACGAACCATTCGTTGTCGAACCAGTACGCGATCTCCGTGACGTCGTCGCCGAGCGAGATTTTCATCGGCCGGCCGCGCATCGCGTTACGCGGAAAGTCCTCGACGCAGCCGAGCACGGGGTCGTCGATGACGTTGTAGGCCTTCCAACGCTCGAGCCCCGCGGCCGTGAACGGAAAGCCGCTATCGTCGCCGTTGCAGAACGTGTCCGTGTCGAACGAGCGGCGCATCCATTCGTTGCGGCCGCACGGCTGCACTTCGAGGCCGGCGGGGCGGTAGAGTCCCGAGAAGTCGGGGCGGTCCGCGACGGCCGCATCGCGCGTGCCGCAGCCCGCGGTCAGGGCGAGAAGAGAGCCGGCGACGACGATCCTCAACACTGGGCGAGCTCCCATGCACGGGCGCTACGGGGCATTCTTGCGTAGATCGTAGGGCCTCGGCAACGCAGGGAGAATGCTCGCCAGACGCGACAAGGGAGCTCGGATTCTAAATCGCACGACAAGTGCGAATTCAAGCCCGCGGAGGCGTGTCATGGCAGCTTCGTATCTGGCCGCTTTTCGCGGAAAGTCGACGGCGAGGCAGCATGAGCCCACGGCGGGGCGGCGCGTCACGGCGTGCCGTCGGGTTGCGACAGGTCGCAGTCGTCCTGCTGCTCGCAGAGCTCGCGGAGCCGCTTGGCCGTGTCCTCGTAGACTTCGATCGTCGAGCCGCGGCCGTGGCCGCCGGCCCTGCCGAGCGCCGCGTCCACGGGCGTCAGCCCGCCGCGCTCAGCGACGTCGATCTGCGCGCCGCGCTCGACGAGGTAGTCGACCACGTCGTTCCAGCCCCAAAAAGTCGCACCGAAGAGCGCCGTGCGGCCTGCGCTGCGCGCGCCCGCGCGGCCGTTCAGCGTGCGCGCGTCGAGGTCGGCGCCGGCGTCGAGCAGGAGCTCGAGCGCCGCGATCGATTTTTGCTCCGTGTCGGGCGCCACGTAGTGCGGAATCCCGGAGCCGTAGCCGCGCGGGTCGCACTCGACGGAGCCTAAGCCGGCCGCCGCCATGAGCGGCGTGATGCCGCCGTCGTTCGGCAAGTCGACGTTCGCGCCGTGGTCGAGGAGCAGCTTCATCGCGGCCGTGTCGAACGTCTTCGCGGCGCGAAGTAGCGGGGTCGCTCCCTTCACGAGCATCAGGTCGCAGCCGCGGTCGTCGCCGATGTGCCGATAGGGCGGCAGCATCTTGAGCTGCACGTCGGGCCACGCGCCGGCTTCGAGCAACAGCTCGATGATCTCCGTGCTCGTCGTCGCGTCGACGGACCGCCGGTCCGCGCGGCCGCCGTGCGGCAGCGTGTTGACGTCGACGGCGGAGTAGAGCGGCGTTCGGCCCCACCAGTCCCACTTGTTCGGATTCGCGCCTTCCTCGATCAGCAGCTTCGCCGTGTCGAAGTGAAAATTGTCGATCGCGAGGAACAGCGGCGTGACGCCTTTCGGGTCCGTGAGGTTCACGTCGGCGCCGGCGTCGATCAGCGCGCGCGCGCACTCGAGGCAGCCCTCCCGCGCCGCGAACAAGAGCGGCGTCAGGCCGCCGAACGGCCGGTACATGCGGCGCGGCTCGCCGCTCACTTGCCGCGGCCAATCGTTGACGGCCGAGCGCGCGTCGACCTCGGCGCCGTGCTCGATCAGGAGCTTTACCATCGCAGGCTGACTCTGCGCGGCGGCCCACATGAGTGCCGTTTGCCGTCGCCATGCCTCGCGGGCATTGACGTTCGCGCCGCGCTCGAGCAGCGCTTCGGCCGCGGCCGTGTTGCCCGTGCGCGCCACGACCATCAACGCCGTCTGACCGTCCGCGCCCGGGGCGTCGACCGCGGCGCCGGCTTCGAGCAGCGCCTCGATGATCGCGGTGTCGCCGACGGTGGCTGCTTCGGCGAGCGGCGTCGAGCCGAACTCGTTAGCGGCGTGCACGTCGGCGCCGGCTTCGATCAGCCGCTCGACGAGCGCGACGTTGCCGTTGTAGACGGCCCAGTGCAGCGCTGTCGTGCCGTCCGGCGCCTTCGCGTTGACGTCGACGCCGCGCTCGACGGCCGCGAGCGCGGCCGTAGCGTCGTTGCGTTGCGCCGCCGCGATCAAGTCGTCGGACGCATGCGCGGCACCGCTCGCGAGCCACGCGCTCGCGAGGATTGCGCCGGCGACGAGCCGGGAGCTCAAGCTCAAACCTCCGCCAATTCGCCGGTGCTGTCGCCGACCTTGTCGACGGGCACGCCGGCGCGAATCAACAGCGTGAACAGCAAGTTCGCGAGCGGCGTTCGATCCGGATAGACGAGGTGCTGATGCCCCTTGATGGCGCCCGCGCCTCCTCCGAGCACGAGCGTCGGCAGCGGGAACTGATTGTGCTGATTGCTGTTGCTCATGTTGCTGCCGTAGAGAAAAATCGAGCTGTCGAGGATCGAGCCGCCGTCGCCGTCGGGAATGGCAGCGAGCTTCGCCAGGAAATCCGCGAACACCTGCGTGTGATAGCGCTGGATCAGCACGAGCTTCTCCATCGACGCCTTGTTGTCGGCGTGATGCGAAACGGGGTGGAACGCGTCGGGCACGCCGACGTGCGCGTACGACTGATTGCTCACCTCGGCGGCCATCATGAAGCTCACGATGCGCGTCATATTGGCCTGGAACGCCGCGACGATCAGATCGAACTGGAGCCTGAGCAGCTCGTCGAAGCTCGGCCGCGCGACGGGCACGTCGGGCAGATCGATCTTCGTGAGATCGCGCTGGCCCAAGAGCTCGATGCGGCGCTCGATCTCCCGCACGCTGTCGAGATAGTCGTCGACGAGCGCACGGTCCTCGCCGCCGAGCGTGCGCTTCAGCGCCGCCGCTTCGCCCGCGACCATGTCGAGCAGGCTCCGATAGTCCTTCGAGACGGCGCGGCGCTCGTCCTCGCTCTTGCCGCGGCCGAAGATCTTCTCGAACGCCCGGCGCGGCTCGTGCTCCATCGGCAGCGGCGTCGTCGGTGTGCGGAACGAGATCGTGCGGCCGTACGCGCAGCCGTACGTGCCGTCGCACGCGGCGCCGCCGCCTTCCTCTTCCGTCGCCACCTCGAGCGACGGCAGCGGCGTGTCCTGGCCGATGTGGCGCGCCGCGATCTGGTCGACCGTGACGCCGGCATGCGGCGCGTGGCTCTGGCGCGGGTGCTCGCACGAGAGCCACGTGGCCGGCACGATCGCGTGCACGGCCGAGCTCTCGGCCGGCTTGTTGCCGAGGCCGCTGACTACGGTCAGGTACTTCTTGAGCGGCGCAAACGGCTCGAGGATCGGTTTCAGATCGAAGTCGCGGCCCGCGGCATCGGGCGTCCAGCGATTCATCTCGGCGCCGAAGCGCGTGTTGTTCATGATCGCGCCGTGCGGCAAGTAGAAGAAGCCCATGCGCGGGGCGGGCTTCGCGGCCGTCTGCGCGAGCGCCGTCGCGGCCGGCACCATCGCCGAGAGCAGCGGCAAGCCGATCGCGGCCGTTCCGCCTTTGAGCAGCGTGCGCCGCGACAAGTGCTTCTTCGTGATGAACATCTCAACCTCCCGTTGGCGCCGGCGCGCCGCGCATGCGAAACGGCACGCTCTGCGCGACGCCGAGGACGATTGCCTCGAAACTATAGCCTTGCGCTTCGGCGTCCGCCACGATGCGGCGCACGACCGGCATGTCGTAGTGCTCGAGCCCGCGCCCGATCGCGAACGTGAGCAGCTTCTCGGTCAGCGCTTGTACGAACAGCGTCGGATCGCTCGTGAGCGCGGCGCGCAGCTCCTCGGGACTGTTGACGGGCTGACCCGTCGACGTGACGCCCGTCGAGTCGACGAGCACGCCGCTGTCGCGCTCGCGCTCGCGCCATTCGCCGATCGCGTTGAAATTCTCGAGCGCCTGGCCGAGCGGATCGATGACGCCGTGGCACTGGTTGCACGACGGCTGCGTGCGGTGCGCCGCGAGCCGCTCGCGCACGGACTGCGGCACTTCGCCGGCCGGCGCGAGATCGGTCTCCACGCCGGGCGGCGGCGGGTTCGGCGGCGCGGCGAGAATCTGCTCCATGATCCAGGCGCCGCGCAGCACGGGCGACGTGCGGTCCGAGTACGACGTGACCATCAGCACGCTGCCCTTGCCGAACAGGCCGAAGCGGCGCGAGTCTTCGAGCTCGACGCGGCGGAACTGGTCGCCGCGCACGTGCGCCAAGCCGTAATGGCGCGCGAGCCGCTCGTTGACGAAGGTGTGATCCGCCGTCAGCAGATCCACGACGCTTCGCCGCTCGCGCAGAATGCTGTCGACGAACAGCTCCATCTCCTTCGTGAAGGCGCGGCGCAGGTCCTCGTCGAAGTTCGGGTAGAGGCGCGGATCGGGATCGATCGCGTCTAGCCTGCGCACGCCGAGCCACTGGAACGCGAAGTTCGTGACGAGCGAGCGCGAGCGCTCGTCGGCGAGCATGCGGCGCACTTGCTCCTCGAGCACGGCCGGCTCGTGCAGCGTGCCTTGCTCGGCGAGCGCGAGCAGCGCTTCGTCGGGGCCTCGGCTCCAGAGGAAGAACGACAGGCGCCACGCGAGCTCGAGGTCCGAGATGGCATACATCGAGCCGGGCTCTACGGTTGGCGGCAGCTCGCCGGGCTCGGCGCGGTAGAGAAACTTCGTGCTCGCGAGGATCGCCATGAGCCCTTTCTGGATGCCGGCCTCGAACCCGCCTTCGGCGTGCCCTTGCGCGTAGAACTCGAGCGCAGGGGCCACGTCCTCGCTCGTCACGGGGCGGCGGAACGCGCGGCGCGCGAGATTCGTCAGGATCTGCGTCGCGCAGGCTCGTTCGGCAACTGCTCCCGGCAACTGCTCCCTGCGTTGCTCTACCTCGGGCGTCCCTGCGCTCGCCTGCGTTGGTCTACCGCGGGCATCCCTGCCCGCGTCCTCGCTCTCGTCAGTCGGATAGCAAGTGAAGATACGCGCGCGGCTTTCGGTGGGCTCCGCGATGCCCGTCGGCTCGTACGGCCCGATGATCTCGATGCCGTAGAGCCGCGGCACGTCGGGCACGCCCTCGCCGGGCACGAGCGACTGCAGGAGATAATCGCCTTCGGCGAAGCTGCGCGCGACGAAGGCGGCGCCGACGGTCCGCCGGCCGGCCTTCACCTCGACGCGGATGCCGCGGAAGCGGTCGCGGATCGCTTCGACCTCTTTGATCTGGCCTTGGTCGAGCGCTTTCGAATCGGCCTCGCCGCCGATGTCGTCGCTGAACACCTTGCGGCCGTCGATCGTCACGGCGACCGTGTGCTCGTACTCGAGCCAGCCGTACGGATACGCGCGCAGCTCCGAGCCCGGGATCGACGAGATGTTCAAGTTGATCTCGTACGTGCCGTCGGCCGGGAAATTGTGCTCGACGAGCAGGCCGTCGCGCGTGCCGAGCGGCAGCCCATCGACGTGCGCCGTGCGCAGCGCGCGCTCGGCGCGGTAGTCGGCGCGTGTCGGCGGCGGCGCCTTCTCGCCGACGGCCATGATGCTGATGTCCCGCGCGGCGGCGACGTACTGCTCGATGTGCGTCGGCGTCACGCGTAGCACCTCGGCGACGTTGTCGAAACCTTCGCTCGCCATGTCGGCCGGCAACATCGAGCGCGCATCGATGCGCACGCCGAGCAGCTCCTCGACGGCCGCCGCATACTCGGTGCGATTCATTCTGTGCAGCGCGACGCGGCCCGGCTCCGGGCCTCGCGACGCGGCGGCTTCGTCGAGGCGGCGCTCGAGCGCGGCGACGAGCGCGCGCGCGTCGTCCGCCGCGGGCCGCGGCTCGCCGGGCGGCGGCATGAGCCCGCCGCGGAGCTTGCGCACGACTTGCTCGAAGACCTCGGGCTTGGCCGCGACTTCGGCCGGCGTCACGCCCTCGAGCGACAGCTCGCCGGCGGCTTCCGCGTCGTTGTGGCAGTCCGTGCAGTACCGGCCGAAGAGCTCGACGCGGTCCGCGAGCGTAGCTTCGGGCGGCTCCGTGCAGCCTGCGAGCAGCAGCGCGCCGGCCAACCCGAGCCAAGCCTTCTCGAGGCGCCTGTCACAGCGAGTCACTGAGCCTCCCGGCCCACCAGAGCCCGTGATAAATGTTCGCGACGAACCGCTCGCGATTGTCGCCCCACGCGGCGTCGAACTCGTTCGTGACGCCGGCGTCGAGCATTTCGTCAATGCTGCGCCCTTTGCGCATCAGGTCTTCGATGCGCTCGCGCACGACGGTCAACATTTCGAGCTGCGCGGCGAGGTGCGAGCGCGGCTGCGCCGGGCCGCGCGCCGGCACGATCAGCGTGTCGCCGTTCGTGATCTCGAGCAGTTTCTTCGTCGCGTCGACGAGGCCGCCGATCCAGCCGCCCGTGGCGTGGTCGATGACGGGGTACTCGCCGTGCGTGACCACGCCGCCGGCCGCGAGCACGTTGCGGTTCCTGAGCCAGACGTAGATGTCGCCGTCGGTGTGCGCTTCGGGCAGGTGCCCGTACTCGATCTCCTCGTCGCCGATCGCGAGCGAGATCGGTTGCGGATCCGTTGCGTAGAACGTGCGCGTCGGCAGGGCAGCGGGCTCGCGCGGCGTGTACGTCTTGTCCTCCCAGTCGACGTAGTACTCCGTGCTCATCCATAGCCGCGTCAGCTCGTGCGCGACGATTTCCGTGTCGCCGGAGCGCAGCGCCTCGTTGCCGCCCGTGTGGTCAGGATGCCAGTGCGTGTTGAAGAGCAGCTCGACGGACAGCATGCCGAAACTGCCGCGCACGAGCTTCGCGAGCTCGTTCGCGTGCGCCGGCGCGCCGCTGTCGATGACGGCCGCGGCGCCGGCCGTGCGCAGCACGACGACGTTGCTGCCGGCGCCGGTCACGAGCACCAAGTCGTCGCGCAGTGCGATCTCTTCGAGCCGCGAGGCCGTGCCCTGTGCGGCCGCGCCGCGCAGCAGGCCGCCGCCGACGAACGACGCCGCGGCGGCGCCGAGCGCCGTCGTCAGGAACTGCCGCCGGTCCGAGGTCGGAGTCGTCATGCGGCCTATATTAATGAGAGGCGACGCTCGGCTGCACGCCGGCCGTTATGTCTTGTTACTTCTTCGGCCTAGCGGAGCTCACGTCCGCTCTGTGACGACGGCGCAGACTTCGCGCCGGTTGAACGCGAGCTGCCGCATTCGCACGCGGCGGTAGCCGTAGCCTCGCAGGCGAGCGGAGAGCGCCGGCAGCCTCTCGGCCAGCGCGGGGTGCGTGAGCTTCAGCGTCAGCACGAGGCCCTCGGGCCGCGCGCCGCCCCGCGTCAGCACGCCGTCGAGCGTATCGAGCGTGTAGGCCGGCGCCACGTTCGCGTCCATGACGAGCCAGCGGCAATCGCGGAACACGCTGCGCTTGGCGTCCTTCGCTCGCGCGCGGACGTGCGTGAAACGAGGGTGCTCGAGCACCGCGGGATCCATCTCCGCCGGGTCCACGCCGATCACCTCGAGGCCGCGCTCGAGCAAAGCCATGCACGAGCCCCCCGGCGCGCTGCCGATCTCGACGCAGCGGTCGCCGGGCGCGATCGGCAGCTCCGACCACTCGAGCGCTTCGACGATCTTCAAATACGCGCGCGAGATCAAGCGCTGCGGCACCGCGATCGGCGGCACGCCGCCGGGCCAGCGAGTTTCCGGCGAACCCGTGCGATGCCAGCCGAGCCACCACTCGGCGCGCTCGACGAGAATGCAGTCGAGCACGAGGTCGCCGGCGGCGGCGACCGTATTCACGGAGGGCCGGCGTGCCGGCTCCGGCTGATGCTGAGCGAGCAGCTCGCCGATCGTCGCGGCGAGCGCCTCGGCGGCACCGTCGTACCCTTCGTCGCCAGGCACGGGCCGCTCGCGCGCCCACACGTGCAGCGCCCGGAACCGCTCGGCCGGAGCCTGTTCGCCGACGAGCCGCCAGGCGGCACGCGCGAGCTCGGTATCGTCGCCGTCGGCCACCTTGCCGAGCGAGTAACCCCAGGTCCGCGCGAAGATGCTGCGGAGCTCGAGTTCGCGGCCGGGCGTGATTTCGGCCGGTGTGCGGAAAGTAACGAACCCCGGCCGCGAGAACCCGAAGCGCAACTGCGGGTAAGCGCGGGCGATCTCGTTCTTCAGCGGCCGCTCGGCACCCGGCTGGGTGACGGCGAAAACGAAGCGGGCGGGCATGGCGCGGCGAGTGCTCGAAGCGCGCGGGGCGCGGTCGCGAAGTATAGTGCGGCCGTGCCGCCGACGCTCAGGGAGCCGTTACTGTGTAGCCGCGCTCGGCGAGCTGAGCGAGCAACCCGTCGGCCGCGACGAGCTCGCGCATCGGCAGCACGGAGAACGACGGCATAGCGCGCATAGAGATCCGCTGGGAGCTGATCGGCCGCCGCGTCGAGAGCCGCGCCGACGGCGAGCGACGCGGCGAACGCCCACGACCGTCGCGCCGGGGCTCTGGCGGTCACCACGCGATCTCAGCAAGGGGTTGCTCGACACCGTTCTTGCTATTCGTCATGCGCTCGAAGAAGAGCTCATAACGGATTGAATAACGAAGAAAATAGGCCCGGATTGCGCAGCGGGGTGAGAGGCTCGCTGTCGCCGACGCGCACGGGGCGGCGGTAGCATCAGGCGCGAAGGCCCACGCAGAGCGGAGAGCACGTTGCACGACTCACCCCATCGCAGAGCGAGCGTCCGATGCGGCGCAGCACCGAGAGGATTCTGACCACGCACGTCGGCGCGCTGCCGGGCCCGCTCGACGCGTGGGAAGGCAGGGCCGACGACGCCACGCTCGCCGCGGCCGTGCGCGACGTCGTCGCGGCGCAGCGCGCCGCGGGCATCGACGTCGTCAACGAAGGCGAGCTGACGAAGGGCGGCATGTGGGTCACGTTCATCAACTCGCGGCTGGCCGGGTTCACCGCCGTGCCCGCCGAAGGCGCGGTCGCGATCTTGCGCTCGAGCGCGGACTGGAAAGAGTTCGACGATTTCTACGCGAAGGCCGTGGCCGGCGGCACGCTATTCGAGCAGACGGCGAGCGCGCCCGTGCAGACGAATCGCGTCCGCGATTGGGTGTGTCGCGAGCCGATCCGCTACATGGGTCAAGAGGCGCTCGCGCGCGAGATCGAGCTCCTCCGGCAGGCGCTGGGCGCTCATCCCGTCGGCGACGCGTTCTTGACGTCGACGGCGCCGGCGAGCGTCGAGGTCGGGCGGCGCAACGAGTACTACGAGAGCGACGAGGAGTTCGTCTACGCGTTGGCCGACGCGCTCGCGGTCGAGTACGAGACGATCGCGAACGCCGGCTTCAACGTGCAAATCGACGACGCGTGGCTCCCCGCGCTCTGGGATCGCATAGGCATTGGCATGGGTCTGCCCGCGTACAAGCGGTACTGCATGCTGCGCGTCGAGGCGCTGAACCATGCGCTGCGCAACGTGCCCGAGGAGAGAGTTCGCTATCACCTGTGCTGGGGGAGCTGGCACGGGCCGCACGCGCACGACATTCCGCTCGCGGACATCGTCGACGTCATGCTGGCCGTCAAAGCGCAGATGTATCTGTTCGAAGCCGCGAACGCGCGTCACGAGCACGAGCACGTGCTCTGGGAGCGCGTGAAGCTGCCCGACGGCAAAATCGTGGCGCCCGGCGTCGTGACGCACGCGACGCCGATCGTCGAGCATCCCGAGCTCGTCTCGCAGCGCCTTCAGCGGTTCGCACGGCTCGTCGGCCGCGAGAACGTCGTCGCGTCGACCGACTGCGGGCTCGGGTTGCGCTGCCACCCGCAGATCGCCTGGGCGAAGCTGAAATCGCTGGCCGAAGGCGCCGCGCTCGCGACGCACGCGCTTGGGTTTTGAGCCGGCGCGCGGGCTCGTTCAGTCGCGGATCTCGATCCCGTTCAAGCCGTCGGCGTACGCCTTCGGTCAATTCGGCTGCGAGCGCCGCGGCGCCGGCGTCCTCGGCGTAAGGCGCGAACGGCATCACGGCGACGCGCAGGGCGGTGCTCGGCGGCGCCGTCCACGGGACAAAGGCGACGACGGCCAAGGACGCCGCCGCGGCGAGCGCCGCGCCGATGGTCCACGCTCGCCGCAACCAGTCCGGCGTGACGGGCGCGGCCGGCGCCGCCTCGGTTCGGACTTGGGCCCGCGAGTCGAGCGCGGCCCCAACCCGTGCCGCGGCTGCAGCGCTTGCCGGCGCCTCGATCGCAGCGCCAGCCGGCCGCGCCGCTTGCTCGGGCGCAGCGCCACTCGGTGCGTCACGTAGCGTAGCGTCGCGATCGGCGGCGCTCGAATGGTTCGACGCCGGCTATCCAGCTCGATCTCGTCCATCGGTACGAAATGTTGTCGACGCACGGGGGCGGGCGTCGCTCGTGCCCGCGGAGCTCGAGAACGTCGACGGTGACGCGCTCCTGCAGAAGGCCGCCGCGCTCGCGCCGGAATCGCGCGCGGAGATCGAGCTTGCGTCGGCATCGATGTCGCGAGAGCCGTTAGCGACGAAGCATCTCGAAAGCGCCGCTTCGCTGGCGGCCGACGGCTCGTTACTGGCGGAGAACCTCGCCAAGCGCGGCGCGCGCTGAGGACCCGCCAACCCTGCCGTCGCCTGGCATGGATGTTGCTTCCTTGGTCCACAGGACGATTGCTTCAAGGAGAGAAACATGCCAACGCGACCGCAGGGATGGCTATATCTGACGACGATTGCAGTCTTGGCCGCGGGTTGCGCGACCGTGTCGACCGACGACGATGCACGCAACGCGCGGTTGCCGACCGGCGTCACGTTGCTCGAATCGGATCGCAACGATTGCGCCGGCGCCATCGCAATCGACGAGCGCGTCGTCGCGAACGCCGGGCGCGCAGACCTCGTCGTGCAGCGCGGGCAGAACGCGACGTTCGAGATCGACGCCGACGACGACGACGTCGAAATCGAGTGGACGTGCGTCGGCTCCGCGGACACCGACCGCAACAGCGTGGAGTGCCCGGAGGAGACTTCGCACGTGCGCGTGACACGCGCGACGACGGGCGACGAGTTCTTGCTCGAATGCTACGGCGACCGCGACGGCTCGGTTTCGAGGCGCGCGCGCCGTTAGCTGAGCCCGCGGGCTGGCGCTTGCAGGCAGACGGCGGGACGTCGGGCTAATCGCGGTGCGAATCGCGGAGCACGGCTTCGCCCGAGCCTGCCGCGCCGCCGGTGCTCGCGCTTGCGCCCATGAGCCGGTCGACGAGGCGGCTCACGTGCTGCGGGGAGCGCGTCTTGCGGGCCAAGAGCCCGTAGACGGTCGGCACGGCAAACAGCGTCAAGAACACGGCGACCGTCATGCCGAAGAATACGACGATGCCGATCGGGCGGCGCTGCTCGGCGCCGGCGCCCGTGGCGAGCATCAGCGGCAGTGCGCCGAACGCCGTGCAGAAGCTCGTCATCAGGACGGGCCGCAACCGCGTGACCGCGGCCTGCACGACGGCATCGACGAACGCGAGGCCGCGGTCGCGAAGCTGGTTCGAGAATTCGACGATCAGCACGCCGTTCTTCGCGGCGATGCCGATCAACATGATGACAGCGATCTGGCTGAAGATGTTGACGGTCAGCCCGAACAGCTTCAGACCGAAGACGGCGCCGAGCAGCGCGAGCGGCACCGTGACCATGATGATCAGCGGATGCACGAAGCTCTCGAACTGCGCGGCCAGCACGAGGTAGACCACCGCGAGCGCGAGCAGGAACGTGAAGTAGAGCTGCTGGCCCGTGCGCGTGAACTCGCGCGTTTGACCGTCCCAGTCTAGCGTGGCCTCCGGCGGCAGCTCGCGCGCGACCGTGTCCTCGAACCACTCCACGGCCTCTCCCATCGTGTAGCCGTTCGCGAGATCGGCTTGGATCTCGACGGCGCGCAATCGGTTGAATCGCGAGAGCTGCAGCGTGCCCGACGTTTCCTCGAGCCGCACGACGCTCGACAACGGAATCAGCTCGTCCGTGCGCGCCGAGCGCACGCGGATGTTGGTCAAGTCCGTCGTCGTCTCGCGGATGTCGTCGCGCCCTTGCAGGATCACGTTGTATTCGCGGCCGCGGTCGACATAGGTCGTGACGATGCGCGAGCCCAGGACCGTCTCGAGGGTGCGGCCGACGCTTTCGAGCGAGATGCCGAGGTCCGCCGCGCGGTCGCGGTCGATCGACACGCGCACTTGCGGCTTGCGTTCCTTGTAATTGCTCTGCACGTTCGCGAGCCCGGGATTCGCGCGCGCGAGCTCGAGCATGCGGTCGGACCAGACGGCGAGGCTCTCGTAATCGGGGCCGCCGATGACGGCGTTGATCGGCGATTGCAAGCCGCCGCGGCCCAAGCCGCCCGGCTGACCCATCGAGACGCTGACGCCCGGCAGCTTGCGGGCTTCGGCGATGATGGGCTGCATGATCTCCCGCACCGAGCGCTCGCGCTCGTCCCAATCGCTGAAGATCAGAAACGCGCGTGCGGTGTTGATGTCGCCGGTGCGCAAGTTCGCGCCGCCTTGCCCTGGCACGCGCACGAGCACGCGCTCGACTTCGCCTTGCTCCATGGTCTTGAGCGCGATGGCCTCGAGCTGGCGTGCGTAGCGGTCGATGTACTCGAAGCTCGAGCCCTCGGGCGCCTCGATGGCCACGAACGCGCGGCCGTTGTCGGCTTGCGGCGTGAACTCGGCCGGCACGGAGCGGAACGTCACGACGCCGACGCCGACCAGCACGCCCAAGATGGCCATGACGGTCCACGGGTGGCCGAGGCTCACGCGCAGCGAGCGCTCGTAGAAGCGTGCGAGCTGCTTGAAGAAGCGGTCGATCGCGGCCGCGAACCGGTTGCGGCGCTCGTGCTCGGGCAGGCGAGAGGCGAGCATCGGCGTCAACGTGAGCGCGACCAGCGCCGAGAACGCTATGGCGGCGGCCAGCGTGAAGCCGAACTCGCGGAATAACCTTCCCAAGTCGCCGGGCAGGAACGAGATCGGCACGAACACGGAAATCAGCGTCAACGTCGTCGCGATGACGGCGAAGCCGATCTCGCGCGTGCCCAGGATCGCCGCGACGAGCGGCGGTTCGCCGAGCTCCGTGCGCCGGTGCACGTTCTCGAGCACGACGATCGCGTCGTCGACGACGAGCCCGATCGCGAGCACGAGGCCGAGCAGCGTCAGCACGTTGACGGAATAGCCGAGCATGTACATCACGGTCAGCGAAGCGATCACGGACACCGGGATCGTGACGGCGGGAATCAGCGTCGCGCGCAGGTTGCCCAAGAACAGATAGATCACGGTGAGCACGGACGCAAGCGCGAAGACGACGGCGATCAGCACCTCGCGAAGAGCAGCCTCGATCGGCACCGCGTTGTCGATGCTGACGTTCAGCGTCACGCCGGCGGGCAAACTGCTCTGGATGCGCGCCACCTCTTCGCGCACGCCGCGCGCAATGTCGAGCGTGTTGCCCTTCGATTGCGCCAACACCTGCATCATGAGGCCGGGCCGGCCGTTCAAGCGGCTGTATGAGCGCTCGTTCTCGGCGGCGAGCTGCACGTCTGCGACCTCGCCGAGGCGCACGAGGTGGCCGTCGGCGCCGCGCCGGATGACGAGGTTGCGGAAATCTTCCTCGGTGTCGAGCCCCACCATCGTGCGCAGCGAGAATTCTCGGGTGCGCGATTCGATGCGGCCCGCGGGCAGCTCCACGTTCTCGCGGCGCAGCGCGTCCTCGATGTCGGTGACGGTGAGCTGGCGCGCCGCGAGCGCCTGGCGGTCGATCCAGACGCGCATCGAGTAGCGGCGCCCGCCGACGATGTTGACGCTCGCGACGCCGGGCACCGTGGACAGCCGATCGACGATGTTGCGCTCGGCGTAGTCCGTGAGGTCGAGCATCGACAGCGAGTCGGACGAGAACGCGAGCGTGACGACGGAGTCCGCGTTCGCGTCGGCCTTCACGATCTGGGGCGGATCCGCCTCGTTCGGCAGTCCGCCGAGCACGCGCGCCACGCGATCGCGCACGTCGTTCGCGGCCGCGTCGAGGTCGCGGCTGACGTCGAACTCGATGCGGACCTGGCTGCGCTCGTCCTCGCTGTCGGACTCGAGCTTCAAGATGCCTTCGATGCCGGCCACCGAGTCTTCGATGATCTGCGTGATCTTCGTCTCGATCACGGCCGCCGACGCGCCGCGGTAGTTCGTCGTGATCGAGACCGTCGGCCGATCGATGTCGGGATACTCGCGCACGGAGAGCCGCTGCAACGACACGATCCCGAAGATCACGAGCAACATGCTGAGAACGGTCGCGAAGACCGGCCGCCGAACGGCTACTTCGGAGATCCGCATGCGTCAGCTCGCGCCGCCGGCCTCTTGGACGATGCTGCCGTCGCGCACGTTCTGCGTGCCGTCGACGACGACGCGCTCGTGCTCGGCGAGACCCTCGACGATCTCGACGTAGCCGGGGCGCCGCTTGCCGGTGCGCACCTCGCGGCGCTCGACGACGTTGTCGCGCACGACGAACACGTAGGCGTGGCTGCGCTCGGGAACGAGCGCTTCCTCGGGCACGAGGAGCGTGGGCTCGCGCTCGCCCTGCAGCGAGACCGTCATGAACATGCCCTGGCGGAGCAAGCCGTCCGGGTTGTCGAGCTCCGCGCGAACCGTGACGGAGCGCGTGACGGGGTCGACGCGCGAGTCGATGTTCGTGACGGTGCCCAAGAACGTGCGGTCCGGCAGGCCGGCCGCGGCGGCCGTCACGGGCAGTCCGCGGCGCAGCACGAACAGCGACGTTTCGGGCACCGTGAAATCGAGCTTGATGACGGACGTGTCGTCGAGCGTCGTGATGACGGTGCCGGGGCTCACGAAGCTCCCGACACTGACGCGCCGAAAGCCCGTGCGGCCCTTGAACGACGCGCGGATGACGGTGTCGTCGAGCCGCGCTTGCGCCGCCGCGACGCGTGCCTGGTCGGCCTTCAACGTGGCTTCGACGAGCTCGAGATCGGCCATCGACAACGCCTGCCGGGACTGAAGATCGCGGCTCCTGTCGTACTGGCTCTTGCTGCGCGCGAGCGCCGCTTCGGCCTCGGCAAGCGCCGCCCGGGCCTGCGCCGCGTCCATTTCGACGAGCACGGCACCGCGCTCGACTTCCTCGCCTTCCTGAAAGCGAATCGCCGTGACGGTGTTCGAAGCTTTGGAGGTGACCTCGACGGACTCGTTGGCCTGCGTCGTGCCGACGGCTTCGATCTCGATGCCCATCAGCTCGATGCGGGCAGGCTGCGTGACGACGGGAATGGCCGCGGCGCCCGCCGCCGCAGCCGCGGCGCGGACCTCCGGCGCGGACTCGGTGCAGCCGGCCGCGGCGATCGCGAGCCCGCAGAGTGCCGCGACGCGCGCGCCGGTTGTGCGGCGCACAGCGCGCGTGCGCAACTGCCCGCGATCCTTGCCTGACATGGGCGATGAGTCTTCCGAACGCTCCAGCGGAAGGCCGATTTATAACATACGGCCGATGGGCAGACTTCGCAGACCCGGAGCGCTCCCCATGCACGACGTCGCTCGCAAGAAAACTTTGGACATTGTCGTCGCGCTCGCCTAGAAGCCGTACTCGAGCGAGATGGCCGTGAAGCGATCCGTCTTCTCGATTCCGAGCGGCACGTCCGAGTTGTTCTTGATGACGTACGACAGCACGACGGCGAGGTTGCCGACGATGCGCGTCTTCAAGGCCGTCGTCGATTCCGTGTAACGGTTATCCTCGCCTTGCTCGAGGAGGAGCCTCTGATTGAGCTCCGACGTGTCGCTGATCCGCAGCAGGTAGTCGAGGCCGCCGCGCACGATCGCTTCGTCGAGCTCCTCGCCGGTAACGAGATCGGATTGCTTGGCGCCGAGACCCGCCTCGAGCGCGAGCATGTGGCGGTCCGTCTCGAGGAGCCTGTTGCCGTAGCCGATGGCTTCCGTGACCTGCCGGTCGTAGCCCGAGAACCGATCCTGTCGCCAGTCGCCGGAGAAGAAGACGTAGCTCATCCGCGAGAAGTCGCGCTGTGCCTTGTAGCCCGCCGCTTGCGCTTCGGCCGTCGTGACCCCGTTCGTGCGCGCGCTGATCGCGAGCGCCTTCCAAGCGTGACGCCACGGCCCGTCGAGATCCCACTCGACCTCGAGCGCCGCGTTGAAGCTCGTGCTGTCCGTATTGCCGCTCGTCGAGAGGTAGCCGAGCGCTACGTTGCCGACGAACGGGTCGTTCGGCGCGGCGGCGGGTGCTTGGGCAACCGCCGTTCCCGCAGCGGCGCACAAGGCGGCGGCGCAGAGGGCTCGCAAGTACATCGAGACAATCCTCCCGGAATCAGAAGGGCGGCATCGTACCCGCATGCGGGCAACGTCGCCACGCTCGCTCGAAGTCGAGCCTCCGAAAAAATCCGATTCGATGCTTAGCGAGACGCGCTCGCCGCGCGCAGGCGAGCGGCAATCTCCTCGGACGGTGTGTTGTCGCGTCCGCCGATGGCGCCCAATGCGCCGTCGAGAGGCGTCTTGCCGTGTGCGTCCTTCACGTTCGGATCGGCGCCATGCGCGAGCAGGTACTCGACGACTTTCGTCCAGCCGAACTTCACGGCGCCGTAGAGCGCCGTTTGCCCCTCGCGCTCCACGAGCGCGCTCGGCTGGCGCCCGACGCGCGCCGAGAGGCTGAACTCGTCGGGCAGTCTCGCGTTGACGTCGGCGCCGGCCGCGAGCAAGAGATCGAGCATTTCGATCGCGCGTTCCTGCGTCTGCGGCTCGGCATTGAACAGCCGGTTGCGGCCCGAGACGTGCCCGGCCGCCGCCATCAGCGGCGTCACGCCCTGCACGTTCGGCAGATCGACGAGCGCGCCGTGCTCGAGCAACAGCCGAATCATCTCGACGTCGCCGCCGATCGCGGCACGCAAGAGCGGCGTCGTGCCCGTCGTCAACATCTCGTCGGCGAACCGGCCGATGTTTCCGCCGCGGCTCGGCCGGTGCATGTTGAGCTGCGCGTTCGGATTCACGCCGGATTCGAGCAGGATGCGGGCCATGTCGAAGGCCGACGTCTCGGACGACCTCGTCGGATGCGAGAGCCGGCCGCGGAACGTGTTCATGTCGACGGCGATGTAGAGCGCCGTGCGCCCGTACCAATCCCAGAAGTGCGGGTTCGCGCCGCCGTCGAGCAGCACGCGCGCCGTGTCGTAGCGCTGGTTGTCGATCGCGATCATCAGCGGCGTCATGCCTTCGGGCGTCGGCAGGTCCGGGTCGGCGCCGGCCGCGAGCAGCGAGCGCACGCAGCGTGTGCAACCCGAGCGCGCGGCGTAGAGCAGCGGCGTCAAACCGCCGACGGGGCGGTACTGCGCTCGCGGCTCCGACGTGATCTGCGTGTCCCAGTCGTTCGCCGAAGCGCGCGCGTTAACGTCGGCGCCATGGTCGATCAAGAACTGCGTGAGCTCGGCGTGGTTGCCGTCGACGGCCCACATCAGCGCCGTCTGGTCGCGCCAGGCCTCCTTCGCGTCGACGTCGGCGCCCCGCTCGACGAGCAGTTGCGCGATGTCGAGCGCGCCGATGCGCGCCGCGAGCATCAGCGCCGTCTGGCCGTCGCCGTTCGGCGATTCGACGTCGGCGCCGGCGTCGAGCAGCTGCCGCACGAGCGCGAGGTCGCCGAGCTTCACGGCCTCGGCGAGCGGTGAAGAGCCGTAGTCGTTCGTGACGTCGGCGCTGGCGCCGCGCTCGAGCAACTCGGCGACGAGCTCGCGGTCGAGCTTGTACACGGCCCAGTGCAGCGGCGTGGTGCCGTCGCCTTGAGCGGCGTTGACGTCGACGTCGGGCGACTCGAGGGCGCGCAGCGCCGCGGCGCGCTCGCCGTCTCGAATCAGATCCGCGAGCGGGCTTTGCGCGTTCGCCGCCGCGCACGCGAGGAGCATCGAGCAGGCGAGGGCCAGGTGTTTCATACGATGTCGTGCGACAGAGTGTTGTTGTGACCCCAGAAGCCTTTGTGCGCCGCGTAGACGAACTTGGCGGGATCGTGCCACGTGCGGCCCGTGCCTTCCATGATGCCGGCCGCGAGCATGTCCTCGTTCGTCTCGCCTTTCCTGATGCGCTCGAAGAAGCGATCGAACAGCAGCGCGCACGTGTCGTGCTCGGCCTGCACGGCCGCGCGGCCGACGGGCGCGCCGTAGCTCGGCACGAACAGCGTGCGTGCGTCGGAGATCGCGAGCAGGTGCTTCAGCGCGTCCACGCGCCCGCCGAGCCAGCCGCCGCCGAACCAGTCGAGCTCGGGGTCGCGCTCGGGCGAGACGGCGTCGCCGACGGCGATCACGTTCGCGTCGCGGAAGTAGACGTAGATGTCGCCATCGGTGTGCGCTTCGAGCAGATAGCCGTATTCGATGCGCTGACCGCCGATCGTCGTCGAGCCCGTGGTATAGAAGCTCTCGGTCGGCTGCGCTTGCAGCGGCACCGGCGTCGTATGGCGGCCTTCGTCCGGCAGGTAATAGCCGATCGCGAGGCGCGCGCGCGTCTTGTCGTGCGCCACGATGTTCGTGCCTGCGCGCCCGAGCAGCTCGTTGGCGCCGATCTGGTCGAAGTGCCAGTGCGTGTTGAACAGCGTGTGGACGCGGCGGCCGCCCGTCGCGGCTTCGACGAGCTCGAGCAGCCGGCCGCTCGCTTGCGCATGGCCGCTGTCGACGAGCACGGCGCCGTCCGGGGTCCTCAGCGCCACGATGTTGCCGCCTAAGCCCGCGACCAGCGACAGGTTGCCGGCGATGGCGGTGACATCGGCGAACGCCGGGCGCACGGCCGCCGCGACGGCGGCGCCGAGCGCGCCGTGCAGCACCGTCCTGCGGGAGAGCGCGCGCATCAGACGCCCGCGATCTCGCCGGTGCTGTCCGCGAAGCTCTTCATCTCGAGGCCCGCCTTGTTCAGCACCGTGAGCAGCAGGTTCGTGAGCGGCGTGTGCTCGGGCAGCTCGACTTGCTGGCCGCCCTTGAGCCGGCCGTTCGCGCCGCCAACCAGGATGTTCGGCAGCGGATAGTTGTTGTGCCGGTCGCTGTTGCTCATGTTCGAGCCGTACATGAGGAGCGAGTGGTCGAGCAGCGAGCCGTCGCCGTCCGGCGTGGCCGCGAGCTTCGCGACGAAGTCCGCGAACCGCTCGACGTGGTACTTCTGGATCCGCACGAGCTTCTCGAGGCTGTCCATCTTGTTCGCGTGGTGCGACAGCGGGTGGAACGCTTCCGAGACGCCGATGTGGTTGTACGTGCGCTGCGTGCCTTCGGCCACCATGATGTACGACGCGACGCGCGTGAGGTTCGCTTGAAAGCTGAGCGCGATCAGGTCGAACATGAGCTTGACCTGCTCGTCGAACGAGTCGAGCTCGCCGACGGGCGCGTCGGGCAGCGTGACTTGCGAGAGATCCCGTTGCTCGGCCATCTGCACGCGGCGCTCGATCTCGCGCACGGTGCTCAGGTACTGATCGAGCAGCACGCGGTCGGACGGGCCCACTTGCTTCTGCAGCGCCGCCGTGCGGTCGGCGATCAGGTCGAGCAAGCTGCGCGTCTGCGCCGTGATCGCGGCGCGCTCTGCGTCCGTGTCGCCTTCGCCGAAGAGCTGCGTGAAGACTTTGCGCGGATTGAACTCCATCGGCAGCGGCGACGTCGCGTCGCGGAACGACAGCGTCGTCGAGTAATAGCAGCCCGTGCCCGAAGGGCAGGCGGCCTGCTGCGCCGTGATCTCCGACGCCACCTCGAGCGACGGCAATGCCGTCTCTTGGCCGATGTGCTTCGCGATGATCTGATCGATCGTCGTCGACATGCTCGCGCCCTGCGCGCGGCTGTCGGGCCGCTTGCCGGAGAGCCAGGTGGCCGGAACGATCGCGTGCACGGAGTTCTCGTTGGCCTTGTTCTCGAGGTGCGAGAACGACGCGACCATGTGCTTGAAGCGCTCGAGCGGCGACAGGATCTCGCTCAGCCTGAAATTCGCGCCGGAGCCGCTCGGGTTCCAGCGGTCCATCGCGGGGCCGTGCGCCGTGTTCCACTGGATCGCGCCGTGCGGGATGTAGAAGAAGCCGACGCGCAGCTTCGGCGCGGCGGCCGTTTGCGCGAGCGCCGTCGCGGCCGGAATCATGGCGTCGAGCAGCGGCAGCGCGAGCGACACGCCCGCGCCTTTGAGCACCGTACGGCGCGACAAGTGTTTCTTCGTCAAAAACATCGTCCATCCCTCCCGCGGCGCGCAGCTACTCCGCCGTGCGCGCAGCCGTCTGATCCATTTCCGCGTGCGGTAACGCCTGCATGCGGAACGCGTCGCTCGATACGATGCCCTTCACGATGCTCGCGAACCGATAGTCGTCGCGCGCCGCGCGACGCACGACGGCGCGCACCTGCGGCATGTCGAAGTACTCGAGCTCGCGCCCCAGCGCATACATCATGAGCTTGCCCGTCAGGGCCTGCACGAACTGGTCCGGCCGGCGCAGCAGCACTTCCCGCAGCTCGACCGGGCCGTTCACGATCTGGCCGCTCGATAGCTCCGTGGTGGCGTCGATCGGCTCGCCGGCTTGCGGGTCGACGTCGCGCCACTGGCCGGTGACCGAGAAGTTCTCGAGCGCCAAGCCATACGGATCGATGACGCCGTGACACGCCTTGCAGTTCGGATCTTCGCGGTGGCGCTCGAGCCGCTCGCGCACCGTTTTCGGCTTCTCGCCCTCCGGTGTGTCGAGATTCGTCTCGACGCCCGGGGGCGGCGGCGTCGGCGGCGTATCCATGAGCTTGTCGAGCACCCACGCGCCGCGCAGCACGGGCGACGTTCGATCGCCGTACGAGGTTCGAAGCAGCACGGCGCCTTTGCCGAGGAGGCCGCGGCGCACGTCGTTCTCGACGGCGACGCGGCGGAACTGGGGCCCAAGCACGCCGCGGATGCCGTAGTGGCGCGCGAGCCGCTCGTTGACGAAGGTCCAGTCGGCCGTCAAGAGCTCGCGCACGTCGCGATCCTCGAGCAGCACGCTCGCGACGAAGCGCTCGATCTCCTCCGCGAAGTCGTCGCGAAGCAGGTCCGTGAACTCGGGGAACAAATTGCCGTCCGGCACGACGGCGTCGATGTCGTCGACGTTGAGCCAGCGCAGCGCGAAGCCCGTGACGAGCGAGCGCGCGCGCGGATCGGCGAGCATGCGATCGACTTCCGCCTCGAGCACGCCGGCATCGGCGAGCCGGCCTGCGGCCGCGAGGTCGAGCAATTGCTGGTCGGGAACCCGATTCCACAAGAAGAACGCAAGGCGCGACGCAAGCTCGAAGTCGTCGAGCGCGAACGTTTCGCCGCTATCGCCGTTCTCCGGCGCGATGGCCCGGTACAGGAAGTCGGGACTCGCGAGCACGGCCGTCACGAGCTGCTCGACGCCGGCGTCGAAACTTCCGGCCGCGCGGCCGCTCTCGTAGAACGGCATCAAGCGCTGCAAGTCGTCGGCGCCGGCCGGCCGGCGAAACGCGCGCGTGGCGAGCGCCGTGGCGATACGTTCGGCGCAGCCGCGTTCGGCGGGTTCTGATTCGGGCGTGCAGACGAAGATCTTGTCGCGGCTCGCCGTGCGCGACACCCCGGTCGCGTTGAACGGCCCTTCGACCTCGATCGGGCCGAGCACCTTCGGCACGCGCATCTTGCCGTTGTAGCTGAAGCCGCCGTACGGCTGGAAGCCGAAGATGTGATCCTCGGTCGCGGCGCGCGCCCGCTCGACGAACGTGACGGCGACCTCGTGCACGCCGGCTTTGACCTGCACGGGTATGTTGGCGAACCGCTCCATGATCTCGGCCTTCGCCGGCGCGCCGACGCGGTTGTAGTAGTTGAGCTCCTCGCGGCCGCCGAGTGTGCCGCGGAACACCTCGTGGCGGTCGAGCAGCATGACGACGGTCTGCTCGCTCTCGAGCGCGCGCGCGTACTGCCCCTCGAAAAGCTCCGTCATCGTGATGCGGTATTCGCCGTCGGCCGGGAAGTTGTGCGTGAAACGCATGCCGCCGCGCGTGCCGAGCGGCATGCCGTCGACGTAGTCGTCCTGATCCTCCTCGGGCGGCGGAGGCGGGAACGAGACGCTCGAAACCTTCGGCTGCACCTCGCCGACGGCGAGGCGCGCGATATGACGCGCCGCGGTCACGTACTGCTCGAGGAACGCCGGTGAGACGCTCAACGCGGCCGCGATCTTGTCGAGGCCGTCGACCTCGATCTCGGCCGGCAAATATTCGGCGGGGTCGATGTCGACGCCGACCAAGTCCTTCACCGCGGCCGCGTACTCGGAGCGGTTCAAGCGCTGGATCGGCACGTGGCCCGCGCGCGGCAGCACGGCGTCTTCGTCGATCGTGCGCTCGAGCCAGGCGACGAGCGAGTCGATCCGCGACTGGTCCGGCTGCGGGTTGCCCGGCGGCGGCATGAGCCGGCCGCGGAGCTTGCGGATGGCGGCTTCGAAGACTCGCGGCTCGTGCGCCACGGAGTCGGGCCCCATGCCTTCGAACGCGAGGCCGCCCGCGGCCTCGGCGTCGTTGTGGCACTCGACGCAGTAGTTTTCGACGAGTGCCCATTGCTCGGCCGCGCTCGGGCCGAAAAGCTCCGCTCGGTAGGCCACGACGGCGGCCGCGCCGCCGACGGCGAGTGCGCCGACGGCGCCGAAAGTCAGGCGACGATCCATAAGCGACTGTTTATAAAGGAGTGGGCAGAGGCCGTCCAGCCGGCGCGGCAAATCTGTAGAAACCGGGCCGACTGTGCTCCAGTTCACCGCCGCCGTCGGCCCGCGTTGTACGATGACGCAACGGTTTACGGAGTGAAGCTCATGCGCCGCCCCGCGTCGATACCGCTCGCCGCCATGCTCGGGTACGCGGCGGCAACCGCCTTCGCGCAAGGCGGCGATCTTTCGAGCGTGACGATGCGCGTGCTCGACGACGTGAGCGACGTCGATGCCGTCGTGCTGGCGCTCGATGCGAATCGCGCCGACGGTGCAGAGGCGGCCGAGCGCGAGGGCCGCGACTCCGCAGCCGACAGCGGCGGCCGCGAGCCCACGGCCGACACCGCCGAGGACCGGCGGAGCGGCCCGCGCCGCGACGGCGACGAGCTGCACGATTTGGACGTCGACGAGCGCAGCGAGGGTAGGCTCGAGGATCGCGACATCGAGCGACCCGCCGATCCGCTGCCGCCGACGCCCTAGATTCGACTGCGAAAGCCGTTGCTGCGACCGCGCGATGCGCACGCGCGCTCGCGCTTCGCGATCACCGAGAATTGCCGGGCTGGTACTCGAACGCGAGCTCCTTGCAGGCGTCGACCGCGAACGGCGCATCGGCGGGCAGGACCGTGTCGCCGCCGACGTAGTTGCCCACGAAGTGGAGCGGATCGGTGGCGACGTAGTCGCGCCTGAGCTCGAGCGTTTCGGGATCGAGCGTGAATCGCTCGACGATGTGCAGGTCCGCGCCGTGCGGAACGGCCCCCGCGAGGCTGCCCGGCTCGAACGCGACCGAATCCACGACGAGCGTGTCGCCGTCCCAGCGGCCGATCGAATGGCCGGCGCGGCTCGGCGCGACGCCCGGCGTCGGCGCGCCCTCCGGCGGCCGCGCCATGATGTACTGCTCCTGCGCCCAGTCGCCGGCGAGGTTCGGCCGGCCGGACGCGAGCCGATACGGCCGATTCGCAGGCTCGGCCGGAGCGCCGTCGCGGAGCTGCTGATAGCGCTCGATCGCCGGCGCGTCGCCGATCGACAGCGTGTCCGCGTAGCAGTAGTGAGGGTCGTCGCGGTGCGGACGCCCGACGATCTTGATCCTGACGCCCGGCACGAACATGTCCGGCGACCAGCCCGAACGGCGCAGCACCGTCGCGGCGCGCATCTCGCACTGCATCGCGATCGTGGCGCCGTCCGCGCCGACGGCGTCGAAATGGACGTAGGAATGCGGGTTGACGAAGTCGAGACCCGTCAGCGTGCCTTCGACCGTGAGCTCGGCTCTGGGATCGAAGCGGCCGATGCCGTGATGCGCCAAAGCGGGTGCGGCCGACAGGATGGAGGCGGCCAGCAGGAACGATCTACCGCGGCTCTGCGAGGTCATGGCTCCCCCGTGCGCCGGTTAAGCCGGCAAGGTGTTGAATGTGAAAGTCATTTGTGTCGAAGGTGTAGCGAACCACGACAGCCCCGAGTCATGCGCAGTGGCGGGTAACCGCCGCGGCGA
>Ga0073934_10001929_pt1 | contig 46321 bp, 43 predicted proteins | sample LarsenN4metaG_FD_76834 | JGI IMG/M metagenome (GOLD analysis project Ga0073934, IMG submission 76834) | Hot spring sediment bacterial and archeal communities from British Columbia, Canada, to study Microbial Dark Matter (Phase II) - Larsen... ...
CGGCGCAGCCCTTGTAGTCGATGCCGTACTCGGTGTTGTCGTAGCCGATGCGCTTGATGGTGTTGCGCGCGACCTCGATGTAGTCGACGTGCGCGTTGGTCGTGATCTCGCCGGCCAGCACCACCAGGCCGGTGTTGCACAGCGTCTCGGCGGCCACGCGCGAGCGCGGGTCCTGCTTGAAGATCGCGTCGAGGATCGCGTCCGAGATCTGGTCGGCCACCTTGTCGGGGTGACCCTCGGAGACGGATTCGCTGGTGAAGAGGAAGTCGTTGGCCACGCGGTTTAGCTCCAGAAAAGAAAACACCTGACTCGCGTCGTCGCTGGTCAGGTGTTGCTGTGAGCTTGCCTTGGCTGCGGCGAACGCTTTAGCGGATTTGTTGAGTGAGCGCCGTGCCGGCCGCTGCACCCGGCGGGGCTCGCTACGATTGCCACCCCGCCGATCGCCCCGCAAGTTGTCCTTTAACTCGGCGACGGGCAAATTATACGAACGATGTCCTGGCTGTTGGCATGGCTCGCCCGGCGCCCGCTGCGTCATTTGCACGCGCTGGGTGCGCTGCTCGGCTGGCTCGCGTACGCGCTCTCGCCGAGCTACCGACGGCGCCTGAACGCCAACGCGGCGCTCGCGGGCGTGGCCGTGGCCGAGCGGCGCGCCGCGGTGGCCGAGGCCGGGCGCATGTCGATGGAGATGCCGCGCCTGTGGCTGCGCCCGCGCGAGATGCCGATCGCCGACCCGGTGCACTGGCAGGGCGAGGCGCTCGTGAGCGCCGCGCTCGAGGCCGGGCGCGGCCTCGTGCTGCTGACCCCTCACATGGGCAGCTTCGAGATCTGCGCGCAGGCCTATGCCGAGCGCTTCGGCGCGGCGCAGCCGATCACGGTGCTGTACCGCCCGGCGCGCAACGCCTGGCTGCGTGAGCTCGAGGAGACGGCGCGCGCGCGCACCCACCTGGCCACCGCGCCGGCCACGCTGGCCGGCGTGCGGCTGCTCATCCGCGCCCTGCGCCGCGGCGAGACGGTGGGCCTGCTGCCCGACCAGGTGCCGCCGCAGGGCATGGGCGTGTGGGCGCCGTTCTTCGGCCAGCCGGCGTACACGATGACGCTGGCGGCCAAGCTGGTGCGCCAGACCGGCTGCGCGGTGCTCGCGATCTGGGGCGAGCGGCTGCCGCGCGGCGCCGGCTACGTGGTGCACGTGAGCGAACTGGCCGCGCCGCTGGCCGACGCGGCCATGCTGCCGGCCGGCGAGGAGGCCGCGGCGATCGCCGACGCCACCGCGATCAACCGCTCGATGGAGGCGCTGATCGCCAGCCGGCCTTCGCAGTATCTGTGGGGCTATCACCGCTATAAGCAGCCCCGCCAGCAGGAGTCGGCCTGAGTTGAACGCCGCGGCGCGCCTGCTGCTCGGCCTGGTGTGGCTGCTGCAATGGCTGCCGCTGGCGCTGCTGGCGCCGCTGGGGCGCGGGCTCGGCCGGCTGCTGTACTGGTTCGGCCGCGGGCGCCGGCGCGTCGCGCTGGCCAACGTGGCGCTGTGCCTGCCCGAGCTTGCCGAGCGCGAACGCCGCGCCCTCGTGCGCGAGCACTTCGCGCTCGTCGGCCGCAGCCTGCTCGAGCGCGGGCTGCTGTGGTACGCGCCGCGCGCGCGGCTGGAGAAGCTGATCCACGTCGAAGGCGACGTGCATCTCGCCGAGCGCAGCGCGCGCCCGGTGATGTGGCTGGTGCCGCACTTCCTGGCGGTGGACGTGGCCGGCGCGGCGACGCAGCTCTTCCAGAAGCAGTGGGTGGTCAACGTCTACACCGCGCAGAGCAACCCGGTGCTCGACGCGGCGCTGAAGAAGGGCCGCGCGCGCTTCGGCCTGGCCGAGATGTTCACGCGCCAGCAGAGCGCGCTGCCGATGGTGCGCGCCATCAAGCGCGGCCACGCCTTCTTCAACCCGAGCGACATGGATTTCGGGCTGCGCGACGCCGCCTTCGTGCCCTTCTTCGGCCAGCCGGCGGCCACGCTGCTGGCGCCGTCGCGGCTGGCGCGCACGCTGGGCATGGTGGTGCAGCCGGTGGTCGGCGAGCTGCTGCCCGGTGGCGAGGGCTACCGCATCCGCTTCCTCGAGCCGTGGACCGACTGGCCGAGCCCCGACGCCGAGGCCGACGCGGCGCGCATGAACCGCTGGATCGAACAGGAGATCCGCCGCTGCCCGGCGCAGTACCTGTGGGTGCACAAGCGCTTCAAGACGCGGCCGCCGGGCGCGCCGCCGATCTACTGAGCGACCGGCGACACGGCCTGTGCCACAACTGGCGCGACAATCGCGCCCCATGCGATTGCGCTTCACGAAGATGCAGGGCGCGGGCAACGACTTCGTCGTGCTCGACGGCATCGCCCACCCGGTGGACCTGACGCCCGAGCAGGCGCGGCGCCTGGCCGACCGCCGCTTCGGCATCGGTGCCGACCAGATCCTGATGGTCGAGAAGAGCGACAAGCCCGGCGTCGACTTCCGCTACCGCATCTTCAACGCCAGCGGCGACGAGGTGGAGCATTGCGGCAACGGCGCGCGCTGCTTCGTGCGCTTCGTGCGCGCGCGTGGCTACACCAGCCAGCGCGAGGTGCGCGTGGAGACCGTCAACAACCTGCTCGTGCTGCACGAGCGCGACGACGGGCGCATCACGGTGGACATGAACCGGCCGGTCTTCGACCCCGCGCTGGTGCCGTTCGACGCCGCCGGCCTCGTGCCGCGGCGCGAGGGCGGCCTCGAGCTGTGGCCGCTGCAGGGCGTGGAGGTGGCGGTGCTGTCGATGGGCAACCCGCATGCCGTGCAGCACGTGGAGGACGTGCGCACCGCGCCGGTGGCCACGCTCGGGCCGCTGATCGAGGGCGACGTGCATTTCCCGCGCCGCGTCAACGTCGGCTTCATGCAGGTGCTGTCGCCGCACGAGATCAACCTGCGCGTGTACGAGCGCGGCGCCGGCGAGACGCTGGCCTGCGGCACCGGCGCCTGCGCCGCGGTGGTGGCCGGCATCCGGCTGGGCTGGCTGGCGCGCCGCGTCGAGGTGCACGCGCGCGGCGGCGACCTGCTGATCGAATGGCCGGCAGACGACGCGGGCGTGCTGATGACGGGCCCGGCCGAATTCGTCTTCGAAGGGGAGGTCGAGCTGTGAGCGTTCAAGGCGGACAGGGCGTGCACGGCATCACCGAGGCCGACATCGCCAACTACCTGGCCAACACGCCGGGCTTCTTCGAGCGCCACGCCGAGCTGCTGGCGAGCATCCAGCTGGCCAACCCGCACGGCCAGCGCGCGGTGTCGCTGCAGGAGCGGCAGATGCAGATGCTGCGCGAGCGCATCCGCGGCCTGGAGATGCGCATCATCGAGATGATCCGCGCCGGCCAGGAGAACATGGGCCACGCCGACCGGCTGCACCGCTACACGCTGGCGCTGCTGGCCGGTGCCGCGCCCGGCACGCTGGCCGAGGTGCTGATGCACGAGTTCATGATCCCGCAGGCCGCGCTGCGGCTGTGGAGCGTGAAGCCCGAGCACGCCGGCGCGCCCTTCGCCGCCCCGGTCAGCGACGACGTGAAGACCTTCGCGGCGAGCCTGGCGCAGCCCTACTGCGGCGCCAACGCCGGCTTCGAGGCCGCCGGCTGGCTGGCCGATGCCGGCGCGATGCGCTCGCTGGCGATGATCCCGCTGCGCTCGCTGCCCGGCGCGGCGGGCGACGGCGAGGCGCCCTTCGGGCTGCTCGTGCTCGGCTCGCCCGACCCGACGCGCTACACCGCCGACATGGGCACCGAGTTCCTCGAGCGCCTGGGCGAGCTGACCGGCGCGGCGCTGGTGCGCTACCGCGCCGAAGGCGCCTGAGCGGGCCACCACGGCGGCAGGCATGGACGCCGCGCCCGAAGCCTTCCTCGAGCACCTGCGCGTCGAGCGCCGCCTGGCCGCGCGAACGATCGCCATGTACCGCGAGGCACTGGTGCGGCTGGTGCGCTTCGCAGGCGACGACGGCGTGGCGCTGCGCAGCGCCCAGGCGCACCACGTGCGCGGCTGGGTGGCGCGTCTGCGCGGGCTCGGGCTCGCGCCACGCAGCATCGCCATCGCGCTGGCGGCCTGGCGCGGGCTGTACCGCTGGTGGGGCCGCCACGGTCTCGTGGCGGTTAACCCGGTGGACGGACTGCGTGCGCCCAAGGGCGCCAAGCCGCTGCCCAAGGCGCTGTCGGTCGAGCAGGCGGTGCGGCTGGCCGAGCACGAGGCCGACGACGCGCACCCGGCGCTGGCCGCACGCGATCACGCCATCGTCGAGCTGCTCTACGGCAGCGGGCTGCGCGTGGCCGAGCTGATCGGCCTGGACCTGGTGGCCGGCCCGGCCGCGCGCGGCTGGATCGACCTGGCCGACGCCAGCGCCACCGTGCTCGGCAAGGGCAGCAAGCGGCGCAGCGTGCCGCTCGGCAGCAAGGCGCTCGAGGCGCTGCGCCACTGGATCGCGCAGCGCGTGCAGTGGGCCGCGCCGGGCGAGCCGGCGCTCTTCGTCAGCCGGCGCGGCACGCGACTGTCGCCGGGGCAGCTGCGGCAGCGCCTGGCGCGCGGCGCGCTCGCCGCTGGCGTGCCCACGCACGTGCACCCGCACATGCTGCGCCACAGCTTCGCCAGCCACCTGCTGCAGTCCAGCGGCGACCTGCGCGCGGTGCAGGAGCTGCTCGGCCACGCCAGCATCAGCACGACGCAGGTCTACACCAAGCTCGACTTCCAGCACCTGGCCAAGGTGTACGACGCGGCGCACCCGCGCGCGCGCAAGCGCGGCTGAGCCGGTCGCGGCCGCGGGCACGGCAGCCGCTTGATCCGCGCTGACAATGCGCGCGCATGAAGTCCATCCGCTTGCACGAAGGCAAGGAACGTTCGCTGCTGCGCCACCACCCCTGGGTGTTCCAGGGCAGCGTCGCCAAGGGCAAGGCCGATGCCGGCGAGACGGTGCGCGTGGAGGCTGCCGACGGGCGCTTCCTGGCCTGGGGTGCGTACAGCGGCAGCTCGACGATCCGCGTGCGCGCCTGGAGCTTCGACGAGGCCGAGCGCATCGACGCCGCGCTGTTCGAGCGCCGCATCGCGCGCGCCGTGGCGCTGCGCGCGCGGCTGCCCATCGCCAGCAACGGCGTGCGCCTGGTGCACGGCGAGGCCGACGGCCTGCCCGGCCTGATCGTCGACCGTTACGGCGACGTGCTGAGCGCGCAGTTCCTCTCCGCCGGCGCCGAACGCTGGAAGGGCGTGATCGCCGACGCGCTGCTCGCGGCCACCGGCGCGACGCGCCTGTTCGAGCGCAGCGACTCGAGCGTGCGCGCGCTCGAAGGCCTGCCGGCGGCCAGCGGCTGGCTGCGCGGCGGCGGCGAGGCCGGCGACGACACCGAGGTCGAGATCAGCGAACACGGCTGGCGCCTGACGCTGGACGTGGCCAGCGGCCACAAGACCGGCTTCTACCTCGACCAGCGCGACAACCGCGCGCTCTTCGCGCAGTGGGTGCGCCAGCTCGGCTGCGCCCGCGTGCTCAACTGCTACTGCTACACGGGCGGCTTCACGCTGGCCGCGCTGGCCGGTGGCGCGGCGCAGGTGACGAGCGTGGATTCGTCGGCCCCGGCGCTCGAGCGCGTGGCGCGCCACGTCGCGCTCAACGGTTTCGACGCCGCGCGCAGCGAGCTGGCCGACGCCGACGTCAACCAGTTCCTGCGCGACGCGCTCAAGGCCGGCCGGCGCTTCGACGCCATCGTGCTCGACCCGCCCAAGTTCGCGCCCACCGCGGCGCATGCCGAGCGTGCGGCGCGGGCCTACAAGGACATCAACCGCCTGGCGCTCAAGCTGCTCGCGCCGGGCGGGATGCTCTTCACCTTCAGCTGCAGCGGCGGCGTCGGCGCCGAGCTGTTCCACAAGATCGTGGCCGGTGCGGCGATCGACGCCGAGGTCGACGGCGCCATCGTGCGCCGCCTCGAAGGCGCACCCGATCACCCGACCACGCTGTGCTTTCCCGAGGGCGAATACCTCAAAGGGTTGGCCATTCTGGTGAAAGATGATCATAAATGACGGCTAACCGGTCATAGATCATCCAGCGGTCGCATCTGGGCCGCGAACGCGCCGCTGCTCGCGCCATCGTGCAACACATGAGTGCTCAAACTTTGACGAGCCTGGTCGAAAACCCGGGACCTCGACACGAGTTGAACAAGGAGCACTTCATGATGATGAGAGCCACTGTGGCCGCCGCGGTCTTCGCCGTCTGCCTGGGTGCCGCCGGCACCGTCCACGCCAACGCCAGCAAGGACGAGGCGGTGGCGATGGTCAAGAAGGGCGTTGCCTTCATCAAGGCCAACGGCGTCGAGAAGGGTTACGCCGAGATCAGCAACAAGAGCGGCCAGTTCATCGACCGCGACCTCTACCTCGTCGTCTACGGCCTGGACGGCAAGTGCCTGGCGCATGGCGCCAACCCCAAGCAGATCGGCAAGGACCTCATCGACCTGACCGACGTGGACGGCAAGTACTTCGTCAAGGAGCGCGTCGAGCTGGCCAAGGCCAAGCCGGCCGGCTTCTGGCAGGACTACAAGTTCACCAACCCGGTGAGCAAGAAGATCGAGCCCAAGACGATGTACTGCGAGCGCCTGGGCGAGACCGCGGTGTGCGGCGGCGTCTACAAGTAGCGAGGCGGCGCGGGCGCTGAAGCCGCGCGGGCCGGCAACGGATCAGGAACGAAGGGACCGCCAGTGAAACTGGGTGCCAAACTGCTGCTGCCGCCGCTGCTGTGCGCGGTGGTGGCGCTGGGCTGCGGGGCCATCTACGGCACCGCCAATCACCGACAGGTGCAGCAGGCGCGCGCGCTCGACGAGGCCAGCCGCCAGCGCCAGCAGGCGCTGGACCGCGCGCGGCTGGAGCTGGTGCAGGTGCGCGCCGACGTGTTCCGCACGCTGGTGCTGCTGTCGTCGATGGACGAAGCGGCGGTGTCCGCGGCGCGCAAGGCGGTGGCCGACCAGGTGCGCCGCCTCGAGCAGGGCGTGAATGCGCTGGCGGGCGGCGGCGACGCCGAGCTGCGTCGCCACGTCGACGCCGCGCTGCCGCTGCTCGCCACCTACCTCAAGCAGTGCGACAAGGCCATCGACCTGAGCGGCACCGATCCGAACATCGGCGTCGGTGCGATGCGCGCCGCCGAACACACCTTCGGCACGATGGTCAAGGCCTTCGACGCGATCGCCGAACGCGACGACGCGCTGCACGCCGCCGAGGCCGCCGCGGCCGCGAGCGCGGCGCAGCGCCTGAGCGCGCTGCTCGGCGCGGTGGCGCTGCTGGCGGTGGGCGCGTCGCTCGCGCTCGGCTGGCGGCTGCAGCGGCGCGTGGTCAACGAGCTCGACGCCGCGGTGCGCCTGAGCCGCGAGGTGGCGGCGGGCAACCTCACGCTGGACCTGCGCATCGAGGGCAACGACGAGGTGGCCGAGTTGCAGCGTGCGCTCGCCGCCATGGTGGACGGGCTGCGCCAGTCGATCGCCACGGTGCAGACGGCCACCCAGGAGATCGGCTCGGTGGCGCGCGAGCTGGCCGGCGGTGCCGCTGCGCTCAACCAGCGCACCACCGAGACGGCCGGCGCGCTGCAGGAGGCCAACGGCTCGATGACGCAGCTGTCGGGCACCGTGAACCAGACCGCCGACTCGGCGCGCACCGCCAACGAACTGGCCTCCACGGCCACCGGCGTGGCGCGGCGGGGCGGCGAGGTGGTGGCGCGCGTGGTCGCCACGATGGACGAGATCAACGCCAGCGCGCGGCGCATCGCCGACATCATCGGCACCATCGACGGCATCGCCTTCCAGACCAACATCCTCGCGCTCAACGCCGCGGTGGAGGCGGCGCGCGCCGGCGAGCAGGGGCGCGGCTTCGCCGTGGTGGCCGGCGAGGTGCGCTCGCTGGCGCAGCGCTCGGCGGTGGCGGCGCGCGAGATCAAGGCGCTGATCGGCGGCAGCGTGGAGAAGGTCGACGCCGGCGCGCAGCTGGTGGCCGAGGCCGGGCAGACCATGCAGGACATCGTGGCCAGCGTCGACAAGGTCAACCGCTTCATCGCCGAGATCAGCCAGGCCACGGCCGAGCAGTGCTCGAGCATCGAGCAGGTCAACAGCACCGTCTCGCAGCTGGACACGGCGACGCAGGAGAACGCCGTGATGGTGCAACGCAGCGCCACGGCCGCCGAGGGGCTCGAGCTGCAGGCGGTGAGGTTGGGCGACGTGGTGGCGCGCTTCCGCCTCGCCGAAGGCGCCGGCACGCCGGCCTGATCGCGCGCGTTACGGCGCGCGCCGGCGCAGCACGAGGCGCGTGTCGAACTTGGCGCGCCTGACCGCGAAGTAGGCCTTCACATTGCGCACGTTGGCGTCCTGCGTGAACAGGCGCTGCACCAGGGCCTGGTAGCCGCCCATGTCGGCGCAATGCACGACGAGCACGAAGTCGGGGCCGGGCGAGACGCGCCACAGCTGCTGCACCTCCTCGTCGGCCGCGGCGCGCTGCTCGAAGGCGTCCAGGTGCTCTGCGCCCTGGCGGTCGAGCGAGACCTCCACGATGGCCGCCAGCCCGCCGCCAAGCTTGGCCGGGTCGAGCACGGCCACGCGGCGTTCGATGACGCCGCCGTCCAAGAGCCGGCGCACGCGGCGCAGCGCCGTGGCGGGCGATGTGTGGGCGCGGGCGGCCAGTTCCTGGTTGGACAGCGAGGCGTCGTCCTGGAGCAGTTCGAGCAGGCGAAGGTCGGTGGCGTCGAGGTCCATCGCGAAATTATCGCGCTCAATTCAGGCATTCTGTGACGCAGGATTCCGACCGTGAGATCCTACGGCTGCTTCTTGCACGAATGCCAACAAGGATGACGGAAAAGTTCAAGGCGCCAGGCGCATGATGCGCCCCTCTCGCCCCCCACCGGAGTCCTTTTCATGTGCGGAATCGTCGGCGCGGTCAGCTCGCGCAACATCGTCCCGATCCTCATCGAGGGCTTGAAGCGCCTCGAGTACCGCGGCTACGACAGCTGCGGCGTCGCCGTGCACCAGGGCGGGCAGCTCAAGCGCGCGCGCAGCACCTCCCGCGTGGCCGAGCTGGAGGCCAACGTGCAGCGCGAGGGCGTGAGCGCCGGCACCGGCATCGCCCACACGCGCTGGGCCACGCATGGCGCGCCGGCGGTGCACAACGCGCATCCGCACTTCTCGGCCGGGCCCGGCGCCAGCGAGGCCAGCTCGGGCCGCGTGGCGCTGGTGCACAACGGCATCATCGAGAACCACGACGAGCTGCGCGCCGAGCTCAGGCAGCGCGGCTACGTCTTCACGAGCCAGACCGACACCGAGGTCATCGCCCACCTCGTGCACAGCCAGTACGACGGCGACCTGCTCGACGCCGTGCAGCGCGCCCTGCCGCGCCTGCGCGGCGCCTACGCCATCGCGGTGTTCTGCCGCGACGAGCCGCACCGCGTGGTCGGCGCACGCCAGGGTTCGCCGCTCGTCGTGGGCCTGGGCGTCGGCGCCGACGGCAAGCCGAGCGGCGAGAACTTCCTCGCCAGCGACGCGATGGCGCTGGCCGGCGTGAGCAACCAGATCATCTACCTCGAGGAAGGCGACGTCGTCGACCTGCAGATGGGCAAGGTCTGGATCAGCCACGCCGACGCCGGCGGACGCTTCATGCCGGCCGACCGTCCGGTGCGCACCGTCAACGCGCACAGCGGCGCCGCCGAACTCGGCCCCTACCGGCACTACATGCAGAAGGAGATCTTCGAGCAGCCGCGCGCCCTCGCGGACACGCTCGAAGGCGTCGAGCACATCAGCCCCGAGCTGTTCGGCGACGGCGCCTACTCGGTGTTCAAGCAGATCGACCGCGTGCTGATCCTGGCCTGCGGCACCAGCTACTACTCGGGCGCCACGGCGCGCTACTGGCTGGAGAGCATCGCCGGCATTCCGACCACGGTGGAGATCGCCAGCGAGTACCGCTACCGCGACAGCGTGCCGCATCCGGACACGCTGGTGGTGACGATCAGCCAGAGCGGCGAGACCGCCGACACGCTGGCCGCGCTCAAGCACGCGCGCAGCCTGGGCATGCCGCACACGCTGACGATCTGCAACGTGGCGACGAGCGCGATGGTGCGCGAGTGCAAGCTCGCCTACATCACGCGCGCCGGCGTCGAGGTGGGCGTGGCGTCGACCAAGGCCTTCACCACGCAGCTGGCGGCGCTGTACCTGCTGACCCTGGCGCTGGCCCAGGTGCGCGGCAAGCTCTCCGAGGAGCGCGAGGCCGCCGAGCTCAAGGCGCTGCGCCACCTGCCGGTGGCGCTGCAGGCGGTGCTGGCGCTCGAGCCGCAGGTCATCTCGTGGAGCGAGGACTTCGCGCGCAAGGAAAACGCGCTCTTCCTCGGCCGCGGCCTGCACTACCCGGTGGCGCTGGAGGGCGCGCTCAAGCTCAAGGAGATCAGCTACATCCACGCCGAGGCCTACCCCGCGGGCGAGCTCAAGCACGGGCCGCTGGCCCTCGTCACCGACCAAATGCCGGTGGTGACGGTGGCGCCCAACGATGCGCTGCTCGAGAAGCTCAAGAGCAACATGCAGGAAGTGCGCGCGCGCGGCGGCCAGCTCTACGTGTTCGCCGACGGCGACTCGCGCATCGAGAGCGAGCCGGGCGTGCACGTGATCCGCATGCCCGAGCACTACGGCGCGCTCAGCCCCATCCTGCACACGGTGCCGCTGCAGCTGCTGGCCTACCACACGGCCTGCGCGCGCGGCACCGACGTCGACAAGCCGCGCAACCTGGCCAAGTCGGTCACGGTGGAGTGAGCGGCCCGCGCTGCCGCCCGGCAGAGGGGCGCCGAGGGCAACCGACAAGGCCCGTCGGGCCCTCGGTCAGGCCAGCAGGTTCTCCAGCAGCGCCCGCAGTCGCGCCGGCGCCAGCGGCTTCATGACGAGCAGGCGACCGCTGGCGCGCGCGCGCGACATCGTCGCCGGCTCGGCGCCGCCGGTGAGGTAGGCGCAGGCGAGGTCGCCGCCGGACGATGCCGTCAGGCGCTGCACCACGTCGAGGCCGGACTCGCCGCCGGTCAGCGTGAGATCGCACAGCACGGCATCGGGCCGGCGGCGGCGCGCGAGTGCGACCGCCTCGTCGCCGTTGGCGGCGCTGTCCACGTGGCAGCCCCATCGGGCCAGCGTGCCGGCCAGCGCGCGGCGCGCCGACTCCTCGTCGTCGATCAGCAGCACCCGACGGCCGACGAGCGACACGGCCGCCGCGGGGGCCGCGGCGGGGCCCGCCGTTTCGGGCTGCGCCTCGGCCACCGGCATGCGCAGCCCGATCGCGGTGCCGCGCCCCGGCACCGAGCGCAGCGACAGCGCATGGCCGAGCAGCTGCACCAGGCGCTTGACGATCGCCAGTCCCATGCCGAGGCCCTGCGGTTCGTCACGCCGCTGTCGACCGACCGCCGGCACCCGGTAGAAGTCGTCGAAGATGCGCGCCTGGTGCTCCGGCGCGATGCCGACACCGGTGTCCACGACGCGCAGCTCGACGTCGTCGCCGCGACGCCGCGCGGCCAGCAGCACGCCACCGCGCTCGGTGTAGCGCAGCGCGTTGGCCACCAGGTTGGCCGCGATGCGCTCGAGCAGCTGCGGATCGGATCGCACCCACAGCGGCGTGGCGCGGACGCGCCAGCCCAGCCCGCGAGCGCGTGCGCTGGGCTCGAACTGCAGCGCCAGGCGGTCGAACAGCCGCTGCAGCGCAAAGACCTGTGGCGCCGGCTGGACCCCGCCGACGTCGAGCCGCGACAGGTCGAGCAGGGTCTCGACGAGCTCGTCCAGCGCGCGCGTCGAGCGCGCCACGCTCGAGGCCAAGGCCGCGGCCTCGCCCCGCAGTGGCTGCGCCTGCAACTGGTCGGCGAACAGGCCGAGCGCGTGGATCGGCTGCCGCAGGTCGTGGGCGGCCGCGGCGAGGAAGCGCGTCTTGCTCTCGATGGCCTGGGCCAGCGCCTCGGTCCGCTCGGCGATGCGCCGCTCCTGCGTCTCGTGCGTCTCCTTCAGGCGCCGCGCCATCGCGTTGACGCGCTCGGCCAACTGCTCGAGCTCGTCGCCCGTGGGCAGCACGATCGGTTCGTCGAAGCTGCCCTCGGCGATGCGCGCGGCGCCGGCCTCGATGGCCCGGATCGGCTGCACCAGGCGCCGGGCCAGCCAGGCGCTGGCCGCGACCGCGGCGAGCACCCCGAGCGCGAGCAGCCCGAACGCGCGGGCGACGGTGGCGTACACGCTTGCCAGGGCCTCGCGCCGAGGCTGCTCGACCACCACCCGCCACGGCAGCCCCTCGATCGGCGCCGACGACGCGATCACCTCGGTGCGGGCGAGATCGTGGCCGTCGCCGCTGCTCGCTGCAGTGCCGGCCGCCAGCGCCCGGCGCACCTGCGGCAGGTGGTCCAGGCGCGACTTGGCCAGCACCAGGGACAGATCGGGATGAGCGAGCAGGTAGCCGTCCTCGTCGACGACGTAGGCGACGCCAGCGGCGCTCGTCCGGGCCAGCAGCACCGACAGCGGTTTGAGGTTCACCTCGGCCTGCAGCACCGTGCCACCCGGGCGGGCGGCTCGCGCCACGGTCACGTAGGGCTCGGAGCTCTTGCGGAAGTGCAGCGGCCCGATGCCCTCACCGCGCTCGAGGGCCTGCAACCGCACGGCGTCGTGGCCGTCGCCGCCGGCCGCCGTCACGCCGTAGCGCCCGTACACCAGCCTTTCGCGGCCGTCGGGGTCGAACCAGCGCAGATCGGTGATCGCGGCATGGTGTCGCAGCAGCCACGCAGACTCGAAGCGCAGCGCGTCCACTGCCGCGCCGGATTCGGCGTCGAACTTGGCTGCGGCGGCGTGCAGGGCATCCCGGAGGCCGTGCATCACGGCCGCCACCTCGGCCGCGCCGTAACGGGCCTGGCCGCGCTGGATCGCGGCGACGGCGGCCAGCGCCTCGACGTAGGCGAAGTAGGCGCCGACGGCGCCGCTGAGCAGCACCAAGCCACCGACGAGCGTGGCCAGCAGCAGCAGGTACTTGCCCAGCAGCGATCGACGAAGCTCGGTGCGCATGGCCGTGGTCGCAGCGGCCGCGAGCGCAGGCGCGCGGGCCGCCGCGCATCATGCAGGAACGGCGCCGCGGCCGTCGAGCCGCGGCGCCGTCGCCGGGCGCTGCCCGGGTGCCAGCCTCAGTTCACCCGCGTCGACACGTCGCGGGTGCACGAGGTGGCCACCAGCGTGCCGTCCGGGGCGTAGACCTCGGAGGTGCCTCGGCCCGTCGCCGAGTCGCCGTCGGGCGTGAGCGTGATCACGCGCGTGACCACGGCGGTGCCGGTGAACGTGCCGCCGTTGAAGAGCATGAAGCGGAAGCGCGTGTGCACGTCCTGCCCTTCGCGCTTCCAGGTCCCCATGCCGGGACCGCGCGACGCCGGGTTGCCGCTGTTGGTGTCGGTCAGGGTGCCGCCCTGGTGGTAGACCTGCATGCCGGTGAACGAGAGCTGGGCAGCGCCGGTGGCGCAGTCCACCCGCGTCACGTTGGACCACCAGACGCCTTCGACCTTGCCGGCCTGGGCGGTGCCGGCGCACAGCACCAGCACGGCAGCAGCGAGACCGGCGGCGCCGCCGCGCTTGAGGATTGCGATCGGATTCATGATGCGGACTCCAGGTTTCGGGTTGGGTGACCGGGCGTTCGGCCCGCGGGCAATCTAGGTCCGGGCTCGGTCGCACACCATTGCCCTCGTGGGCTGGCGGTCCGGGCTCGGTGGGCACGCCGGCGTGCGCGAACGGGCGCGCCGCGCCGGATCGCGGGCGCAGGCCGTCGGCCCTTTCGGGCTGGCCCGTACGGGCCGCGCGGCAGCGTCGGGGTCTGTTGCCACCGCGCCAGCCGTTAAGCTTTCGCCATGAGGTTCCTGGTCGTCGACGACCACCCGCTGCTGCGCGAGGCGCTGCAAGGCGTGCTGCGTGGAATCGACGCGCACGCCCAGGTGGAGCTGGCTGGCGACTGCGAGCAAGGCCTGGCGGCCGCTCAGGCGGACCCGGAGATCGACCTGCTGCTGCTCGACCTCAACCTGCCCGGGCTGACCGGCATCGACGCCCTGCGAACCTGGCGCCGCAGCTTCCCGGCCGTCCCGGTGGTGGTGCTGTCGGCCGAGCGCAGCCAGCCGACGGTGATGGCCGCGCTGGCGGCAGGCGCCGCCGGTTTCGTCCCGAAGTCCACGCTGCGCGACGTGATGACGAGCGCGCTGCGCATCGTGCTCGACGGCGGCCGCTACCTGCCGGCCGACGTGCTCGCAGAGCCGGTGGCCGCGCCGGGCCCGGCGTCGCTGCCGCGCCGCGCACCCCCGCCGCCGTCGCTGGCGACGCTCGGACTCACGCCGCGGCAGCTCGACGTCCTGAGGCTGGCCGCCGACGGCGCGCCCAACAAGGTGATCGGACGCACGCTCGGTCTGGCCGAACGCACGGTCAAGGCGCACATCACCGCCGCCCTGCGGGCGTTCAAGGTCGACAGCCGCACCCAGCTCGCGCTCGAAGCGGCGCGGCTCGGGCTCGGAGGGCGCCGCAGCGGCCCGCCGGCCGGAGCGTCCCGGTGATGCCGCAGCGCCGCGCCCTGCTGGCCGCGCTGGCCCTGGCGCCCTTGGCGGCCGGCGCCCAAGGCGCACCGCGCCGCCTTGGCGTGCTGCATCCCGGGCCGCCGCGTGACGGCCCGGGAAGCCCGCTCGATCGATTCCGCCAGGGCCTGCGCGAACTGGGCCTCGTCGAGGGGCGCGAGATCCGGCTCGAGGTGCGCTACGACGGCATGCAGCCCGATCGCATCCCGGTTCAGGTGGCCGAACTGCTGGACCACGGTGTCGACCTGCTGGTCGCCGGCAGCACGGGTGCGGCGCTCGCGGCGCAGCGTGCGACGCGCACGATTCCGGTCGTGATGGCCGTCAGCGGCGATCCGGTCGCCGACGGACTGGTGGCGAGCCTGGCTCGCCCGGGCGGCAACATCACCGGCATGAGCATCATGAGTCCCGAACTCGGGGCGCGCCGCCTGCAGCTGCTCGGCGAGTTGCTGCCGCGCCTGCAGCAGGTGGCGCTGCTCGTGGACACGGTGACCTCGCGCGCGGCGGCCGAGGCCGGGGAGTACGAGGCCGCGGCGCGCCCCCTCGGTCTGCGGCTGGTGCCGCTGCGCGTCAGTGCCCCGGCCGATTACGCGGCGGCGTTCCAGGCCGCGCGGCGTGCCGACGCGCAGGCCATGGTGCTCGTGCAGTCCGTGCAGTTCGCGATCCACCGCAGCGACCTGGCGGCGCTCGCGCTCGCGCACCAGATGCCGACGCTGTCCGGCTCCGGCGACGGGAGCTTCACGCGCGCCGGTGGCCTGATGAACTACGGCGCGAGCATTGCCGGCAGCTGGCACCGCGCGGCGAGCTTCGTGCGCCGCATCCTCGACGGCGCGCGCCCGGCCGAACTGCAGCAGCCGACGCGGTTCGAGCTGGCGATCAACCTCCGGACCGCGCAGGCGATCGGTCTCGCGGTGCCGCAGCAACTCATCCTGCTCGCCGACGAGGTCGTGAGGTAGCCCGGCCTCTCGTCGGTCACCCAGACGCGGCTGCAGCGTTCCGCCGCGGGTTGAGGGGGAGGTGGAGGGCGGCCGGCGCCGCAGTGCTGCGGCGGGCTTGGCGCGACCGGCAAGAATCGAACTTGCGACGCGGCCTTCGGAGGGCCGCATGATATCCACTTCACCACGGTCGCCGTGTCGCGGCATTGTAGTGCGCGCCCTCGCGGCGGGCCGGGCCAGCGAGGGGCGCTGCCTATAATCGCGCGCTTTCCCGCCTGCACCGCTGCGCCCGAGAACAAGCATGAGCCACAGCCACCCCGACGACCACGGCCACGTCATCCACGAAGGCCCCATCAGCACGCCCAAACAACTGATGTGGACGGTGGTGGCCAGCTTCGTCGTGCCGGTGGTCATCATCATCCTGCTCGTCAACTACGTGGCGCTTGCCGACAAGCCGGCCGCCGGCAGCGACGGCCTGTCGCCCGAGGCGGTGGCGCGGCGGCTGCAGCCGGTCGGCCAGGTCGAGTTCCGCGACCTGACCAACGCCGCCGCCATGCGCACCGGCGAGCAGGTCTACCAGGCGCAGTGCACGGCCTGCCACGCCGTCGGCGCCGCCGGCGCGCCGAAGACCGGCGACGCCGAGGCCTGGGCGCCGCGCATCAAGACCGGCTACGAAGCGCTGCTCAACTCGGTGCTCAAGGGCAAGGGCGCGATGGCCGCGCAGGCCGGCGGCGACTTCACCGAGTACGAACTCGCGCGTGCCGTGGTCTACCTGGTCAACAAGGGCGGCGGCAGCCTGCCCGAGCCCAAGGCACCTGCGGCGGCCGCCGCGGCGGCCAGCGCGCCGAACTGAGCGCGCCAGGCGCCCCAGTAAGCCGCCTGCGGGCGGCTTTTTCACGCCGCGCCGAATCCACGCCCGTACGGCCTGCGTATGCCCGGCAGTGGAATCACGTCCGTCCCCGCGCACGAGCCGCAGGCCGCCCCGGCGCCCCAGCGCACGCGCATGCGCATGCGCACGCGCGTGCCTACGCGTCCTGCGGCCTGAGCCGGTAGCCGAAGCGCGCCGGCATCTCCGCGAAGGCGAGTTCACGCGGCTGCCAGCGGCCGCTCTCCACCAGGCCGGCGGCGGCCTCCATGTCCAGCGTGTGCACGATGCCCAAGCCGATGTCGCCCTCGGCGAACAGGCGGCCATGCTCGTCGAGCCACACGCCGCCGGCCAGCCGTGCCGGCGCGCCGGTGTGCGACTGCAGGCTGCCGTCGGCCGCCACGCGCCAGACATGCGGCGCCGCCTCGAGCTCGACGTACACGCGCTGCGGGCCGTTCTGGAAGAACCAGGCGCCGCGCTCGTCGTGCTCGTAGTTGCGGTGGATGAAGCCGAGCAGCTTGTCGTGCTCGATGCGGCTGCCCTTGACCTGCGGGAACGGGCCGCGCGCCTGGATGCGCTCGTCGCGCATGAACCAGTCGCCGCGCGCCGACAGCGCCAGCCAGCCGTAGCAGTGCGGCACCTTGGGCCACTTGGCCAGCGCGGCCTTGACGATCTCGTCCACGGCCGCGAACTTACCTCAAGCGCGCGCTCAGTGCGGTGCGGCGAGCCAGTCGCAGACGATGTTCGGGAGCTGCCGCACGTGGCCCGGGAAGGGGCCGGCGGGAAAGCCGACATGCCCGCCCTCGGCCGGCTGCCACAGCCGCACCCAGGGCGTGGCGCGGCCCGGCGGCGGCAGCGCCGCGGCGGGCACGAAGGGGTCGTTGCGCGCGTTGCTCACCAGCGCCGGCACGCGGATGCGCGCCAGGTGCGGCTTGGCCGAGGCGCGCGCCCAGTAGTCCGGCGTGTTGGCGAAGCCGTGCAGCGGTGCGGTGAAGGCGTCGTCGAACTCGTACAGCGTGCGCGCGGCGAGCACGCGCTCGCGGTCGAACAGGCCCGGGTGCTGCTGCCACTTGGCGAGCGCCTTGGGCTTCATCGTGGCCAGGAACATGCGCGCGTAGACGAGCCGGTTGAAGCCGCGATCGATGGCGCGTCCGGCCGCCGCCAGGTCGATCGGCGAGCACACCGAGGCCAGCGCGCGCACCGTGCGCGAGGCGCTCTCGCCGGCCTCCTCGGCCCAGCGCAGCAAGGCGTTGCCGCCCAGCGAGATGCCCACCGCCAGCAGCGGCGCGCCGTGGCGCTCGGCCAGCCGCCCGAGGATCCAGCCGACCTCCTCGTGGTCGCCCGAGTGGTAGGCGCGCGGCGCGCGGTTCAGTTCGCCCGAGCAGCCGCGGAAGTGCGGCACCGAGTAGGCCCAGCCGCGCGCACGCGCACGGTCGGCAAAGGCGATCGAGTAGGCGCTCGCGCTGCTGCCCTCCAGGCCGTGGAACAGCACCAGATGCTGCGGCGGTGCCGCGGGCGCCGGCTCGAGGTGGTCGACGTCGATGAAGTCGCCGTCCGGCGTATCCCAGCGCTCGCGCGTGTAGCGCGGCGCCGGCCCGAGGTGGCGGCGTGAGAGCTTGGCGCCCCAGATCGTCTGCAGGTTGCCGCCGGGCAGCCAGCGCGGCGCGCGGTACGCGGGGTCGCTGGCCTCGGGCGGCGCGGCCGGGCGTTCCACTAGTGCAGCGTGCCCGGTGCGTCGCCCACGCTGGCCGGCTCCTGCAGCGCGGCGGGGCTGGCGTGGTGCGCGGCCAGGCGCCAGCCCTGCGCCGTCTTCACGTAGACGTTGCTCGCCACCACCCAGGCGGTCTGCTCGGCGGCGCCGCCCTCGCCGGGGATGGTGATGCGCTCCACCAGGTGGTGCAGCGCGCCGCCCAGCCAGGCCAGGCGGTGCACCTGCTCGGGCACCACGGGGATCGCGCCGTTGGCGAAGATGGCCTCGAAGCTGGCGCGGATGGCCGCCGGCCCCACGATGCGCGGCCCGCCGGGGTGCACGCAGACGACCTCGTCGTCGTCGGCCCAGATGGCCATCAGCAGGTCGATGTCGGCCCGCTGCAGCGCCTCGTAGAACTGGGCTTCGATCTCGTCGGGGCTGCCGGCGATCGAGGGCGGCGGGCGGCGCGCCATTCAGCGACGGTCTCGGTGAGCGGGCTGCATCGATACGATTGTAGGGAGCACCCATGAAGGTCGACGAACAGGACTGGCCCGAGCGCAGCCGCGAGCTGGCCGGCCTGCTCGCGCGCACGGCGCTCGGCGACCGCGCCGCGTTCGCGCGCCTGTACGAGCGCACCAGCGGCCACCTGTTCGCCGTGGTGCTGCGCATCCAGCGCGACCGCGCGCTCGCCGAAGACCTGCTGCAGGAGATCTACGTCGCGGTGTGGAAGGCGGCCGGCGGCTTCGACGCCGCGCGCAGCCAGCCGCTGACCTGGCTCACGCACATCGCGCGCAACCGCGCCATCGACAGCCTGCGCCGCGCGCAGGCCCAGCCGCGGCTGGAGAGCAGCACGCGCGACGACGAGGACGACGAGCGGCCCGATCCGATCGACAGCGTCGCCGACGACGGCGCCGGCCCGCTCGAACTGCTCGGTCGCGCCAGCGAGGCGCGCGAACTCTCGAGCTGCATGGAGCGCCTGACCGCCGCGCAGCGCCAGAGCGTGGCGCTGGCCTTCTTCGACGGCCTGTCGCACGCCGAGGTGGCGGCGCACCTGCGCCAGCCGCTGGGCACCGTGAAGAGCTGGGTGCGGCGCGCCCTGGCCACGCTCAAGGGCTGCCTGGAGCAGGCCAGCGCTCGCGACCTGAAGCGCGCCGCCTGAACGGGACCCGGCATGGACTACGGCAACCCCCGCCTCGCCGACGCGCTGGCCTCGCAGTACGTGGCCGGCACGCTGCGCGGCCGCGCCAGGAAGCGCTTCGAGACGCTGCTGCCTTCGCACCCCGCACTGCAGCAGGCGGTGCAGCAGTGGCAGGCGCGGCTGATGCCGCTGACCGGCGTGCTGGCGCCCGAGGCGCCGCCTGCGCACGTGTGGCGCGGCATCGAACGGCGCCTGTGGCCGACACCCGAGCCGCAGCGCTGGTGGCAGCGTCTGGCGCTGTGGCGCGCACTGGCCGGCGGTGGCGTGGCGGCGGCGCTCGCGCTCGCGCTGGTGGCCAGCCCGCCGCCCGCGGCGCCGCCGCTGGTGGTGGTGCTGCAGGGCACGGGGGCCGATGCGGCGATCGGCGGCACCATCGTGGCGAGCCTGTCGGGCGACGGCCGCGCGCTCGTCACGCGCCCGCTCACCCAGGTCGCGCTCACCCCGGAGCGCGTGCTCGAGCTGTGGTCGGTGCCGCCCGGCGGCGGCGCCCCGCGTTCGCTCGGCCTCATCTCCGCCAGCGGCGTGACCGTGCTCGCGCGCGACAAGCTCCCCGCCACGCTGCTCAAGGGCGGCACCGCCGCGCTCGCGGTGAGCGTGGAGCCGCCGGGCGGCTCGCCGACCGGGGCGCCGACCGGGCCGGTGGTGTTCGCCGGGCAGCTACAGCTTTAGCACGGCCAGCACGCCGAGCCAGAAGGTGGCGGTGGCGACGAAGGCGATGGTGGAGATCACGATCGCCGCCGTCGCCTCGGCCTCCAGCGTCTCGTAGCGCTGGGCGAAGATCAGCGCGTTGCTGCCCACCGGCAGCGCCGCCATCATCACCACCACCGCGAGCGGCAGGCCGCCGAGACCGAAGACGCCGTGCGCCAGCGCGAGCACGCCGGCCGGCAGCACCAGCAGCTTGAGCGCGCTCAGGCCGAGCGCGCCGCGCCAGTTGCCCTGCAGCCCGTAGGCGGCGAGGGTGAGGCCGATCAGCACCAGGCACACCGGGATCACCGCGCTGGCCAGCGCCGCGAGCGCCTCGTCGGCCACCGGGTGCAGGCCGAGCCCGCCGAGGTTCGAGTTCGGCCAGCGCGGTGAGCACGGTGAGCAGCACCAGGGCGTGCAGGCTCACCAGCGCGATGTGGATCGCCAGCCCCGCCTCGCCGAACAGCGCCGCGGCGAACGGGATGCCCACCTGCACCGTGTTGCCGAAGGTGGCGGCGATGGCGCGCGTCGACGCCGCGGCCGCGCCGTGGCGCGCCGCGCTGCGCCGCTGCCAGAGGTACACGCCGGCCAGCACGAGCAGCGCCGGCGCGAAGTAGGCGGCCACCGTGCGCCACGGCATCGTCGCGAAGTCCAGGCGCGCCGTGGTGCGGAACAGCAGCGCCGGCACGAAGACGAAGAAGGCGATGTTGCCGAGCACGCGCGCCGCCGCCGCGCTGTCGGCGCCGAGCCAGCGCATGCGCCCGGCGATCCAGCCCAGGCCCACGGTGAAGAAGATCGCCAGCAGCTTGTGGAAGACGGCCAGGGTCATCGCGTCCCTCGCCTCGGGCCGGCCGACGCGGCGGCGTTCAGGCCTCGGCCGTCTTCCTGGCCGCGGTCTTGCGGGCGCCGGCCTTCTTCGCCGGCGCTCCCGTCTTGGCGGCCCGCGGCTCGAACTCGAAGCCGACCTTGCCCTCCTTCTCGTCCCAGGCGAGGTAGGCCTTGAAGGCGCGCCGCGTGCGGTTGGAGACGAAGCCCTGCAGCAGCGAGGTGCGGCCCTCGGTCAGCAGCTTGTGCAGCTCCTCGGCGCTCACCGGCTGCTGCAGGATGATCTTGCCGGTCTTGAAGTCGCAGGTCTGGTGCGCGCCCACGGCGTGCTCGCAGACGTAGTTGGTGCCGTACTCGTAGACATGGCCGCGGCACTTGGGGCAGGCGCCGAGCGAGGGCTGGCCGCCGAAGTCCACCGGCTCGCCGTCGGCCGCCGCCTGCCGCGCGTCGTCGCCGAAGTCGAACTCGAGCTTCCAGTTGGCGATCTCGTCGTCGAACACGAGCTTGAGCTCGGCGCTGAACGGGAAGCCCTTCTTGGAGCGGAAGCCCTCCAGCGGCCCGATGCGCTTGTCGCGCAGGAAGGCCTCGGCCTCGGCGACCTCGAAGGCGCGGCCGCTCGGGATCTTGGTGATCGAGAAGCCGCAGCCGGCCTCGGCCCCGGCCGCGCCGGTGCAGGCGAAGCGCCGGTAGTTCTCCTTGACCACGCCGCCGCAGTTCGGGCAGGGCGTGGCCAGCGTCGTGTAGTCGCCGGGGATGGTGTCGCGGTCGTACTCCTTGGCCTTGCGCACGATGCGCTCGGCCATCTTGGCGATCTCGGCCATGAAGGCCTCGCGCGACAGGCGCCCATGCTCCATCTCGGCGAGCTGGTACTCCCACTGGCCGGTCAGCTCGGGCTTGGTCAGGTCCTCGATGGCCAGTCCGCGCAGCAGCGTCATCAGCTGGAAGGCCTTGGCCGTGGGCACCAGCTCGCGGCCCTCGCGCAGCATGTACTTCTCGGCGAGCAGCCCCTCGATGATGGCGGCGCGCGTGGCCGGCGTGCCGAGGCCCTTCTCGCGCATCGCCTCGCGCAGCTCGTCGTCCTCGATCAGCTTGCCGGCGCCTTCCATCGCCGAGAGCAGCGTGGCCTCGGTGTAGCGCGCGGGCGGGCGCGTCTGGAGTGCGTTCACCGCCACGTCGGCGGCCTTGACCTTCTCGCCCTCGGCCACCGGCACGAGGTTGGCGTCCTCGTCCTGCGCCTCCTTGCCGTACACCGCCAGCCAGCCCGGGTTGACGAGCACCTTGCCGTTGGTCTGGAAGCGGTGCTCGCCGACCTGGCTGATGCGCGTCGTCACCAGGTACTCGGCGCTCGGGTAGAACACCGCGACGAAGCGCTTGACGATCAGGTCGTACAGCTTGGCCTCGATCTCCGACAGCGAGCCCGGCGCCTGCAGCGTGGGGATGATGGCGAAGTGGTCCGAGACCTTGGTGTTGTCGAAGACGCGCTTGGTCGGCTTGACGTAGCCCTCCTCGACCGCCTTGGCCGCGTGCGCCGACAAGGCGCGCAGCGGCCCGGGCAGCTCCTCGGCGGCCAGCATGGCCATCGCCTTCTTCACGGTGGCGAGGTAGTCCTCGGGCAGCGCGCGGCTGTCGGTGCGCGGGTAGGTGATGGCCTTGTGCTTCTCGTACAGGCTCTGCGCCACCGACAGCGTGGTCTTGGCCGACCAGCCCAGGCGACCGTTGGCCTCACGCTGCAGCGTGGTCAGGTCGTAGAGCAACGGGCTCGCCTGCGTGCTCGGCTTGGCCTCGTCGGTGACCGAGGCGGTGCCGCCGCGCACCGCGGCGGCGATGGCCTCGGCGTCGGCCGCGTTCCACAGGCGGTCGGCGCGCGCGTCGGCGTCGTCGGGGTTGCGCTTCCACTTCGGGTCGAACCACTTGCCCTCGTAGCTGCCGGCGGCGGCCACGAAGGTCGCCTTGACCTCCCAGTAGTCGCGCGGCACGTGGCGGCGGATCTTCTCCTCGCGCTCGACCACGATCGACAGCGTCGGCGTCTGCACGCGCCCCACGGTGGTGAGGAAGAAGCCGCCGTCGCGCGAGTTGAAGGCGGTCATCGCCCGCGTGCCGTTGATGCCCACCAGCCAGTCGGCCTCGCTGCGGCTGCGCGCCGCGTCGGCCAGGCCGTGCATCTCGGCGTCGCTGCGCAGCTGCTCGAAGCCCTCGCGGATGGCCTGCGGCGTCATGCTCTGCAGCCACAGCCGGCGCACCGGCTTGTTCAGCCCCTTGCCCTTGGCGCCGCCGCCGGCGTACTGCTCGATCAAGCGGAAGATCAGCTCGCCCTCGCGCCCGGCGTCGCAGGCGTTGACGATGGCGGTGACGTCCTTGCGCTTCATCAGCTTGACCACCGCCGCCAGGCGCGACTTGGCCTTGTCGATCGGCGCCAGCTCGAAGTGCGGCGGCACCACCGGCAGGTGGGCGAAGCTCCACTTGCCGCGCTTGACCTCGTACTCGTCGGGCGCCTTGATCTCCACCAGGTGCCCCACCGCCGAGGTGATGAGGGTGCTGTCGTTCTCGAAGTGGTCGGCGTGTTTCTCGAACTTGCCCGAGACGGGCGTGAGCGCGCGCGCCAGGTCGGCGGCCACGCTCGGCTTCTCGGCAACGATCAGTGTCTTGGTCATGGGTGCTGGGGTCGCCCGTGCATAGAATGCCGCGTCTTGCGCGCGCGTGTACGCGCACGCGCGCACGCACGCATGATTTCAATGTACCGAATGACCAAGACCTCGCAAGCGGTGAACGGCACGAGCAGCAACGGCGGACGGGAACGGGGAGGCCGGCGCATCCAGGTGCGCCGCAGCGGCGTGCACGGCAAGGGCGTGTTCGCCCTCGCGCCGATCGCCAAGGGCACCCGCATCATCGAATACAAGGGCCAGGTCATCACCTGGCCGGCGGCGCAGAAGCGCCATCCGCACGACCCGACCGACCCCAACCATACCTTCTTCTTCCACATCGACGACAAGCACGTCATCGACGCGGCGGTGGGCGGCAACGCGGCGCGCTGGATCAACCACGGCTGCACGCCCAACTGCGTGGCCGAGGAGGAGGACGGCCGCGTCTTCATCGACGCCAAGCGCGACATCAAGCCCGGCGAGGAACTCTGCTACGACTACGGGCTGATCATCGACGAGCGCTACACGCCCGCGCTGAAGAAGCAGTACGAGTGCCGCTGCGGCAGCCGGCGCTGCCGCGGCACGATGCTGGCCCCCAAACGCTGAAGGCGATGTCCGACACCGCCGCTCACCTGCACTGGGGCGCCGAAGCCCTGTGGGAGCGGCTCGAACCGCTGCTGCCGGGGCTGACCGTCGAGGTGGTGGGGCGCACCGACAGCACCAACACCCGCCTCATCGAACGCGCGCGCGAGGCCAGCGGCGACCCCGACGGCCCGATCACGCGTCCGGGCCAGCTCGATCCGCTGGACGACGAACCCAACACGCCGCACGGCCGGCGCGCCGGCGACCTCGAGCCCTGCCTGCTGGTGGCCGAGCAGCAGCTGGCCGGGCGCGGGCGCCTGGGGCGCGACTGGAAGTCGAGCCCGGTGTCCTCGCTCACCTTCTCGCTGGCGCTGCCGCTGGCGCCGCGCGACTGGTCGGGCCTCTCGCTCGCCGTGGGCCTGGCGCTGGCCGAGGCGCTGGATGCCGACAACAACACCCCGCGCATCGGCCTGAAGTGGCCCAACGACCTGTGGCTGCTCGAGGGCGGCGCGCCGGGCGGCGGCCGCAAGCTCGGCGGCGTGCTGATCGAGACCGTGAGCGTCGGCCGGCACCGCATGTGCGTGGTCGGCGTCGGTCTGAACGTGCTGCCCGCGGCCTACGAGGGCCTGGCCAGCGGCTACGCCTGCCTGCGCGAGATCGACCCCGCGGTGGACGCGCCGGCCGCGCTGCACCGCGTGGCCGCGCCGCTGGTGCGTGCGCTGCAGGCCTTCGAGAAGCGCGGCTTCGCGCCGCTGGTCGAGCGCTATGCGCGGCGCGACCTGCTGCGCGGCCAGGCCGTGAGCACCAGCCTGCCCGAGCTGGGCAGCGGCATCGCCGAGGGCGTGGACCCCGGCGGCGCGCTGCTGCTGCGCGTGGACGGCGCGCTGCGCCGCGTGGTCAGCGGCGAGGTCAGCGTGCGCGTGGTACCGGCTGCCGGAGCGTGATGCTGCGCGTCGTGCTCGCGCTGGCGCTGCTCGCCAACGTGCTGTTCTTCGCCTGGGCGCAAGGCTGGCTGCCGGGCTGGACGGCGCCGCAGCAGGGCCAGCGCGAACCGGCGCGCGTGCTGGCGCAGGTGCGGCCCGAGGCCATCGTGGTGCTGCCGCCCAGGGCGGCGAGCGGGGCGCTCGGCGCTCTCGGTGCATCGTCCACCGCCGCCATCACCTGCCTCGAGGCCGGCCCCTTCAGCGACGCCGACATCGGCGCCGCCGAGACCGCGCTGCAGCAGGCCGAGCTGCCGGCGGGCAGCTGGACGCGCGAGCAGGTGCAGCTCGGCCCGAGCTGGGTGGTCTACGCCGGCCGCTTCGTCGACGCGGCGTCGCGCGCCGCGCGCGAGAAGGACCTCAAGGCGGCCAACCTGGCCTACGAGCTGGTCGACACGCCGCCCGAGCTGGCGGGCGGCTTCGTCGTGTCGCGCCACGCCAGCCGCGACGGCGCCGAGCTGGCGCTGGCCGCCGTGGTGGAACGCATGGGCGACAAGGCGCTGCGCGACCTGCGCGTGGTGGCGGTGCCGCCGCCACCGCTGCAGCACTGGCTGCGCGCGCCGGAGGCTGACGCCGATCTGCAGGCGCGGCTGGCCGCGCTCAGCCCGGGCGGCAGCGGCTTCCGGCCCTGCGCGCGGCGCTGATCGGCGGCTCGGCGCGCCGCGCTGATCGTCGTCTCAACGCGCGGCGCGTGAGCGCAGCGCCCACACCGCGGCGCCCAGCAGCAGCAGCCACAGCGCCGACAGCGCGCCGCCGCCGGTGCCCGGACCGGGGTCGGCCGCGGGGTTGCCGCCGCCGCCGCCACCGCCACCCGCGGCCGCCACGTTGATCACGCGATCGGAGCTGGTGCTGGCGCCGGTGTTGTCGGTCACCGTCAGGCGCACGCGGAAGCTGCCGGCGCCGCTGGGCGTGACGTTGGTGGTGGGCGTGGTGGCCGTCAGGCTGTCGACGATGCCGCCGCCGTCCACCAGCGTCCAGGCGTAGGCGACGATGGTGCGGCCGCTCGGCACGAAGCTGCCGGCGGCGCTCAGGCCGACCACGGCGCCCACTGTCGGCGTGGCCGGCGAGACGGTGATCGCGGCGAAGGCGCCGGTGGCGGCCGCGCTCAACGCCGCGCCGGCGTCGAGCATGCCGGCGCCGCACAGCGCCGTGGTGCAGTAGCACTGCAGGTCGCGATCCGTTCCCGGAAAGCGGTTGGGTTCGTCGCAGCGCCTGACGGGCAACGGATCCGAGCCGTTGTCGGCGCCGGTCTGCGGGAAGGGGCGCGCCGTGTTCTGCATGTAGCCGAGCGCCTGCACGCGCGTGAGGTTCGGCTGCTCCGAGAAGATCAGCGCCGCCACCGCGGCCACCAGCGGCGACGAGAAGCTGGTGCCCACCGTGATGTCGAAGCTGTCGGTCCAGGTCGACGACACCGGCCCGCGCGTGCCGGTGTTGGTGGCGGCGAGGATGGGGTAGATGCAGGGCGTGCCGGGGTCGGTGTTGATGCAGTTGCCGCCCGGCGCCGCGATCGCGATCTCGGGCCCCAGGTCCGAGAAGCCCACCTTGCTGCCGGCATGGCGCAGCGCGGCCACGCCGACCACGCCACGGCAGTTGGCCGGCGACCCCACCGGCTCGCCGGCGCTGTTGCCGGCCGCCGCCACGATCATCACGCCGCGCGCCACGATCTCGTCCACCACCGCCTGGTAGCTGGGGCTGCACGCGCCGCCGCCGCCCAGGCTCATGTTGATCACGCGCGCCGGGTTGGGGTTGTCGGGCACGCCGGCCACGCTGATGCCGGCGGCCCAGCGCATGGCGGCCTGGATGTCGGCGTCTTCGCCGTAGCACTTGCCGAGCACGCGCACCGGCAGCACGCGCGCGCCGGGGGCCGCGCCGGCCATGCCGGTGTTGTTGTCGGTGGCCGCGCCGACCAGGCTGGCGGTGGCGGTGCCGTGCCAGCTGCTCGAGCTGGCTTCGCAGCCGTCGAAGGGCACCACGCCGGCTTCGGTGCTGGTCACGAAGTCGCCCGGGTCGCTCGGGTCGGCGTCGCGTCCGCCGCCGTCGTTGGCCACCGTCGCATTGCTCACGAAGTCGTAGCCGCCGAGCAGGCGGCCCGTGAGGTCGGGGTGCTCGGGGCGCACGCCGGTGTCGAGCACCGCCACCACCACGCTGGCGCTGCCGCGCGTGCGGTTCCAGGCGGTCTCGATGTCGATGGCCGACTTGATGGTGCTGTCGGGCGCGCGCAGGTACCACTGGCCGCTGTCGGGGCCGCGCGGGCGCACGCCCGGCGCGGTGGCGGGGTACAGCGGGTCGTTGGGCGGCGCCAGGCGCCGCATGCGGCCGTTGGGCTCGGCGAACTCCACCTCGGGGTCGGCGGCCAGGCGGCGCACCAGTTCGGCCGCGTCGGCGCCGGCCTCGCGCACCACCTGCATGCGCTCGCCGACGGCCGCGCCGGCCTCCAGCCGGCGCCCGGTGCGCGCGCCCAGCGCGGATGCGCGCGCGGCCAGCACGCTGCGCACGGTGCCCTCGCCGTCGGCGGCGGACAGCGCGCGCATGCGCACCACGCTCGCGTCGGGCTTGAAGCGCACGATCGCCTCGCCCGGCACCGGCGGCAGCGCGGTGCGCGGCGCCAGGCGTGGCGCTGGCTGGGCCGAGGCGGCGCCGGCCGCGAGCAGCAGGGAGACCAGGGCGGTGAGCAGGATCTTCATCCCGCCCAGTTTAGGCCGCGGCCCGGCGCGCCGCTGCGCCGGATCACGCGCCGCGGGCCGCCAGAAGTGAAAAAGCGTGACGGAGCCCCGGCAGCGCTCAGCGCCCGATCACGCGCACCATCTCGAGCACCTTGTTCGAGTAACCCCACTCGTTGTCGTACCACGCCACCACCTTGACGAAGGTGGGGTCGAGCATGATGCCGGCGTCGGCGTCGAACACGCTGGTGCAGGGCTCGCCGCGGAAGTCGGTGGCCACCACCTTGTCCTCGGTGTAGGCGAGCACGCCCTTCATCGGGCCGGCGGCGGCGGCCTTCATCGCGGCGCAGATCGCCTCGTAGGTGGTGTCCTTGGCCAGTTCGACGGTGAGGTCGATCACCGAGACGTCGCTCGTCGGCACGCGGAACGACATGCCGGTGAGCTTCTTGTTCAGCTCGGGGATCACCTTGCCCACCGCCTTGGCCGCGCCGGTGCTGCTCGGGATGATGTTCTCCAGGATGCCGCGGCCGCCGCGCCAGTCCTTGTTGCTCGGGCCGTCCACCGTCTTCTGCGTGGCGGTGGTGGCGTGCACGGTGGTCATCAGGCCGCGCTTGATGCCGAAGCTGTCGTGCAGCACCTTGGCCACCGGGGCCAGGCAGTTGGTGGTGCAGCTGGCGTTGCTGATGATCTTCTCGCCGGCGTACTTGGCGTGGTTGACGCCGTACACGAACATCGGCGTGTCGTCCTTGGACGGCGCGCTCTGGATCACCTTCTTGGCACCGGCGTCGAGGTGCTTCTGGCAGGTGTCCAGCGTGAGGAAGAGGCCCGTGCTCTCGACGACGATGTCGGCGCCCACGGCGCCCCACTTGAGCGCCGCCGGGTCCTTCTCGGCAGTCAGGCGGATGCGCTTGCCGTTGACGACGAGCGTGCTGCCGTCCACCGCGACGTCGCCCTTGAAGCGGCCGTGCACGCTGTCGTACTTCAGCATGTAGGCCAGGTAGTCCGGCTCGAGCAGGTCGTTGATGGCGACGATCTCGATGTCGGGGAAGTTCTGCACGGCGGCGCGCAACACCATGCGTCCGATGCGGCCGAAGCCGTTGATGCCGACCTTGATGGTCATGGTTCAGTTCTCCTTGGGCTTGATGTCGATCTTGAGGCAGGGGACGGAGATGATGGTGCTGTCGCCGAACACCGAGTCGAGGTACTCGCCGGGCAGGTCGAGCTCGGACTCGCGCAGCCATTCGATGAGCTCGTTGCGCGAGCTTACGGTCTTGCCCACTTCGCCCACCCAGTTGGGCAAGTGCGGCTGGCGGTAGGTGAACTGCAGGTCGAAGGGGCAGCCCATGCGCGTGGTGTCGAAGTCCAGTCGCTGCAGGGCCACGTTGCGGACCATGGGCAGCACTTGCCTCAGCGTGAGCGGCTTGAAGCCGAAGCGCCGGTCAACCTCGAAGCGGTACGAGAAGATGATCGACGTCTCGAGCGTCCTGCCCACCAGACAGGGCATGCGGTAGCCGTCGGTCCAGGACTCGATTTCGCGGGCCAGCAGCCGCGCGCCCGGGCGCGCGAAGACCTTGGCCTCGGGCGGGGCATCGGGCGACGTGAAGCGCAGGTTGACGAGCACGTTGCCCTGCACCTCGCGCCGGCGCGCCTCGGCCGGGTAGTCCGGTATCTTGCGGCCGCTGCGGTGCACGATGCAGCCGACGAGATTGGCGTGTTCGAGGTGCGCCGGGTCGACGGTGCCGCCGAACTGCACGCGCCGGCTGGAGGGCTCGAAGACGTAATCCTGGGTCAGGCGCGCCGGCGCGTCCTCGGGGCGCAGGCAAGGCACGCGCAGGCGCTTGACGAAGTCGCGCACCGCGGCCGCGAAGGCCGGGTCGGCGGCGTCCTCGAGCACCTTCACGTCGGGTGACCAATCGGGGTAGCGGAAGGTCAGCTCCACCTTCACGTAGCCGCCGCGGCCTTCCTTCCAGGCGTCGAACGGATATTCCGGCACGCCGCGCTCGGCCCGCGCCGGTGTCATGCAGCGCACCAGCGCCGAAGGCTCCAGCGTCACCCGCTGCGCCGCCGCCGGCGCAGCGAGCGCGCAAGCCAGGAGCAGCGGTGCCGCCGTGCGCAGCATGGCTCTACCCCCGCACCACCTTGCGCACCACGTCGGCCACGTTCTCCGCCGTGATCCTGAAGTGCTTGAACAGCGCGCCGGCCGGCGCGCTCTCGCCGTAGCGGTCGATGCCCACCACCGCGGCGCAGCCGTACTTCCACCAGCCGTCGGTCACGCCGGCTTCCACCGCGATGCGCGGCACGCCGTCGGGCAGCACCTTGCGCTTGTAGTCCACGCTCTGGCGGTCGAACACGGTGGTCGAGGGCAGGCTGACCACGCGCACCGCGATGCCGTCGCGCGCGAGCGCGGCCTGCGCGTGCAGCGCCAGCTGCACCTCGCTGCCGGTGGCGATGATCACCGCGTCGGCCTGCTTCTTCTTCGCGCCCACCTCGGCCGGCTCGGCCAGCACGTAGCCGCCCTTGCCGATGTCGTGCAGCGCCGGCTTGGGCGCGTAGGGCACGCTCTGGCGCGTGAGCAGCAGCGCGCTCGGGCGGTTGACGTTGCCGAGCGCCATCGTCCACGCCACCAGCGTCTCGGCGGTGTCGCAGGGGCGCCAGACGTCCAGGTTGGGGATCAGGCGCAGGCTCGCCGCGTGCTCCACGCTCTGGTGCGTGGGGCCGTCCTCGCCGAGGCCGATCGAGTCGTGGGTGAAGACGTGGATGACGCGCCGCTTCATCAGCGCGGCCATGCGGATGGCGTTGCGGCTGTAGTCGCTGAAGGTGAGGAAGGTGCCGCCGTAGGGAATGTAGCCGCCGTGCAGCGCGATGCCGTTCATCACCGCCGCCATGCCGAACTCGCGCACGCCATAGTTGATGTGGCGGCCGTCGTTGGGCGTGCCGTCGGCGGCGAAGCGCAGCGCCGGCGTGGCGCTGGTGTTGGTGAGGTTGCTGCCGGTGAGGTCGGCGCTGCCGCCGAGCAGCTCGGGCATCAGCTGGGTGAACACCTCCAGCGCGAGCTGGCTCGCCTTGCGCGTGGCCACCGCCTCGGCCTTGGCGTCGGCGGCCTCGATCGCCTCGACCGTGGTGCGCACGAAGGCCTCGGGCAGCGCGCCGCGCTGGCGGCGCTCGAACTCGGCGGCCAGCTCCGGGTGCGCCTTGGCGTAGTCGGCGAGCAGCGCCGCCCAGCGCTGCTCGGCCGCGGCGCCGCTGTCGCGCGCATCCCAGGCCGTGTAGGCCGCCTCGGGCAGCACGAAGGGTTCGTGCGACCAGCCGAGCGCCGCGCGCGTCAGCTTCACCTCGTCGGCGCCGAGCGCCTCGCCATGCGCCTTGGCGCTGCCGGCGCGGTTCGGCGAGCCCTTGCCGATGGTGGTGCGGCAGATCACGAGGCTCGGGCGCTCGGTCTCGGCGCGCGCGCGCACGAGCGCCGCGTCCACCGCGGCCACGTCGTGCCCGTCGAGCGGGCCGATCACGTTCCAGCCGCAGGCCGCGAAGCGCTGGCCGGCGTCGTCCACGTACCAGGGCTTGACGGCGCCGTCGATCGAGATGCCGTTGTCGTCGTACACCACCACCAGCTTGGAGAGCTTCCAGGCGCCGGCCAGCGCCACCGCCTCGTGGCTCACGCCTTCCATCAGGCAGCCGTCGCCGGCGAAGACCCAGGTGCGGTGGTCGACGACGGGAAAGCCGGGCCGGTTGAACTCGCGCGCCAGCAGCTTCTCGGCCAGCGCCATGCCCACCGCGTTGGCCAGGCCCTGGCCGAGCGGGCCGGTGGTGGTCTCGACGCCCGGCGTCACGTCCACCTCGGGGTGGCCGGGCGTGCGGCTGTGCAGCTGGCGGAAGTGGCGCAGCTCGCTCATCGGCAGCTCGTAGCCGGTGAGGTGCAGCAGCGCGTACAGCAGCATCGAGGCGTGGCCGTTGCTGAGCACGAAGCGGTCGCGGTCGGCCCAGCTCGGGTGCAGCGGGTTGTGCTTGAGGTGGCGGCACCACAGCGCCACCGCGATCTCGGCCATGCCCATCGGCGCGCCGGGGTGGCCGGAGTTGGCCTGCTGCACGGCGTCCATCGCGAGCGCGCGGATCGCGTTGGCCATCAGGGCGGTGTCTTGCTGTGGGGTGGGTTCGGCCATCAGGGGCGGCGCCTGCGCGTCTTATGCTTGGGGGTGGCCGCGATTCTAGGTTCCGGCCTGCCCCGGAAGGACCGCGCTGCCGCCGCTCACCATCGACGCCCGCTCGCTGCTGCGCCTGCGCCGCGGCGGCGTCGTCGTCGTGGCGCTGCAGCTTGCGCTGCTGGCTGCGGCGGCGGTGCTGCAGGAGTCGCCGACGCTGCTGCTGCTGCAGGGCCTGGCGGTGCTGCTGACCGGCGTGGTGCTCGCCCTGCTGTGGCGCTCCACCGGCCAGCTCGAGGCGGCCGCGGCGGCGCAGGCGCGGCAGCAGCGGCGCCTGCAGGAGCTGGTCGACGCGCTGCCCATCGGCATGGTGCTGTACGACGCGCAGGACCGCCTCGAACTGGCCAACCGCGACTTCATCGAGCTGTACCGCCCGCTGGCCGACCGCTTGCAGCCCGGCGCGAGCTTCGAGTCGCTGATGCGCACGGCCATCGAGCGCGGCCTGATCCCCGAGGCCGCGGGCGACGAGGCGGGCTGGCTCGAGCGGCGCGTCGCCGCGCACCGCGATCCGGGCGGCGCCATCCTGCGCCGCCAGGCCGACGGCCGCTGGCGCCGCATCATCGAGCAGCGCCTGGCCGACGGCAGCCTGCTCGCGCACAGCATCGACGTGACCGAGCTCGTGCAGCGCGAGGAGCAGCTGGCGGCGCTGAACGCCGAGCTCGAGCGACTGTCGCAGACCGACGCGCTGACCGGCCTGGCCAACCGGCGCGCCTTCGACCAGCGGCTGGCGCTGGAGCTGGCGCGCGCCGCGCGCCACGGCCTGCCGCTGGTGCTGCTGCTGGCCGACGTCGACCATTTCAAGCGCTACAACGACCGCCACGGCCACGGCGGCGGCGACCGCTGCCTGCAGCAGGTGGCGCTGCTGCTGGCCACGCAGGCCGGCCGGCCGACCGACCTGGTGGCCCGCATCGGCGGCGAGGAGTTCGCGCTGCTGCTGCCGCACGGCGACCTGGCCACCGGGCGCGAGCTCGCCGAGCGCTGCCTGGCTGCCTTCGAGGCGCGGGCGCTGCCGCACGGCGATTCACCGGTGGCGCCGCACGTCACGGTCAGCATCGGCGTGGCCGTCGCCCTGCCGCCCGACGGCCCGTGGCGCGCCGAGGCGCTGCTGGCGCGGGCCGACGCGGCGCTGTACCTGGCCAAGGCGCACGGGCGCCGGCGGTTCGTGGTGCACGCCGAGTCGTGAGGTCGTGAGCCGCCATTGCCGCGCGGCGCGTCGCGGCCGCTGCCTATCATCGGCCCCATGCACGGCCTGCACCTCGTCGCCGACCTGCACGGCTGTGCCGGCGCCGCGGCTTTGCTCGCCGACCGCGACGCGCTGCGCGCGCTCGCGCTGCGCGAGGTGGCGGCCGCCGGGCTCACGCCGGTGGGCGATCTGTTCCAGGCCTTCGCGCCGCCCGGTGGCGTGACCGGCGTGGTGCTGCTGGCCGAGTCGCACCTGGCGCTGCACACCTGGCCCGAGCTGGCCGCGGTGACGCTGGACGTCTACGTGTGCAACCACCGCGCCGACAACCGCGCTCGCGCCGAGGCCCTGCTGGCCGCGCTGGAGCGCGCCTTCGCGCCGGCGCGCGTGCAGCGCCAGCGCGTGCAGCGGGGCGAGCTGGGCTGAAGCGGCGCACGCCCGGCCCGGCCCGACCCGGCCCGCTTGACCTGCCTCAAGCCCCGGCATCGCGCGGCCTGCCACGCTGCGCGCCTGCGCGCTGCACGTCGCGGTGCGCGTCCCTTCGCGAGCCCGCCATGCGCCCCCAAGCCCTCGACATCATCCACGACGAGCACCAGGCGCTCGCCGCCGTGCTGCGCTCGCTGAAGATGCTTCTCGCGCAGGCCGACCGCGACGGCACCGCGCCGCCCTTCGACGTGCTGCGCGCGATGCTGTTCTACGTCGACGAATTCCCCGAGCGGCTGCACCACACCAAGGAGACCGAGCTGCTGTTCAGCCGGCTGCGCACGCGCGCGCCCGAGCTCAAGGCGACGCTGGACCGCCTGGACCAGGAGCACGCGCGCGGCGAACTGGCCATCCGCGAGCTGCAGCACGCGCTGCTCGCCTACGAGGTGATGGGCGCGCCGCGCCGCGCCGCCTTCGAGACCGCGCTCGAGCGCTACGTGGCCTTCTACCTCGCGCACATGGCGCTCGAGGAGAACGAGGTGCTGCCGGCGGCGCAGCGCGTGCTCGGCGCGGCCGACTGGGCCGAGCTGGACAGCGCCTTCGCCGCCAACCGCGACCCGCTGACCGGCAAACACGAGCCCGACGAGCCCTACCGCCAGCTCTTCAAGACCATCGTGATGAACGCGCCGGCGCCGATCGGGCTGGGCGCGGCGCGTACGCGATAGAGCGGGCCTCGCGGCCCGCGTGCGCTGAGGCCTTCGTCGGCCACCGCCCTCACTCGGCGAGCGGCCCGCACACCGCGTCGATGCGCGCGCGCAGCTCGGGCGTGAGGCGCCCGATCACGTCGAGCGCGCCGAGGTTGCTGCGCAGCTGGTCGATCCGGCTCGCTCCGGTGATCACGCTGCTCACGCGCGGGTTGCTCGCGGCCCAGGCGATGGCCAGCTGAGCCAGCGTGCAGCCGAGCTCGGCGGCGATCGGCTCGAGCGCGGCCACGGCGGCGTTCTTCTTCGCGTCGGTGAGCCCCTCGCGCAGGAAGGCGGTGCTCTCCAGCGCGCCGCGGCTGCCGGCCGGAATGCCTTGCCGGTACTTGCCGGTGAGCAGGCCCGAGGCGAGCGGGCTCCAGGTGGTCAGGCCGAGGCCGATGTCGTCGTACAGCCGCGCGTACTCCTGCTCGACGCGCCGGCGGTGCAGCAGGTGGTACTGCGGCTGCTCGACCACCGGCTTGTGCCAGCCGTGGCGATCGCAGATCTGCCAGGCGGCGCGGATCGAGTCGGCCGGCCACTCGCTGGTGCCCCAGTACAGGGCCTTGCCCTGCACGATGAGATCGTTCATCGCGCGCGCGGTCTCCTCGATCGGCGTGTGCGGATCGGGGCGGTGGCAGTAGACCAGGTCGACGAAGTCCATCTGCAGCCGCGCAAGGCTGCCGTCGATGGCCTGCATCAGGTACTTGCGGTTGAGCGTGTCCTTGCGGTTGACGGCCTCGCCCTGGCGGTCGAGGCCCCAGAAGAACTTGGTCGAGACGAGGTAGTTCAGGCGCGGCGTGCCGAGCGCCTTGAGCGCGGCGCCCATCACCTCCTCGCTGCGGCCGCCGGCGTAGACCTCGGCGTTGTCGAAGAAGTTGATGCCGGCGTCGAGCGCGGCGGCCAGCATCTCGCGCGCGGCGCCAGTGTCCACCTGGTTGTGGTAGGTGATCCAGGAGCCGAGCGAGAGCGTGCTGACGCGCACGCCGGCGCGTCCGAGGTGGCGGTATGGCATGGGCATGGCGCGAGGTTAGCAGGGCGGCGCGCCGCCGCGTCCGACGCGGCCGCTGGCGCGTCTCAGGCCATGAGCGCGCGCCGCGCCCGGTGCAGCCGCACGAACAGGTTCTGCTCGCTGATGCCGAGCGCGCGGCACACCGCCTCGGTGCTCTGCTCGCCGAGCACGCGCAGCTCCAGCGTGCGGCGCAGCGAGTCGGGCAGCGCGGCGATGCCGGCCAGCGTGCGCTTCAGGCGCTGGCGCTGCTCGGCCACCTCGTCCGGGCGCGGCTGCGGGCAGGGCAACTGGCGCGCCGCGGTCTCGTCGTCGGTGCCGTCGGCCAGCGCCTCCAGGCTGTCGTGGCCGGCGCGCTCGCGCACCAGGTCGACGATCTTGTGCTTGAGGATCGCCACCAGCCAGCTGCGCAGCGAGGCGCGCGCGCCGAACTGCGCGCGGCCGCTGGCCACGGCCTCGAAGACGTCGTGCACCAGGTCCTCGGCGAGCGCCGGGTCGAGCAGGCGACGGCGTGCGAAGCGCACCAGGTAGGCGCGCTCGGCGGTGAGCTCGGCCCAGCCGACCGGCAGGGCGGCGGGGGCGGGCGGGGCGGGCAGGGCAGTGGGGGTGTAGGCGGCTTGCATGCCGCGGCACTGTGCCGGCCGCCCCTCGCGCGATGCTCACCGAAGATCACGGCCAGATCACGACGGTGTAAGGTCTGGCGACCGCCGCCCGACCCGCAGCCATGCCCAGCCGCATCCTCGTCGCCGAAGACCAGGCCGACATCCGCGACCTCATCGTGATGAACCTGCAAGGCGCCGGCTACGCCGTGCAGTCGGTGGCCGACGGCGCCGCGGCGCTGGCCAGCCAGGCCGAGCAGGCGAGCGACCTGCTGCTGCTCGACCTGATGATGCCGGGCCTCGACGGGCTCGAAGTGCTCAAGGCGCTGCGCGCGCGCGGCCGCGCCACGCCGATCCTGCTGCTCACCGCCAAGAGCACCGAACTCGACCGCGTGCTCGGCCTGGAGCTGGGCGCCGACGACTACCTGACCAAGCCGTTCTCGATGGCCGAGCTGCTGGCGCGCGTGAAGGCGCTGCTCAGGCGCGCCGAGCTGCTGCGCGCGGCGCAGGCGAGCGCCGCGCCGGCCACCGCGCTGCGCAACGGCGAGCTCGAGATCCTGCCGGCGCGCCGCGAGGTGCGGCTGGCCGGCGCGGCGCTCGAGCTGACGGCGCTCGAGTTCGACCTGCTGCACCACTTCGCCAGCCACCCGGGGCGCGTGTTCTCGCGCGCCCAGCTGCTCGACGCGGTGTGGGGCTACTCGCACGAGGGCTACGAGCACACCGTCACCACGCACATCAACCGGCTGCGCGGCAAGCTCGAGGCCGACCCGATGCGCCCGCGCTTCATCCTCACCGTGCGCGGCGCCGGCTACAAGATGCGCGACGCCCCGCCATGACGGTGCGGTTTCGCCTCGCGCTGACCGTGCTGCTGACGGGGCTGTTCACCGCGCTCGGCGTGATCGTGGCGGTGGGCCTGGCGTTCGAGCGTTTCGAGCGCGAGGCGGCCTACGCGCGCGCCGACGCCTTCCTCGGCCGCGTGGTGGCCCAGCATGCCGACCTGCTCGAGCAGCAGGCGCGCGCGCCCGAACCGTTCACGCTGTTCCTCAGGAGCCTGCTGCTGCTCGAGCCCGACAGCCAGCTGTACCTGCTGGCGGCCGACGGCACCGTGCTCGCGCACACCGGCAGCGTGCAGCTCGCGGCCGGCTTCAAGGTCGCGCTCGGCCCGGTGATGCAGGCGGTGCAGGCCGCCGCCGACGGGCGCAACCCGCGCGAGGCGGCCTACGTGATGGGCGACGACCCGCAGTACATGGACGCCGACGCCGTGGTGGCGGCGCGTGCGCTCAAGCCGGCCTCGATCGCGCCGGACGCGCGCACCGCCGGCTACCTCTACATCGTGTGCCGCAAGCCCGGGCTGCCGCCGTCGCGCCTGGCGCGCCTGGCGGCGAGCCTGGCCGGGCCGGCGCTCGGGCCGGTGCTCGTGCTGGTGCTGCTGGCCACGCTGATCGCGGCCTGGATCATCGCCACCGTGACGCGGCCGCTGGCCGTGCTGTCCGACGAGGTGGCGCGCGCGGCCCAGGCAGGCTTCGAGGGCTTCGACGCCGACACGCGGCTCGCCGGTCCGCTCGGCGACGACGAGTTCGGCCGCCTGCGCGGCGGCTTCCGTGCGCTGCTGGCGCGCCTGCGCGCGCAGTGGGACGAGCTGCGCCGCGTCGACGAGCTGCGCCGCGAGACCGTGAGCAGCCTCTCGCACGACCTGCGCAGCCCGCTCACCGCCGCCGTGGCGGGCCTGGAGACGCTGCAGCGGCGCTGGGCCGGCGACCCGGCGCGCGACGCCGACCGCCGCCTCGTCGACGTGGCGCTGCGCAACACCCACAACGCGGCGCGCCTGGTGCGCAGCCTGGGCGACCTGGCGCTGCTGGACGAAGCCGGCTTCGCGCTGAACCCGACGCGGCTCGACCTGGCCGAGGTGCTGGACGACATCGTGCTGCGCTTCGCCGGGCGCGCCGCGGCGCAGGGCGTGGAGCTGGCCTGCGTGGTCGAGGGCGGTGGCGAGGCCGTGTCGCTCGTCGCCGAGGTCGACGTCGAGCTCTTCGAGCGCGCGGTGGCCAACCTGATCGACAACGCGCTGCGCTACACGCCCGCGGGCGGCAGGGTGTGCGTCGAGGCCGCGCGGCACGCCGGCGTACTGCAGGTGGCGGTGGTCGACAGCGGCCCGGGCTTCGCGCCGGAGGATCTGCCGCGCCTGTTCGAGCGCCGCTACCAGGGCCGGCCTGCGGCCGCGGGCGGGCGCGAGAGCGAACGCGAACGCGAACGTGAACGTGAACGTGAACGCGAGCGCGAGGGCGGCCGCGGCCTCGGCCTGGCGATCGTCAAGCGCATCGCCGAGCTGCACGGCGGCCGCGTGCACGCCGCCAACGCCGAGGGCGGCGGCGCGCGCGTGGCGATCGAGCTGCCGCTGCCTTGATCCCGCAGTGAGGGCGCGGCGCTACAGCGTGAACGGCCGCTCGGCCATGAAGGCGCCGACCTTGCCGAGCGTGAACAGGTTGGGCGTCTGGCTGGCCGGCATGCGGGCCTTGACGCGCGCGTGCAGGCCGAGGTAGTTGCCCTTGTACGCGCCGTGGTCCCACACCTTCAGCAGCTGCTCGGTGAAGGCGCCGTTGTGGTCGCCGTCGAGCGCGGTCTGGTTGTCCTGGCAGCCCGAGATCAGGATGCACGCCGCCTTGAACTGCGCCGCCACGCTGGTCAGGCGCGGGCTCACCATCACGTTGGCGAGCGCCGCGTCGGGGTCCACCACCTGGCCGCCGACGCGCTGGGCCACGTCGTCCTGCAGCTTGTCGTAGAACGCGGCGTGCGCGCGGTAGACGCGGTCGCCGATGGCCGGCGGCATCAGCTTGGAGCGCTTGCCCGGCGGCGGCGGGTCGACGCGCTCGCGCGTCACGGTGCCGCTGTGGCAGCTGTCGGAAAGCACCAGGATGCGCACGCCGGTCTTGAACTGCGCCAGTTCGTAGTACAGCTCGTCGTCGATGAGCTGGCCGTCGTAGAGGCACCAGGTCTCGTCCTTCTTGTCGGGCTCGTCGCTGCTGGCGTCGCGCACCTGGCCGCCGTGGCCGCTGTAGGTGAGGAGGAAGAAGTCGCCCTCGCCGAGCGCCTTGGCCGCGCCGCGCAGGCCGGTCAGGGCGGCCGCACGCGTGGCCTTCTTCGTCAGCAGCACGCTCGGCTTGAGGCCCATGCCCTTGGCGATGGCGGCCATGTCGCGCGCGTCGTTCTCGCAGGCGGCGAGCGGGCCGTCCCAGCCTTCGTACTTCTTCGGGTCGACGAGGTTCAGGCCGAGGTGCAGGCCGAGGCCCTTCTTCGGTGCTGCTTTCGAGGTTGCCATGCCGTCTCCTTGTGCCTCCGCGTGCGGGGCGCGGAGCATCGCACGGCGCGGCCGCTCAGGGAAGACGTCGCGGCAGCGCCGTCGCCTCGGGCTGACCGAGGTCAAACCACAGCCCGGCCATGATCGCCAGCGCCTCGCGCACCACCGGCGCGAGCAGGTGCTCGTCGGGCGCGTGCTGCTGGCAGGCCGGGTAGCTGTGCGGCACCCACACGGTGGGCAGGCCGAGCAGGTCGGCGAACACGTCGTTGGGCAGCGAGCCGCCCAGATTGGGCAGCAGCACCGGCTCGCTGCCGGTGGTCCGGCGCATCGAGTCCTGCACGAAGCGCACCCAGGGGTTGTCGGGGTCCAGGCGCGTGGCGGCCATCAGCACCGGCTCGCTCACCTCGATGCCCTCGAAGCCCTGCGCGTGCAGGTGCTCGCGCACCGCCTCGCGCAGGCGCGACACGTCGGTGCCGACCACGTAGCGCATGTGCAGGTGCGCCTTCGCGCCCGGCGGGATCGCGTTGACCGGGTGCTGCGGGTTGCCGCAGACCATGGCCAGCACCTCCAGCGTGTTCCAGGCGATCACGCGCTCGGCCGGCGTGAGGTCGCTCTCGCCCCAGTCGAGGTCGATCGCCGGGTCGCCGGGCTGGCCGCCGAACTCGAGGCCGGCGAGCGCAGCGCGCACGTTGGCCGGGATCGGCGGCGGGCGCAGCGCCGCCACGCGGATGCGGCCGCGCGCGTCGACCAGCGACGCGATGGCGTTGGCCAGCACGGTGCCCGGGTTGCGCAGCAGCCCGCCCCAGTTGCCGCTGTGGTGCGCGCCCTCGCGCAGGGTCAGTGAAAGTTCGAAGTTCGCCACGCCACGCGTGCCCAGGTAGAGCGTCGGCCGGTGGCGGGCGAGGCGCGGGCCGTCGCTGGCGATCAGCGCATCGGCGGCGAGCGCCTCGCGCTGCGCTGCGCAGAAGGCGGCGAGGCCGGGCGAGCCGGTCTCCTCGCCGGTCTCGACGAGCCACTTCATGTTGAAGCCCAGGCGGCCGCCGCGCGCCTGCTGCACCGCGGCCAGCGCGGCCAGGTTGATGCTGTGCTGGCCCTTGTTGTCGGCGCTGCCGCGGCCGTACAGGCGCTCGCCGTCCTGCGCCAGCGTCCACGGGCCGGCGCCGCGCGTCCAGCTCGCGTCCTGGCCGCGGATGACGTCGCCGTGGCCGTACATCAGCACGGTGGGCAGCCCGTCGGCCTCGTGGCGCTCGGCGATCAGGAAGGGTCCGAACGCGGGCTCGGGGTTGTCGTGCAGCGTGAAGCCGAAGCCGAGCGCGGCCAGCGAGGGGCCGATCTCGTCGGCGAGATAACGCCGCAGTTCCGCGCCCGCGGCCGGGTTCTGGCTCTCGGTGCGGATGGCCACGCGGCGCGCCAGATCGCGCGCGAAGGCGCCGCTGTCGAAGTGCGCGGTGGCCGCCGCGACGGCGGCGGTGCGGCTCAAGACTTGCCCACCAGCGTGAAGTGCTCCACCACCGGCGGCGCGGCGAAGAAGGGCCCGACGATGGCGCGCCACTCGGCGAACAGCGGCCCGCCGCGGAAGTGCACGGTGTGGTCTTCCAGCGTCTCCCAGAAGATCATCAGCACGTAGCGCTCGGGGCTCTCGACGCCGCGGTTGACCTTCCAGCCCTTCATGCCGCGCGCGCGCCCGATCACGGTCTTCAGGCCGCGCTGGATGGCCTCGTCGAACGCGGCCTGCTGGCCGGGTGCGATGCGGATATCGGCGATTTCGAGGATCACGGGCGGCTCCCGGCGGGTGGGGTGACCCAAGTCTATGCCGCAGCCGCCCCCGGTTCCGGGGGCTTGCGGTGTCCGCCGTGATTGCCGATGGACGCGCCTCGGCCGCTGGGGTCAGCATCGCGACCCCGGCTGCCGGCGCGCACAGGCTGTGCCGCAGCGTCCACGATGGAGGCCCCATGAACCGCACTGCCTTCGCTCTCGCCGCAGCCACCGCGTTGTCGACCGCGCCAGCCCTGGCCGGCAACGAATTCGCCGGCGCCACGTCCACCGCCGCCGGCTACCCCACCTGGGACGCCGACCTCATCAACATCGAAGCGGTCAGCCAGACCGGCCGCGGTGTGTACGTCGCCGTGCTCGACACCGGCCTGGTACCGAATTGGCGCGATTACTTCCCGCGCGAGCGCGTGGCCGCCCATCTGGGCACCGGCTTCGACCAGTCCGTGACGTTCCGCGCCGCGGGCAACGCATGCCAACTCGAAGCCGAGGTCGGCCCGCTGCGCCAGACCACCTGGGTCGGCTCGACCGGCTCGACCCACGGCACGCACGTGGCGAGCACGATCATCGGCTACAACTACCGCAGCGAGTTCGACGCCGCCGCCGGCTTCCCGCTGCCGCCGATCCAGGTGCGCGGCATCGCGCCCGAGGCGACGATCATCCCGGTCAAGGTGCTGGCCGACTACCAGGTGCCGGCGGCGCCGCGATGCGGCCAGGCCGGCGGCGCGGTGGTGTTCGGCACCTCGGCGATGGTGGCCGCCGGGCTCGACTACGTGACCGACCTCGCGATCGCCGGCTACCGGCCGATGGTGGTGAACATGAGCCTGGGTGGCGGCGCGCTGGAGCCGGTGGAGAAGGCCGCGCTCGACCGCGCCATCGCCAACGGCGTGATCGTCGTCGCCGCCGCCGGCAACGAGGGCCTGGCCGGCATGAGCTACCCCGGCGCCTACGCGCCGGTGATCTCGGCGGGCTCGGTGGGCTGGACCGGCGAGTGGCTGCAGCCCAACGGCTCGCTGCCGCGCTACCGCATGTGGTGGCTGCAGCATGGCGCGCCGCTGCTGCCCAACAGCGGCGACGTCGCCGAGCCGACCAACGTCAACGACCTGTACCTCAGCGACTTCAGCAGCCGCGCCTACGCCGGGCAACAGCTCGACGTGCTCGCCCCCGGCTCGTGGGTGCGCGGGCCGTTCCCGGGCGACCCCGGCTTCAACCACCTGCCCTGGTGGTCCAACGGCGCCGGCGCGCTGCGCGGCCGCAACACGGGCAACTTCTTCTACGTCGGCGGCACCTCGATGGCCACGCCGCACGTCGCCTCGGTGGCGGCGCTGATGCTGCAGAAGAACCCGGCGCTGAGCCAGGCGCAGGTCGAGGCCATCCTGAAGTCGACCGCGCTGCCGATGCCTGCCTCGGGCACGCGCAACATCATCGACTTCCAGCCGCCGTTCGTCTCGATCGGCTGGGAGAACTGCGCCGGCAACTGCGACGCGGTCGGCGCCGGCGTGGTGCGCGCCGACGCGGCGATCGCCGCCACGCCCTAGCCCTGTAGCCTGGGGAGCAGCGAGGCGGCCCGCGGGCCGCCTCGGCTCGGGCCGCCGCCGGGTCCGGCGCTGCGGCGTGCTCGCGGGTCGGCGCACCGGCACGTCCGCGCAGGCGCCTCGCTACGATGCCGGCCGATGCTGTCCGCCGACGACGCCGTCCACCGCCGCAAGGGCATCGCGCTGGTCACGCTGGCGACGCTGCTGTTCGCGGTGCTCGACGCCAGCGCCAAGTGGCTGGTGCGCGAGCTGCCGCCGATCGAGGTGGCCTGGCTGCGCTTCGTGACCCACGTGGTGCTGATGGCCGCGCTGCTCGCGCCCACGCAGGGCGCGGCGCTGCTGCGGGTGGCCAGCGTCAGGCTGCAGGCGCTGCGCGCGGCCATGCTGGCGTCGATGACGCTGCTCAACTTCGTCGCGCTGCAGTACCTGCAGCTCGCCGAGACGGGGGCGATCCAGTTCTCGGTGCCGATCCTGATCGCGCTGATCTCGGCCGCCTTCCTCGGCCAGCGGCTGGACCCGTGGCGCTGGGCGGCCATCGTCGCCGGCTTCGCCGGCGTGCTGCTGGTGGTGCGGCCGGGCTCGGCGGCGTTCCACCCGGCGATCTTCCTGTCGCTGCTGAACGCGCTGATCTACGCCGCCTTCAACCTGCTCACGCGGCGCATGGCGGCCAGCGAGACGCCGCAGTCGATGCAGTGGTTCTCGGCGCTCGGCGCGGCGATCGTGCTGGCGCCGTTCGCGATCGCGCAGTGGATCTGGCCGGCCGGCGCGCTGGCCTGGGCGCTGATCCTGCTCACCGGCCTGGCCGGCGGGCTCGGCCACCTGTGCGTGGCGATGGCGCACCGCCACGCCGGGGCGCACGTGCTGGCGCCGTTCCTCTACCAGCAGATCGTCTACATGGCGCTGCTCGGCTGGCTCGTCTTCGCGCAGGTGCCCGACGGCTTCGTCGTCGCCGGGGCGGTGGTGGTGGTGGCCAGCGGGCTGTACCTGCTGTGGCTGGAGGTGCGGCACCGCTGAGACGAAAGGGGCGGGGAACAGAAAGGGCGGGGAACGGGGCGTGGCACGGATCGTGCTGTGCACGAACTGGTATACCGATTCGTGCACCGTAATGCGCCCCGCCGACCCCCCGCTCCTCACCGTGGCCGACTGGCGCGCCGCGGTGCGCGGCGGCGCGGACTGGGCCGGCGCGCTGCGCGAGCGGCGCGCGCGCCTGTTCGGTGCAGCGGCCGCCGGCGACGAAGCCGCCGCGCACGCCTGGATCGCGCGCGTCGATCCGGCCGCGCTCGACTCGCGCATCGCCGAGCTGCAGTCGCTCGCCGCCGGTCGCGCCATCGCCGACGTGCAAGCGGCGTACCCGCTGTTCGGCGTGCCCTTCGCGGTCAAGGACAACATCGACGTCGCCGGCTGGCCCACCACCGCGGCTTGCCCGGCCTGGGCGCGCGCCGCCACCCGGCACGCCAACGTGGTGCGCCGGCTGCTCGATGCCGGTGCCGTGCTGTTCGGCAAGACCAACCTCGACCAGTTCGCAACCGGCCTCGTGGGCACGCGCTCGCCCTACGGCGCGCCGGCCAGCGCGTTCGCCGCCGACCGCGTGAGCGGCGGTTCGAGCTCGGGCTCGGCCGTGGTGGTGGCGCGCGGCGAGGTGGCCTTCGCGCTCGGCACCGACACGGCCGGATCGGGCCGCGTGCCCGCCGGCTTCAACAACCTCGTCGGGCTCAAGCCGACACCGGGGCGCGTGGGTACCAGCGGCGTGCTGCCGGCCTGCCGCAGCCTCGATTGCGTGTCGGTCTTCGGCCTCACGGTGGACGATGCCGCGCTCGTGCTCGCGGTGCTCGAAGGGCCGGACGAGGCCGACGAGTTCAGCGCCTTCGCGCCCGGCGCGGCCGCGCTGCCCGCGGCGCTGCGCGTCGGCGTGCCGGCCGGCGCGGCGACGGCCGCGCTCGACGCCGCGCTCGGCTACGACGCTGGCTGGCAGGACGCGCTCGCCCACCTGCGCTCGCTCGGCGCCGCGGTCGTCGAGGTCGACTTCACGCCGCTCGCCGGCGTGGCGCGCCTGCTCTACGAAGGGCCGTGGGTCGCCGAGCGCTACCTGGCGGTGCAGTCGCTGATCGACCGCGACCCCGCAGCGCTCGACCCGACGGTGGCGCGCATCGTCGGCGGCGCCAAGGCCTGGTCGGCGGCCGACGCCTTCGCGGCGCAGTACACGCTGCAGCGGCAGCGCCGCGCCGCGGCGCAGGTCTGGCGCGACGTCGACGTGCTGATGGTGCCCACGGCGCCGCGCCACCCGAGCTTCGCCGAGGTGGCGGCCGATCCGCTGGGCGCCAATGCGGTGCTCGGCACCTACACCAACTTCGTCAACCTGCTCGGCTGGTCGGCGCTCGCGCTGCCCGCCGGCTTCGCGGCGCGCGGGCTGCCCTTCGGCGTCACCTTCATCGGCCCGGCCGGGGCCGACGCGGCACTCGCGCGGTTCGGTCGCCGCTGGCAGCGCAGCCTGGGCGCGCTGCCGCTCGGCGCCACCGACCGCAGGCTCGACGCCACGGACGCTCCCGGCACCGAGCCCGCACCGCAACCCTGGCCTGCCGCGGAAGCGGCGCTGCCACTCGCCGTGGTCGGCGCGCATCTGTCCGGGCTGCCGCTCAACGGCCAGCTGCTCGAACGCGGCGCCACCCTCGTGCAGGCCACGCGCAGCGCGCCGCGCTACCGTCTCTACGAACTGCCCGACTCGCGGCCGCCCAAGCCCGGCTTGCTGCGTGTGGCCGAAGGCGGCGCGGCGATCGAGCTCGAGGTCTGGAGCGTGCCGCAGCGCGCCGTCGGCAGCCTGCTCGCGCTGATCCCGCCGCCGCTCGGCCTCGGCTCGATCGAGCTCGAGGGCGGCGCGCACGTTCACGGCTTCCTCTGCGAGGCCGCGGCGCTGCAGGGCGCTCGCGACATCACGGCCTTCGGGGGCTGGCGCGCCTGGCTGAAGAGCCTGCAGGGCCGGCCGCCCGCCTGATCACGCAACCAACTCGCGAACCCGCCGCCTCCGACCTCCAACGCATCACCAGGAGCCTCAACATGGACCGCCGCCACTTCCTCTCCAGCACGGCCGCGGGCGGCCTCGCGCTCGGCGCGCTGCCGCTGCCGGCCGCCGCGCAGGCGCGCCCCAAGGACGTGCTGATCGTCGCCAACGAGTTCGGCCCCAACTCGCTGGACATCCAGACCATCGGCGCCAACCGCCCGGCCTACGGCGTGAGCTGGCTGTGCTACGACCGCCTGATGACCTACGGGAAGAAGACCTTGCCCGACGGTCGCGTCATGTACGACCGCAACAAGCTCGAGCCCGAGCTCGCCGAGAGCTGGCAGATCGCGCCCGACGGCCAGAGCGTCACCTTCAAGCTGCGCAAGAACGCGAAGTTCCACGACGGCACGCCGGTCACCGCCAAGGACGTGAAGTGGAGCTTCGACCGCGCCGTCAGCGTGGGCGGCTTCGCCACCTTCCAGATGGGCGCCGGCTCGCTCGAGAAGCCCGAGCAGTTCGAGGTGGTGGATGCGCACACCTTCCGCGTCAGGTTCCTGCGCGCCGACAAGCTGACGATGAACAACATCGCCGTGCCGGTGCCCTGCATCTTCAACAGCGAACTGGTCAAGAAGCACGTCACGCCGCAGGACCCCTGGGGCCTGGCCTGGACGCGCAACAACGTGGCCGGCGGCGGCGCCTACAAGGTGGAGGCCTTCCGCCCGGGCCAGGAAATCGTCTACGTGCGCAACGACGACTGGAAGAGCGGCCCGCTGCCCAAGTTGCGCCGCATCGTGCAGCGCGAGGTGCCCAACGCCGGCAACCGGCGCGCGTTGCTGCTCAAGGGCGACATCGACATGACCTACGACATGCCGCCCAAGGACTTCAGCGAACTCGCCAAGGACGGCGGCAGCGTCAAGGTGGTGACGATGCCGGTGGAGAAC
>Ga0073934_10001932_pt1 | contig 46311 bp, 44 predicted proteins | sample LarsenN4metaG_FD_76834 | JGI IMG/M metagenome (GOLD analysis project Ga0073934, IMG submission 76834) | Hot spring sediment bacterial and archeal communities from British Columbia, Canada, to study Microbial Dark Matter (Phase II) - Larsen... ...
ACCTCGGCCATCCGCCATTCGGGCATACGGGTGAGGACGTACTTAAGGAGTGCATGGCGGCCTATGACGGCTTCGACCACAACGCGCAGACGCTTCGCCTGCTGACGAAACTGGAGCGCCGCCACGCGCGGTTCCCGGGACTCAATCTGACGTGGGAGACCTTGGAAGGCGTTGTCAAGCACAACGGCCCGTTGACGGGAAAGGGCGCACGCACAAACGACGCGCTTCCCGCCGCCATCGTCGAATACGCGAACGCCCACGACCTCTGGCTCGACACGCACGCCTCGCTTGAGGCGCAGGTCGCAGCGATCGCCGATGACATTGCGTACAACAATCACGACGTCGACGACGGCCTTCGAGCTGGCCTCTTTTCTTTTGACGACGCCCGCGGGCTGCCGCTCTTCGGCCCTGCGATCGAGGGGGTTGAGTCCGAATTTCCGGGGGCGCCGCGCGACGTCTTGATCGCGGAGTCGGTCTCGACTCTCATCGGCGCGATGATTGACGACGTTGTCGCGGCAACCCGGCGCCGTCTCGGCGAGCTTGCGCCTTTGAGCGCGGACGACGTGCGGCGCGCAGGCGTCCAGATCGTCGACTTTTCGCCCGATATGAAGCTGCGGCTTTCCGGTCTTCAGGATTTTCTCCATGAGAACGTCTATCGCCACCACACGGTGAATCGCGCGCGGAGCCATGCCAAGCGCATCGTCCGTGCGCTGTTCGACCTTTTCACGTCGGAGCCCGAGACCCTGCCGCCGCAATGGCGGACGAACGCCGCCAGCCCGCAACGCGCGGTCTGCGACTACATCGCCGGCATGACCGACCGCTACGCGATAAAATTGCACCAAAGGCTATTCGGCGGCGGGCCGTTCATATGACAGGTCGTTCATTTTCCTTTTCCACAAGGCGCCCCCCTATCCCTGCGGCGTTCGACCGCGACGCCCCCAAATGATATGCTTGCGAACAGCAAGCGATTCGCGCATTCCGGTCCCTATGTCCGCGCGATTTCATGCGGGGTCGGCTCGGCCCCTACGACGGGTCGCCGCCTCGCGAAGGAGATTATGATGAAGAGCGAAGCTGCTTCATTCGACGACGAGATGGACGATCTTGACGACCTTGATACGGATGAGGGCGAGGAGGAGAGAGGTCTTTCAGGCCTAGTGGTGCTCCTAATGGGCGTCGTCATGCTGGGCGCCCTCGCGTCGGTCGTCTGGATTGCGTACAAGCAGGGGGTCCGAAACGGCCAACAGGGCGGCGACGTCCCTCATGTAACCGCAGATCCTGAACCGCTGAAGATCGAAAACACTGTCGCCGATGCGGCGGCGGGCGGCGATCTTGAAGTCTACGACAAGATGGGCGGCCGCGAATCCGAGCCAGTCGAAGTGATTGCGGCAGGTCCTGAAGAACCTGTCGCCCGAACGAGCGCGGATCCGATTGGCGCGATCGCATCGGGTGCTGAGGGCGCGCCCGATGTAGCCGATGACGCAGTCGCCGACCGCATTGCCGAACTCGCGCGTCAGGACGAGGCGCTCAATTCGGCGCCGACGGCGACGAAACCTGCTGAATCGCCCGGAGAGCCTGAACCGCAGCCGGCGACAGCGCCGACCGCCGCGTCAACACCGGCCCAAAAGCCGACAGTCAGCTACCGAACCGGCGGGGCGCTAACCGGAACGCACTTGTTGCAGATCGGGGCCTTTCGGTCGGAAACGGAGGCGACCGGCCAATGGTCATCGCTGCAAGGCAAGCTCGGTTCCTATCTTGACGGAAAGTCAAGCGACATTGAGCGCGCCGACCTTGGCGACAAGGGGGTCTATTACCGCCTCCGGATCGGTCCGTTCGCGTCGGCGGACGAGGCGAAGACCTATTGCTCCGGCCTTAAGGAGCGCGGGACAGACTGCATCCTGAAGGCGAAGTAAAAAGGCTCGATGCCGCGCGCGCTAATCCTCGACTGCGAAGGCGCTCGACCGACGGCGGACGAAAAGGCCCTTTTCCGAGACGCTGATCCTTGGGGCTTCATCTTGTTCGCGCGGCATTGTCCGTCATCCGAAGAGGCGCGCGCCCTCTCAACGGAATTGCGCGACTGCGTCGGGCGCGATGCGCCGATCCTCATCGACCAGGAGGGCGGACGCGTCGCGCGAATGAAGCCGCCGGCCTTTCCCGAGCACCCGGCGCCCGCGGTTTTCGGCAGGCTCTTCAAGCTCGATCCCGCGAAGGCGCTTGAGGCCGCGCACCTTAACGCGCGGCTTATCGGACGCCTAGTTTCTGACGCCGGCGTGTCGATTGACTGCGCGCCGATGCTCGACGTGCCGCAAGTCGATTCCGACAGGACGGTGATCGGCGATCGGGCGCTCGCGACGCATCCAGATCAAATCATTGCGCTCGGGCGCGCAGTTATGGACGGCCTGATGGAAGGCGGCGCGCTGCCAGTCATCAAGCACATGCCAGGTCATGGGCGCGCGACGGTCGACAGTCATTATGATCTTCCGCGCGTCGTCGCCTCAAAGCGCGATTTGAGGAATGTCGATTTCGCGCCGTTCAAAGCGCTCGCCGCCGCGCCGATCGGCATGACGGCCCATATCGTCTACGAGGCGTTTGATGCAGAGCGCTGCGGGACGATGTCGCCGACGATCATCAACGACGTCATTCGGGGCGAGATCGGCTTTGATGGACTGCTCCTTTCGGACGACCTCAAAATGCAGGCCCTCGGGGGCCCGGTCGGCGCGCGCGTCTCGGACTGTCTGGCGGCGGGCGTTGATATCGCCTGCTGCTGCAATTTTTCGCTTGCCGAAAAGGCGGAGGCGGCGGCGCATGCGGTGGAGCTTTCGGGCCTTTCGCTCGCCCGCGCCGAACGAGCGCTCGCCGCCCGGCCTACAACAATCTTGCGGTCCGATACGGCGAAGGACTATGAGCGGCTCGCCGGGCTCATCAGGCCGGCCCTGGTCGCCTGAGGCGTCAGTGGAAATCCGGCGGCGGCGAAACCTCGGGAACCGCCGCCATGGTGAATTGATGACCGAACCGATGACTCCGCCGGCTCTCGGCGATAGCGATACGCCATTCGACACGCCAGTCCGTTCGGACGTCGGCGTCGATCTCGACGAACTCGTCATCAACCTCGACGGTTATGCGGGACCGCTCGACGTCCTTCTGGATCTCGCCCGCACGCAGCGTGTCGACATACGCAAGATCTCCATGATCACGCTTGTCGACCAATATCTCGCTTTTGTCGCGGCGGCCCGCGCGCGCAGCCTGGAACTCGCGGCCGACTATCTCGTGATGGCCGCGTGGCTTACTTTCCTGAAATCGAAGCTCTTGATCCCGGCGCCTGACGACGGATCCGGCGAACCGACCGCGGATGAAATGGCGGCGCGCCTCGCATTTCAGCTGCAGCGCCTTGAGGCGATGCGGCAGGCGGCCGAAAAGCTTTTCAGTCTGCCGCAGTTCGGCATCGCATTCTTTCCGCGGGGCGCGCCAGAAGGGGTTCGCGTTTTAAAGACGCCGCACTGGCAAGCCGACCTCTTCGAACTCCTTCAGGCCTATGCGCGCCAGCGCGTCGCCGCGGTTGATCGCACTTACAAGATCGAGCCGCCGAAGGTTTACACGATCGAAGAGGCCCGCGCGCGGATTTCGCGGATGCTCGGCGCCATCCCGGAATGGACGGAGCTGACGCGCGTCGCTCCGATCCGCGACGTCGACGCGCCGGCTTCGTCGGTCGTCGCGAGTTCATTCAACGCCGCGCTCGAGTTCGCGAAGAGCGGCGAAATTGAAATCCGGCAGCTCGCCGCATTTGAACCGATTTACATCCGAAAACGCCGCGAGCCGCCTCCGGAAAGGGAGATCTTGAATGACCCGAACGGATGATGCTGCCGCGAACGACGGACGCGCCCGGAAATTCAGCGAACTTGACGTCCGCGAAGCTCAGGAAGCTCTCGCAGAGGAACTTGAAGACATGATTGATGAAGATGAATCGGCCAAGACAGGCGATGTCGGCGAAGCCGAAATTTCAGACGCCATCTGGTCGGCGGCGCAGATGGCGGACCATTTGCGGATGACGGAAGCGCTCCTCTTCGCCGCCGTGGAGCCGCTCGACGAAGAGGCGATCGCCGCGCGCCTGCCGGCCGGCGCCGAGGTCCGGACGCTGATCGACACGCTCGCCCTTCAATACGAAAACCGGGGCGTCGTGCTTTCGAAAGCCGCCGGGAAATATCGGTTCGTGACGGCGCCCGATGTCGCACATGTCCTCGAAAAAGAGAAAATTGAACCCAAGAAACTGACGCGCGCAGCCCTCGAAACCCTGGCGATTATCGCCTACCACCAGCCTTGCACGCGGGCCGATATTGAGGATGTGAGGGGGGTTGCGGTCTCGCCTGGCTCGCTCGACCAGCTGCTGGAGATCGGCTGGGTCCGTCTGAGGGGTCGGCGGCGCTCGGCGCCCGGACGGCCAATTCTTTACGGGACGACGCAGGCCTTTCTCGAGCATTTCAATCTAGAAAGCATTACCGATCTTCCCGGCATGGCCGATCTCAAAGCCGCCGGTCTCCTTGACGCGCGCCTTCCGTCGAATTTCGTAGTCCCGTCGCCGGCTGACAACTTCGCCGATAGCGACATTGAAGAAATCGACGAGGAGTGCGAATTCGTAACCGATTTCCACGATGAAGGACGGGGATCGCAGACCTGATTTGCGCCTTTCCCGCCGAAGCCTTACATAGGGCGCAACCTGTTGAAGGAGGCCGTCATGGCCGTTGGACCCTGGCAGATACTGATTATTGTTGTGCTCGCGCTCCTGCTTTTTGGCGGCGGCGGCAAAATCTCTCAACTTATGGGAGATTTCGCCAAGGGCATTAAAGCGTTCAAGAAGGGTCTTCAGGACGATGATAAGAAGATCGAAGATCGCTCCGACGCAGCGGTTGACGTGACCCCGAAATCGAAAGACGCGCGCTAGCGGCGACGGGTTCCGAAAGCGATAAGAGGGCGTCATGAACCTGATGCCGGAAGTCGGATTTTTCGAGATCGTCGTCATCGCGATCATCGCGCTCGTTGTAGTCGGCCCCAAGGACCTTCCAAAGCTGATGCGCATGGCCGGACGGTTCGCGGCGCAGGCGCGGCGCATGGCGTCAGAGTTTACGTCGGCCTTCAACCAGATGGCGCGCGAGTCCGAAATGGAGGAGATGCGTCGCGAAATCGAGGCGCTGAAGCGCGACAGCATCGTCGCGGAAACGAAGCGATCGATCGATGAAGCGATAAGGCCTGCGGCTGAGGCGGTCCGGAACGAAGCCGCCCATATCCGCGCGGACATTTCGGCGGCGGGCGTCGAGCGCCTTGAGCCCGGAAAGGTCGAGTGACGCTGCCCGCCCCAAAAGGCGACATCCAATCGGAAGAGGATGAAGTCGCATCCTCCGCCGCGCCGCTCATTGATCATCTGACGGAACTTCGCCGGCGGTTGATCATCATGATCGCTGCGGTCGCGGTCGCCTTTGTGATCTGCTTCATCTTTTCCGAGCGGGTTTTCAATGTGCTGATCATCCCCTTCGTTGAGGCGGTCGGCCGGGCGAACGCCGGGAAGGACCCGACGCTTTATTTCGCGCCGCTCGAATTCTTCTTCACCCGGGTCAGGCTCGCCGTCTTTGCAGCGATCGTCGTCGCGTTTCCCGTGATCGCGTATCAGGCGTATCGCTTCATCGCCCCCGGACTCTATCGGCGCGAGAAAAAGGCCGCCGCCCCCTTTCTTGTCGCGATGCCGATCCTCTTCGCGCTCGGCGGCTGCCTCGTCTATTTTGTAATGATGCCGTTCATCATGCAGTTCGCGGTCGGATTTGAGGCGAAGGCGGGAGGAGAAGCGCCGGCGAATTATGAGTTGCTGACGCGGGTCGGGGATTATCTGACGCTTACGACGACTTTGATCTTGTCGTTCGGATTCGCCTTCCAGCTGCCGGTCTTCTTGACGCTGCTGGCGCGCGCCGGGATCATTACCGCATCGATGCTCGTCAAATACCGCCGCTTCGCGATCGTCCTCATTTTCATCATCGCGGCGATCCTGACGCCGCCCGATCCGTTCAGCCAGATCGTTCTCGGGTCCTGCATCCTCGCGCTTTACGAGATTTCGGTGATCTCGGTGCGTTTCGCCGAAAAGAAATCAAAGGCTGCGGCCGAAAAAGCGGCCGCCTGACACTCAAGGGAAATCCTCCCGCGCGAGATAGAACACTTCGCCCTCGCTTTCCGCCGTATCGAGAAAGATGAAGGGGATATCCGGATGGAGATTCTCGAGGACAGCGCGGCCGCGGCCTATTTCGCAAAGTAAGCCGCCTCCCTTGTTGAGATGAGCCGGCGCCCCGGCGATAATTCTCCGCACAATGTCGAGGCCGTCCTCGCCGCCGGCGTGCGCCAGCAGCGGCTCGGCGCGATATTCCGGCGGGAACGCGGCTAGAGCTGCTGCGTCAACGTATGGCGGGTTCGAAAGTATGAGGTCGAACTTTCTTCCGCCAAGCGGCGCGAAGAGATCGCCTTCATGAAGCGTGATGCGGTCTTGAAGTCCGTGATCCGCCACATTGCGCCGTGCGACCTCCAGCGCCTCTGAGGAAACATCGGCGGCGTGAATGTCCGCCTTCGGAAAGGCGAAGGCGGCGAGGACCGCAAGGCACGCAGATCCCGTGCAAAGGTCGAGGACCGATTGGACGCGCGCCGCATCCGGAAGCGCGCCCGATCCTTCGGCGAGAATTTCCCCGATGAAGGAACGCGGCACGATCACGCGGTCGTCAACGTAAAACGGCACGCCTTGGACATAAGCCTTGCGGAGGAGGTAGGCGGCGGGCCTTCTAGTCCTGACGCGCTCATCGATCAGCGCGCCAAGACGCGCCCGCTCCTCCGCCGTCAGACGCGCATCAAGCCAGGGGTTGATGTCGTCGATCGGCAGCGCCAGCGCTTCAAGCGCCATGAAAGCGGCCTCGTCGACAGCGGTCGCCGCGCCATGGCCGAAGACAAGGCGCGCGCGCGTGAACGAGGTCACAGCGTAGCGAAAGAAATCGCGCACGGTGAGGAGATCGCTTGTCATCGTCGCTTCTTTTTCCCGCCTTTCGCGGCTCCTCTTTTGGCGCGCGCCGCGCGAAATTCACGCGTCGCCCCGCGGCCGGACCGCGCTTCCCGTGACGGTCTGAAATCGGGGTCCACGACCGGCTCCGATATCATTTCGAAGACCAGCCCGCCGCGCAACGGCGCCGCCTCCTGAAGGCGCACCTTGACCGCCTGTCCGAGCCGATAGACGCCGCCCCCGCGTGCGCCGATCAGCGCATGTTTTTCCTCATGATAATCGTAGCGCTCGAGCCCGAGGCTCCGCGCTGGGACGAATCCGTCTGCACCCGTCTCATCGAGCATGACGAAGAGCCCGAACCGCGTGACGCCTCTGATGCGGCCATCGAATTCCTCGCCGATCCTGTCCGCAAGGTACCCCGCGAGATAGCGGTCGCTCGCCTCGCGTTCGACGGCGATGGCGCGTCGCTCCATGTCGGAGATGCTTTCAGCGATTTTCGGAAGGCGCGCCGCCTCGTCCCCGGTCTGTCCGCCATCGCCGAGCCGGCAGGCGGCGACGAGCGCACGATGCACCGATAGGTCGGCATAGCGTCGGATCGGCGAAGTGAAATGCGAATAGCGCGAAAGATTGAGGCCAAAATGGCCAAGATTTTCGGTCGCGTAGACCGCCTGCCGCTGGGCGCGCAAGATGACGTCGGAGATCATCTCCTGCTGGCCGCGCTCGCCCGCGATCTTCAGGATCTGGTTGAATTGCGCCGGTCGCACGGCGCCTTTCGAAAGACTGTAATCGAGGTCTTCGAGATAGTCGCGGACGCTATCGAGCTTTTCAGGATCCGGCGAATCGTGAACGCGGTAGATCTGCGGCGTCTTTTTCCGCTCTAGCGTCTCGGCCGCGGCGACATTGGCGAGGATCATGAACTCCTCGATGAGCCGGTGCGCGTCATAGCGTTCGCGTCGAATGACGCGTGCGACCGATCCGTCGGGGTTTAGAACGATCTTGCGCTCGGGGAGGTCGAGGTCGAGCGGCGCCCGTTTCGAGCGTTCTTTCCAGCGCGCCAGGAACGCCTTGTAAAGATTGCCGACGCAGTCGGCGACGATGCCGGACGCGGAAGGATCGCCGATAAGACGCTGCGCGTCGGCGTAAGAGAGCTTCGCCGCCGAACGCATCATCGCGCGTATGAAACGGTGACGTCGCTTGCGCCCCTCGGCGTCAATCGTCATTTCGACGGCGATGCAGGGACGATCGACATTCTCCTTGAGCGAACAAAGATCGTTCGAAAGCCGCTCGGGCAGCATCGGAACGACGCGGTCGGGGAGATAGACGGAATTGCCGCGCCGCTGCGCCTCGCGGTCGAGGCTTGATCCCCAGCGCACGAACCAGCTGACATCGGCGATTGCGACGATCACTTTCCAACCGTCGGCGTTCGCCGGATCTTCGTCCGGCGCGGCGAAGACCGCGTCGTCGTGATCCTTGGCGTCCTCGGGATCGATGGTGATCAGCGGCGCGCCGCGAAGGTCGACGCGGCCCGTCATATCCGGCGGCCTGGCGCGTTCGGCCTCCGCGACGACGTCCGCGGGCAAATCGACCGGCACGCCATGCGCGGCGAGCGCGATCAGCGTAAAGGCGTGCGCATCATCGACGTGCCCGGCGATATCGCGCACGCGCGCGCGCCCGAAACCGCCGGCGGCCCGCCTTCCGACCGGCTGGCGCGCCGCCTCGACCCAGACAAGGTCCCCGTCCTTTGCGTCTCTTGCATCCTTACGATCGACCGTGAACCTATTGCGCGCGCGTCGTTCGACCGGTTCGGCGATTCCGCCGAAATTCGTCTTTCGAAAGACCGCCAGGAACCGGTGCGCACCGCGTCCGATCGGCTTCAGGATCTTCGCCTCATAGCCGTCATCGCCGGCGGGTTTCAGCCGCGCAAGCACGCGGTCGCCGGGCCCTGGCGCCGGCTTCATCTTTTCGGCTTCCCGCCGCGCAATTCGGATCATCGGCGGCTCGGTGTCGCCTTCCCAAGCGGCGGGAAGACAAAGGAGATCAGCGTCGTCATCGGCCGACATGATGTCGATGGCGAGAATTTCAGGAAGGTCGCTTGCGACGTGGAACTTCTTCGCGCCCCTTCGCGAAAGGCCGCCTTCATCGGCCATCTCTTTCAGCATGGCGCGAAGTAGCGCGCGATCGTCGCCTTTGACGTTGAAGGCGCGCGCGATTTCGCGGCGCGAGATTTCGCCCGGCTGTTCGCGAAGATACTTCGCGATTTCTTCCTTTGAAGGCAGACCTTGCGGCTTTTTCCTGTTCGCCAATGCGCGCTTTCGGTCGGACGGCGCGCCCCAATAGCATGATTGCGCCTAAAGACTAATCGCCCGCCGCAAGGGGATCGACCGCGCCGCCGTCGATCAGAATCTCATAGTGGAGGTGGACCGCGCTTGCATTGCCGGACTTGCCGGTGCGCGCGATCGCCTCGCCGGCGCGAATCGTCGTCCCGGTTCGAAGTCCTGGCGCGATCGAGGAAAGATGCGCATAAAGGGTCCGGACGCCGCGGCCGTGTTCGATGACGACGGCAAGGCCGTATCCGCGCATGTCGGAAATCGAGGCGATGCGACCATCGCCGCCGGCAAGAACGGGACGCGGTGCGCCGGTGTAAAGATCAATTCCTTCGTGCGTCGATCCCGCGCCCCCGGCTCGCCTGCCGAAGCCCGATGAGAGACAGGCGTCGACCGGCGCGCGCGCCAGCATGACGCCCCGCACGACGGTCATCGGCGAATATTCGAAGAGCCGGCCGTCCGGACCGTAAGGCGGGACATTGGCGACCGACATGCCGGAACAGACGGCAAGCCGATGCATGGAATAGGGCGCCTTTGTCTGTCGATCTGTTGTTGCGCAGGCTGAAATGCAGAACGCGACGGCGAGCGCCGCCGCGCCTGCTTGACGGGAACTCGACAGCGGCGCCGACATGACCGCCTAGTAAGCGCATAAAGATTGCCGGAAGGCTACCGCGTGCGCGCCATTCCGGGCTTTCAAGGGAGCAAAGCAGCCGGAAGCGCGAAGCGCGCCCTATTTTTTTTCAAGCAGCAGCGCGCCTTCTTGTTGAAGCTTGCCGGTGATGATCTCCGCAAGCGCGGCGAGGACGTTTGGCAGCGTCGCCTCGATCCGCACATGCTGGGGGAAGATGTCGATCACGCCAGCGATGGACTGGCCGAGACCCCTTGCGTCAAAGCGAAGCTGGTTGTCGCTTGTCCAGCTCTCGTCGAACGCGAACATCATCCCGCCCGAGAGGCTCGATTTCAGCTTGCCAAATCCGTCCCGCAAGCGTCGGCGCGCTTCCTCGACGCCGAGATCATGGGAAAGGGTTACAGTCACTTGGCGCGGCATGGGCCCTGCTCCTTGGCTGTGCCGTCAAATGGTGGCGGATTCCGACGGATGCAAGCGGGAAGAACGATGACGGAACGCGCCGCCTCGCAACGCGGTTCGCGCCGGCTCTCGCGGAGCCTCGATCAGCGCTAATGGCGCCAAATCCGGGATATCGCCCGATCGAGATACGTTCTAGGATTGCGAGCCTGAAGGGGAGAAGGGGTATATGCGCCTTGTCATAAAGCTTGTGTGCGTTGCGGCGTTTGCGCTCGCCCTCGCGATCACGGCGGCCGGACCGGGCACGCGGCTTGGTTTTTGGGATTATGGTTTCGGTCTGACGCTAATCAGACAGGCGGCGCTGCCCGTTCTGGTCGCGGCGGGCCTTGCCTTTATCTGCGGTCTGATCGCCTTCGTTACAAAAGACGTCAAGGCGGGAGTGCTCGCGTTCGCAGCAGGCCTCGCCGCCGCCGGCGCCGGCGCGGTTCCTCTGAAGATGCGGGCCGACTTCAAAGCGAATCCCTTCATACATGAGGTGACGACCGATTTCGACGATCCGCCGGCGATCATCGCGGCTGCGGAGATGCCGAGAACGAATCCGGCGGAATATCGCGGCGGCGATCCCGTTCCTCAGTCGCCGGATGGACAGACTGTGGCGCAAGCGCAGATTGAGGCGTTTCCCGACATTGCGCCGATCGTTTCGGAACGCGACCTGAAGTCAAGCGCCGCTTCTGCGAAGGCGGTCATTAAGGACATGGGCATGGAGGTTCTCGCGGACGGTCCGGCCGACGAGAATGCGGGCGGCGGATGGCGCATTGAGGCGGTCGCAACGTCGGCGTGGTTTGGTTTCAAGGACGATTTCATCGTGCGCTTGACGCCGACCGACAGCGGCGGGACGCGCATCGATATTCGCTCAAAATCGCGCGTCGGCGGCTCGGATCTCGGCGCCAACGCCAAGCGCGTTCGGGAATTCACGAAGCGGTTTAAAGCGGCCGCGTGACTGGCGCCGGGTTCAAGAGGGCGCCGGCCGTCGGCGCGCCGCTGACGGCCACCGTTCCGTTCGGCGCAAATCGGATGTCGCCGACAGCAATCCGCCTTACGCACTCCGGATAGAGCCGGTGTTCTTCGACGAGAATCCTCCCCGCAAGGCTTTCGGGCGTGTCGTCCGCCAACACCGGCACGGCCGCCTGCCCGATAATTGGCCCCGCATCCAGATCGGCGCTGACAAAGTGAACGGTGCAGCCCGCGATCTTGACGCCTGCCGCGAGCATGGCGCGGTGGACATCAAGGCCCCTGAACGAAGGCAGCAGCGAGGGATGGATATTGATAAGTCGTTTGTCCCAATCCCTGACGAACGCGGGCGAAAGAAGGCGCATAAAACCCGCAAGGCAGATCAGTTCGGCATTCGCCTCTTTGAGCGCTGAAGAAAGCGCGGCCTCAAAGGCTAGCCGGCCCGCTTCGCCTTTGCCGAAAGCGCGATGTTCGATCGTGCGCGTCGGAATTTCAGCGCTACGCGCGACAGCAAGACCCGCGGCGTCGCGGATATTGGAGATGACAAGTATGATTTCCGCTGGAAATTCGGGCGAGGCGGCCGCGTCGATCAACGCCTTCATGTTCGAGCCGCGTCCTGAAATGAGCACGGCGACGCGAAGCTTTTTCATCGCATCAGGCCTTGACAACGTCGCCGATAATCCGCGCGTCTTCGCCATCGCTTTTAAGGTCGCGCAAGATTCTATCCGCGGCCTCCCGTTGCGCGACAAGGACGCCGCCGACGCCGCAGTTGAACGTGCGGCGCATCTCGGGGAGCGCAATACGGCCCGCTCCCATGAGCCACTCAAAGACTGGGGGCAAGGGCAGTGCGCGATCGTCGAAACGCGGCGCCAATGTCTCCGGGAGCACTCGCGGCACGTTTTCGGTGAGACCGCCGCCCGTGATATGCGCAAATCCGCGCACGGCCTCATCCTTAAGGATCGGCAGGAGGCGCTTGACGTAGATGCGCGTCGGCGTCAGCAGCGCTTCGCCAAGCGACATTGAGCGGTCGAAGGGAGCTGGGTCACGATAAGCGCAGCCGCTGTCTTTCACGATCTTGCGGATCAGCGAATATCCGTTGGAGTGCGGGCCGGACGACGGCAGGCCGATCATGACGTCACCCGCGATGGCGCTCCGCGGCAGCAGGTTTTCCCGCTCGACCGCGCCGACGCAAAATCCGCCAAGATCATATTCCCCGGCCGCGTACATGCCGGGCATTTCAGCCGTTTCGCCGCCAATAAGCGCGCAGGCTGATTCGAGACAGCCCTGCGCGATGCCGCGGATCACTTCCGCCGCGACGCCTTCTTCAAGCTTGCCGGTTGCGAAGTAGTCGAGGAAGAACAAGGGCTCAGCGCCTTGTGCGAGCACGTCGTTGACGCACATTGCAACGAGGTCGATGCCGATCGTCGAGTGGATGTTCGTTTCAAAGGCGATCTTAAGTTTCGTTCCGACCCCGTCGGCGCCTGAAACGAGAAGCGGGTCTTTAAAGCCTGCGGCCTTAAGGTCAAAAACGCCGCCAAATCCCCCAAGCACCGCGTCTGCACCCTTTCGGGCGGTGGCGCGCGCGAAGGGAGAGATTGCGCTGACCAGTCTCTCGCCAGCGTCGATATCCACGCCGGCTCGTTTATAGGCGTCGCTCATCCGCACCCTCTACCCAATCACCGGCAAACTCTGCAATGTCGGGCGTTCGCTTCATTTCCCTCAGGGGGTGCGCGGCGCGCACCTCACGGCTATAAAGGTCCCGCCGATTCGCCGCCGATCGGCGGGAGGGGCCCCGAGTTGAGAGAAAAACCATGAAATTTCTGAGAGTTATTGGGGCGATCGCCGTCCTTGTCGCGGCCTATGCCGAGGCGGCCTTGGCCGCCAACGATGACGTATTCGTCGTTCCGCGCGTGCCCGTCCAGGCGAGCGGCGCGACGGCGACGGAAGCAAAGAATGCGGCGCAGGCGCAAGGTCGCCGCCGCGCGATGGACATCCTCCTTCGCAGGCTGACGCCCGAAGCGGATTGGATTTATTTGCCCAGCCTTGCGACCGGCGCGCCGCCGAAATCGGCAGGCGACGGTTCTGGCAAGTCAGCAGTCGCGATATCGTCCGCAGGGTTGGACGCCCTTGAATCCGGATTTGAGGTCTACGGCGAGAAAGCATCCTCATCGAGCTATCGCGCTTATATCACCTACCGGTTTAAGCCTGATGCGGTGCGCCGGCTCCTAAAAGACGCACGGCTGCCCTACAGCGAGGCGCAAACTCGGGTCGCGCTTGTGCTTCCGGTCCTTCAAACCGACAGCGGCGTCTATTTGTGGGAGAGCAACAATCCATGGATGGCGGCGTGGAAGGTGCGCCCGCTTACGCATGAGCTGACGCCGATGCAGGCGCCGCTCGGCGACCTGGAAGACTCGTCGGCGATTACCGCGCGCCAGGCGCTGGCGCTCGACGCCGCCGCGCTTTCCCGCATCGCCGAGAAATACGGCGTCAGCCAGGTAATCGTCGCCCATGCGCGGCTGACGCAGAAAGATGGCGCCAATCAGCTGACAGTTCGGCTATTAAACGGCCACCGCGAGTCTGGGAAGGCGGACCTGAGCGAGGTGCTCGGCCACGAGACCGAACTCGAAGAAGAGGATCTTCCGACACAAACGCTTTCTTACGCGCAAGGCGAAGAAGATTTCGCCTCAAAGGTCGGCGAGGTGCTGGCGCAGACGTTTCTGTCGGAACCCATCGGCAACTTCCCGGCGCTTGCCGAGCATTCGATCGACGCCGCGATCGCCAAATATTCGAGCGGATGGAAAGCGCGAACGCTGATCGATCATTCCAAAGAGGCGCGCATTCCCGTTACCGCCTTTTTCGACCGGATCGAAGACTGGTCGAAAATCCGCAGCGCGCTCATCGCGACGCCGCTGGTTGGTTCCGTCCAGGTCTCATCGCTCTCGCGACGCGGGGCCGAAATGGACATCCGCCTATTCGGCGAACCCGCCCGAATGCAGGTCGCCATGGAGAACCAGGGCATCGTTTTCTGGACCGAGACAGGCGAACGCTGGTTCCTTGCAACGCCCGCCGCAGCCGGCAAGTATCGCGGACGCCGTTTCCTGAGGGCGGATCGCCGCGGAATGGCGGAAACGGATGCTATTCCGGGCGAAGACGGTCCTACGCCTGCCTCTGCGGTCGACGACGGAACCAATGCTCAGGCGCCCGAAATTTCAGGCGATCAATAGTGTCGGCGCACGGCCGTTCGAAGGCGAAGGACGAAACGAAAGCGGTCGCGGCCGTCGGACAAATGGCGCTTGACTGGCCGCCGCCGGCGCCGCGCTTCAGCCGTGCGCAGTTCCTGCTTGGGGTCTCGAATGTCGCGGCCTTGAGGATGCTGGACGATTGGGCGCGAACGGGTGATCAGCTGCTCGCCGTCTGCGGTCCGGCCTCCGCCGGTAAGACTCATCTTGCGCGCATCGCTGCCGAACATATCGGCGCGCAGATGATCAGCGCCAAAACTCTCGGCTCGCAGACCGCAGGCGCGCCGAAATCCAGCCTCGTAATCGACGACCTCGAACATTGCGGCGCGCCGCTCGATTTGCTTGCCTTGATCGAAGGCGTTTCCCTCGGCGGCGGCCGGCTTGTGCTTGTCGGACGAGGCGCTCCCATCGAATGGGCAAGGGGGTTCAAGGACCTCGAAACGAGGCTTAACGCGGCGACAAGGATCGCGCTTGTTGAACCCGATGAGGCGCTTCTGAAGGCGGTGATGGCGAAGCTCTTTTCCGATCGGCAATTGCGCGCGGCAGACGACGTCATCGAATACGCGGCGGCGAGGCTGCCAAAGACCTTTGCGGCGGCCGAGGCCTTTGTCGCAGGTATGGACGCCGCTTCGCTGGAGGCGGGAACGGGCATTGGGCGGGCATTGGCGCGAGAAGTGGTCGCTAACCTTTCCGAAGCGCCTGCGGACGCATAATTATTACGGGAATTCGGAGATCGTCAAAGATATGGCCGGCGGCGACGACGGTTTAAAGCTTAAGGCGGACGACGCGGCGCCTGCATGGTCGTCGACGTCGCCGGATCGATTCATCAATCGCGAATTGTCGTGGCTCGCGTTCAATCTGAGAGTCCTTGAAGAGGCCTACAACGAGAATCATCCGCTGCTCGAGCGCCTTCGCTTCCTCTCAATTTCAGCCAACAATCTCGACGAATTCTTCATGGTCCGGGTGGCGGGCCTCAGAGGGCAGGTCCGCGAAGGCGTGACGGCGCTGAGCCAGGAGGGGCTGACCGCGCAAGAGCAGCTGACGCAGATCAATTTCAAAGCGTCGCAATTAATGGCGAAGCAGCAGGAGTGTTGGGGCATTCTCCTGCCGCTCCTTCGACAGGCCGGCATCGAAGTGATTTCGGCCGACGAGCTGTCGCCGACCGAGCTTGGCTGGCTCGAAAATGAGTTTTTGAGCAACATCTTTCCGGTGCTGACGCCGATCGCTCTTGATCCCGCGCATCCGTTTCCCTTCATTCCCAATCTCGGCTTCGTTCTTTGCATGAACCTCAAGCGCAACGACGGTTCGACGCTGACGACGCTGTTGCCGCTTCCAAGCAAGATTTCACGGTTCATTCGCCTGCCCGGGAGCCAGTCCGGAGACGGACGGCGCAATGTCATCCGCTTCATTTCGCTCGAACGCATCATCGTCCGATTCATCTCCCATATTTTCCCGACGATGGCTCTTGAGGAACACGGAGCTTTCCGGATCGTTCGCGATTCGGACGTCGAGATCGAGGAAGAGGCGGAAGACCTCGTCCGCGTTTTCGAATCGATGCTGAAGCGCCGCCGCCGCGGCGACGTCATCCGCCTCAAGGTCGACGCCTCGACGCCGGAGCATCTTAAGGCTCTCGTCATGGACCGCATGCGCGTCGCGGCGCAAGATCTCGTCACCGTGGACGGCATCCTCGGCCTCGCCCAAGCATCCGAGCTGATCCCGCCGGAGCGCGCCGACCTCATGTTTCCGCCGTTCGACCCGCGCTTCCCGGAGCGCATCCGCGAACACGGCGGCAATTGCTTCTCGGCGATCAGGGCGAAGGACTTCATCGTTCATCATCCTTATGAATCATTCGATGTCGTCGTGCAGTTTTTGAAGCAGGCGGCCGCGGATCCGAACGTCGTCGCGATCAAGCAAACGCTTTATCGGACGTCTAAACAGTCGCCGATCGTCGAGGCCTTGATCGAGGCGGCTGAGGCGGGAAAGAACGTCACGGCCCTCGTCGAACTGAAAGCGCGTTTCGACGAAGAAGCGAACATCAGGTTCGCGCGAGCGCTTGAGCGCGCCGGCGTAAACGTCGTTTACGGGTTCGTCGAATACAAGACCCATGCGAAACTTTCCCTTGTCGCACGACAAGAGGGCGATACGCTTCGCACATACGCGCATGTCGCCACCGGCAACTATCACGCGGTGACGGCGCGGATTTACACCGACCTTTCGCTATTCACCTGCGATCCGGCTATCGGTCGGGACGTCGCCAAGGTCTTCAATTTCGTCACCGGCTACGCCAAGCCGGAAGCGTTCGAGAAAATGGCCGTCGCGCCGCTGACGCTGAGATCGAAGCTTGTCGAGCTCATTAACGAAGAGATCGCGCACGCCAAAGCCGGACGGCCGGCGTCGATCTGGGCGAAAATGAACGCGCTTGTCGACGGCGCGATCATTGACAAGCTCTATGAGGCGAGCTCGGCCGGCGTTCATGTCGAACTCGTCGTGCGGGGCGTTTGCTGCCTCAGGCCGGGAGTGAAAGGGCTATCGGAGAACATACGGGTCAAGAGCATCATCGGGCGGTTTCTCGAGCACGCCCGCGTCTACTGCTTCGGCGCCGGCAAGCCTTTGCCGAACAACGAGGCGAAAGTGTTCATTTCCTCCGCCGACCTCATGCCGCGAAACCTCAATCGCCGGGTCGAGGTCTTCTGCCCGATCGAGAACCCCACCGTGCACAGTCAGACGCTCGACCAGATCATGGTCGCAAATCTCAACGATGAGGCGCAAAGCTGGCGGCTGAACGGCGATGGTTCTTACGAACGCAATCGAGCGCGGGGCGACGCGCCGCCGTTCAACGTCCACGCCTTCATGATGACCAATCCCAGCCTTTCGGGCCGCGGCGCGGCGCTGAAATACAATGCGCCCAATCCCTTGAAGCCCAAAAAATGAACGCCGCCGCTTCGAGTTACGCGCTTGAACGGACGAAGCAGGCCGTCATCGACATCGGCTCAAATTCGGTTCGTCTCGTCATCTATGACGGTCCGCGCCGCGCGCCGTTCCCGATTTGCAACGAAAAGGCGCTTTGCGGCCTCGGCCGCGATATGTCCGCCGACGGGAGACTGAACCCTCGCGCCGTCGATAGCGCGCTCGCAACGCTCGCGCGCTTCAAGTGCCTCCTCAAGGAGCACGGCGATCCGCAGACGGAAGCGGTGGCGACGGCGGCGGTCCGAGAGGCGAGCGACGGCCCCAAATTCATTAAGCGCGTGCGCGCGCTCGGTCTTGATGTCGCGGTTGTCGGCGGGCGCGAGGAAGCAAGCCTTGCAGCCTTCGGCGTCGCTTCTTATGAGCCTAATGCGACGGGCCTCGTCGGCGACATGGGCGGCGGCAGCCTTGAACTTGTCACTCTCGATCGCGGCAAGGCCGGCGAGGCGGTCAGCCTTTCCATCGGCCCGTTAAGACTGATGCAGACCGCGAAAGCGGACCTTAAAGCGGCGGCGAAGGAGATCGACAAAAGCCTTGCCGGCGTATCCTGGATCAAGTCGGGAAAGCGCGATACGCTTTTTGCTGTCGGCGGCGCCTGGCGGTCGATCGCGCGGTTTCAAATGCAGTTGCGGCGCCATCCGCTCCCTGTCCTCCATCATTACGAAATGTCGGCGCGCCAGGCGATCGAGGCGTGCGATCTAATCGCGCGCCAGAGCCGATCGTCGCTTGAAGGCACGCCCGGCATTTCCACAAAACGCGTCGACACGCTGCCTTTTGCGGCGCTCGTGATGCGCGGGCTCATCGAGGCGGCGGCGATCGCCAAGGTCTCGATTTCAGCGGGAGGCCTGCGCGAGGGCGTGCTGTTCCGAAGCCTGCCGCCGGAAACGCGCGCCTTTGATCCCTTGATCGCCGGCGCCACGTTCCTTGCCGAGCGCATGTCGCCGGTCGAAGGCACGGGCGCCGCCTATGTCGACCTCATCGACGGATTGTTCGCGGACGAAAAGCCGGAGCAGCGGCGGATCCGCATCGCCACCTGCCTTCTCGCCGATATCGGGGCCTTCTTTCATCCTGATCTTCGCGCCGAGCACGCCTTCGACACGGCGCTGCGCGCGCCGTTTTACGCCGTCACCCACGCTGAACGCGCAGCGATCGCCCTCTCGCTTTATTGCCGGCATGAGGGCGTCGGCGCGCCGGAAGGAGCTGAAGGCGTCATCGCGCTGTTGACCGAGACGGAGCGAAAGCGCGCCGCCGAAATCGGACTCGCGCTGCGTTTCAGCGCCTCCGTCGCGCCGAAGGCGCCGAACGCGATCCGCCGCTGCGCGCTGACGAAGGATCGAAACAGGCTGGTCTTTTCGGCGCCTGGCGATCTGAGGCCGCTGATCGACGAGTCGCCCCGAAAACGCCTTGACGCTCTTGCGGGCGCGCTCGGGCTGACGCCGGTTATCGAGTTTGACGGCTAGATCTTCGGGCGCGATCCCAATATCACGCCTGACAACCATGTCATTGTTCCAGCGCGCGTTCGCCGCTCCGCGCCTCACTCGCGCAAATCCGGTTTCCGCTTTTGCGCCCGGCGCGCTATCCGCCGGCGTCGATAAGATCGATCGCGCCGTCCTTGAGCCGCAAGGCGACCTCGCCGCGCAAGAGGCGTTCGGCCGTTTCGCCGAAGACTTCCCGCCGCCAGCCGCCGAGAGCCCGCACATCCCGCTCGCCGGCGGCGATCGCCTCGATATCCTGCGTCGAAGCGATGAGCCGCGATGCGACGCCAAACGCTTCGGACTGGCGTTTTAAGAGCACCTTGAGGAGTTCAATGACGTCAGGGGGAGGCGCCGCGCGCCGCTGCGGCGATTCGATCGCCGGAAGATCAGTACGCGGAATATTTCTGCCCGCTCTCACGGCCTCAATGATCGCCGCCGCCGACCGCGACCGCTCAAATCCCTGCGGCAGGGCGCGAGCCTGGGAGAGTTCGGCGGGCGTTGAAGGCTTCAGCCGCGCAATCTCGAAAATCGCTTCGTCCTTGAGGATGCGTCCGCGCGGCAGGTTTTTCTCCTGCGCCTCGCGCTCGCGCCACTCGGCGAGCTTGACGATCGGACCGACGTCGCCGGGCTTGACGCCGCGCAGTTTCAGACGTTCAAAGGCGCGGGTCGGATCGGCCTTGTAAAGCGCGGGGTCTTGCAGCTCCTCCATTTCGGATTCGACCCATGAAACGCGGCCTTCGTCGTCGAGGCGCTTCCTCAAAATCTTGTAGGCGTCGCGAAGATGCGTCACGTCGGAGAGGGCGTAGGTCAGCTGCGCCTCGGAGAGCGGCCGGCGCGCCCAGTCCGTGAACCGGTGCCCCTTGTCAATCGAAGCGCCGACGAGCGCGCGCATGAGCGGCTCGTAGCCGATCTGCTCGCCGAACCCGCAGGCCATGGCGGCGATCTGCGTATCGAAGAGCGGCCGCGGCGCTCTTCCCGTGAGCTGGTGGAAGATCTCGACGTCCTGCCGCGCCGCATGAAAGACCTTGATCGTCGCTTCATCGGACAGCGTTTCGAGGAACGGCGAAAGATCAAGCCCCGGCGCCATCGGGTCGATGATCGCTTCAAGCCCGTCCGCTGCGGCCTGAATGAGGCAAAGGATCGGCCAATAGGTTCTCTCGCGCATGAACTCCGTGTCGACCGCAAAGTAAGGCTTGGCGCGGAGTTCCTTTGAGAACGCGGCGAGGTCGTCCGTTGTCGTGATAATCTTCATTTGAGGCGGCTTCTAACAGCGCCGGGCGTCTCCGTCACCGGGGCCCATGCCGGCGCGCCGCCTTGACAGGAGGGGGCGGGATTGCCACTCCGGCGCCGGCCTTTTCTCGCGAGGACTCCATGCACGCCTATCGGTCCCACACCTGCGGGGCGCTTCGCCCTGACGCCGTCGGCGCTATGGTGCGGCTTTCCGGCTGGGTGCACAGGAAGCGCGACCACGGCGGTCTTCTCTTCATCGACCTTCGCGACCATTACGGCGTGACGCAGCTCGTCGTCGAACCCGAAGCGCCGATCTTTTCGGCGATCGAGCGGGTAAGGGCTGAAAGCGTCATTCGCGTCGACGGCAAGGTCGTCGCCCGGACGCCCGAAACCCGAAACCCGAACCTGCCGACTGGCGGAATCGAAGTCAGGATCACGGACTTCGAAATCCTGTCGGCGGCTGACGAGCTGCCGTTGCCGGTGTTCGGCGAGCCGGACTATCCGGAGGAAGTTCGGCTGAAATACCGGTTCCTCGATCTGCGCCGCGACACGCTGCACAAAAGCGTCGCCTTGCGCTCGGCGGTCATCGCGTCGCTCCGCCGCCGGATGATCGCCGAGGGCTTCACCGAGTTCCAGACGCCGATCCTCACCGCGTCGAGCCCTGAAGGCGCGCGCGATTTTCTCGTTCCCTCGCGAATGCATCCAGGAAAATTCTATGCGCTGCCGCAGGCGCCGCAGCAGTTCAAGCAGCTCCTGATGGTCGCGGGCTTCGACCGCTATTTCCAGATCGCGCCGTGTTTTCGCGACGAGGACGCCAGAGCCGATCGCAGCCCGGGCGAATTCTATCAGCTCGATTTCGAGATGAGCTTCGTCACGCAGGACGATGTCTTCGCGGCGATCGAGCCGGTCCTGTCGGGGGTCTTCGAGGAGTTCGCGAACGGCAAGGCGGTGACGAAGCCGCCGTTTCCGCGCATCAAATACGCGGACTCGATCCGCAAATACGGCTCCGACAAGCCGGATTTGAGAAACCCCATCGAAATGCAGGAGGTTTCCGGACACTTCCGCAGCAGCGGCTTCAAGGTCTTCGCCGGCATGCTCGAAAAGGACCCGAAGGTCGAAGTCTGGGGCGTGCCGGCGCCGGGCGGCGGCTCCAGAGCCTTCTGCGACCGGATGAATTCCTGGGCGCAGGGCGAAGGCCAGCCAGGCCTCGGCTATGTCTTCTGGCGCGAGGGCGAAGAGGGCGGAGCGGGACCGATCGCGAAAAACATCGGCCCGGAGCGTGCGGAAGCGATACGCAAGCAGTTCAATCTCAAGGTCGGCGACGCAGTCTTCTTCGTCGCCGGAAGGCCTGACGAATTCTATAAATTCGCCGGCCTTGCGCGCGCGCGGATCGGAAACGAACTGAAGCTGATCGACGAGAACCAGTTCAAATTCTGCTGGATTGTCGACTTCCCGATGTATGAATGGAACGAAGACGAGAAGAAGATCGACTTCTCGCACAACCCGTTCTCGATGCCGAACTACGACCACGAGACGTTCGTCAGGCTCGACACGTCCGACAAGGACAAGATTCTCAGCATTACGGCGTTCCAGTACGACATCGTCTGCAACGGCGTCGAACTTTCGTCGGGCGCCATTCGGAACCACAAGCCCGAGATCATGCTGAAGGCGTTCGAGATCGCCGGCTACGGCGCCGACGTCGTCGAGGCGAAATTCGGCGGCATGCTGAACGCGTTTCGTTACGGCGCGCCGCCGCATGGCGGATCGGCGCCGGGCGTCGACCGGATCGTCATGCTGCTTGCCGGCGTTCAAAACCTCCGCGAGGTGATCGCCTTCCCCTTGAACCAGCAGGCGCAGGATCTGATGATGCAGGCGCCGAACGAGGTGACGGAAAAGCAGCTGAAGGAGCTGCATATTCGCGTCGTTCCGCCGATCATTGAGAGGAAAGGTTGAGACGGCGCAATGTCGGGCGCCGCCGAGAACGCCATCGCTCAGGTCAATTACCGCGTCATGCTGCAGGACGGCCGCGCGCCCGCCGAGGCGAGAGAGCAATTCGATCGGGCCGCTCGGCAAGGTCATCCGGTCGCGAGCTTCAATCTCGCCGTCTTTAATCGCGACGGGATCGCGATGAAGCGGAAAATCTGTGAGGCGATCCGTCTCTTCCGGTTGGCCGCCGAAACGCCAAACGTCCGGCAAGGACAGGCGCATTACGAGCTGGCGCGGATTCTCGAAACCGGCGACGGCGTCGCGCTGATAGGCGGCGATGTTTATGGGCGAAGCGAACTCGCGTCTCACTATCTCGCCGGCACGGACGGGCTTGCAAAGGATGAGGCGGAAGCGATGCGCCTCTTCACCTTGGCTGCAAGGCGGGGCGGCGCCTATGCGCAAGCCGAACTCAAGGGACTCGGCCGAACCTCGTAATTGCCGCGCTCGCGCGATCATATCGGCGTATCGTGACCGGGCTCGGGCTCGGGTTCGACGGCGAGCGGCGTCGGCGCTAAGCGTTCGAATCCCTTTTCCAGGAATGCAAAGGCGGCGCAGGCCGCGCAGATCATTGACGTCGCGATGAACAGCGCGCTCGGCGCGATTGAATAGAAGAACGTCCCGATGAACGGCGCGAAGATGAATCCCGATGCGCCGGCGGCGTTCGACAGTCCCGCCGCCGATCCTTGTTCGTCCGCCGTTACGGAAAGCGAGGCGGCGCCGACATAGCCGGGGCCGATCATCCCGCCGCCGAGCCCTGACAGCAGCATGCCGAAGACGAGCGGACCAAGATCGGTCGAGATCGCGACGATGATGTGACCAGCGCAAATGAGCAAGGGGCCAACGCGCATCAGAGTCGCGGGCGGCAAATTGAACCGCTGAACCAGAACGAGCTGCGAAAAGAGCGAGGCCATCGCCGCGGCCGAGAGCGCGATGCCGACAAGTTGCAGCGCGTCCTTGCTCGGCAGGCCGAGCCGATCGATGAGATAGAAGGCGATGAACTGGATCGGGATCGACATCGCGACGCCCGTCGCAAGGCCATAGACGAGAAGATGGCGGATGCGCCGGTCAATGGGCGAGAGGCGCGGCGGGCGGGGCCGCTCTTTCGGCGGCGTTCGCTCCGGCAGGAAGAACCAGACCGCGACGACCGAACACGCCGCGGCCGCCGCGACGGCGTAAAGCGGCGCCAAGGGATCGATCGCAACGACGGCGCCGGCGAAAGCCGGTCCGACCATCGCGCCGATCCCGAACGCCGCCGAGAATGCGGACATCCCGGCCGTCCGGCGTTCGGGCGGCGTGCGGTCGGCGATGTAAGCCTGCGCAGCGCCCGGCGTCGCGCACCCGATGACGCCGTAAATCATGCGCGCGCCAAGCAAGAGCGCATAGAGGACGGCGCCGGCGAGCGCGCCTTCCATGCCGAGATGAAGGACGGTCGCGAACGCGGTCATCGAAACGGCGAATCCGGTAAGGCCGATGACGATGAAGGGTCGGCGTCCGAATATGTCGCTCTGTCTGCCCCAGAGCGGACCAATCAGCACCCAGAACAGCGCCGACAGCATGAAGATCGTCAGAACTTGAAGATCGCCCATGCCGATCTCGCGCGCGAGCGGCGGCAGCACCGCGAACACGATCGTCTGACCCATGCCCATGCAGACGACGCCGGCGAGAAGGATGACGAGCGCGATCTGCCGCTGGCGCGGGGTTGAGGGGGCGTCGTCGAACTTCAAGGAATGAAACTCCGGGACCTGTCGAGCAATGCCAGCGTCGCCCAAGCTGTTCAATGCAAAGCGCTGGCGAGGCGGCCTGGCGCCGCCGCGACCGGCGCGCGCAGTTTCGGCTTCTTCCGCGGCCGACAGGGGCGAACGGCGCCTTTTCCGTCCGCGATTCGGCGCGCCGCGATCGCGAAACGGCGCATCAGCGCCAAAGCGCTCTGAGCGGGCTTCGAAATTCAGCAACAGGGCAGCCATGCGCGGCGGCTCCAAAACGGCGCAGGCAGCCTGGGGGCGCGATCGGGGGTGGGGGATAACTTTTTGTGAAAATCAAATAATATCAGAGACTTAGTCTTATAATTAACTCGCGGCGCGGGCCAAGCGCCGGTCGAGCGCTGCTCATTTGACGCCGATCGCCCGCTCAATGCGCCGGTCGGGAACGAGCCAGACCAGCGCGACAAGGACGTAAAGCGCCTCCGAGATCATCGGCTCCGTGAAGGCCAGGACGATGCCGGCGAGATAGGCGAACGGCGACAGCTTGCCTTTCCAGTCGGCGCCAAGCGCCTTGGCGAGCGTTCCCTCCCGGCCATGACGGCGGATGATCGCCATCTGCAGGATGAAATAGGCGACCGCGGGCATGAGCAGCGCGAGCCCGTAGACAGCGACCGGCAAGGAGGCGAATTCGTTCTCGCCCATCCACGCGGTCGCAAATGGAATCAGCGAGAGCCAGAAGAGGAGGTGCATGTTCGCCCAGAGGATCGCCCCGTCGACGCGTTCCGCCGCCATCAGCAAGTGATGATGATTATTCCAGTAGATAGCGAGGTAGAGAAAACTTAAGACATAGCTGAGGAAGACCGGCGTCAGGGCGGCAAGCGACGCCAGGTCGGCGTGATGCGGCGCCTTCATTTCCAGCACCATGATGGTGATGATGATCGCGATGACGCCGTCGCTGAAGGCGGTGAGGCGTTCTTTCGGCATAAAGGGTCCCGTTCGGATGCGATACGCCGCAGCCTGCTGCGATTCTCATTCGCGGCCGAAGGTCAACCCCGCTTTGGCCTGGAGGCGCTTCGAGAGCGGCGCGGCCATGGCGGCGGCGGGCGTCCAGACGCCTCCCTTCGTCTCCCGCGCGTCGCGGACGAGCGTGATCGCGCTTTCGGCGATCATCTTCGAGGTCGAGCCGTATCCGGGGTCCTTGTCGCCTTTGCAATGGGTGCGGATCTTTTCGCCGCGCGCCGTCTCGCCGATGAAGAGGATGTCGTAAAAGCCGGTCTCGCGTTCTTCCCTCGTCGGACCTTCGCCGGGCTTTGGCGCATCCTCGCTCATCAGCGAAGTGTCGGAAGCGACGGCCTTGGCGATCGCTTCGCCTTGCTCGCCCTTTCCGGTCATCATCATTTCCGAATAGCGGAAGTCCTTGCCGTAAGGACATCCCATCAGGAAGTTCGAGCGGTGGACGTTCTTGGTGTTGATCGGCGCCATGACGAACGGCGCGAGCCAGACGCCCGTCGCCTCGTCGAGCGTCGGCTTCGACATCGAAGGCTGTTCGGCGCCGATGAAACCCGGCGTCAGGGCGAAGGGGCTTTTCAGGAGTTCAATGACGGACGGATCCTTGAACGCCGCAGCCATCGTCGCCTTAAGGCTCGCCGCCGTGCCGCCGGAGAACTTGCCTTTCATGGCGCGCACGCGTCCCTTGATCTCGACGCAGGGGGTGCCGAACTCCTTCTTTGCCTCCTCTTGCGTGCGCCAGACGCCGAGGTCGAACGGGATCGAATCAAATCCGCAGGAAAAGACGATGCGTGCGCCGGATTTCTTCGCCGCCGCCTCGTATTTGTCGATCATTGCGCGCATCCAGTTCGGTTCGCCGCAAAGATCGACATAGTCCGTTCCGGTTTCGGTGCAGGCGGCGACGAGCGGTTCGCCATAAAGCTGATAGGGACCGACCGTGGTGATGACGCACTTCGCGCGCGCCGCCATCGCTTTTACGGAAGCGGGGTCCGAGGCGTCGGCGGCGATGACGGGGACCGAGGCCGGCGCCCCGATCTGCGCCATCACCTCTTTGAGTTTTGCCGCGCTACGGCCCGCGACCGCCCATTTCAGCGTGGCGTCCCTGCCGTATTCGGACGCAAGATACTCCGCGACGAGCCGTCCCGTATAACCGCTCGCCCCGTAGACAATGATGTCGAATTCCCTGGCGCCCATGCCGCTCTCCCTTTGTTCGGCGGAGAGTGGACCCGACGGAGCGTCGACGCAATCTCGGCGCGCTCGGGGCGTCAGACGGCGCGTGCGATCGAAACGGCTTCCTCGATATGGCGTCGAAATACCGCCGGTTCCGCGAGATCAGGAAACTCGATGACCGAAACGCCGGCGCCGCGAACAGTGACACGGCCGAAGCCAAGAATTCGGCCGAGGATTGTCTGGCGGACGGCGACGCTCTCGATTTTTTCGAGCGCGATTTCCGCTGTCGCCCTCGAAATGAGACCGACTTTGAGAATGAGCCGCGCGTCGCTCACGGCGGCAATCGTCGTCCATTTGTGGACGGAACGCGTGACGACAAGCAAAAACCCGATGGCGCCGGCGGCTACCGCGAATGAAGAAAAGGCGAAGCCGAACGGGCGATCAGGCCCGGCGATCATGCCGGCCGCCTCGAGAGCGCGCATCGCCGTCGGGGCAAGGCCGAGCGCGAACCAAAGGGCGCTCTGGAGATCGTAGGTCCAGTTGAAATGCGCCTGATAGATCAAGCGCTCGCCCGGCGCGAGCGAGCGTCGGACATAGGCCATAAACGCCTCCTCCGCCGATTGCGCAACAATCTAGCCTGGCGCAATTCAGCCCGCTTGACCGGGATCAACCCGCCGACGGGACAACGCCCCGCGATCATCCGAGCGCGCTATCGCGGATCGCCCGCGACTCGTCAGCGCTAAGACCGAGCCGGTCGGCGAGTTTCGTCAAGAATGCGGATTCGCGATCGTTGAGGTCGCCGGCGGAGACGATGGCGGCGGCGTAAAGTTCCGCGGCATGATGCGGCGTTTTCGCCGCGTCGGCGATGAGGCGAAGCGTCTCCGCTTCCGGCACTTCGTTGGTCAACATCGCGCGTTCGGCCGGCGTCAGATCGGCCTTTGAGAGCGCGCCGTCGACAATTTTCTGTTCATGGGCGTCGAGCACGCCGTCAGCATAGGCCGAGGCGAGCATTGCGCGCACGACGGCGAGCGCGAATTCGGGATCGGCAGCGGGATCAATCGGGAACCCGGCAGCGGCCGCCTCCTTAACGGGGTTGTCCCCTGCCTTGCGCCCGTGACGCTCCATCCATGTCTTGTAGGCCAGCGCGCCGAGCGCCGCGACGGCGCCCGTCTGCGCAATGTCGCCGATGAGGCGCCGGCCGCCTTTCGATCCGAGCATGCCGAGAACGAGAAGACCACCCGCGCCGGCCGCAATCGTCCGCGCCTTGGGATCGTTCTTCAGCCTTTCGCGGACGTCGCTCGCCGCTTTCTTCGCCTTGTCGATCGCGCCGGACGATTTTATGTCTTCGATGGCGAGTTCGGCTTCATGCTGGAGGTTTGCAAGAATCTTGCGGGCGTCGAGCATCAGGGCGTCCTTTCATACGGCGCGCGGCATGTGGGCATTGCGCGCGCCGGCGTCAATCCGGCGCCCCTAATTCAACGCGCCGACATAGGCGTCGGCGGCCGCAATCGTCGCGGCGAGACCGATGCTTGCTTCCTTCGCCGATGCGCGCGCGGCGTCGCGCTCCGAAATGCGCGCGCTCGCGCCGGCGCCGCTCGTCGGGCTCCTGCGGAGCGCGGCCACTTCGGCGTCGAAGAGGCTGAGCGCCGCGGAAAGCCGCAAAATCGAGGCATCATGCGCCGACAGCAGCGCTCGATAAGCGGCCTTTGACGCGTCGAGATCGGCTTGCGCGGCGCGAAGGCTCTCCTCGCTCGTCTTCATCAATGCGAGTTCTTCCTCGCGCGCGCTGAAATAGCGGGCGCTTGCGGCCATCATGCTGTCCGCGGAAAGGCGATAGTCCTGCGCGGCGAGGGCGGCGCTCGCTCCATCCGCGCGCGCGCCGTCGATCCTGCGAGCGAGCGCGGCGCCGTCGAGACCGTCGATCGCGGCGAGCGCCGCATCCGTCTTTTCGATTGCCGACCTGGCGGCGAGCGCGTCGCTCCTGAAGTCGCCCGTCCTCTCGACGAGGATCATTTTTGCGTCGACGCCGCGCCGCTCAAGCGAGTCGTAGACGGCGGTCGCGCATCCCGTGAGCGCAAGGGCGAAAGCGGCGATCGTCAGCATACGCATGGGCCATCGTCTCCGGATCGGGTTAGCGATAGGTCGTGAAATTGAGCGCAAGCCCGGGCCGCGGCCAGCGCATCCTTGCAAGGCGGCCGGTTCCCGAGAGCGTCACATAAGCGTCGCGCAGGTCGGCGCCGCCGAAGCAGATATTGGTCGGGAAGAGGTCCGGCATCGCCCTTTGCTCGACGCCGCCTTCAGACGTCACCGTCGTGATCGCGCCATTAAGCAGCGTCGCGACGCAGACCGCGCCATTCTCCTCCACCGCAAGGCTGTCGAGATATTGATGGCCGGGCAGCGTCGCCACGACGCGGCCGGGAATTGGGATCGGCGACGGCCGAATTTCCCCCGGAGCGACGATGTCGAAAGCAAGCAGGCGCCCCGTCAGGGTCTCCGCGACATAGAGCGTCTTCTCGTCGGGGGAGAGGCCGACGCCGTTCGGCGTCAGGAGTGGATAGACGGCCTCTGCGGCCATCGACCCGTCCGGCCTTGCGTAATAGAGCCCGCCATGGTCGCGGGTTCTTGGATAAGTCTTTCCAAGATCCGTGAACCAGAATCCGCCCGTCCGGTCGAAGACGAGATCATTGGGGCCTTTAAGGGCCCGGCCGCCAACCTCCGTATACAGCGTTTCGACCGTTCCGCTCTTAAGGTCCACCGCCTCGATCGACCCGCCGCGATAGTCCGCCGGCGCGTTTCCGGCGAGCGTCTGGCCCATGACCTCGATCCACTCGAAACCGCCATTGTTGCAGACGTAGACGCGCCCGTCAGGACCGAGCGCCGCCCCGTTCGGCCAGCCGGGAATTTCGGCGATGATCTCTTTCGCGCCGTCAGGGCTGACGCGCGTCAGCGTCTGGCGCTTGATTTCGACAAGGATCACCGAGCCGTCTGGCATGGCGATCGGGCCTTCCGGGAACTGAAGGCCTTCGGCGATGATCTCGATGTCCAAGTCTTGCCCTCCGGCGACGGCGCGCGGCATTGCTGCGACCGGCGACGCAACCTACATTAGCGCTCCCGGCGCAGCGGGCAACAGCCTGCGCCGCTATGAGGAAGGAGAGGCCATGTCCCCTATTGTGATCTTCCTGAGCGTCGTCGTTCTCCTCGTCCTGTTTGTCGTCGGCATCTATAACCGGATCGTCGGCCTCAATCAGCGCGCGGACCAGGCGTTCGCCGACATCGACGTGCAGCTCCGCCAGCGGCATGACCTCATCCCGAACCTCGTCGAAACGGTCAAAGGCTACGCCTCGCACGAGCGCGGAACGCTCGATGCGGTCATCCAGGCGCGAAACGCCGCCTCCGCCGCGCACGGCCCCGCGGCGCAGGCGCAAGCGGAAGGCATGCTCAACGCCGCGCTCGGCAAGCTCTTCGCGCTCGCCGAGGCCTATCCCGACCTCAAGGCGAACACGAATTTTCTCGAATTGCAGCGCGAGCTTTCGGACGTCGAGAACAAGATCGCCGCCGCGCGCCGCTTCTTCAACAATGCGACCCAGGAATTCAATACGGCGATCCAGCAGATCCCGGGCAATCTTGTCGCTCCGCTCGGCGGCTTCAAGCAGCGCGAGTTCTTTGAGCTTCCGGAGGACAGCCGCGCCGCCGTCGAGGCGGCCCCGAACGTCAAGTTCTAGAAGGAGCGATTGGCGCGCGAGGGTTCGGCGGTCGGCGCCATGGGCCGGTCGCCGACCGCTGGCGCCGGTTGCCGACCGTTTATGAAGCGCATCGGCCTTATCGGCGGGATCAGTCCGGAATCGACCGAAATCTACGCACGCCTTTTCAACAAGTCGGCGCGCGCGCGCCTCGGCGGCGAGCATTCCGCGAATTTCATTGTTTGGCACTGCGATTACGGGCGGATGATCGCAATCTACCACGCGCGTGATTGGGCTCATTATGAGGCTGAAATCATCGAAGCGGGCGAAGGGCTGAAACGCGCCGGCGCTGCGGCGCTGATGATCGGCTCCAACACGTCGCATATTGCAGCCGAGGGACTTGCGCGCGCGACGGGCGTTCCCGTCGTCCATGTCGTCGACGCGCTTGCAGGCGCGATGAGAAGCGCCGGCGTCGAGCGTCCGCTCCTCCTCGGAACGCCGGTGGTCATGGCTGAGGGCTCCTATTACCGGCGGACGCTCGCCGCGAAGTTTTCAGGTGTCGCTATGGCGCCTGACGCGGACGAACAGCGCGAGGTCGGCCGAATCATTTTGAACGAACTCTGCCTCGGCGTCGTCGCCGAAGCCTCGCGCGCGCGCCTCCTCGACATCATCGCCGCGCATCGGGACGCCGACGGCGTCATTCTCGGCTGCACCGAATTGTCGATGATCCTCAAGGAAGGCGACTGCGCGCCGTCCGTCTTCGACACGACGGCGCTTCACGCCGAGGCTGGCATGCGCTTCGCGTTCGACGAGGAGCCCTGACCGATGGGCGCCTACGGCCTTCAAACGCATATCTGGAACAACAATCTGAAGTCCGTTCTGCTGCTGGCGGGTTTTCCGATCCTGCTCCTGCTTCTCATGTACGCGCTCAATGTCGGCTATGTCGGGCTCACGGCCGACATTTCAAATATCGAGGACGGTCTCCGCCTTGCGCTCGACAACATGAACCGAACGTGTCCGTTCGCGTTTCTCGCCGCCGGCCTCTGGTTCGCGATCGCCTGGATGTCGCATCAGGCGCTCATCAACTTGTCGACGGGCGCAAAGCCGGTGACCCGCCAGGAAGCGCCTGAGCTTTACAACATGCTCGAAAATCTCTGCATCTCGCGTGGTCTTTCGATGCCGAAGCTGTCAATCATCGATACGCCGGCCCTGAACGCATTTGCGAGCGGCATGTCGGACAAAAATTACGCCATCACCTTGACGCGCGGCATCGTTGAGGCGCTTGATCGCCATGAGCTTGAAGCGGTGATGGCGCATGAGCTGACGCATATCCGCAATCGCGACGTGCGCCTTCTCGTCATTGCGGTCATCTTCGTCGGCATCTTTTCGTTCTTCGGCGAGTTGGTGTTCCGCAATGTCTTCCGCACCGGCGTCAGGATCGGAGGCCACACGTCTGGCCGCAAGGGAGACAGCCGCGGCGGCGGAGTCCTCATCCTCATCGCGATTGCGCTGATCGTCGTCGCCTATCTTCTCGCGATGGTGATCCGGTTTTCCCTGTCGCAGAAGCGGGAATATCTCGCCGACGCCGGCGCGGTCGACCTCACCAAAAATCCGGACGGCATGATTTCGGCCCTGAAAAAAATCTCCGGCCGTTCGGCGATCGATGCGCCGGGCGAAGTCCGCCAGATGATGCTCGACAATACGACCGGATTCGCCGGACTTTTTGCGACGCATCCGTCAATTGAAAAACGAGTGGCGGCGCTGAAGGCCTATGCGGGCGCTCAGTCGTAAAGCTGATCCGGCAGCCAGGTGGCAAGGCCCGGCGCCATCGCGAGAATTACGAGCGCCAATATCTGTATCAGAATGAACGGGACGACGCCGCGATAGATGTGAAGCGTCGTGATCGAAGGCGGCGCGACGCCGCGAAGGTAGAAGAGCGCGAATCCGAAAGGCGGCGTCAGAAACGACGTCTGGAGATTGACGGCCATCATCACGCCGAGCCAGACGGGATCGATACCCATTTTGAGGAGCGCGGGCGCCACAAGGGGAACGACGACAAGCGTGATCTCGATGAAGTCGAGGAAAAAGCCGAGCACGAACATCACCGCCATGACGCCGATGAGCGCGCCGACGGCGCCGCCGGGAAGCGCCGACAAGGCGCGGTGCACGGTCTCCTCTCCGCCGAGACCGCGGAAGACGAGGCTGAACATCGCGGCGCCGATGAGGATCGTGAAAACCATCGCGGTGATGCGCGCGGTCTGATCGGCGATCGGCCGCAGCGATTTTTCGCGCGCCAGCGCCGCGCCGCTCGCGACGACGCCCCAGGGCACGATCGCGCAAAGCGCGATCGCGACGACGGCGCCGAGCCTTTCAAGGTCCGACGCCTCCGTCCGGCCGTAGCGGAGATCGACGAACGACGTCAGCGAGAGGAGCGCGACGAGAGCCGCGGCGGAAGCGAAAACGGCAATGCGTCCAGTGAAGACGGCGTTCTTCGGCGCGAGCCTTGATCCCGCGATGAGGAGGGCGCCGATCGCGCCGACGCTCGCGGCTTCGGTCGGCGTCGCAATGCCGGCGAGAATTGACCCTAAGACCGCGACAATCAGCAGAAGCGGCGCCGGCAGGGTTCTCATCGCCGCCGCGAAGACTTTGGCGCGGTCGCCGAGCTCCGCCGCCGGAATCGCCGGCGTCTTCCCGCCGTCAAAGGCGGCGACGAAGATCTGATAGAGAACGTAGAGGCCGACAAGCGTTAAGCCGGGAAAAAGCGCGCCAGCAAAGAGGTCGCCGACGGAAATGGCGTCCGGAGAGGCGACGCCCATTTCGAGCTGCGCCTTCTGATAGGAATTCGAAATGACGTCGCCGAGGAGGATGAGGACGATCGATGGCGGGATGATCTGGCCGAGCGTTCCCGCCGCCGCGATCGAGCCGCAGGCGAACGCCGGATCATAGCCGCGCTTCAGCATGGTCGGCAGGCTGAGGAGCCCCATCGTCACGACTGTCGCGCCGACAATGCCGGTCGACGCGGCGAGCAAAGCTCCGACGACCATGACGGAAATCCCAAGGCCGCCGCGCAGCGTGCCGAAGAGCTTCGCCATCTCGTCGAGGAGTTCTTCGGCGATGCGCGACTTCTCGAGGATGACGCCCATCAGGACGAACATCGGCACGGCGATCAGCGTCGTGTTCGTGACGGCGCCGTAAATGCGTTGAGGAAAAGGCTTGATGAACCCGATGTCGAAGACGCCGAAGGAAAGGCCGAGGAGCGCGAAAAGAAGCGCCGTCCCCGCAAGGCTGAAGGCGACCGGATAGCCGGCGAGGATGAAGACGCACAAGGCGACGATCATCGCGATATCGAGCCATGGCGCGACGCCGCAAAAGCAGATCCCGTGAGCGCCGACGAGGTCCATCGCCTAGACGCTCCGCGACTTGATGGCGGCAACCGAACGCGCGGCGATGACGAAGCCGGCGCAGGCGAGAAGCGTCAGATAGATCGGGATCAGCGTCTTCAACAGAAAAACGCCCTTGATCCCCGATTGCTCCATCGAGCCTTCGCGCACCGCCCACGAATTCGCGACATAAGGGCCCGCAGCCCACAAGGCGACGAGGCAGAAGGGGAAGAGAAAGAGGTAGGTTCCCGCGAGATCGATCATCGCTTTGCTTCTCGGCGACGCGTCGCGATAAAAGATATCGACGCGCACATGATCGTCCGTCAGCAGCGCGTAGCCGCCGGCGAGCAGGAAGACGGCGCCGTGCATGTAGGTGACGCTTTCCTGCATGGCGATGAAGTTGAGTCCGAACACGTAGCGCAAGATGACGGCCGAGAACTGCACGAGCGCCATCAACATGACGAGATAGAGCGCAAGGCGGCCCGTCCGCCTCGTGATGCGATCAAGCAGCCTGCTTAACCTCTCCGTCAAAGACCTGGCGCCGTTCACGGCGATAAGCGCCGTTCCAATGGCGGCGGCGCCGAGGACGGCCGCGACCGATCCGGCCGAAAATCGCGGCGGATCAATATCGACGGCGGCCGCGGCGAAGACGAACGCCGCGCCGGACACGGCGCCGACCAGCGCAAGCCACAAAACGGCGCCGGCGCGGCGGCCTTCCGCAAGCGCGGCGGCCGGGAGCAGCATCAGCGGGAACATCGCCCCCGCCGCGAGCCAGTTCAGCATGTCGCCGATGCCGGTCAGCATCGGCTAAAGCGAAAACACGGTGCGGCGCGCCGTCATGAAGGCCTCGTCCGAAATCTCGCTCCATTTCTGGACGCGCAGCAGTTCCGCCTTGTAGCTCTCGAAAACGCGGCGCGTGATGTCGTCGCTGGCGGCCGCTTCCTCGAGCACGGCTTTCGACTCGCGAGCAAGCGCGGCGAGAACGTCGTCGGGCATCTTCCGGACCTCGACGCCGTGCTCTTTGACGAGCTGTTCAAGCGCCGATCCGTTGAAATGCGTGAATTCAGCAAGACAGAGGTAATTGGCGCGGTGGCACGCCGACTTGACGATCGCCTGTTCTTGCGCCGTGAAGGAGTTCCAGACGTCGAGGTTGACGCCGGCGGCGCATTGCGCGCCCGGTTCATGGAACCCCGGCCAATAATAGTATTTCGCTTCACGATGAAATCCGAAAGCGAGGTCGTTCCAGGGTCCGACCCATTCGGCGGCGTCGATCGCGCCCGATTGGAGCGCGGCGTAAATCTCGCCGCCTGGAAGCGCGACCGCGGACGCGCCGATCCTTCGCATCACTTCGCCGCCGACGCCCGGCATCCGGATTTTGAGGCCGCGCAAATCTTCAAGCGAATTGATCGGCCGCTTGAACCATCCGGCGAGCTGGTGGCCGGTGTTGGCGGCGACGAAGGGCTTGATGTTGAAGCGCGCCGAAAGCTCGTCCCAAAGTTCCTGCCCGCCGCCATATTCCGTCCAGCCAATGATTTCGGACGCCGTCATGCCGAAGGGCACGGCCGTGAAGAAGGGATAGGCTTTCGATTTCCCGGCCCAGTAATATTCGGCGCCGTGATACATGTCGGCCGATCCGTTCGATACGGCGTCGAAGCTGTCGAAAGCGCCGACAAGCTCGCCAGCGGCGTAGACATGGACCTTGATCGCGCCGCCCGACATTTCATCGATGAACCTTGCGACGTTCTCAGCCGCGGTCCCAAGTCCCGGAAAGTCTTTCGGCCAGGTCGTCACCATGCGAAGCGCGCGCGCGCGGATCGCCCCGGCGGCGGCGGGAAGCCCTTCCGGCGCGCCGCAGTCGCAACCCGCAGCGAGACCGGCGGCTCCGGCGACGAACAAGTTCCGACGATTGATCAGGCCCATTCCCGCGCCCCTTTCGCGGCGGGCAGATTGGCCTGAGCCGTCGCTGAAAGAAAGGGCGCTAACCGCCTTGCGGCATGCGCGTCCAGCCGCCCGCCGTCAGCCGTTCAAGGGGCTGATAGGACTTCTTGTAGTCCATCTTGGGCGAGCCATCGACCCAATAGCCAAGATAGACATAAGGAAGGCCGAGCTCTCTTGCGAGCGCGATATGGTCGAGAATCATGTGAGCGCCAAGGCTGCGCGCCCGCTCTTCCGGCTCGAAGAACGAATAGACCATCGACAGGCCGTCATTCAACCGGTCCGTAAGCGCGCACGAAAGCAGCGTCGCGCCGCCGTCGGCGTCGTCGCGCCAGTATTCGATGAGCATGGTGTCGACGGCGGTTTCTTCGACCATCGAAGCGTAGTCGAGGACGGTCATTTCCGCCATCCCGCCATCATGGTGGCGCTCGTCGAGATAGGCGCGCAGGATCGAAAATTGCTCTGACGTGGCGCGCGGCGCCCGGATGCGGCGATGGAGATCGTCGTTGCGGCGCAGGAGCCGGCGGCGCGAGCGCGACGGTTCGAACTCTGCGGCGACGACGCGCACGGGCGTGCAAGCGCGGCAGCCGTCGCAGGCCGGCATGTAAATGATGTTCTGCGATCGCCGGAAGCCGCGCTTTGACAGCGCGGAGTTCAGCGCCGGCGCCGAGGGACCGCCGAGATAGGAGAAAATCTTCCGCTCCATCTTCCCCGCAAGATAAGGACAGGGCGAGGCGGCGGTGATGTAATAATCGCCGCCCTCAAGACCGAGCCTTTTGGAGACTTCCTCGTTGCGCATCGAACCAACCTACGAGGAGAATCTTAGCGGTCGATTAGCGAATGGGCAACGGCGGCGGCGCACGCGACACAGGAGGACCAGGGCGGATCGGGATACTTCGATTGTCGCCGGAACTGCGCACTGAAGAGGGCGCCGGCAATACGGCCCTGATATCGGGAATGTTACGAGCCGCGCGGCATTTCGTGCGGCGCTGACTACAGCCGCCCGATCGCGGCGAAGTAGGCCGGCGCGACGAGCGAATACGCGAACCAGATGAGGATCAGCATCGGCCCGCCGACTTTCAGATAATCACGAAACGCGTAGTGTCCCGGCGACATCACAAGAAGATTCGTCTGGTAGCCGATCGGCGTCGCGAACGGACAATTCGCTCCGTAAATGACGGTAAGCGCCAGCGTCCAGGGATCGACGCCCGCGACCTTCGCGGCGCTGATTGCGATCGGAACGAGGAGAGCGACGGTCGCATTGTTGGAAAGCAGATTGGTGATGGCCGCGCTCATGATGAACACCGCCGAAAGAAGCGCCGCCGGCCCGAAGTTCTCCGCGATCGGCGCGATTGCGCCGCCGATAAACGCCGCGCCGCCTGTTCCTTCGAGCACGTGACCCATCGCGAGCGACCCGCCGATCAGGAGATAGATGCGCCGGTCGAAGGCGCGCGCCGCCTGGCGAATGTTCAGACAGCCGAACGCCAGCATGGCGAAGAGGCCGCAGATCGCCGCAATGCCGATCGGCAGAATTCCAAGCGCCGCGATGACGACGACGCCGACGAAAATCGACGCCGAAAGGGCGGCGCTGCGCGGCGCCGGCAGCCCCGTCATCGACGCCTCCATCATCAGCACGTCGCGATCCATGCGCAGCGTGCGGATGTTCTCGAGGGGACCGAGGATGAGGAGCACGTCGCCGGCCTCAAGGCGGATGCCGCTGATCGGCGTCCTGATCATGCGGCTGCGGCGCTCGACGCCGAGGATGACGCAGTTCGTCTGATAGTGAAATCCGATCTGTCCGACGGTGCGGCCGATCATCCGCGACGCCGGCGCGACGACCGCTTCAACAAGGGTCAGCTGCGCGCGCGGCGCGCGCGGATCGTCCTCGTCGAGATCGACCTCAGAGAGCGCGCCGCCGAGGATCTCCGGGCGCTCTTTCAGGAGCTTCGTGAGGACGTCGCGCGTCGCGGCGATGATGACGATGTCGCCGATCGCGAAACGAAAGTCGTCATAAGGCGGAAGAATCGCCTCCTCGCGCCGCTGCACCATGCGGACGGTGATTTCCGGCAGATCCGGAAACAGGCCGCCGACCGGGCCCTTCCCAAGCAGGAAATGGCCGCGCGTAATTTCAAACTGCGCGAGAAACTGTTTGTTCTCGCGCGCCTCCTCGGCCTCGACGAGGCCTCGCCATGGGAGGAGGAGCCTGCCGATTGTCGCCATATAGATGACGCCGACGCCGGCGATCATCGCGCCCATCGGCGTCAGATCGAAAAACGCGATTTCGGCGCCTGTCGCCTTGTGATAGACGCCCGCCGCGAGAATATTGGTCGAGGACCCGATAAGCGTCGTCATGCCGCCGAGCAGCGCGAAGTAGGAAAGCGGCATCATCACGCGCGACGGCGCGATGCGGCTCGCGGCGGCGATTGCGGCGACGATCGGCAAGAACATGACGACGACCGGCGTGTCGTTGATGAACGAGCTAGCGAAGAGGGCGAGCAAGAGCACGAGGACAAGCGCCGGTTTTTTCACGTGCGCGGGCGCATTGACGAGGAACCGCGTCGGCCATTCCATGGCGCCGCTCTGGAAGAGGCCCTGGCTCAGCATCAGGAGGCACATGATTGCAAGGAGCGCCGGGTCGGCGAAGCCTTCGAGAATCGTCGACGTCGTTATCGCCTCGCCGCCGTCCGCCGGAATGAGGGGCGCCGCTTCAAAAAGGACAAGAAAGACGGCGACTGTCGCAATCGAAACAAGTTCCATTGAGAAGCGTTCGCTCGCGAACGCGCCGATCGCCGCGGCGAGAATGACGAACGAGGCCCACATCTGCCATGGGTAGGCGGCGAAAAGCGCGGCCAGCTTGTCGACAATCTCCATTCCGGCCCTTTCGGATGCGTCCGGCTCTGCGCTTTTTATTTGACGCGATTGATGCTACCGGCACAAGCCGGCGCCGCGAGGTTATCTTGTATCAATATCCCGGACAAATAGCGCGAACGCGCGCGACGCACGGAGATCGCCATTGAGCGATCCCTTCCGTCTGCTGAAGAACGCGTTTGGGCGGTTTGCGACCGGCGTCGCGATCGCCGCCTGCGCCAATCCGCGCGGCGGTTTCACGGCGATCACGATCAATTCGTTCACGTCCGTATCGCTGGATCCGCCGCTCGTTCTCTGGTGCCTCGAGAAAAAGGCGTCGTCCTTTGCGGATTTCGCCGCGTCGAACGCTTATGCGATCAGCGTCTTGAAGGACAGCCAACAGCATTTGTCCGAGCGGTTCGCGCGCCATGAACCGCCGCCGCTGACCGCCGGGGAATACGCCGTCAAGAAAACCGGGGCCCCGCTGCTCGCCGATCGGCTGGCCGGCCTCGATTGTGAGATCGTCGGTCGGCATTTTTCGGGAGATCATGTGATTCTCGTCGCCCGCGTCGTCGAGTTTGATTCGTTTCCGGGAGCGCCGCTCCTCTATTTCGCCAGTCGCTACGCTGCCGGGCCGCATACGGACTAAGAAACGCGCATGAAAGTCGCATTCCTTGGACTCGGCGTCATGGGCTACCCGATGGCGGGACATCTCGCCGCCCGGGGAATGGATGTCGTCGTCTACAATCGAAACGCGGCGAAATCGGCCGCCTGGACGAAGGCCTACCGAGGCGTCGCGGCGGCGCGCCCCAAGGAGGCCGCCTCCGGCGCTGACATCGTCTTTACCTGCCTCGGCGATGATCCCGATGTCGAAGCCGTGCTCGGCGCCGCGGCGGACGGGATTTCAAAGGGGTCGATCGTCGTCGACCACACTACCGCAAGCCCGTCGCTTGCAAGGCGCCTCGCCGAGCGGTTTGGCGCAAAAGGAGTAGGCTTCATTGATGCGCCGGTCTCAGGCGGGCAGGCGGGCGCGGAGGCCGGGAAGCTTGCGGTCATGTGCGGGGGCGAAGCTGGCGATGTTGATCGCGCCCGGCTGGCGATCGCGGCTTATGCCGCCCGCATCGTTCATGTCGGCCCGACGGGCCACGGTCAGCTCTGCAAGGCGGTCAATCAGCTTTGTATCGCCGGCCTCCTCCAAGGCCTCTCGGAAGGCGTCCATTTCGCGCAAGCCTCGGGCCTCGACCTCGACCGGGTCTTCGAGGCGATTTCCGGCGGGGCTGCGAGGTCGTGGCAGATGGAAAACCGTATGAAGACCATGGCGGAAGGCCGGTTCGACTTCGGTTTTGCAGTCGACTGGATGCGAAAGGACCTCCGAATCGCCCTTGAGGAAGCGCGTTCAAACGGCGCGCAACTGCCGGTCGCCGCGCTGATCGACCAATTCTACGCGGACATCCAGGCGATGGGCGGGGGGCGTCTTGACACCTCCAGCCTCATCAAACGCCTCAGAAAGCGAATCTAAGACGTTGGTCAGATAGGCAATCTTCGATTTCCCGTCGCCCGACATCGAACGTTAAAAAAACCTTAGAAAACCCGCGATGACGCCTCGACAGCCGATGATTCGAATTGTAATTATATAACTCCCAGTCGGGTTGGGTGGTCCGGCGGGGCATCAGGTCAAATCTTACGGAAGGGCGCGTAAGCAATGTTTTCGATCGCTGCGACGGTCGGCATGGTCAGCCTCGGGCTCCTGCTGGTCGCTGTCATCGGTCTGCTTCGTCAATTGGGGGCGGGCGAAGCGGCAAAGGGACTGATCTTTCTGACCGGCGCGATATTTCTGGTTGTCATCGCGTCGACCTATGTTCCAGCCTTGATCGGCGGGCTTTAGGACCAAAAAGTCATCGACAGGACCGCCGCCGGAAGGCTCGCCCTTCCGGCGGCTTTTGCATCTGCGCGCGGCAATTGCGCGCGCCCATCGCACAGCGCATGAGTCTCCAAACGTCGAAGCTCCTGGAGGAGTCATGCCCGCAGTTCAGACCGCGCGCCCAAGCTGGAAAACGGACGACCTCGTTCTCTTTGAGGACGAAGTTTACAAGTTCTTCAGCCGCGAGCTCGCTCCCCATGTCGAGAAATGGCGCGAGCAGGGCAAGGTCGACCGGTGGGCCTGGGAAAAGGCCGGCGAGGCTGGTCTCCTCTGCATGTCGATGCCGGAGGAATATGGCGGCGCCGGCGGTACATTCGCCCACGAACAGATTTTCTGCGAACAGCAGATCCGGGCGGGTGTCGAGGGCTTCGGCGCCGGGCTCCATAACTGCATTGTCGCCCCCTACATTCTCCATTACGGCACCCTAGAGCAGAAGAAGCGCTGGCTGCCGCGCATGGCGAAAGGCGAGCTGATCGGCGCGATCGCCATGACCGAGCCCGGCACGGGCTCGGACCTGCAGGCGGTCAAGACGACGGCGATCAAGACTGGCAACCAGTATGTGGTGAACGGCTCCAAGACGTTCATCACCAACGGCCAGACGGCGAACTTCATCATCGTGGTCGCGAAGACCGACCCCTCGGAAGGCGCCAAGGGCGTTTCTCTGATGGTCGTTGAGACCGACGAGGTCGACGGTTTTCGCCGCGGGCGAAACCTGAAGAAGCTCGGCAACAAGGCGCAAGACACGTCGGAGCTCTTCTTCGACGACGTCAAGATTCCGACCGAAAACCTCCTTGGACAGACGGAAGGCATGGGCTTTGTCCAGCTGATGCAGCAGCTGCCGCAAGAGCGCCAGCAGATCGCGGTCATCGCGATCGCGGCGATCGAGCGCGCGCTTGAGCTGACGATCGCCTACACGAAAGAGCGCCACGCCTTTGGCCGGCCGATCTTCAATTTCCAGAATACGCAGTTCAAACTCGCCGAAGCCAAGGCGAAGGCGACGATGGCGCGCGTTTTCGTCGACTACTGCACGGGGCAGCTCATTGAGGGAAAGCTTGACGCCGCGACCGCGTCGATGTCGAAGATGCTGCTCACCGACCTCGAGAACGAGATTATCGACGAATGCCTGCAGCTTCACGGCGGCTACGGCTACATGGATGAATATCCGATCAGCCGCATGTACGCCGACGCGCGCGTGCAGCGCATTTACGGTGGCACCAACGAAATCATGAAGCTCCTGATCGCGCGGTCGATGTGACGAAGTTCGCCGGCGAAACCGTCTGGGTCACCGGCGCTTCGTCCGGCATCGGCGAGGCGCTGGCGAAGGGGCTCGCCGCGCGCGGCGCGCGCGTCATCCTCTCGGGGCGCCGCGTCGATGAACTCCAGCGCGTTGCGGGGATGATCGGCGGCGAGGCGCTTGTTCTGCCTTTCGAGGCGACCGACTTCGACAGCCTGCCTGGCGTCGTCGCGAAGGCGATAGCCTGGAAAGGCGTCGTCGATATCCTCATCAACAACGCAGGCGTCAGCCAGCGAAGCCTCGCGCTCGACACGTCGTTCGACGTTTACCGGCGGATGATGGAAATCGACTTTTTTGCGCCTGTTCGACTGACGCAGCTCGTGCTTCCGTCGATGGTCGAGCGACGGAGCGGCCGGATCGTCATCATCAGCTCCGTCGCCGGGAAGGTCGGCGCGCCGCTCCGCACCGCCTATTGCGCGGCGAAACACGCTTGCATCGGCTATTTCGACGCGCTGCGCGCCGAGGTTGAAAAAGCCTACGGCATCGGCGTTTCAGTCGTGACGCCGGGCTCAGTGAGGACCGCGATTGCGATCAATGCAATGACCGGCGAGGGCGGGACGCGCGGACGGTCGGACGACAATATCGACAACGGCATGGCGCCCGAAAAAGCCGCGGCGATCATCCTTGACGGATTGGCCGAAGGACGCCGCGAGATCGTCGTCGCGGAGGGGATGGAGCTTGCGGCGCTCCAGATGCGGGTCGCCAATCCGGAAGCGCTGTTCGACTTCGTCGCGCAGGAAGGCGCGCGCCTCGCCGCTGCGCGTGCGGCGGGCGAAGCGCCCGATCCGAAAAGGATCAACACGTGAAACGGAATCATGGCGCTATGCGCCGATGGACACTGACGCCGTTTTTGCCGCACTCAATGTTTTCGGCCTTTTCGTCTTCGCGGTTTCGGGGGCGCTGACGGCGCTCCGGAACGATCTCGACGTCCTTAGCGTCATGATGACCGCCTTCATTACGGGCGTCGGCGGCGGCACGATAAGGGACGTTCTCCTCGGCGAATTTCCGGTCTGGTGGATAAGGGATTCGGGCGCGGTCTGGATTTGCGCCGCCGGCGCGATCGCTGCGATCGCCGCCCAGCCGATATTCGCGTCGCGCCTTAAGGCGCTCATCTGGGCCGACGCGCTCGGTTTAGCGGTGTTTTCGATTCTCGGAACGCAAGCCGCGCTCGCCGCCGAAGCGCCCGCCGTCATTGCGATCTTCCTCGGCGCGGTGTCGGCGACTTTCGGCGGCCTCATCCGCGACGTCCTCCTCAATGAGCCGTCCTTGTTCATGAAACAGGACGTCTATGTCACGGCGGCGCTCGCCGGCGGCGGCGCCTATGTCGGTCTTCTCGAACTGGGCCTGTCGAGCGCGATCGCCGGGCCCATCGCGGCGCTTGTCGCCTTCGCGATTCGCGCCGCCGCGATCCTCTTCAACATATCCGTGCCGAAAGTCGGACGGCCGAGACGAAGCGAACTCTAGCGGCGACGAGCGGACGGACTGAGGATCGGGAGAGGTCGTATTGTCCTAACCGCCGGGCGAGGGAGCTGAAAATGAGACTTGTTCTGGCCGCGGTGGCGGCGAGCATAACGGCGGCCGCCTGTGAAAGGGCATCAGCGCCGCAATCTGACGCGGCTGTCGCCGCAGCGGCGCAAGCGAGCGCAAGCGAGGCGGCCGGTGCGGCGCCGAAGCTCGAAACGCTCGCGTCCGGCCTCAAATTTCCGTGGAGCATGGCGTTCGCGCCGGGCGGCGACATTCTGATCATCGAGAAGGCGGGCGGCCTCAGGATTTTCCGGAACGGCGCGCTGGCGGCGGCGGTCGAGGGCCTTCCAACCGATGTCATGGTCAATTCCGACAGCGGTCTTCATGACATCGCGCTCGATCCGGATTTTGAAACGAATCGCCGCGTCTTCATCGCCTACGCGCAAGGGAACGAAAGCGCCAATCGCCTCGCGCTCTGGCGCGCGCGGCTTGAGAACAACGCACTGGTCGCGGGCGAGGTCATATTCACTGTAACGCCCGACAAGGAAGGACCAAGCCATCCGGGCGGGCGCATCCTCTTCCTGCCGGACAAGACGATGCTGCTGACAGTCGGCGACGGATACGACTACCGAAACGAGGCGCAAAACCTCCGGTCGCATCTCGGGAAGATCCTTCGCCTCGACAGGAACGGCCGCGCGCCGGCGGATAATCCGTTCGTCGGCCGCAAGGATGCGCTCCCCGAAATCTGGACCTACGGCCATCGCAACGCGCAAGGACTTGCGATTGACGCCGAGACCGGGATCGTCTGGGAGCACGAGCATGGACCGCGCGGCGGCGATGAGATCAACCGCATAACGGCCGGCGCCAATTACGGCTGGCCGCTGACGACGAACGGCATCGACTATGACGGGACGCTCGTTTCCGAACGCGCGCACGCGGAAGGCGTCGTCTCGCCGCTGATCGTCTGGGCGCCGTCGATCGCGCCCTCGGGCCTTGCCGTCTATCGCGGCGCGGAATTTGCGGACTGGAACGGTCATTTTCTCGTCGGCGCGCTGGCGGCGAAATCGCTCGTGCGCGCGCAGCGCGACAATGACGGGCGTTCGATCGATGAAACCGAACGCCTCATTGCCGACATCGACGCGCGCATTCGCGACGTGCGCGTCGGCCCAGACGGCGACATCTATATCCTCACGGACGAACCAGATGGGCGGCTTTTGAGACTCTGCAGGACTTGCTGACGCGGCGGCCCTTGCGTCAGCCGACCGATCGGCTATCTAGGCCCGCGACGCGGGTATAGCTCAATGGTAGAGCCGTAGCCTTCCAAGCTAAAGACGAGGGTTCGATTCCCTCTACCCGCTCCATTATGTCGGCAACTCTCGCGCATCGCCGGGCGCTCTTTCGCGACCGCCCGGAGCACGAACGCTACGCGGCCTTCTTCTTCGCGATGTAATCAGCGACGAGGTCCTCAAGGATCGGCAGCGGGACCGCGCCGTTCTTCAAGACGACGTCGTGGAAGTCGCGAATGTCGAAATCGCCTTTAAGCTCTTTCTTCGCCTTCTCACGGAGTTCGAGGATCTTCATCATGCCGACCTTGTAGGAAAGCGCCTGGCCCGGCGTGTCAATATAGCGCTCGACCTCCTTTATGACGTCTTCTTCCGTCATCGGATTATTGTCGAGCATGTAGTCGATCATCTGCTGGCGCGTCCATTTCTTGGAATGGCTGCCGGTGTCGACGACAAGGCGGCAGGCGCGAAGCATTTCGTTCTGGAGCCGACCGAAATCCTGCATCGGGTCCGTAAACCGGCCCTGTTCCTTGGCGAGGCGCTCGGCGTAAAGGCCCCAGCCCTCGATATAGGCGCCGAAGAACGCGAATTTCTGGAAAGTCGGAACGCCTTCAAGTTCCTGCTGGATCGCAATCTGGAAGTGGTGGCCGGGCGCGCCTTCGTGATAGGCGACCGTCTCCATCTCGTGCTTCTGCTTCGTCGTCATGTCCTTGAGGTTGACGTAGTAGATGCCGGGGCGCGATCCGTCCGGCGTCGGCTGGTTATAGAAGGCGATGCCGGCCGTCTCCTCGCGCCATTCCTCGACGCGGCGCACTTCAAGGGGCGCTTTCGGCAGGATGTTGAAGTATTTTCCAACGTCCGCGTAAATCGCGTCGATATAACCCTTCGACTGCGCAAGATAGGCGTTGCGCCCCTCGTCCGTATTCGGAAAGAAATTGCCGGGATCGGTCCGGAGGTGCTCAAAGAACGCCTTGAGGTCGCCCTTGAAGCCGACCTTCTTCATGATGCCCTTCATCTCGCCCTTGATGCGCTTCACCTCGGCGAGGCCCGTCTTGTGCAGCGCGTCGGCGGTCAGCGTCGCATCGCTCGTCCAGAAGTCGATCTGCGAGCGATAGTAGGCCTCGCCGTCGGGAAGCGCCCAGACGCCGTTCTCGCCGACCGACATGTCGCGCAGCGATTCGACCTTGGCGACGAACGCGTCGACGCCGGCCTTGAAAGGACCCTTGAGCGCCGCGGTCGCCTCGGAGACGAGCCGGGCCTTTTCCTTTGCCGGCGCGTTGAGCTTTTCAACCTTCGCCTTGAAATCCTTGAGGATCGCCGCGTCTTCGCCGCTCTCGTCGAAGGGCGCGCCTTTCAGGACGTTCTTCGCATCGGTGATGACTGGATCGAACGAATAAGATGTCGGCACGATCCCTTTCGCCGCGGCGATGTCGATGCTTTCCATGAATTGCCGCATCGCGGTCTCGAAGCCCTTGATGCGCGAAATGTAGGCTTCGGCGTCCGAGACGTCGTCGACCCGGTGAATGTTTTGAAGGAACGACGCCGGAAACGTCGCCGGGTTCTGCATCGTCGAGAACGAATAGCCGTGGAAGCGCCACGGGAACGTGCGCGCCTGACGTTCGCCGAGATACTCGAAGATCCGGTAGCTGACCTTCATCTGGTCGGAAAGCTTTTCAAAGTCGAACTCGGCGCGCAGTCGCTCGAGATCCTTCTTGTTCTCGTCGTTCTGGCGCACCTGCTCGGCGTCGGAGAAATCGTCCCATTTCCCGTAATCCGGCCCCTTCATGCCAAGCTGCGCCTGGAAGAGCGGGCTGTTCTTCAAATTGCGCTGGAAGACTTCCTCGAAAAACGCGGCGAGGCGCTGGTCTTCCGTTTGTTCGGCCGCCGCTGCGGCGGCCGATTCGGCCGGCGCCTGCGCGTGCGCCGGCGCAGCGGTCGCGCAAGAGAGCGCCGCGACAAGGGCGGCGGACGAAAGGAGCAAGCGCTTCCGGCGGATCTTCATGGAAACCTCATTGAATGGCGTCGACCCCAAGCGAGGATGCATAGGGCCGAAATAGTCCCGCGTCTCGTCATTCATCGCGGAAATCCGGCGTTTCGGCGCAAAGCGGCTGTCACCCGATCGCCGCCTTCGCCGCCGCGAAAAGCGCCCGCGCCTTGTTCAGGCATTCTTGATATTCCGCTTCCGGATCGCTGTCCGCGACAATGCCGGCGCCGGCCTGAACGTGCATGACGCCGTCCTTGATCATCGCCGTCCGAAGCGCGATGCATGTGTCGACGTCCCCGCCCGCCGAAAAATAGCCGATCGCGCCTCCATAGGGTCCGCGCGCATCGCGCTCGAGGCTGTCGATGATCTCCATGGCG
>Ga0073934_10001933_pt1 | contig 46298 bp, 39 predicted proteins | sample LarsenN4metaG_FD_76834 | JGI IMG/M metagenome (GOLD analysis project Ga0073934, IMG submission 76834) | Hot spring sediment bacterial and archeal communities from British Columbia, Canada, to study Microbial Dark Matter (Phase II) - Larsen... ...
ACCATGAGACACCTCCGGCTTGTGGGTGAACACGGCGTTGCCACGCCGTGGATGGGTGTTGGTGATCGCCCCATCCTACTCACAAGCCCGAGGTTTTTTAAGAAGCTATTTTGGACAAGAGTGAGAATGTCCCCTTTTCCACCCCTCAGATCCAGCAGTCGCTGCTCGTGCGTCGCTGTCATTGCCGTGGTCATGGTGCCCCTCCTTGGTCGTTGATGGTGGACATGAATGTCGGATCGCCATTGTCGGCGCGGTTCGGTTACGCAACCGGAAGCAGATCCCGGATGCCGGCCTCGTCGGCGAACGCCGGGGATTTGCAAGTGTGCCACGTTGCCGGTGCATCAGGATCACGGGATCCACGATGTCTCCGCGGGAGATGCAGCGCAATCCCGTGAACTCCTGGTCGGTCTCGGAGTCGAAGTACTGTTGCTCCACCATCAATCCTCTGCACCGTGTGCAGATCATGGGGATCTCCTTTCTCTCGTTACGACGTGAACTTGCCGTCCACGGTCGTCATGCGCTCCTTTTGTGCGCCGGAGGCGATAATAATAGTTGACCGGTCGGTCAATATGACAGTCTAAAAAAAATGTCGATTCGTTACACGGCGCCCCGGCGCGTTTTCGCGCGCGCCGATGCTCCGCCTGCCAGGCTTCGCAGGTAGTTCCTCCCCAAGTGCCGGATCACCTCGGGATCGTTCCTGGTCTTGGCGAGGAGCATGACGCCCTCCATGTAAGCCACCAAGGCTTCCGCGGAAATCCTCGTGTCCTGCTTCGGAACCTCGCGCGCCTCGATGGCGTCCCGCAACGCCTCCTCGACGTATGTCGTCAGGCCTCTCAACATTTGGTCCACCTTGCGGCGAATCGGCTCCTCCAGCGTGCTCATCTCGATCGCCAGGTTGCCGATGGCGCATCCGCAAACGTGACCGTTTTGCTTTTTCATTGCGGCAGTCTGCTCATAGATGATGTCGAACCACTTCTCCAAACGTTTGAGCGGGGGCCGGTCCTTGGAAAAGGCCGGCTCCAGCATGGTCCGGCGGGTGACCTGTGCCTGCCGGTCCAGCGCAGCCAGAGTTAACTCACATTTGGACGGGAAGAAGTGGTAGAAGCTGCCCTTTTTGACCCCCGCGTGGTCGCAGAGCTCCTGGACGCCGACGCTCGTGTAGCTGCGGGCGTACATCAACTCGATGGCGCCGGCGAGCAGTTTTTCTTTTGTGTCGCTGACCTGTCCCATAAACATCCAGGTCGAGTTGACCGGTCGGTCAACACTATAGCCGACCTGTCTCCGAGGAGTCAAGGGGACTGAGGGCACGAGGGTTCTGACGTCAGTTTGGGGTCTCAAGAGAGCATATTTGTTGGAACTACAAATCATTCGCAGGTAATGTACGGCATCGCCACCTTTTTCCTCGACCTGGTAGCGGGTATGGAGGTCGTGACTGAGTCGACGGCACACACTGTCTTTGGCTGGCCCCCGCTTGTTGTGGCGACCAGTGTCTTCGTCCTGTCCTACGCCGCCATCATTGCCGACAAAGTCAACCGCGCCATCGTGGCGCTCCTGGGCGCGGCGCTGGCCGTGGGGCTCGGCGTGGTTACCCAGGAGCAGGCCATCCGGGGAGTGGATTTCAATACGATCGGGCTCCTGACCGGCATGATGGTGTTGGTCGGCGTCACGAAGGACAGCGGGATCTTCCAATTCCTGGCGATCAAATCGGCGAAAATGGCCAAGGGCAGCCCATGGGGTATCCTGGTCATGCTCTCGATCATCACCGCGGTCCTGTCGGCCTTCCTCGACAATGTCACGACCGTGCTCCTGGTGGCTCCCGTCACGCTGCTGATCGCCGACGAGCTGCGGATCAGCCCCTATCCGCTGCTGTTTGCGGAGATCAATGCGTCCAATTCCGGGGGCACAGCCACCCTGATTGGGGATCCCCCGAACATCATGATCGGGTCTGCCGCGCACCTGACGTTCAATGATTTCATCCTGCACCTCACCCCGCTGATCATTGTCGTGTTTGCCGTGACCCTGGTCCCGCTCTGGCTCATCTACGGCCGGCACTTGAGTGTCTCGCCGCAGGCCAGGGAGCGGGTGATGGCTTTCAATGAGTATGCGGCGATCCGGGATGTCAGGCTCCTGAAGCAGTCGCTGACGGTATTCGGCCTCGTGATCCTGGGATTCGTGCTCGCCCACCCGCTGCACCTCGAGCCCGCCACGATCGCTCTGGGCGGAGCCGCGCTGCTGCTCCTGCTCGTCACGCTGGGTGCCGGTCAGGAAGAGGCCAGCCATCAATTGCACGAGTTCTTCACGCGCGTGGAATGGGTGACCATCTTCTTCTTCATCGGATTGTTCATTATCGTCGCTGGCGTCGAGCACGCGGGTCTGCTCAAGCTGATGGCCGAGTGGACCTTGAGCTTCACGGGCGGAGATTTCGCCGTGACCACCATGGTCGTGCTCTGGGTCTCGGCCGTTCTCTCGTCGATCATAGACAACATCCCGTTCGTGGCCACGATGATCCCGATGATCAAAGACATGCTGCCGGCGTTCCAGGCCGCCGGGGTTCCGCCGCACCAACTTGAGGGGCTCTGGTGGGCGCTCGCCGCCGGCGCCTGCCTGGGCGGAAATGGCACGTTGATCGGGGCCTCGGCCAACCTCATCGTCGCCGGCATTGCAGAGCGGAGCGGTGTACCCATTCGATTCCTGCCTTTTTTGAAGGTGGCGTTTCCGCTGATGCTGCTCCAAGTCGGCATCAGCGCCTTCTACGTCTGGTGGCGATACCTATGAAAGCGCGTGACATCATGACGACGGCAGTGGAGACTCTCACGCCGGATGCTACGATCGCTGAAGCGGTCCGACACTTTTCGGCAACGAGGCGACATGCCTTCCCGGTTGTCGACGCCACGGGCAAGCTGCTCGGCACTGTGAACATCTGGCACGTCCTCCAGCACGTGTTGCCTCCGTATATCGTGTCGGGCGACCTGCCTGATGTCCGGTTCGCGCCGGATCTGAACCAGCTTCACGAGCGGCTGGCTTCCATGCGGGAGCAACCGGTTAGGGCCATCATGAATCGGGAGCCGCCGACGGTGCGGCCAACCCAGTCGGTCCTGGAATGCGCGGCTCTGATCTTGAACACGCCAAAGACTGTCCACCTGCTCCCGGTGGTGGATGATGCTGGCCACTTGCTCGGGGTGGTTGCGCCCTTCGATGTGATCAAGGAGATCGCCTGACCATGCAGCTCTTCTCTGGCCTCCACGTCAAGAACCTCCGCGGGGATATCTACGGCGGGCTGGTCGCCGCCGTGGTCGCCCTCCCCCTGGCATTAGCCTTCGGGGTGGCGTCCGGAGCCGGGGCCATCGCTGGACTCTACGGTGCCATCTTCGTCGGATTCTTCGCCGCGCTGTTCGGTGGGACGCCGGCGCAGGTGTCCGGCCCGACCGGACCCATGACGGTCGTCATGGCCGGGATCATCGCCCAGTTCGGCCAGGAACCAGCCTTGGCCTTCACCGCCGTGATCTTGGGTGGAGGATTGCAAATCTTATTGGGCGCCAGTGGAATCGGACGCTACATCACGCTGGTGCCGTATCCGGTGATCTCCGGCTTCATGAGCGGGATCGGCTGCATCATCATCATTCTGCAACTCGGACCGCTGGTCGGCCACGCCGCGAAGCAGGAAGGGGTGTTGGCGACGCTGAAGGCGCTTCCTGACTTCTTTGCTGACCCGGTTCCCGATGCGGTCATCGCCGGGCTGCTCGCCCTCGGCATCGTATATCTGACGCCCGAGCGCATCGGCAAACTGGTTCCTCCCCCCTTGCTGGCCTTGCTGGTGGGCGCGCCAATCGCTGGGCTGTTTCTCCCGATCGCGCCGGTGATCGGGACGATTCCCCAGGGCTTTCCGGTCCCGATCGTGCCGACCCTGCATCTAGACGCCATCACCTTGGTGATCGAGGAGGCGGTGGTGCTGGCCCTGCTCGGCAGCATCGACAGCCTGTTGACCTCGCTGGTCTGCGACAACATGACTCGGACCCAGCACGACTCGAACCGCGAGCTGATCGGGCAGGGCTTGGGCAATATGGTGTCGGGCCTCTTCGGAGGACTCCCCGGAGCGGGGGCCACCATGCGATCCGTGGTCAACATCCGCAGCGGCGGGCGGACGCCGATTTCCGGCGCGCTCCATGCGCTCGTGCTGTTGGCCATCCTGGTGGGGGTCGGCCCACTGGCCGAACGGATTCCGTTGGCCGTGCTCGGCGCGATTCTCTTGAAAGTAGGGGTGGACATCATCGACTGGCGGTTCCTGAGACATATATTCCAAGCTCCCCGGGCCGACGTGCTGATTATGGGAATCGTCCTGCTCACGACGGTCCTCGTAGACCTCATTACGGCCGTAGGGGTCGGCATGGTGCTGGCGAGCCTGTTCTTCGTCAAGCGGATGGCAGACCTGGAGCTCGCCAACTTGAAGGTGATCACCGCTCACACAGAGGAGACGCCGTTAAGCGAAGAGGAAGCTGCGATTCTGGGTCGCAATCAGGGCCGCATCATCCTGGTTCACATCGACGGCCCGATGGGATTCGGATCCGCCAAAGATATGGTCCGCCGGCTGGAAAGCGTCCGCCAGTTTGCCAGCTTCAAATGCGTGGTTCTCGATCTCTCAGGGGTGCCGGTCATTGACGGAACGGCGGCGCTCGCCGTTGAAGACATGCTGCGGATGGTGCAGGCGCATGGTCAGCATCTGTTTTTCGTCGGCATGCAGCCGGCTGTGACGGAGGTGCTCGAGGGGCTGGGCGTGCTCAAATTGGTGCGGCCGGGGCACCACTATCCGCGGCGACTGGATGCGCTGCGGCACGCCGCGCGGGTCAGCGACTCAGTCCATCCTGAGGATGCTCCCTCAAAAACGGAACAACCCAAATACCTGTTTGTCCAAGAATCCAAATCCGACGCCTACGAAGCGCAAGCCTTGGTCCTGCGCTGCTTTGACGAGCGCTTCTGGCAGACCACAAGGGAGTTCATCACATTCATGGGCGTGTTCCGTTTCGATCCCGTCACGGTGGCCGGAGGCGCGAAAGTGTTTGCATCGCCGGAAAAGGAGCAGGATTTCGACTTCATAATGCGCGAGGTCGAAAAATCGATCCGCCTGCACAAGACCAAACGGTGTCTGCTCTTCACCCACCATGATTGCGGAGCGTACGGCGGGTTCGAGCGGTTCAACAACAACGCCGAAGAGGAGTTCAGATTTCACCGGGAGGAACACCAGAAAATTCAGAAAAACATTCTGGCCCGGTTCCCGGACATCAAAGTCGAAACCTTCTTCATTGACCTCACCGGCGTGATCAAAACGTCGTAACGACCGGTCCACCTCGCTCCACCCGCTAATCTTCGAACAGCGGCTCCGGCCTAGTGTTTGTCCTCTGCACTCCACGTGAGAAGGCTTCGAGCCGGCGTGATCGGTCAGAACAGCCGTGATCTAGTCTGATCAGTGGTCGGGGCTGGATAGGAGAGCCGCCCGTTCTCGAGCTTGGCGAACAGGGTCAGGCTGTGGGGATCCGCCTTGTCGGCCGAGAGGATATGCCGGACCAGCCAGCCGCGGGCGAGCAGGGCATCGGCAATCAGCATCCGATGGCAGCGCCAGGAGACCGCTTCGGCGCATAGGATGCCGGTCGGCGAGCGTTCCGCCACCCTAATCAGTTCTTCCAGCCCTTCCTTGAACGGCTCGGTCTGCATGTAATCCGCGTACCCGCGGAAGCCGGCTGTGCGCCAGCCGAGATTGAGCGAGTCCGGCCGGGGACTCCTCCGTCCACCGAGTGCCTCCAGGTGTCGGTACTGGATGCCGGCGGCGCTGAGCGCCGTTGCCAAAGACTCGGCGTTGAACTGCGGATACCGGCGCGAGGCAGGGAAACGGCGCACGTCCACGAGCGTGCTGATGCCATGCGCCCGGAGCAGCGCGAGGAATTCTTCGATGGGGCGCGTCGAGTGTCCGACAGTCCAGAGGCTCAGGGCCATGGTGCTCCGAGCGTGGCAGGAGTTTGGTCGACCGGCACTGCACCAAGGGCGATGGTATAGTACCATCACGGCGTGTGATCAGGCTGCGGCTCAGGAGATACGGAATGCCGCTCGAGACGTTCAAGGCGCAAGTCATCACCATCACGGATCTGACGCACGACGTGCGTCAACTTGACTTGCGCCTGCTGGAGCCACGGGCAATCAAATTCAAGCCGGGGCAATTCGTGTCGTTTGACGTCCGGAACGAGAAGACCGGCCGGATGGTCACGCGGCCGTATTCGCTCGTGTCGTCCCCCAGCCGGTCGGACATGATCACGCTGCTCTTCAACCTGGTGCCAGGCGGGCCTGGCTCAACCTATCTATTTAGTCTCAAGGAAGGACAGGAGGCGGAGTTCAAGGGACCGGCGGGGCATTTCTATCTGCGAGATGATCCAATGCGGGAGTTGCTGTTCGTCGCGACCGGCACCGGCATCGCGCCGATCCGGTCCATGCTGTTGGCGAACTTGGAGCGTCCGAATCCAAGGCCCGCGACGCTATTCTGGGGGCTGCGGAGCCAGCGGGATCTCTACTATCAGGAGGAGCTAGCCGAGTTGGCACGACGGGAACCGAAGTTCACCTATTTCACCACGTTGTCACGTCCGGCGCCTGGGTGGACCGGCGAAACGGGCAGGGTGACGCGGCTCGTTGAGGAGCGGATCGCCTCGGTCAAGCACCTCGCCGTCTATCTCTGCGGGAACAGCGGCATGATTAAAGATGTGACCGCGATCATCCAGAGGAAAGGCCTCTGTCCGATCCACCGCGAGAAATACTACGACGATACCGGGCCTGAGCCAGAGGACTGACCTTCTCAACAAGAACCTGCGGTCCCGGGAAGACCAAGGGGAACGCTTGGTCTTCCCAAGTGACGCGAGCGGCCTTCGTCACTGCGGGAACTCCGTCGGTGGCGTGATGTGCTGCCACCCTTCGCCGTTGAGTGAGCGAAGGAACGCGACCAGGTCATGCCTCTCCTGGTCGGTGAGCTCCAACGGAATCAGCGTGTTGTCCAGATGCGGGTTCTTGATCCCTCCCTGATTGTAGAAGCTCACCACCTCTTCGAGCGTCCCAAACCGGCCGTCATGCATGTAGGGCGCCGTCCTGGCAACTTCGCGCAATGTCGGCGTTTTGAAGGCGCCGATGTCCTCGGGGTTCTTGGTGATCATGTAGCGGCCGAGGTCGACGGTATTCGTGTCCCACCCGATGCCGATGTTGTGAAACTTCTCATCGGTAAAGTTGAAGCCGGAGTGGCATCGCACACAGCGGGCCTTGCCGCGAAAGAGCTCCAGCCCCCGCTGAGCGGCCGGTACGATGGCTTGCTCCTCACCACCGAGGTCGAAACGGTCGGCCGGGCTGTTGCCGGAGAGAATGGTCCGTTGGAAACTGGCGATCGCCTGGCCGACTCCCCCGATCGTGATATCGGTCCCGAAGGCTTCGCGAAACAACCGACGGTAGCCTTCGATCGTGTTCATTTTGCGGATCATCTCATCGTGATCGATGAACCCGTGTTCGACCGGGTTGATGAACGGCCCTATCGATTGCTCCTCCAGGGTGGCGGCCCGCCCGTCCCAGAACTGCGCCTTGCTATAGACGCGGTTGATCGAAGCCGGGGCGCTCCGTCCCCCTTGGGACCGATTGATGCCGGTGGATACAGGCTGTCCGTCGGTAAAAGCGAGCGGCGGCATGTGGCAACTCGCACAGGCGATGGTGTTGTTCTTCGAAAGCCGTTTGTCAAAGAAGAGCAACCGGCCCAGCTCGACTTTCTTTGCGGTGATGGGATTCTCAGCGGGAACAAGGGTATTGGGATCTTCCAACCCCAACAGCTCGGGCAGGCGGAACGCTCCCGTCGTCTGCTTCTCACTGCCTGAGGCGGCCTTCGCGTTTTGCGATCCTGCTGCTTTCTCCGCGGTGGCCCCCTGAAGCGGAGCCACGACAGTCATGACGACAAGCAGGGCGATCGCCGATCGTACCGACCTGACGGAGGGTCTCGGGTTCATGGTTTCAGCTCCTTTCCATGGGAGGTGGTGGATGGTCTGATGGTTACCATACGGGTCAGCAGGATGATTAGTCCAATTGATTGTTAATTATGTCTCGATTTAGAATGCTTATGGCCTGACCGGGGAGTCCAATGACGCTGACGGAGCTGCGGTACATCGTGGCGGTGGCGCAGGAGCGGCACTTCGGGCGCGCCGCCGAGCGGTGCTTCATCACCCAGCCGGCGCTGAGCCTGGCGATTCAAAAGCTGGAGGAAGAACTGGGCGCGCTGATCTTCGAGCGCCGGAAAAAGCAGATCACGGTCACTCCGCTGGGAGAGAAGATCGTGCAGCAGGCGCAGCGGGTCTTGGAGGAGGCGGAGCAGATCGCCGTGATTGCCGCCCAGGGCAAAGACCAACTCGTCGGCCCGCTGAGGCTTGGCGTGATCCCGACCGTAGCTCCCTATATCCTGCCTGACCTGGTCCCCATCCTGCACAAGCGGGCGCCGGCGATGCCCTTGGAGATCGAGGAGAACCTCACGGCCAATCTCAGCGCGATGCTCAAACACGGAAGGCTTGATGCCATCATCATCGCGCTCCCGTACGAAGAGACGGGCGTCTTGAGGAAGCCGTTGTATGACGAACCGTTCAAAGTGGTCGTGCCCGCCACTCACCCCTGGGCCAAAAAGCGACGCATCGATGCGACCTGGCTCGGCAACGAAAAGGTCATCCTGCCGCACGCGGGGCATTGCTTTCGCCGGCAGGTTTTGGACCAGTGCCCGGAGATCAGCCGGTCGGATGAACAAGGGATCCAAGGGAGTTCGCTTGAGACCATCCGGCAAATGGTCGCGTCAGGCCTCGGGGTCACCGTGTTGCCCTGCAGCGCCCTGACCGCCAAGCACCAGAACAGGCACCTGGTTGCAGTTCCTTTTGCAGAACCAGTGCCGGAACGACAGATCGGCCTGGCTTGGCGCAAAGGCTTTTCCCGTCCAGCCGCACTGACCGTCATCGGCGAATCCGTCCAGGCCCTCAAAATCCCCGAACTGGAAATGGTGGGGAGTTCAGAGCCCTGAGCCACGTATAACAACGCCCATGTTTCTCACGCGTTTGGTCGAAACCGTCGCTCGCGTCCGCGGGACGACGAAGAAGACGGAGAAGATCGCTCTCCTTGCCGAATGCCTGCGGCAAACCCTTCGACCCGGCTCAGGGCAGACTCAAGGACGGGAGACGGAGCTGGCCGCGCTCTACCTCTGCGGGACGTTGCCGCAGGGCCGGATCGGGATCGGGTATCGAATGGTCCAGGAGGCGATGGTGGAGAGGCCGCCCCAGGGCTCGCCGTTGACCCTCGTCGAGATCGATCGGGTGTTTGACCGGATTGCGGCTGACGAGGGGCTGGGCTCATCGGAACGCAAGACCCGGGCGCTCAGGAGCCTGCTCGAACGGGCGAACGAGGAGGAGCGCCGCTTCCTCGCGCAACTCGTCCTGGGCGAGATCCGGCAAGGGGCGTTGGAGGGGCTACTGCTGGAGGCGATCGCCAAGGCGGCCGGGCTGCCCGCCTCGGACGTCCGGCAGGCCATGATGTTTTCGGGGAGTATCGGCGAGGTGGCGCGCGCAGCACTGCAGGAAGGCGCCGCCGGGCTGTCCCGGTTCTCGTTGCGGCTGCTCTCACCCGTAGCGCCGATGCTGGCCAACACGGCGGAGGACGTCGGGGACGCGCTGGAGCGCTTAGGCGAAGCCGCCTTCGAGTACAAGCTGGACGGCGCGCGCATCCAGGTGCACCGGGCCGGGGACGATGTCCGGGTCTTCACGCGCCGGCTCCAGGACGTGACCGAGCGCGTGCCGGAGTTGACGGAGTGGGCGCGGAACCTGCCCGTGCGTGAGCTGGTCGTGGAAGGCGAGGCGATCGCGCTCCGGCCGGACGGCAAGCCGCACCCGTTCCAGGTCACGATGCGCCGCCTCGGCCGGACGAAGGATGTCGAGCGCGCGCGACTGGAATTGCCGCTCTCCTCGTTCTTTTTCGACTGCCTGTATCTCGACCAGGAAGGCGCCCTCATCGCATTGCCCTATCGGGCGCGGGTCGAGCGGCTGAGCAAGATCGTCCGGCCCCCGGCACTCATGCCCCGGATTGTAACGGCTGATCCCGGGGTTGCGGGGCGCTTTCTGCAGCAGGCCTTCGAGGCCGGCCACGAAGGGCTCATGGCCAAGTCGCTCACCGCGCCCTATGTCGCAGGGCAGCGCGGGTTCCACTGGCTCAAGCTCAAGTCCGCCAAGACGCTCGATCTCGTGATTCTCGCGGCGGAGTGGGGCAGTGGGCGACGCAAGGGCTGGCTCTCCAACCTGCATCTTGGCGCGCGGGATCCCGAGAGCGGGCAGTTTGTGATGTTGGGAAAAACCTTCAAAGGCCTCACCGACGAGATGCTGGAGTGGCAGACCAAGAAGCTGCTCTCGCTCGAGATGAACCGCAACGACTGGACCGTGTACGTCCGGCCCGAGCTAGTCGCCGAGATCGCCTTCTCCGACATCCAGGAGTCTCCCCGCTATCCTGCCGGTCTCGCGCTCCGCTTCGCTCGCGTCAAGCGCTACCGTGCCGACAAGTCCGCCGCCGAAGCGGATACCATCCAGACGGTGATGGAACTCTTCCAGCAGCAGCGCGCGTAAGCCGATTGGGCCTTGAGGGGAGCCATAGCCAGACGCATTGCGATCATCCAGGGCCATCCGGACCCTCGGGGCCCGCACTTGGGCCATGCACTGGCGGAGGCGTACTCGAAGGGTGCCGCGGAGGTCGGGCACGAGGTCAGGCGCACTGAGGTCGCGAAGCTGGACTTTCCGAATGCCAAAGAAGCTGCTGACGGGCCGGTCAGCCCGCATTGTCGTCACCATGGGACTGTCGGCGTGGCTTTATCGCTGGTATTTCGGCGCCCATGGCCTGAGAACCCTGAACAAAGCATTCTCACGTTCTCGGGTATCCGCCCTATCAAGGAGAGCTCGATCGGGATGGTGGACACGATGGACGAGACAAAGCGAGCGCGCTGGATCGAGAAGCTGCGGGCGCTGGGTCGCCAGGGGAAATAAGGCTATACGGCACAGGCGCAAGGTTGATTTGCTGGCAATCGAATGGTATAAACGATGGCATGAAAACCACCATTGATTCTGCAGGTCGTCTGGTCATTCCTAAGGAGATTCGCAGGGATGCGGGTTTGAAGCCCGGGGCGCTCCTGGAGATCCGTTGGCGGCAAGGACTGATCGAGATCGAGCCTGCCCCCTTGCCGGTCAAACTGAAGAAGCGTGGGCGATTCCTGGTCGCTGTGCCCGAGAAGTCAGTCGAGTCACTTCGTGGCGAGACCGTGGAGCAGACGCGCCGGCTGCTTCGTCGCGACCGGCCGGTCTCCTCCTAGACCGAGATGCCCGGATTCCTTCCTGACACCAGCGTCATGGTTGCCGCGGTGTGCGCATGGCACGAGCATCACCAACGCGCCATTGGCGAAATGGAACAGCGGCTAGCCGGACGCGAGAGCTTGTTGATTGCCGCGCCGGCCCTCGTTGAGGCTTACGCCGTTCTGACGTGCCTGCCTCCGCCTCACCGCCTGTCGGCTGAGCACACCAGCGCAGTGCTTGGAGCCAACTTCCTTGCCCAGGGCAAGCTCATCGTGCTCGAACACAGCGACTACCGCGCCCTGCTTCACGATGCAGCCTTCCATGGAGTCGTTGGCGGTCGCACCTATGATTGGGTGATCGCTGTGTGCGCGGTGAAAGCAAAGGCCGCGACCTTGCTGACCTTCAATCTGCGGGACTTTGTGAGCTTCCCGCTGGAAGAGGTCAAACTGCGCGAGCCCGGCGTGGAACCCTGACCTCCTCCGTTGCCGGCGGCGACGGCGACTCTGCGATGTGAGCCTCTCAGAAGAGCAATGCCGTGTCTCTTCGGCGGCCATCGTCGGTCCTTGTTTTTGATGTCGAGTTGGATCACATGGTCTGACATGAAAAGCGTGGTGACCATACGACTGGACGACGAGCTCGAACGGCTGCTCGACGCCTTCTGCCGGCGCTCCAAGCGCAAGCGGAGCGAGGTAGTGCGGGAGGCTCTGCGGCGCCAGGTTTGGCTACTCCTGTTCGAGAAGCTTCCCAAGAAGGGGATGCCCTCTGCCGAGGCGCGCGGCTTTCTGACAGACGAGGATATCTTCCAAGTGGTGTCGTAGTCACTGATCTGAAGGGGGGAGGAAACTCAGCTATACCTTCCCTTGCCCCAACGCCTGAAATCCAGTAGTGTAGGGCCATGAAACTGGATCGAATTCAGATTGATCCTGCTGTGTGCGGGGGCAAACCCACGATCAGGGGACTCCGGATCACGGTGGATTTCGTCCTCAAACTCCTGGGGGACGGCTATACCGCCCAGGACATCGTCCGCGAGTACCCCGAACTTGAGCTGGAGGATGTATACCAAGCGGCCAAATATGGCGCCTGGCTCGCCAGTGAGCGTACCTCAGCGGTGCTATGAGGCTCCTGGCGGACCTCCACGTTTCTCCCAGGACTGTGCAATTCCTCCGCGACCTTGGCCACGACGTTGTCCGCGTCGGTGACATCCTCTCCGCAACAGCCTCTGATCATGCCATCGTAGCCCGGGCTGAAGCAGAGGGGAGGACCATTCTGACGCAAGATCTGGATTTCTCGGCCATCATTGCTCTCACTGGGAAGACAGCACCCTCCGTGATTACCCTCCGCTTGTCTTCCTCACGGATCGAATACGTGAACACGATCCTGCAGCGTGTCTTGCCGGAATTAGAACAAGAGGTCCGGGACGGAGTCGTGGTCACCGTCGAAGATCACCGCGCTCGGCGTCGCCGTCTTCCACTTGGTCCACCCTAACGCATAACCCGCGCCATGGACGATGCTTGTTGCCTTAACACTAGGGAGAGGAGGCGGAGAGGGTCAGGTCTGGCTTTTGACAATTGCTCCACACTAGCGATCATCGTAAGGATTTCGCTTGGCTGTGAGATGACAAAGTCAAGGCGTGACCCCTTCCTCCTTCCTCTTGACCTGACCTGGCCTGACGCCTTCCTCCTTCCTCTCTCAAGAGGTAGCCATGAGCATTAGAAGATTACTTAACAGTGCTGAGAAAATTAAAGGATTGGCTGAAAAGCTCTCTCGATGTGAGCAGGTGGCACGACTCGATTCAGACGAGGAACCGCAAGGCTGGACGCTCGCACACTCCTTCGCTGACCTCGAAGAATCGTTCCGGAAGTTCCTTGATGAGCAACTTCCAAAGCTGATGGATGGGCAATTTAAAGGCTCGACGATCAATGAACTGCTCCTAGAGATTGGCGAAGAGTTCCGGCACATCCTCTATCACATGAAGGATCCGGAGTTCTTCAGGTATTTACACGACGAAAGCAAAGAGAAAATCGAGGAACACTAACGTTAACTCCACCTGGACTGCCTAGCCCATCGTCGCCAACCTGCTGCCTGAGGGGGAGAAAAGGATTCAGTGTGCATTCAAGGTCCTAGCGCAACAGTTGGTGAAAGGCATGGGCGGGACTGTGCCAGTTGAGAACTTTCCGCGGCCGATCGTTGAACATCGCTTGCACGCGCTTGATCTCATGGCGTGAGAGCTGATGGAGTCGCGTCCCTTTCGGGACGAACTGGCGCAGCAGCCCGTTCGTGTTTTCGTTCGTGCCCCACTCCCACGGACATTGGGGATCGGCAAGGTAGACGCGCATCTTCGTCTGCTTCGTGAAGCGCCGGTGCTCGCGCATTTCTTGCCCCTGGTCGTACGTGAGGGAGCGGCGGAGCTGAGCGGGCAACGTCCGCACTTCGCGGGCAAAGGCCCGCCGCACGGTCATCGCGGCCTTCGCCTTCAGCGGCACCAGCAACGTGAACCGCGTGGTGCGTTCCACCAGGGTACCCAATGCCGAGTTGTGCGCATGGCCCACCGGCAAGTCGCCCTCCCAATGTCCGGGCACGGTGCGAGCCGCCACCTCCGCGGGACGCTCGTCAATGCTGATCACGTCCTGAATAGGCCGAGACGAGCGTCGCCAGGTGCGGGGCCGACGAAACCGGTGCCGTCGGCGGAGATAGCGGGCCAGCTCCCGCGTGAAGGCGCCGCGGGGCAGCACATAGAGATAGGTATAAATGGCTTCGTGCGAGATCCGCATCGTCGGGTCGTCAGGATACCCTGCGGCAACCCGTGGGCAATCTGTTCCGGGGACCAGCGCTGCGCGAGTAACCGCAACACGGCGGTGCGCAGGCGCAGGTGGACGGGGAGCTTGCGGTGCTTGCGCGGCTGGTGAGCCCAACGCTGCGCCCGTCGATGGGCCGGCACGGCTCGATAGGTGGTCGGTGAGGTGCGCTGGCGCGTGAGTTCACGCGATACGGTGCTGGGGCTCGCTTCATCGCCTGAGCCGTCGCGCGAAGGCCGTAGCCCGCTGCTAACAGGCGACTCAATGCTTCGCGTTCCAAGAGGGTCGATCGACGGTACCGTCCCATGTGCAACTCCTTGGTCCCTGGATTGACCAGGATACCGGTGTTGCACTAGGACCTTGAACCCAAACTGACACCTTTACTGTGACTCACCTTTATCGTGACTCAGGAAGCTACTGCGGCCCCGCGCCGTCGCCGCAGCTATGGCGCGTAGGCGACCAAAGTCCCTGACGACGGCGGGGTAGGCTCAAGCCGGGCAGCTTCACTTCTTGAAGAGATTGTGGAACGCGCGTCGAGCGTCGTCAGGAGACCCTGATCCAGACGAGGCTTCGCGCTCCACCGTGACGCGCAGCGCAAAGAAGGTGCACTCGTTGCGAGCGCGCTTGTCGGAGATGCGCTCCGGGACAGGCTGGGTGCACTCAAACCGGCGGCCTGGACTGAAGTGGGCGCACTGCTGGCAGGCATGCAGCTCTGATCTACACTTGGGACACTGACCGAGCTCCTCGGTCGACGATGGAAGGAGCGTTCCGCAGTCGACGCAGCGAGAGACGGTTCGACTTGTAAGCATCCCGGGCGTAGGCGACACAGAAACCGCCTTCGGCTTGGCTTTCCCCTCAGCTGAGGCCTCTCTATACCCTTTCTGGCGATATTTTCTGTCTTCCATGACAGTCCCCCCGGGGTTCCGGGTTCAGTCTATTTCGAAATGGCGGAACAAAGAGAAGACCTTATTTCACCGGCGGGACTCCCAAGTCTTGACAGATCTTCTTGGCCTGAATGTCGTGAATCTCAGAGTGCGTTGGCATTGCGGATCGCTTGTTGAGCGCGGGATTGTGCCACCAGGAGTGCCGAGCGCCTTCTCGGGAGCTCACAGCGCTGCGAGCGGAGGTGCGCCAGCAGTTCCTGACGTTTCATATCGCGAGGGGTTCCTCGCGGAAGTCCGCGCCGGCGGCGGCGAGAGCGTCCGCTCCGTTGAGCTCCAAAGCCCCACGGAGGGTGATGCACAGGCTGTCCAGGAGCACGTCATGGGTCCGCTCCGACAGTTGACTCCTGGCACTTGTTCAATCCAGCTGATCCACCAGTCGCCTGCCCGTTACACCGCGGCCGTGTAATCCTTGGTCATATCAGCCTCCTCGAAGGCGATCGTCCACAACTCGAGAAACGTCCCAACCGCGAGTTATTCTAGCACAAACAAGCAATCAGCGGCTCAGGATCATCACATGCTGTCATATTGAGGGCGGGAACCGGTTGTTCGAGTCGCCGACTCTCCGGCGCCGGACTTGAGCCGGCTCCGGCGGGCTTCCTGCTCCTCCAACGTTTTGGGCCAATCGGACTTCAGCAGTCGGGAGAACGCGCGATCCGCGAGCAGCTTCCCTCTTGTCTGGCAAGTCGCGCAGTAGTTCGCTTCGTTCTCGGCGTAGACGATCCGCTGGACCGGAGAGCCACACGTGGGACACGGCTGGCCGTAGCGGCCGTGGACGGCCATGCCCTCCCGGAATGTGGTGACTTTCTCCGGGAATCCTTCGCCCACCTCGGCGCGTAGCCGCGCGATCCAGCCAGACAGGACGCTCCGAGTCGCCTCGAACAGACGCTCGACCTCGGCGTTGTCGAGTTGACGTATCAGCGCGACGGGCGAGAGCTTGGCCCGATGCAGGATCTCGTCCGAGTAAGCGTTGCCGATCCCGGCGAAGAGGTGGGGATCGGTCAGCGCCCGCTTGATCGTATGATTCTCGCGCGTGAGCGCCCCCACGGAAGGCCGGCAAATCCCCCTCCAGCGGCTCGAGGCCGCCTTGTTCGAAGTGCGCGAGGCTCTATTCGCCACGTACGGCGTGCAGCGACGCCCGCTTCCTGGTCCCGGCCTCGGAGAGCAGCAACGTGCCGTGGGAGAAGTCGAAGGCCCAGGCCGACCTTCGCGGTCAACTTAGCGCCGGCTGGCTTCCAGTGGAGGCGTCCAGCGATCATCAGGTGCAGGACCAGAAAGAGATCCTCCTCCAGCCCGAAGACGAGCCGTTTGCCAATCCGGCGGACCTCGCGCACAAGCTTCCCGTGGGCCTCAGCCAGAGGCGGCTCGACCGTGCGCAGCAGAGACGGGCTCGCCACCTGGATGCGGTCGAGTCGGTGGTCCACGGCCACGCGGCTGAGCGCGTCGAGATAGACGGTAAGGTCGGGCAGCTCCGGCATGCAGGTCCTGGTCGGGCAGGAAGATGGTCTGATCGGTGATGGTACTCCAGGACGCTCCCCCGGGGAAACGCCTCCGGCTACGCCGCCGATTCGTCCGGCCACCCTTTGCCCCAGGAAGAAGCGTGTGGATGGACCAGAATACGTAGCCCAGCGCGATCAGGTGCATATCCACGCCGAGGCTGGTCGGCCCATAGGTACCCGCATCCGAGAAGTGTTGGAAGCGGTAGCCGGCCCGAAACCCTGGGAACGGGGTAAACCCGATCCCGGTCGAGCCCACGATCTGAACCGGCCCGCCGAAGTCTTGCCCCCCAACTTGTAGTTGCTGAAAAATCCGAAACCCAGTCCGAGATCGATCGAGACGACCCCTTTTCCATCGCTCACCGCCAGCGCTGGAACCAGGGTCGCCATGAGGCTCGTTGTTCCTGCCGCGGCAAGTTCTCCCGCACCGCCAATCAGTCGCGTTTCAAGTCTTTTTGCTCCTCCCCTAGGGGCGAATCGCCACCGAAACCGTAACGGGGACCGGCCCAGAGCAGGCCCGCGGGTGGTGTAGGCTCCTCGGGCAAAGATCCGTAACCGCCACCCACCTCGGGGGCGATTACGACGATGGCCGTGGGTTCACCTCGCCCCTTGTCTAGCAGAGAAAAGCTCGCGAGCGCGACCTCGGGACCGCCCGCCATCACAGCAGTGGGCTCGGTCGAGCTAAGAGCGAGGGCGACGACGAGCGCGAAGTTCAGGGTCCTGCTGAAAGCAAGGGACCGGTCGGTTCTGCTCATGTGTGGTCCGGACTGCTGCGGATCAGGTGCTCTGGGAAGCCGAAGATTGCGGGCCGTTCGGTTGATAGGTTGATAGGATGTGACGGCTTCTCTGGGAAGGTGGAAGCATCGACCGTGCCACCCCATGGGACTCAGAGGCGCCACGGAATTCCTTCTTCAGGTCAAGCCCATCGCCGAATCAGCGTGCGCGCGGCCGAGTGTTCGCTCAGTGCAAGGTGGGCAGAAATTGTCTGGGGTGTTCAGGAATGCGCAAACGCGAAGCAAATGAGCGGTAAAGGATTCATGAAGATGTTCGCGGGAAGCCGGAGCTCCACGCCAGGCAGAGTCAGGGACTCGGGAGCCTGACACAGGGTTGGAAGTCATTTCTACGGAGTTTGTGGAGCGAGGCGGGGCGGGCGGCGCGGCAGCGCCTCGAACTGGCGTCCCATGTGGTGAAGCCGCCTTAGGAGCTAATCTAGCAAGGCCTCCCTCGTCGGGTCCCCGGTCGCCTTCCCGACGGGTTTGGCGTAAGATTCCCGCCGGTGATCTGCAGAGGAGCCGGATGACTCATATCTCTCGCTGGTGGAAGCGCGGCCGCTGGGCCCTGGCGTGGACCGGCGTTGCGATCGTCTGCAGCCTCGGCCTCTATGGCTTCTACCTCTTTGCTACCTTGAGTTTACCCCGGAGCGAGGAGCAGCCGCCTCTGCTCATCTATGGGGCGCCGTTTCTCCTCCAGCCGGGCCTGTCCATCGAGGAAGCGCGACTCAAAGACCGTCTGGACGGCCTCGGGTACCATCAGGTAAGCGGGGACATCGAGTCCTGCGGTGACTATCGCATGACTGCCGAATCCGTCGATGTGTATCTGCATGACTATCCGGATGGGCACGTGAAGGCGTTCCCCGTTCGGCTCAGTCTCGAAGAAGGGAGAATCACGCAGGTGCTCTCCCTCGTGGAGAACGAAGAGGTCTTCCCTGTCGCTCTGGAACCGCCACTGCTGAGCGGGGTGCGGGGCGAGTCGCGTCAATTTCGTGAATGGGTCCCGCTCGCCTCGATCCCGCGGCAGGTGATCGACACCGTGCTGGCGTTCGAAGACCGGCGGTTCTATCAACATCCCGGCGTTGATCCCCTGGCGATGGCCAGGGCCGCCTGGACCAACCTCAGGAGCGGTGCGGTGGTGCAAGGCGGCAGCACGATCACCCAGCAGCTCGCCAAGAACCTCTACTATTCCCCGCGTCGGACCCTCGTGCGGAAACTGAAGGAGTCCCTGGCGGCCTTCATCCTGGAGCTGAAGTATGGCAAGGAGGAAATCCTGGAGTCCTATCTGAATGAGATTTATCTGGGCCAGAATGGGGCCGTGTCCATTTACGGGATCGGTGAGGCCGCGCGTCAGTACTTCGGGAAATCGCTGCAGGCTCTCACGATCGCGGAAACCGCCCTCCTGGTCGGCATGATCAAAGCCCCCAACGCGTACTCGCCGGTCAGGGCCCCCGGCCTCGCCAAACAGCGGCGAGATCTGGTCTTGCAGCGCCTTCGTGAGGCGGGGCACCTCTCCGAACAGGAATTTGCGGAGGCGGTGGGCGCTGCGGTGCAGGTCGCCCTGACCCAGGAGAGCCTCACCGCTGCGCCTTACTTCGTAGATTATCTCCTTTATCAATCCGAAGAATCGGCCGGTGAAGCGTTACCCCCGGGCGCCAAACTCATCACGACGCTCGATCCCGTGATGCAACGGGTCGGGGAAACCTCGTTGCGAAGAGGGCTCACGCAGCTCGAATCGACGTACCCGTTCCTGAAACGACCGGGCGAACCCTTGCAAGGGGCCCTGGTCGCGCTCGATCCCGAGACCGGAGGCATCCTGGCGATGGCCGGCGGCAGGGATTACCGGTTGAGCCAGTACAATCGGGCGGTGCAGGCGAGGCGGCAACCGGGGTCGCTGTTCAAACCCCTCGTGTATCTGGCCGCGTTCGAGGCCAGCCGTGAGTCTGCTGTTGAGGCCATCACTCCAGCCAGCCTCGTCCTGGATGCCCCGGTGAGCTTCACGACCGGGACCGGATCCTGGTCTCCTCAAAATTATGACCGCGAGTTTCGGGGAAAGGTCACTGTCCGCACCGCCCTCGAGCAGTCCTTGAACATCCCGGCCGTGCGCGTCGCCCAGACGGTCGGCATTCACCGGATCACGCAGCTCGTCCGCAGTCTGGGGCTCCGGAGTCCGCTGGCGAAAAACCTTTCTCTCGCGCTGGGAACCTCGGAAGTCTCCCTGCTGGAGATCACGGCTGCCTTCGGCGCCATAGCGCACGGCGGGCGCTTCGTTCCTCCGACACCCGTCCAGTCCCTGGTCGCGCCCACTGGGGAGCCTCTGTGGCACGCGACCCTCGAGACGCATCAGGCGGTCTCTCCGCAGTCCGGCTATCTGCTGACCATTCTGCTGAAAGGAGTGGTGGAGCGAGGCACCGCCTCGAAGGCCAGGGCCCTGGGGTTGCACGGCATCGTGGCGGGGAAGACCGGCACCACGGATGAGTACCGGGACGCCTGGTTCATCGGCTATACCCCCGATCTGGTGGTCGGCGTGTGGGTCGGGTTTGACGATGGGACCGAGCTGCGTCTGACCGGGGCTCAGGCGGCACTGCCTCTCTGGGTCGAATTTGCCCGCCAGGTCATTCCGTCCAATTCGCCGGATTTCCCCATTCCCACTGGAGTCATCATGCGCGACGTGGATCCGGAGTCGGGGCAACTGGCAACGTCTCGATGCCCGCAAGTCGTGTCTGAAGTCTTCATCGAGGGAACCGAACCCACTGACTACTGTGCGGTCCACGGGAGCGGGTTCTGGGACCGGATCAAGCGCAGCCTGGGTCTGTAGCGAGCCGATTCAGCATCTCACTTGCCGCTTGGCTCCTTGACGATGTCGAGCAACTCGACCTCGAAGACGAGCGTGGCGCCCGGTTTGATTTGCGGCGGGGCTCCGCGATCGCCGTAGGCGAGATTGGCCGGACAGACCAGGCGGCTCTTGCCCCCTACCTTCATGAGCTGTAGGCCCTCCGTCCAGCAGGGGATGACTTGCCGCAGCGGAAACGTGGCCGGCTCGCCCCGCTGCACGGAACTGTCGAACACGGTGCCGTCGGTCAGGGTCCCGTGATAGTGGACCTTCACCTTGTCCGTGGCTTTCGGGGCTTCGCCTGACCCCGGTTTGATCGTTTTGACGACGAGGCCCGACGCCGTCTTGGTCGCGCCGGGTTCCGCCGCGGCTTTCGCGAGAAAGGCGGCGCCGGCCTTCTTCTCCCCTTCCGCGAGCACGGCGGCTCGGGCCTGCTGGAGCTGCTGAATCTTCGGCCCGAAGGCTTGGAGGTCCACCTTGCGCGGCCGTTTCAGGACGCCGTCCGTGAGCCCGGCCTTCACGAACTCGAGCTCGCGCTCATTGAGCGTGAAGGTGCCGAGGGATTGGCTCATCGCCAGCCCGAGGGCATAGAGTGTCTTCTGGTCGTCGGTGGTGGGCTCTGGTGCGGCGGCAAAGGCCGCGGACTGTGCAAGGCAGAGTACGGTCATCAACCCGAACACGAAGAGTCGCATGGAAGATCCTTTCTGTTGTGTGACGGTGAGCACATGGAAGCGCCGGCCTACCGCCGGGCGCGTACCGGCCGCGCTACGATACGCGATCGGCCCGGTCCCCTCAACACATTTGTTATGTTCAGCGCAACGCTCGGTTGCCGGCCTGGTCCGGCCATCATGCCTTCGAGGTGCCCACGGCGATGACGGGGAGAAGAACCAGCTGAGTGAAGTTATTTCGGCAAATCCGGACGTTGATCAGGCACGAAGCCGTTGCGGTTGGGCATCTGGACGGCGGGCAATGTATGGGCGTCCATGACGGCGTCTTCGGGGATGATCTCGTTTCGGTAGAGGAGCCACGCGACGACGGCGTACACTTCGTCCGGAGTCAGCGACTGGGGCGCGTTGAAGGGCATCGCGCGGTAGATATAATCGTACAGCGTCGTCGCATACGGCCAGTAGCTTCCCACGGTCTTGAGGGGCTTCGGGGTCTTCAACGTGCCGTGTCCGCCTGCAAGGCGATCGGCCGGTCCCTCGATCGCGCTCGGGCCGTGGCAGGCCGCACACTTGGCCGCAAAGACTTGGCGTCCCCGGTGGACCGTGCCGCTGCCTGGCGGCAAGCCCGCGCCGATGGGGGCCACGTCAATGTCCATCGCCTTGATCTCGGCCTCGCTTGCCGGGCGACCCAAGTCATAAAAGGTTGCCTTGTCCTGCTCCGCAGCAACACTCCACGGTGCGAGGCAGGCCAAGCCGATCGCCACCATGAACGCGAACTGCTTCCTCTTCCTTTTGCCGCAAATCAACAGATCACCAGATCAACACATCAACAAATTCCCGTTTGTGTCACACGTGGACATTGCTCACGCTCCCGTCCGTGGCAATCTTCCAGCTCTGAACCGCGTTGAAGTGATACACGGAATTGGCCCCGCGGACGCCAATCAATGCCCGGCGAGTCGGCTGCACGTAGCCGGTCTCGTCGGTGCAGCGACTCTGCAGGATCGCCTCCTCGCCGGTCCACCGCCACGCGAACGTGAACCGCGTGTGGCACTTGGGGAGCGCCGGCTCCTGAAGCTGAGCCGTCCTCCAGGTGCGCCCGCCGTCCGCGCTGACCTCCACGCGTGTGACGCGGCCCCGGCCGCTCCAGGCCAGGCCGCGGACCTCGACAAATCCCGGTTTGATCCGCTGGCCGCCTGAAGGGCTCGTGATCACCGATTTGGCCTCCATGACGAACGTGAACTGGCGCGCCGTGCCGTCGGGCATCAGGTCCGTGTAGTGCGAGGTCTCCTCCCGCGTCATCCACGGTGCCACGCCCAGTTCGAGGCGGCGCAGCCACTTGATGTTGGTGTTGCCTTCCCAGCCGGGCAGCAGGAGCCGCAGCGGATAGCCTTGCTCGGGCCGCAGCGGTTCGCCGTTCTGGGCGTAGGCGAGGATCGCTTCGTTCAACATGGGCGCCAGCGGGATGCTTCGCGTCATGGCTGCCGAATCGCTGCCTTCGGCGAGCATCCAGGTCGCCTCGGGCTTCACCCCGCATTCACGCAGGACGGTCGCGAGCGCGACCCCGGTCCATTCACTCGTGCTCATCAAGCCGTGGGTCTGTTGGACGGTCTGTCCAGGCGGGCCCGCCCATTCGCTGAAGGAGTTGCCCGAGCATTCGATGAACGCAATCCGGGAGACCGAGGGAAACCGCTTTAGGTCCTCCGTCGTGAAGACCATCGGCCGTTCGACCAGACCGTGGACGAGGAGCTTATGGCTGGCCGGATCGATGAGCGGGACGCCGTTGTGGTGCCGCTCGAAGTGCAGGGCAGATGGCGTGATGATGCCGTGGAGATCCTGATGCGGGGTCAAGGAAATCTGCCCGCGCGGCAGGCGTTCGGCCCGTTCGAATGCTGAACGACGTCCATAGGGGGTCGGCAACGCGCCCGGCACCTTGGTCGGGTCCTCCGGCGCCTTCGGTGTCTCCTGCGCTTCCGCACGCAACGTCGGCACCGCCGATTGCGCGATCGCGAGACCCGTCAGGGTCACAGCCGTTTTCAGGAACCTCCGCCGACCGACCGCAACTTCGCCGACTTTCTTTCCTGGATCTTTCATAGGACCCTCTCTCCACCTACGCATCACGTGTCGCGGATCACGCGTCATGCTCAGAATCGTACCGCCACGCTACCATAGCCGTGTAGCTTGATCCACACGCTGATGGCCAGCACCAGACTGATCACGCCGAGCGTGAGATAGTCCGCGAGGCGAAGGCGCAGCTCAAGGAACGGATGCTTGCGCGCCCCGGGGCCGATGCCTTTCGCTTCCAGCGCCATCGCCAGGAGGCGCGTCTGGCGCAAGGTGTGACCGATCAGCGGGACGAGCAGGGGCGGATAGCGACGGACGCGGGCCAACCAGTTGCCCGCCCCGAGATCGAGTCCGCGCGAGCGCTGCGCTTGCATGATCTGTCCGGCGGCTCCAATCAGGCTCGGCACCCAGCGAAAGGCTAAGGTGAGCGCGAAGCTCACCGACCCCGGCAAGCCCAGACGTTCGAGCGCGAGCGTGAATTCTTCGATCGTGGTGGTGGAGAGCAAGAGGAGGCCGTCCAGCAGCATCAAATCAAGCCGGAACCCCATCCCGATGCCGAAAGCGAGACCTTCGCGCGTGATCGTACGGGAGCCGATAGAAAACGCCGGTGTGGGACCCGACACGAACAGTGGCCAGAGCAGCACACAGTACAGGTACAAGAGGATCAGGAGCAGCCCGAGCTTGCGCAGGTTCGCGAGCGCGCGGGCCGACGCCAGCAGGGCGAGCGTCAGGACGGTCACGGCCCCCAGGTAGCGAGGATCGGAAAACACCAGCGCGATGACGAAGAGCGCACCGAGCCCCAGGACCTTGGTTCGCGGGTCCAGCCGATGCAGCCAGGTGTTGCGGTCAAGATAGAGGAAGAATTGGTTCATCGCATCGCCGCTTTGACTTCACCCACCGTCAGCAACGTGTGTCCCCACCGCATCGCGAAGCGCGTGACCAGGGGCAGTTCCAAGCCGCTGCCTGCGAGCCGTTCGTCCGTGCCAATCCTATGGAAAATCTCACGCGTAAGGCCATCGGCAAGCACACGGCCCTCCGCCATCACGACGCACCGTTGCGCATATTCGGCGACGAGCCGGAGGACGTGGGTGATCATGACGATCGTATGGCCGTCCTGATGCAGGCGCTGGATCATGCGCATCATCCGGTCGGTCTGCTCGGCATCCAGGCCGGTGCTAGGCTCGTCGAAGATCAGGATCGGGGGCCTTGCGGCCAGCACCGAGGCGACGGCGACTCGCTGGCGGTCGCCCTTCGGCAGCGAGAAGGGATCCTGGTCGGTGATCCCCGGCGAGACCAGGCCCACGGCTCGCAGCGCCTCGGCCACGCGCTGTTCACGGTCGGCGGGTGAACAGCCAAGGTTGCGGGGTCCGAAGGCGACTTCCTCCGCGACCGTCTCGGCGAAAATCTGATGATCCGGGTTCTGGAAGACATACCCGACTTCGCGTGCGAGCGGGCCCGTGCCCCACTCGCGCGTGTCGCGACCCCTGACGAGCACGCGTCCGTGCGTCGGCAGCGTCAAGCCATTCATGAGCCCCGCCAGCGTGGTCTTCCCGGAACCGTTCCGCCCGATAATCGCGACAAACTCGCCTTCATGAATCGTCAGATTCACGTTCGCGAGGACCGTGCCCCCCGGCTCATAGGCAAAGGAGACGTCCTGCATCTGGATGACCGGAGCGGCCACGCGGGCCGGCGCCGGCGGGGGCTCCACGGGCCCGGGAGGGAGGCTCACGCGCAGGCTGTCCGCGAGGGTCCAGGCTTCTTCGACGGTCAGCGGAGTGTCCGATGTGCTCACGCTCTCGAAGCACTCAGCGAGCGGCAGTGGACGGATGCCGAAGCGGCGGCCGAATTCACCCTGCGCGAAGAATGCGCGCGGTGGACCCTCCCACGCCAGGCGGCCCTGGTCGAGCACGCAGACCCGGTCGGCCTTCGCAGCGTCTTCGGGATCATGATCGGCGATGAGCACCCCAGTGCCTGCCGCGCGCAGTTCAGCGAGGAGGGCCATCAACGCGCGCCGGCCCTCCGGATCCAGGTCCGTCATGGGCTCATCCAGGGCAAGCAGGGCCGGCTCCCGCACGAGGGCCGCGGCAATGACCAGGCGCTGCCGTTGACCGCCTGACAAGGTCAGGGGATGGCGGTTGTCCAGCCCCGACAGTCCGATCCGTGTGAGCGTGCGCGCGATGCGCTCGCGCATCGCGGATGGCGCATGCAGCGGGTCGCGGTGCTGCAACGGCACGGCCAGCTCCATCTGGACGCTGGTGGAGACCAGTTGCGCCTCGAAGTCCTGGAACACCACGCCGACGCTGCCGGCCAGCCTCCAGATCGGGTGGCGCGTTGTGTCGAGCCCGTTCACGTGGACCGCCCCCTGCCAGGTGCCCGTCACGAACTGCGGGACGAGGCCATTCAACGCACAGCAGACGGTGGACTTCCCGGCGCCGGTCCGGCCCATGACGGTGATCCATTCGCCGCGACGAGCAGTGAGCGACAGACCGGCCAGGGCTGGCCGGTCCGCACCGGCGTACGTGAAGCAGACGTTCTCCAACACCAGGAAGGCGTGAGGGGAGGGGCCAGGGGCTAGGGGTAAGGCGAGATTCTGAAATCCCCCCTCTCGCCTCGTGCCACGTGCCTCGTGCCCGATGATGTCTTCATACCGGAGTCCCCAGCGCGTGACCCTGGGATACAGGAAGAACAGTAGCGGCGGGGCGAGCAGCAGCGCCATGAGCACGTTGTTCAGGAGAATTGTCGGGGCCAGGATCATGAAGGGCAGCAGCCCCAGGGCATGCACGCCGGCGGCGATCACGGCGGCACACACGGCGGAGGCGACGATACAGATGATCGTGAACTCGACGATTTGGCGCGGTGTGCGCGGAAGGGGCTCGCGGCCGGCTGAAAGCGGCCCGAGACGTCCCCACAGCAGATGGGGGACGTAGCCGTAACAGAAGTTGCCGAGGAACCCGAAGAGGCTGGCCGGGCCGAGGGTCCCGAAGCAGTCGCCGATCACGTTGCCGATCCCCGAGCCCCATGCGGCGGCGGGGCCGAAGAGCAGGGACGCCACGATGGGGAAGGCGTTGGCGGGACGCAGTTCGGAGAACCCGGGGATGAGCGGGATCCCCATCTTGAAGGGGATGAGGATCGCGGCGTACACGGCCGCGGTCTGGGCGACCAGGACGATCAGCCGCGTATCCTGCCAAACACAGAATAGTTCGTGGAGAGGCTGTCGGCTTTGCACAGGATCGGGACTCGCCGATCATGCAGAGCACGGAGAGCGGGTCACTCGCATCCGATGCGGCGTCCGGAGACGATCGTGCCCTTCACGTCGGCGACGAAAACGAGTTGGCAGTTGACCGTCCGCCCGTACGGCGGCAGCGCGTTGTATTCATCGGCTTGCCCGGGCATGCGGTCAATCGTCATGTCCCACGCCATGGCGGTCATTCCGTTCTCGAGTTCCTGAGGATGCAGGTTGGGAGGGCCCAGCTCGTCGTAGAGGTCTTCCCTGTTCCGTCCGATCCACCGGGTGATGACGTCGTCCCAGGTCTGGTAAATGCCAGCCACTCCGGGTTGCGGGCCCTGGGCGCATCCGCCATTCAGCGTGGTCACCAGGACCATGCCACAGGCGGCTTGCACTACGCTTCTCAAGGTCGCCTTCGCCTCAAGAGGTCACGCGTGAGTCTTGAACCAAGCTCTCTGGACGACTTCGCAGTATAGCCGCGTGCAGGAAAAAAATCACTTTCTTGGTGGGTCCTTCGGCCGCTCGCGGGTAGAATGGGGACCGGCACACAACCGTATCTCCGCTTCTGTGAGGGTGCGTGAACGCTTCCCGCCGCGAGGTTCTCATCACGTTGATCAACGGGCTTCACTCATTCACCGTGCCCGGCGGCCTGCTCCTTTTGGGCGCGCTGGTCCTCCTGTGGCCCGGGACGCTGCCACGGGCTTTCGCCCCGGGGCTCCAGGCGTTTCCTTACCTGGTCTTTGGGGTTGGCCTGTTTCTCGGCTGGTACTTCCATCGCGGACGGATTGTCTTTCTCACGCTCACGCTGGCAGTCGCGGACTGGGCTCTCGAGTTTGCCCTTGGCAACTCGGGACGGGCCGCGACTCGGATGATCGTGTTTCAGTCGGTCGTGCTCCTGCTTCCGCTGAATCTCGCAGCCTACGGCTCGGTGTCGGAGCATGGAATCCTGAACAAGCGCACGCTGTTGCTGCTGGCGCCGCTTCCGCTGCAAGGGCTGGCGGTCTGGTGGCTGTGTCTGGCTGGTCCGAAAAGTCCCGCCTCCTGGCTGTCGGCTCGGGCCATCGGCTGGTCGGTGAGCCAGTGGACACCGCTCACACAGCCGGCGCTCCTGATGGTCGCCTTGGTGCTTAGCCTCCAGGTCCTTCGCTGGAATCGGACTCGCCATCCGATGGAGGGCGCCGTGCTCTGGGCCATGGTGGCCGTGGTGGTCGCCTTCCAGGGCACGCGCTTCGGGTGGGACCCCTCACAATTTCTGGCTACGGCCGGCCTGATACTGGTGGTGGGCCTGCTTCAGACCTCCTATCGCTTGGCCTATCACGATGAGCTGACCGGCCTGCCCGGTCGCCGCGCATTGAACGAGGCGCTCCTGCGGCAGGGGAGTCGCTATTCAGTGGCTCTCGTGGACATTGATCACTTCAAAAAGCTCAACGATACGTACGGTCACGATGTCGGGGATCAGGTGCTGCGGATGGTCGCCTCGAAGCTGGCCCGAGTCTCCGGCGGAGGGGAGGCCTTTCGGTATGGGGGCGAGGAGTTCTGTGTGCTGTTTCCCGGCAAGTCCGTGCAGGAGGTGCTCGCGCACCTGGAAGCGCTGAGGAAGACGGTAGAGGGGGCTGGCTTTGTGTTACGGGGACGCCGGCGGCCTCGAAAAAAGCCGGGCACACCGACGCCGAGCCGAACCCCTCGCCGCGAAGTGTCCGTGACCATCAGCATCGGCGCGGCCGAACGGGACGCGCGCCACGCGGAATCGGCCCAGGTGATCAAGGCCGCCGACCAGGCGCTCTATCGCGCGAAGGAGGAGGGGCGCAATCGTGTGCGCTCCTGATGAGGAGCGACGCACCTGCGATCGCGCGGTCCCGGTGTTCGGCAGCGGGCGTTCGTGCGGTCGGCCGGCGCCGCATCACCGGCATGATGAACTGTGGTCGGAATGTCGGTGGGTGTCGGGTGCCCGCGATCCAGTTCCCTGAGCCGTGCCGAGTTCCGGGCAAATCCGATCAACAGGAACGCCGACGAGAAAAAGAAGGCCAGCCGCCAGGGCGATGGATCATCCCAGAGCCGAGTAAAGGTGTCCCGAAGGCCCGGATCCATCAACGCCGAGATTAAGAGGGCAGGCACCGCGAGCCCCAGCCCCCACCTCCAGAATCTGTTCCAGAATCCCCGCGCCACGGGTTCCCTCCTGTCGAACGCAGACAAACGGCGCAGACGATACCAGAAGCATGGGTGCCGCGTCATCTGTTTTTTGTCGGTCCGAGATGCCGCAGTGTACGTGTGACCGGAGACAGGCACAGTGGGCGGTCACCGGGAGGCAGGGCTTGGAGCGTTCGTTAGAAGAATCCGGAGAGACCGTCAGGCGGGGGGCGAGGCACTCAGCGTTTCGCGCACGAGCCGCAACATGGTGCCGACGCTGAAGGGTTTGCGCAGGAACGGGCGGCCCTCTTTGAGGAAGTCCTTCATCGCGTCAAGGTTCTTGAGCGCGTCCTCCGATTGGCCCGACATGAGCATCACCAGCGTCTCCGGTCGGATCGCTTTAAGCTGCCGGACCAAGTCCAACCCGTCCGTGTTGGGCCGCTGCCCTTTGCCCTTCTGGCCCAGACTCAGTTGGTTGCTGGGCGGAAGCATGATGTCGGCAATCACCAGGTGGATCGGCCCCGCATGGCGCCGGCAGGCCTCCAGGGCCTTCTGGCTGCTGGTTCCCTTCAGGACGGTGAAGCCTGCTTCTTCCAGGCTCACGCTCAGCAGACCCAACAGGGACGGATCATCGTCCACAATGAGGATCGTGCGGGTGTCGATCGAGGCAGCGATCGGTGCCTGCGGCACGGTCATCATACCCATTAAAGATAGCACTTCGAAGGGGACTGGAGTGGTTCGTCGGATGCGCGTCAAAATAGCATAAAGTTTCAACGAGTTAGTGGCACTGCCCGCGCGGTCGATTGACCACTGGTGAGGACCTCCCGTAAGCTCGGCGACCACGCGTTTTCAGGCCATGCAAAAGGAGGATATTCTTTTGATTCGGAAATGGGTAAGCTCTCGTGGATTTGTCCGGCAGGGCCTTCGGGGGAAGGCCCAGTTCGCGGGGTATGCCATTATGAGTGAGCCCGGTCGTAATCAGCCGTTTCGGGACGACCTCCTTGAGCTGCTGATGGACACGCTCCATGAGCTGGACCCCGACACCCAGAGCGTTTTCCTCGCCGCTTTCCTTAAGAATCTGACGGGCGTTGAGCTGTCCGAGGAGGACAGCTTGGCGCACTGGCAGCGCATCCTGGCGCACCGCGACGAGATGCGCGAGCGGCTCGGGCGAGCGGTCAGCGTGCGCACCGCCGCGGTGGAGTACTTCGCCTCCACCAATTTGCTCAGTAACCCGGTCTTGCTGGATTACCGCGAACTCAAACGCCTGCGCCACGATGCCTCGACCGATCCCTTGACGGGCCTGTACAACCGGCGGTTCTTCAATGAATGTCTCGCGCGTGAATTGGCCCGCTCGCGCCGGTATCTCCTGCCCTTGACGCTGGTGCTGTTCGACCTGCGCAACTTCAAGCGGGTCAATGATAGCTACGGCCACGACGTGGGGGATGAGGTGCTGGTCAAGCTCGCCCGGATTTGCGCCGAAGCCGTGCGTGGCTCGGACTACGCGTGCCGGATCGGCGGCGACGAGTTCGCTGTCCTCCTGCCACAATCCGACCCGCAAAGCGCGCAGACGTTCTGTAGCCGCATCGTTCAACGGTTCCGGGATGAAATTCCGCAGTTGGCGCCGGATGTCGGGTTGGGACTCGACTATGGCGCGGCCTCCTATCCAGGGGATGGGGAAACGGTAGCGGCGCTGTTTCAGGCGGCGGATCGGCGTCTGTATGCGGAGAAGCGGCCGGATCAGCGAGGAGGCGGCGCGACAGAGGAGGACCTGCGCCAGGATGCGCGCGCCTCAGCGGCACCGGTCGAGGCGCGCGCCGGCAGAGAGCCTGAGCTGAAGCGCAAGCCTCGCCTGCATGAGCGGGTCTCGTTGAGCGGGACCGGCGCCTACCTGGTGCTGGGGGACGATTTCGGTCCCCTGCAGGTGCGCATCATGGATCTGAGCTCTGGTGGGGTCGCGTTCGTGTATGACGGTGAGACCGACCTGCCGGAAACCTTTACGGCTCGATTCCATCTGCCGGTTCTGGCCAATCTCCCCAAGATTCCCGCGCATCAGCTCCGGGTGCAGCGCGTCTACACGCGGCAACTCGCCAAGGGGGTCCTGCGTGTCGGGTGCAGCTTTGTGGACCAGGAACGCGGCGAGCTCGCCCACGCATAGGCTCCATCCCGTCATCCTGCCCGTGATGAAGAAGGGTAAGAAGAGCAGAGCTGCTTGATGGCCTCGACGGCCTGCGGGTTCTCGAGACTGGACAGATCGCCGGGGTCCCGACCGAGAAACACCGCCCGGATAACCCGCCGAAGAATCTTGGCATTTCGGGTCTTGGGGAGTTCCGGCACCGCATGCACCGCGGCCGGCTTCAGCGGCTTCCCAAGCTGCTCGACCACGCGGCTCGCCAGCTCACTCGTCAGTGCTTCCCCGGGTGTCCACCCTTGCCGGAGGACCACGAAGCAGACCAAGGCCTCGCCTTTCACCGGATGTGGCACGCCGATCGCGGCCGCCTCGCTCACCGCCGGATGGCCGGTCAGGATCGCTTCGACTTCAGCGGGTCCCAGGCGCTTGCCGGCCACCTTGATCGTGTCATCGGAACGGCCCAGGATGTACCAGAAGCCATCCTCATCGGTCGCAGCCCAGTCGCCATGCACCCAGACCTGTGGCCACCGAGACCAATAGGTGTCCACATAGCGTTGCGGATCACGCCAGAATCCCTGCGTCATTCCGGGCCACGGCTTTGTGACGACCAGTTCGCCTACTGCCCCGCGCACCGGCCGGCCTTCGGCATCCAGAATATCGGCGGCCATCCCGAGGCACGGGCCGGTGAAGGCACAGGACTTACAGGGATGCAGGACCGTGCCCCCCACGATCCCGCCGGAGACCTCGGTGCCGCCGGAGTAGTTGATGATCGGGCACCGCGCTTGGCCGACATGCTGGAAATACCACTGGTAGGCATCCGGGGTCCACGGCTCGCCGGTTGAGCCGAGCACGCGCAGAGAGCTGCGATCATACTGCTCGACCGGCGCAATGCCATGCCGCATCAGGGCCCGGATGGCTGTCGGGGAGAGCCCCAGGATCGTCACGCGATGCCGTTCCACCAGCTCCCAGAGCCGCCCGGGGTGCGGCCAGTCCGGGACGCCTTCGTACAGCAGGCACGTCGCTCCCAACGTGAGCGCTCCCATGATCTCCCATGGTCCCATCATCCAACCCATGTCGGTCAACCAGAACAAGGTGCCGTCGGGCTGCAGATCAAAGTGAAAGGCCAGGTCCTGGGCCGCTTTGAGCGGGAAGCCGCTGTGCACGTGGACGGTGCCTTTGGGTCGCCCGGTGGTGCCTGAGGTGTAAATGATCATGAACGGATCGTCGGCCTCCATCACCTCCGTCGGTTGCTCTTCGATTTCGCCTGTGCTGAGCCTTGTCGAAGCACTGGACGCCAATTCATGCCACCACACATCGCGCCCGGCTGACCAAGAGACCGGGCAGCCGGCCCGCCGCACGACCAGCACGTGCTCGACTGTTGGGCACCGCGTGGCTGCTTCATCGGCGACCTGCTTCGTTTTCACCAGCCCGCCGCGACGGGAAAAACCGTCGGCTGTCACCAACAGCCTCGCCTCACAGTCCTGCACGCGCGTGGCCACGGCTTCCGCTCCGTAGCCGGAGAAAATCGGCGTGTAGATGGCGCCGATCTTGGAGCACGCCAGCGTGATGATCGCCACTTCGGGAATCATGGGGAGAAAGATCCCCACGCGGTCTCCTCGACGCATGTCCAATTGCCGGAGCATGGCCGCCGCACGGCAGACCTCGGCATCGAGCTGCCGGTAGGTGAGAGTCCTCTGCGCGCCGTCTTCGCCTTCCCAGCGGATCGCCAGGCGATCGGCCCGCGAACCGGTGCGGTGCTTGTCCACGCAGTTGTGCACCAAGTTCAGACGGCCGTCCACGAACCATCGGGCCCACTGGATCCCCTTGCTCAAGTCCAGCACCCGCGTGTACGGACGCGCCCACTCGATCCCCATCTCCTCCAGCGCGGCCTCCACGAACCATTCCGACTCCGCGATCGAGCGTGCGTAGAGCGTGGGGTAGTCGGGGATTCCATGCCGCTGCATGAAGAGGAACAGGCGGCTCCGCTGCACGTACTCCGGCGTGGGACGCCAGAGAATCTGCGAGTTGGGCTCAGGTTCGTTGCGCGAGGGGGACATAGGGTTGTGGCGGCGGGCCCGTGTACAGCGCGCGTGGCCGGATCAGCCGGTTGTGATCCTGCTGTTCGATGACATGCGCGCACCAGCCGGTGATCCGCGAGCAGACAAACACCGGCGTGTAGAGCTCCCGCGGGATCTCCATGAGCAGATAGGCCACGGCAGAATAGAAGTCCAGGTTGGGATGCAGACCCTTCTCCTGCTGCACCACCCGATGAAGAATCGTCGCGATCTCATACCAGCGCGTGTTGCCACAGGCCCGGCTCAGTGTTTCCGCGTGGCGCTGGATGATCGCCGACCGCGGGTCGCCTCTCTTGAGCACCCGATGCCCGAACCCCATCACGCGGCGTCTGGCGGCGAGCTGCTCGCGCACCCATCGTTCAGCCCGATCCGCGGACCCGATCTCTTCCAGCATGGCGGCCACGGCTTCGTTCGCGCCGCCGTGGAGCGGGCCTTTCAGCGTCGCGATCGCCGCGGTGATCGCCGCGTGCAAATCGGTCAGCGTGGAGGCTGACGCCCGCGCGGTGAAGGTCGAGGCGTTGAATTCGTGCTCCGCGTAGAGGATCAGTGAGACGTCCAGCACGCGCGCCATGGCCCGGGCCAGGTCATCGCCATGCCGGCCGGTCAGCAGGTGGAGCAGGTTCTCGGCGAAGCCCAGGCCGCTTCGCGGCTGCAAGTCGCGCTGGCCGTGCATCAACCGATAGGCGCTGGCGATGAGGACGGGGATCTGCGCGAGGAGCCGAACCGCCTTGCGGAGGTTGGCCTCATGCGACCCGTCAGCGGCGTCCGGGTCAGTCATCCCGAGCAGGGAGACGCCGGTCCGCAGCACGTCCATCGGGTGCGCGGTCGGAGGCAGGACGCCGAGGAATCCCTGGACCGGACCTGGCAACGCCCACTGTGTCTCGAGCCGCGAGCCAAAGTCCTGCAGCTCCTTGCGAGTCGGCAATTTGCCGAACAGGAGGAGGTACGCCACCTCTTCGAACGAGGCCTGCTCCGCCAAGTCCCCGATGGCGTAGCCGCGATAGCGCAGGCCCGCCTCGCCTTCGTCCACCTGGCAGAGGGCGGACTCGCCTGCGATCACGCCTTCGAGTCCTGGACTGTAGGCGAGGCCTTCAGGTTTGGTTGTGTCCGCGGAACCGCTCATGGAGCTCTTGGTCCTGCGTCTCGTACTCGGCATAGCGCAGCAACTCATAGAGCTGCTGCCGGGTCTGCATGGAGCCCAGCAGGCCCCGCTGGGTGCCGAGAGTCTTCAACTCGTGCAGCATCTGCTCGATCGCTTTGGCGGCGACGCGGAGTGCGGTGACGGGGAACAGGACCAGACGATACCCCATCGCTTCGAATTCCGCGACCGAGAGATAGGGCGTCTTCCCGAATTCGGTCATATTGGCCACCAGCGGAACTTTCACGCCGGCCTTCGCCAGCCGGTCGGCAAAGGTCCGGAACTCGTCGGCCGACTCGAGCGCTTCGGGAAAGACCGCATCGGCCCCGGCGTCGACGTACAGCCGGGCGCGTGTCAGGGCGCCATCAAGCCCCTCCACCCCCCGCGCGTCCGTGCGCGCCACGATCAGAAAATCGGGATCGCGACGCGCGTCCACAGCGGCCGCGATCTTGCGTGCCATGTCTGCGGACGGAATCAGGCGCTTGCCGGGCAGGTGTCCGCACTTCTTGGGCAACTCCTGGTCTTCCAGGTGTAGCCCGGCTAGGCCGGCTCGCTCGAATTCCTGCACCGTGCGCATCACGTTCAGCGCCTCGCCGTATCCTGTGTCCGCGTCGGCCAGCGCCGGGATCGCGACGGCGCTCGCAATGGTGCCGGCGTCGGCGACGACCTCGCTCAGCGACAGCAATCCGAGATCGGGTCGGCCGCGCGCGGCCGAGAGGGCGGCGCCCGAGACATAGACGGCCTCGAAGCCGGCGCGTTCGATTTGCATCGCCGTCAGGGCATTGAACGCGCCCGGCAGCACGACCGTGTGCTTCTCGATCAGCTCGCGGAGCCGTCGCGGCTTGGTCTGTTGCGCCTCACTCGTCACTCGTCACCCGTCACCCGGTGCGGACTTTGAAGAGCGGCATCAGCGCGCTCACGTCGGGCAGGCGCTCGAGTTGCCAGATCTGTTCGATCACCTTGCCGGCGCGGGTCCGATCCAGCAGCCTGCCCGCCAGCGTGCGGAATTTCTCTTCGACCTCGCGGTCCGACATGGGGTTGCGCGGATGGCCGAGCGGAAAGTCCACCTGCTTCACGAACTCACGACCCGTCGCCGTGCGCACAGCGAGCCGCGTCGGCATCGCCTGCGGATACCAGTCGGTGAAGTCCGGTTGCTCCACCACGCGGACTTTCTGCATGAGCGTATGCAGCCTGGGATCGGTCAACCGCGCGGAGCCGAACGAGTGAAGCGTGACGGTCCCGTCCAGCAGCGCGACTGCCACACAGTAAGGGAAGCTGTGATCGGCAGTCTCCCGGGTGCGGGGATGCCACTTCTCCTTGTCCCGCCCGATGATCTCGATCGCCACCTCGTAACTGCCGATCTCGATGTCGGTGACGGCGTCCAGACCGGAGGGCCCTTCGGCGTTCAGCAGCTCTTCGCGGAGGACCAGCGCAGCCTCGACCGCGGTTTGCGCGTGATACTCCACCGGAAAGTGCTTGATGTAGGTGTCCAGGATCTTATACCCGGCGGCGGGTTCGTGCTGAGTTTCGCGCTCACCTCCGAAGGCCGGCAGCTCGAACGGGCCGGACACGAGTTTCATGAAGCCCTTCTCGCCTTCGAAGATCGGCGAGGGGCCGCTCATGCCCCCGCGCGCGAGCAGGGCCGCAAAGACCCCGTTGCGCGTCGCGTTGGAGAACGCGCAGGCCTTCCACATCGACAGATCGCCCACGCGGGTCTGGCGCAAGGCAATGTTGGCGACGCCCGCGAGGTTGACCGCCTGCACGGTCTGCTTGCGCGACAGTCTCAGCAGTTTTGCGGCGGTCAGGGCGGAGGAGAACGGCCCGTAGGTCACATGGTCCCAGCCGCGCGGCCGGAGCGCGGCAGCATCGCAGAGGCGGCACTGGATCTCGTACGCCAGAGCGATGGCCTCGATGACGTGCTTGCCGGATGCGCGTACTGCTTCTCCCACGGCCAGTGCGGCGGCGAGATTGTCGGACGGGTGCGCGGGCTCCTTGGACAGATAGGTGTCGTTGAAGTCCAGGTAGCGGACGAGCGCGCCGTTCGCGAAGGCGGCCAGGTCGGGCAGGGTCTTGTGGCTCGTGCCCCAGAGTGTCGCCCCGGCGAGCACCTTGGTCGATTGCGCGTGCCGGCGGGCGATGCGGCAGGGGGCCGCCGTCCAGGCACCGAAGGCGCAGCCCAGGCTGTCGAGGATGCGGCGCTTGACTTCGTGCACCACCTCGGGCGGAAGGCGCTGATAAGCGAGGGCGCGTGTGTAGTCTGCGAGGCGCTCGGCGATCACGGAGGCATGCGCTCCCTTTCCGTGAAGACGTGGGGTTAGTCTAACATAGCTTTGATAGCCGGATACCCTGATTTCTGTTAGCATTCCGCTCATGGGCGACGTTTCCAATACATTGGACGTGGACGTCCTGTTTGTCGGCGGTGGGCCCGCCAATCTGGCCGGCGCGGTGCGCCTGACCCAGCTCGTCGCACGGCACAATCAGCAGATCGAGGGGGGGACAGCAACCGGCCCCCGGCTCGCGCCGCAGATCGCGCTCATCGAGAAAGGGCGCGACGTCGGCGCGCACGCGATCTCCGGCGCCATCCTCAATCCCGTCGCCGTCCAGGAGCTCATCCCCGATTACGAAGCCCGCGGGTTTCCGTTCTCGGTCCGTGTCACCCGGCACGGCCTCTATTACTTGACCACCGAGTCGCGGGTCCGCATTCCGGACCTCCTGGTTCCGCCGGCCTTCCGCCAAACTTCCCGTCACTACGTTGGATCCCTCCAGAAGCTGAATCTTTGGCTCGCCGCGCAGGCAGAGGCGGCCGGCGTGTTCCTCTTCAATGAGGCCTGCGGAGTCGAGGTCCTGTATGAGGGCGACCGGGTGTGCGGGGTTCGCACCGGCGACAAGGGACTGGAGGCCGGTGGCGGACGTAAGGCCAACTTTGAGCCGGGGACGCGCATCCGGGCCAAGGTGACCGTGTTCGGAGAAGGTCCGCACGGCACGCTGGCCGAGGACCTGATTCATCGGTTCCGCTTGCGCGAGGGCCGCCAACCGCAGTCCTACGCGCTCGGCGTCAAGGAAGTGATCCGCGTCAAACAGGAGGGCGTGCCAGGCCTGGCTGTCCATACGCTCGGGTACCCGCTCGGCTCCCGCGTGTTCGGGGGCGGGTTCTGTTATGGCCTCGATGAGCAGCACCTCGCGGTCGGCATGGTCTGCGGGCTCGATTGGGAGGATCCGCAGATGGACGCCCAGGCGCAACTTCAGCGTTTCAAGAAGCATCCGTTCATCCAGTCGTTCATCAAGGGCGGCGAGGTGATCGCCTACGGCGCCAAGGTCCTCCCAGAAGGCGGCTATTTCGCGCTGCCTCGCCTGGCCGTGGACGGGGCGTTGCTGGTCGGCGACTCGGCCGGGTTTCTGAATGTGCCCTATCTGAAAGGCATCCACTATGCGATGAAGAGCGGTATGGTGGCCGCGGACACGATCTATACCGCGCTGACCGGCAGCGACACGTCGGTGAAGATGCTCTCCTCGTATGAGACGCGGCTGGCCGATTCCTTCGTGCTGCGCGATTTGTATCGGGTGCGCCACTTCCGACGTGCATGCACGCGAGGCCGGCTGGCCGGCCTGCTGCTGGGCGGGCTGACGATGTGGACCGGTTGGGGTCCCGCCATGCCGGCCCAGGCCGAGCCCGATTTCCGTCGGCTGCGTCCGGTCCGCGATACGGCACGCGACCGCTGGGTGCGGGAGCCGGCGTCGTTCGACGCCGGCGTCCTGGTCGAGAAACTCACGGATGTCTTTCACTCCGGTACGCAGCATCGGGAGGACCAGCCGTCGCATATCCGCATCCTCGACCCGTCGCGGTGCGTGACCGAGTGCATCCCGACCTTCGGCGATGCCCCCTGCACGCACTTCTGCCCGGCCAAGGTCTATGAGGTCGTCGGTGAGGGACCGGCACGCCGCATTCAGGTGAACTTCTCCAACTGTGTCCACTGCCGGACGTGCGTGATCAAGGATCCCATCGACGTCGATCGCGAGGACAACGTGCAGAACATCGTCTGGCGCGCACCAGCGGAGGGGGGACCGAGGTATCAGGGACTCTGAAGGACCGTGACGCGTTGCTCGTGACGCGTGAAGCGCAGGATTCAGACAGACGATGCTTCACGAACTATGAGATACGCTTCACCGGGGACCCGTTGCATTCCCGGAGCAACGGGTACCACGAAGGACGAAGGCGCAACCCATGGCCGACCAGTTCGTGAGCGGTGACCTTAAGGACCGCGTTGCCGTCGTCACGCTGAACAACCCGCCGGCGAACGTGTTGAGCCACGCGGTGCTGGCCGAGCTGGATCGGACCTTCGATCAGCTCGAACGTGACGATGCGGTTCGCGTCGTCGTGCTCACGGCCACCGGTCGGTTTTTCTGCCTGGGCGCGGATATCAAGGAACTCGCGATGCTCACCAAGGCGCAGCAGGGCGCCGACCTGTCGGTCAGGGGGCAGGCCTTGCTCAACCGGATCGAACGGCTCGACAAACCCGTCATCGCCGCGATCAACGGCACGTGCCTGGGCGGGGGGCTGGAGCTGGTGATGGCATGCCACATGCGGGTGGCGGCGACCGGTCTTCAGTTGGGCTTGCCCGAGATCAAGCTCGGTTTGATCCCCGGGTTTGGCGGCACCCAGCGGTTGCCGCGGATCATCGGGCCATCCAAGGCCGCAGAGTTGATCCTAACCGGCGAGAGCATCAGCTCGGATGAGGCTCTGGGGCTGGGGCTGGTGAACCGCACCGTGCCGGCCGACCGGGTGTTGCCCGAAGCCCTCGACTTGGCGAGGCAGGTGGCCATGAAGGGACCCTCGGCGATTCAAGCTGCCCTCCGGGCCATCCGCACCGGCCTGGACAGCCCGCTCGCGGACGGGCTGTCTCGGGAGGCCGACCTGTTCGGTTCACTATGCGAGACCCCCGACAAGCAGGAGGGCACAACCGCCTTCCTCGAGAAACGCCCGCCACGGTTTTCCTGAAAACCGAATTCCGTTTGCGAAGCAAGGGCTTCCTAGTAGAGTAGGGGCGATGTCTAGGCGCCGCGGGAGCCGGGCCGTGTTGTTGCACGTCCTCGGCCAACGCGGCGAAGGCACGCTCCTGACCAGCGGATCGGCGGGATGCAGTACGAAGAACTCATTTCCTCCCTCCAGCAGATCGGCAAGGATCCGTCGCGCCTGATCTTCGAGGACGAGCTGACGGGTCTCAGCAATCGCCGGTTTCTGCTCAACTACTTCGAGCAAAAGGTCCAGTGGGACGCGCTGGAGTCCAGCCCGCTGTCCCTCCTCATGATGGACCTGGACTATTTCAAGCGCATCAACGATACACACGGCCATCACTCCGGCGACCAGGCCTTGACGTTCCTGGCCCGGCTGCTCAAGGAGGTGGCCGGCGAGCAAGGCATCCCCATCCGTTACGGGGGCGACGAGTTCATGATCCTCGTGCCTGGCGGCCCGAAGCCCGCGGCCATGGACATGGGGAAGCAGTTGCGGGAACGGATCCATGCGCAGCCCTTGCACTTGGAGGATCGCAAGGTGGATCTGCACCTGACTTTGAGCATCGGAGTCGCGACGGCGCCCGAAGACGCCCAGAGCGGCAAGGTGCTGATCCAGAAGGCGGACACGGCCCTCTATCACGCCAAAAAGTCGGGGCGGGACCGGGTGGCCAACGCGACGGAAATCGCCCTCAAAGAAGTTTCGGTCAAGGCCGCGCTGCAGTTGCTCGATGCGCGTCACGTCAGCAGCCGTGGTGAGTATCTCGCCCAGGTGAGCGAGGTACTCAAGCAGTTCGACGCGGGGGCGAGCCAGGTCGTCCTGGTCGAAGGCGCGTCCGGCATGGGCAAGACCACGTTTCTCGAGGCGATCCGGACCAACCTGATGGCCGGGGAAGGCTATGTCGTTCGCGTCAACGGCGTGAAGCAGGAGAGCTACCGGCCCTACTACTTGATCACCAACATCCTCGTCAACCTGCTCAACCAGAAGGAAGACAAAGGTGCCGCTGCCTTCCAGAGCCTGAATACCAAGGAGACGGCCTATCTGGCGAAGGTGCTCCCCCAATTGCAGGGGCCGGTCGAGCTGCGGATCGCGGAAGACGAAGTCATCAAGCGCCAAGGCATTTTCAATACGATCACGAAATTCGTCTATCAGGTGTTGGACTCCCAGCCCCTGGTCGTGCTGATCGACGATATCCAGCTCGCCGACGAAGCGACCTTGATGGTGCTGCGACGGCTCATCCTGCGTCGTGGCGTGCCGATCTTCATCTGCGGCACCTGTACGGAGCTCAAGCCCGTGGCGGAGGAGGAGCAGGCCACGCCGATCGAGCGATTCTACGCGGACCAGAAACTGGATTTGGCGATCATGAAGATCACCCTTGCCCCGCTGACTGCCTCGGATATCGAGACCTTTCTCAAGACGCTGTTCCCGCAGCTCAGCGCGCCGCCGAACTTCGAGCAGACGCTCGCCGAGGCCACGAAGGGCAACCCGCTATTCTTAAGCGAAATTCTGCGCAAGTTGGTCCTCGACCAGAAACTGCTGCTGGTCGGGCAACAATGGACCATCGAGCCATTGGAGGACGGCTATCTGCCGCAATCGCTGGATGACATCGTGAACCAGAAAATCTCGACGCTCGATGAAGACAGCCAACGCCTCCTCGCGCAGGCCTCCACCTTCGGCGAGGACGTGTCCTTGAGCTACTTGGCGGGCAGCTCGGACACGGTGGAGTCCAAGGTGCTCGAGTTCATCGACCAGGCGGCTGCGCTAGGGCTCTTGAGTTCGGACTTCCAGTTGAACGACGAGACCATCCGCTTCGTCGGCAAGAAGGTGCTGGAAATCGCGTACAGCGGGATTCGGGAGGATCGACGGCAAGAGCTGCACGAGCGGGTCGGGGCCTACCAGGAGCAACTGTACAAGAAACGCATGATCCCGTCCCCCTCGACCGTGGCCTACCATTTCAAACGGTCCGCCAACAAGGAAAAGGCCAAGATTTACGAGGACCTCAAGGTCTCACAAGAGACGAAGCTCTTCAATCCTCAGGAGGCCCTCTCGTATAAAGTCGAGGCGCCCGGCGAGGGCGGCTCGGACACGCCGCTGGATCCTGGAAGTCTGTCCTATGTCCCGACCGTGATCCGTGCCCTGCTGACGGCCGTCCGCAACATCAAATTGTATTCGTCCGAAAGCAGGGCCGCTGCGAATGCGAACCTCGAGTTGGCCCACGCCCTCAATAAAGTACTGGCCGGCAATCAGCGCTTGAGCATCGTGCGCGTCAAGCAGGCGCTCCTCGTGAACGGCCAGCGCATCACGGACGTCAGCGAGTACAAGTTCGTGATGGCGGGGTTCCTGGAGTTCCTGGACAAATGCCAGTTGCAGGGCCTGGCGTTCTCTCAGGGGCTTTCGGACCAGGAACTGAAGGCCACGCTCGAGGGGTTCGCCCACGCGCGGCCCGAGCAGATCTCGGTCGGGTACTGGGACGAGTTCGTCGCGCAACGCAGTCTCTCGCACGTGCACCTGAGACAGGCTCGTTCCTTCCGCCGGGCGCTGGCGACGAGCGCCTTCGCCACAGCAACGGCGCCGGAGACGGCGCCAGCGGAGGTGGAGGCGGCCGGGCTCCATTTCAGCCGGACGACGCAAGAGCCGACCGAGCTCAGGTTGCCGGAGGCGACGCCGGTCCCGACGGTGGCGGAAGCGGAACCACCTGAGGCTGCGGTTGCCCCGGACCTGGTTGAGAAGGCTCCAGAGCAGACGGTCGACGAGTTGATCGCCACGTTGCCGCAACGAGTCAATGACCTCCTGCTCACGGGCAGTTCGGCCCGGATCCAGCGCATACTGAGCCGGCTGTTCGACGGGTTCGCGGGGCAGGAGCAGTCGGTTCGCGACAAGGTCATCGAGGTCTGCCGGACCACGCTGAAGGGCCTGCCGCTAGGATTCCAGCAGGAATTTTCCAAGCTGCTTGCCGATCCGATGTTGGGGGCGTTTGGTGAGGAACTGGACGCGAAAAGTTTCTCCGAGCTGGCGGGCCTGATCCATCAGGTGGGGTGTAGTGTCATCCAGTTTGCGGACTATCTGCTGGCCAGCCGGCTGCTCACGGCGCTGACTGCCCGGTTCAAGCAACTGGGGCAGGCCAAAGATCCCAAGATGCCGGTGCTCGCGAAGGTCCTCGAGCGAAAGCTCGACCCGGGCACGCAACGTCTCCTGACGGAGGATCTGAAATCCAGCGACCCGACCCGACAGCAAAACGCCGCCCAGGTGCTGGGGAGCCTCGGTGCAGTGACGGTGCCGATCCTGATCGAGGCCATCCGGAAAGAACCGGACATGCGTGTGCGACAGATCGCAGCCGGCCTGCTCAGGGAAATCGGTGTTCCGTCTGCCAAGGCCTACAAGCGGGAGCTGGGACTTGAGCTCCCGGCAACCGAGCGCGTGCGGCTGCTCGAGGTCGGCGATACGGTCACGAAGGCAATCAAGACGGAAGTGGCCTACGCGATGGGCGATTCGCATGCCGAGGTGCGTGGCGCCGCAGCTCACCTCGCCGAGCGGCTCAACGACAAGCAGCTCACGCAGGTGCTGCTCCAGTATGCTGAGCATGACGATGCGGCGATCGCGGTCGATGCGATCAAGTGTCTCGGCAATCTCAAGCCGCCCGGGCTCGGTGAAGCCTTGATTCCGGTCCTGAACTCCGCCAAGGAACCTGAGCGACTTGCCGCCTGTTGCCAGGCGTTGGGGCAGATCGGGGACATCGAGGCGATCGGCACCTTGGCCGGGGTGCTGTCGCCGAACGGCTTTCTCTTTTTCCGCAAGCGCTGGCATCCCGACGTCCGTGCCGCCGCAGCGTTGGCGCTGGGGCAGATGACCGATCCACTGGCCACGCAGGTCCTGACCGCCGTGGTAAACGATCGGGATCCACGAGTCCGGCAGATCGCCCGCACGGCCGTGAAAAAATAACGGACTGTCGGAGAGGGTCCGGTCTTCTAGTCCGCACGGTCAAGTGTCACCGGTCCGGTCCCGCCCAAGATGCATCCGCGCTGCAATTCGACCGTGTCGTCCATCTTTCTAGTTAAGACCCAGGCGTCGAGGTCCGGATCGTTATCGAGGTTGCCCTTCGCGATGACCTGATAGAGGAAGTCGTCCCACCATTCTGCCCCTGTCCTAGTCCTTGTCCTTGCTCTTTCCCCTTTCCCTCCCGGCGTCAGCAGGGCACTCCCGGCATCTCTCGCAAAATGCAAACAAGGTTCGTGTCCGGGCGCGGCAAGGGTATAATGGGAGCATGCGGATCGTTGTTTGTATCAAGCAGGTCCCTGCGACCGAGTCCAAGCTGACCCTTCTTGCCGATTCCTCGGACATTGACCGCTCCGGGCTCAGTTTCATCGTCAATCCCTACGACGACTTCGCCGTGGAGGAAGCGCTTCGAATCAAAGAGCGGCTCGGAACGGGAGAGGTCACTGTCGTGTCGTTGCGGCACCACGCGATGCAGAAGCCGGAAGAGGCCTTGCGGACCTGTCTCGCGATGGGCGCGGATCGGGCGGTGCTGTTGAGCGATGCGGCGTTCGAGGGTGGCGACAGCCTGAGCGCGTCTGTGGTCCTGGCCGAGGCGCTCCGGCGCCTCTCGTTCGATCTGATCCTGTGCGGCAAACAGGCGGTGGACGACGATGGCGGGGCGGTCGCCATTCAGGTCGCGGAGCTGCTCGGCATTCCGCACGTGGCGGTCATCAATAAGCTGGAGCTCAACGTGCCAGCCCGCACGGCGATGGCGCACCGACCGGTCGAAGGCGGGGTGGAAGTCGTCGAAACGCCGCTGCCGGCGCTGCTCACCTGTCAGAAGGGGCTGAACGAGCCACGCTATCCCTCTCTCCCCGGGATCATGAAAGCCAAGCAGAAGCCGCTGGAGGTCTGGAACCGTGAGACCCTTGGCGTGGCGGCGGAGACGATCGGGGCCGCCGGCGCGGCAGTGGCCACCATCCGCCTGGAGCCGCCGCCGGTCCGCCCGGCGGGGCAGATCATTGATGGCGATGCCGGCACCGCCGTGAAGGAACTAGTGCGGCGCCTGCGCGAGGAAGCCAAAGTGATTTGAACACTGAACAATGAGCGCATAAGTCAATGAATCCGATTCTTGTGTTTTGCGAGCAGCGGGACGGGCGGTTGAAGAAGGCCGGCCTCGAGGCGCTGGGTGAGGCGTGCCGGCTCGCCGCCTCGGCGACTCGCGATGTCGTGGCGGTGGTGATCGGCGCGCAGGTTGCCTCCTTGGCCGGCGAGGTAGGCCGCTCCGGCGCATCCCGCGTCCTCGTGGCCGAGGACCCCCGCTTGGCACAGTATTCATCGGAACTGTTCACAAGCGTGCTCGCGGAGGCTGCGACGCTGCTCGATCCCGTCGCAATTCTCATGGGCGCTACGGCAATGGGAAAGGATCTGGCGCCCAAGCTCGCGGCACGTCTCAAGACGTCATTGGCGCAGGACTGTGTCGCGCTGGCGATGGAGGCGGACGGGACCGTGGTGGCTACGCGCCCGGTGTATGGCGGCAAGCTGCGGGCGGTGGTGAAAGCGAAGCGTCCGCGCCTGCAGGTCCTGACGCTCCGGCCGAACGCCTTCGCAAGGCAGGAGGCGGCGGGGGCCACGGCCCGGGTTGAGACGCTGGCTGTGCCGCCGGATAACGGACGGCCGAGGGCCACGGTCCGGGAGGTGCAGCCGTCGGCCGGTGGGAAGGTCGAACTCACCGAGGCGGCCATCATCGTGTCCGGGGGGCGAGGGCTCAAGGGTCCAGAAAACTTCAAGCTGATCGAGGAATTGGCGGCCGCGCTCGGCGCCGCGGTCGGCGCGTCCCGCGCTGCCGTGGATGCAGGCTGGAAGCCGCACTCGTATCAGGTCGGCCTCACCGGCAAGACCGTGTCCCCTCAGCTCTACATCGCGTGCGGCATCTCGGGTGCCATCCAGCACCAGGCCGGTATGTCTTCCGCCCGCACAATTGTCGCGATCAATGCCAACCCCAACGCCCCCATCTTCAAGCTCGCTACCTATGGCCTCGTCGGCGATCTCTTCGAGATCGTCCCGCTCTTGACCCAGGAAGTGAAAAAGCTCAAAGGTGGGGACCAGGCCTGATCCAGGCGGTCTGCCGTTCCCTTCGCCGTTCCTCATGGGTATAATGACGAGCCAGGGCCAGCCGGGCGCATGGTGCGTCCGGCAGTCCCAGCCCTGCGGGTCACAGTGTCGCCCGAGGAGCGGGGAGGGGCATGGGAACTCCTGAAGTGCGCTCGCCATCGGCCGATGCGACCGCCGCGGCCGGAGCTTCGTCGAGCCCGATCGCGGCACGTGCGGTGGAGCCGCCCGAGAGGGAATCAGCAGCGGGCGAGCAGGCCATTATCTATTGGGAGCGGGAGTATTCGACCGCTCTCCCGCCCGAGCGCCTGAAGTTCGAGTTTCATCCGCACCGGCCGTTGATGTCCCAGATGAGCCTGGACGAGCAGCGCGCGCTCGCCGCGGGCGGCTACAAAGTGATGCCGGATGATTGCAGCGCGGTCCGCGTGGTCGGGCAGTATGGATTCCTGGTTCGCTCGCCGGCGGACATCAAGATTCGCCGCACGCCCGATGGGGTCAAGTGGCAATCGCCGTCCATCCAGCCGGAAGAGCGCCTGTTGGGGTACAAGACCTATTCGGGCACGTACGTGGACACCATCCTCAATAGCGGGTATCCCAAACTGTGCTGTGGCCTTCGGTTCTACTATCCGAAGCATCTGGCCATGATGATGAAGGACGTCCCGAACCCCTTCTTTCACTTGCCCAATCGGACCTTTTCCATCTGGGAAGGGATCAAGACCCACGAATACGCCACCACTCCCAACCTCTACGAGTTCCTGACCGGGTACGAAGCCTTTACCGCGAACTTCCTCCTGCAGCTCATCAAGCCGACCGTGATCAAGCGGGGTGACCCGATCGGCGTTGTCCTCCCCGTGCTGCTGCCCAAACAGTTCACGCTGAAGGAGCTGCAGCATCCTTCGCGCTGACCCCATCGGCACGGCCATCGGAGTTGCAGACACAACAGGGACTTGGTCATGCACCGGGAGCGTCCGACGGCACGGGTGAAGTTGGTCGCGGGGCGGGAGCAGCGAATGCTCGCCGGCCATCTCTGGGTGTTTGCCGGTGAGATCGAGGAGGTGACGGGTAACCCGCAGCCCGGCGACCTGGTGGATGTGTCCTCAGCCACGGGCCGCTTTTGCGGGCGAGGCCTGTTTAACCCGCACTCCAAGATTCGCGTCCGCCTCCTGACGTTCCGCGACGAAGCCATCGATGAGCCGTTCTGGATGGGGCGGTTGACGCAGGCGCTGGCGCTCCGCCAGCGTGTCGTCACGGACACGACGGCCTCTCGCCTGGTGTATGGAGAAGGGGATTTTCTGCCGGGTCTCATTGTGGATCGCTATGCGGACCTCCTGGTCATGCAGGCGCTCGCCCTCGGCATGGATCGTCGCAAGGAATGGCTAGGACTGATGCTGACCAAGCTCACCGGTGCCAAGGCCATTTACCTTCGGCATGACGCGGGGAGCCGAACGCTCGAGGGCTTGCCGATAATGAAGGGATTTCTCGCCGGCGAGCACGCAACGACCGTGGAAATCTCGGAAGGCAAGGCGCGCTTCCTCGTTGACGTGGAGCACGGGCAGAAGACCGGCTGGTTTTGCGATCAGCGTGA
>Ga0073934_10001935_pt1 | contig 46288 bp, 30 predicted proteins | sample LarsenN4metaG_FD_76834 | JGI IMG/M metagenome (GOLD analysis project Ga0073934, IMG submission 76834) | Hot spring sediment bacterial and archeal communities from British Columbia, Canada, to study Microbial Dark Matter (Phase II) - Larsen... ...
CATGGCGCGACCTTGAATGGCATTCATGAAAATGGGCTGGGCTTGAGATTCTTTGGGGCGGATGGCAATAAGGGTTTCCTCTTCCGCCAGCCAGCTCACCGTATTGAGAAACAGGTCTCCATTCCCCGACAAATTCAACCCGGCATCGCTGGCAAAATCGGAGTCCCCGTAAACGACCACCCGCGCTTTGGAGGTTTTCGTATCCTGAGCTTTCGGCCCTTCTGTTTCAGATTCCCCTTCCTTTTTTTCCTCCGAAGCGGCTCCCTCGGGTCCTTCCTGGGTCTCTACGGTAGCTACTGCCGCCACGGAAAGGGGGCCTCTGAGATCTTTATCCGGATCGAAATGGGCCGTCCCTCGCTTAAGGGCCTCGATATCGGTTTCTGCCCAACTCTCCGGGCCCGTTTTAGCCAAAGCCTGAATGGTCACTCCCTGGGGGGGCGTTTCCACAACCCCTACAGATCGCGTCCAGGGGAAAAAGGAAGCAACCTGGAAATTTTTGGTAATCTCGTGGGGTTCATACTGGGATACGACGGGCATGGTCGGGTCGGCCCCAAAAACTCGGCTCAGACGGTCCACCACCACGTCGTTTCCGATTTTAAATCCGTATTTTCCCAAGAAGGTCACCAGGTTGTTAGCGCTCTCCGGATCTACCATCACACAAAGCTTCCCGCCCCGTTTAATGTAGTTGTCCAGGACCTCCAGTTCCTTCGGTAAAAGATCCTTTTTAGGCCCATTGATAATTAAGAGGGACGCATCATCGGGGACCTTATCTTCCCTCAGCAACAGCAGCTCTTTGACCTCGTAGTTCCGATCCGTGATGGCTTTCTTAGCCTGGCCATACCCCCTGGCCCCCGATTCATTCAGGTTGCCCTCGTCGTGCCCCGTCAGGAAGTAAACCACTTTTTTCCCCTCCCGGGTCACCTTAAAGATCGCGTTGGTGATGGCCTCCTCGGAGGTCTCCGTGATTTTCTCCCGTTTACCATTGCTTTCGATCACGATGGTTCCATAATCCCTAATTTCGTACGCTTTTGCCTTGCTGGGATTGTGGTCCGGGTCCACGATCTCATATTTAAAATGGGGGGAATAATAGGCATATCGGTCCAGGAGATCGTTGATCCCTCGTTCTTCCCCTTTTCGGAAAAAAACGACGGCCTGCACATCCCGGTCCAGGGATTTAAGGATTTTAATACTCTGCTCGGCCAAGGTGTTCAATTTGGCCGTTGTGAAATCCCAGCGATAGCTATGCTTGGCGGAAATCGCCTCCACTACCGTGATGATTCCCAGGACAAGGAAAATCATGACCGCTACGTTCAAGCCGTACTTGGTAGACCGCCTTGCAAGGAGGGCTTTAAACCCGGTAAAATTAAGGTAGATATAAGCCAGCAAAATCAACAGTCCGGCAATTAGCAATCCCGAAGCGACCGGGGTTAGCTGCGTCCGGATTGCGTAGATGGCTCCACCGGCTATGGCCAGCGCGAGCCCGACCAGGCCGATAATGTTAGAGTATCTCTGTAACATACCGCTCCCCAAAAGGCAAAAGGCAAAAGGCAAAAGACAGCCGTCTGGAAATCCTGCCACCTGTCCGTCGCCCGCGACTTGCTGCCTGCTGCTTACTGCCTATACCCTTTTAGCCACGCCACTTGTTGGATTCTAAGGATCTCAGGGTTAAAAACAAGAAAAAGAGAATGAAGTTTAGATAATAGATGACATCTCTCGTATCGACAAGACCTTTGGCGAAGTTTTGAAAATGCTCGATGATGGAAAGATGCTGTAGAACGCTCCCAAAGGTAGGACCTACATTCTCGGCAGAAAACCCGATAACCCAGAATATGAGCAGGGTTCCAAAGCTGGCCACCGCAGCGATGATCTGGTTTTCCGTCAACGTGGAGATGAGCACTCCCAGGGAGATAAAGGCGGAACCCAGCAGGAACAGCCCCAGATAGGCAGAAATAAAGGGTTTAAAATCGGGCCTCCCTACCCAGGCAATCAAAGCCGGGTAAACGAAGGTCAAGATCAGCATAACCCCAAAAACCGCAATACAGGCCAGGAATTTTCCTAAAACGACCTCTATATCCCGAAGGGGGTAGGTCATTAAAAGCTCGAAGGTACCCAGGCGTTTCTCCTCGGAAAAAAGCCTCATGGTCAGAACGGGCATCATCAGCAGAATAAACACCGCGATGTTGCTAAAAAGCGGAACGATGATTCCCTGGGTGATATTGAGCTCGTTGGCCAGGAAGGACCGTTGCATGGCTTGAAAGCTGAACATACTGTAAAAAGCCATGATGCTGGAGAAAAAGTACCCCGAAATAACGAGGAAGATGAAGAGCACTACATAGGCGATCGGTGAGTAAAAGTAGGATCTTAACTCCTTTTTAAAGATGTAGTAGATGTTTGCCATAAACCCTAAAACGTAATTCGTAATCTGTAATACCTAGACGCCCATAAGATACTTTCCTAAGTACTTACATCTTACGCATTACGTACCAGGTTTTATTCTTCTTCTTTGGTCACCAGCTTCACAAAGACATCTTCCAGACTGATCTCTACAGGACGAAGTTCTAATAGCCCACATCCACTCTGAACGACGGCATTGGCCAAATTTCGGCGGACATCCTTATCTTTTGAAGACTCCACTTCATACGTGAAAAGATCTCCCCTGATCAGGTCTTTCTTTTGGACCCTGTGGACCCCGTCCACCTCCTTCAAAATTTTCAAAACCACCTCCGGGGGTCCCTCGACCTGAAGTACAATACGTTGTGAGGTCTGGGCTCGGGTGGTCAGGTTCTCGGTCGTATCTTCGGCCACCACCCTCCCTTGGTTAATGATCACCACCCGCTGGCAGATCATGCTGACCTCGGGCAGGATGTGGGTGCTTAAGATAATGGTCTTTTCACTGGCAAGATCTTTGATCAGATGACGAATTTCTGTGATCTGTTTGGGATCTAATCCCATGGTCGGTTCATCCAGAATGAGCACTTCCGGATCGTTAATCAGCGCCTGGGCTAACCCTACCCGCTGTCGATAGCCTTTAGAAAGATTTTTAATCAATCGATTAGAGACATTGTCAATCCCACAGCTTTTAGTCACTTGTCGGATTTTTTCCTTTCTCAGTTTTCTAGGAACCCCCTTGACTTCTGCCACAAAATTCAGGTAGGCAGAAACTTCCATATCATTATAGATAGGGACATTTTCCGGCAAATACCCGATCCGTTTTCGCACCTCCAGAGAATCCGTAAATACGTCATAGCCGGCTACTTTTGCGTTCCCATGGGTTGCTGGCATGAAACCGGTTAAGATTCTCATGGTGGTCGTTTTACCCGCTCCGTTGGGACCTAAGAACCCTAGAATTTCACCTTTTTCTACTCGGAAGGAAACTCCCTGAATCGCAGGAAGCGTTCCATAGTATTTGGTCAAATTCTCTACCTCGATCATCCTTGATCTCCTCCTTACTTAACTTATTGAAACTTATCGTCAAAGAGGTTAATTTACTATTCTTAGTACGATCTAAATCTCTTCATCACCCTCTGGTTAGATTAGGCGGGGGTTAAAAAGTTCCCCGCTTTTAATTGGAATAGACTTTTATCCGTGAATTTGTCAAGGTGTATTTAGCTGACTTCTAAAGTTTTCCTGAGCTGTTCTGTGGCTTCACGAGGGGGTCAGAGGTGAGGACCTGAAAAAGGGTACCGGTACGATTCCATATTCCCCTTTGAGAAATCTTCCTTGAAGTTATACTTATATATTAACTAAGAGGAGAAAAACCTTTTTTTTCACCGGGGTCGTAGATAATCCTGGGGGTAAAGCGTAATAATGTAAAAGGGGAGATCTCATTAAGTTTTACGCAATCAGAGTTATGAAAGAAGCAAAATCGGATCCCATACTTATAAGCAAGTTCCCGGGGCGGTCGGTCACCTCTGTGAGATCATCCATATTTATGATCGCAAAGAAGCCCATGATATGATTCTGAGGAGCCAGGAGGACTATAAGGACCGATTCGGTGATATGCAAGAGGCGTTAACTGCCGTCCGGCAGAGGTAAAATGATCGCCGAAGCCCGGAACCCGAGATGGAATGATATCCCAAGAAAACTCAAAAGAAGACCTTTTAAATTTCAAGGCCCTTACCAGTTATTTTAGAATCTCCAGGGGGTCTCCAATTCCATTGGGAGCGACCCTGATGCGCGGTGGCATTAACTTCGCCATCTTTTCCAAGCATGCTACTTCGGTCACCCTGCTGCTCTTTATTTCCGGAGAGAGCGATTCGGTTGCTGAATTTCCTATGGATCCCTTATTTAACCGAACCGGAGACGTGTGGCATGCTTTCGTTCGGGGACTGGATCCTGGGATCCGCTACGGGTACCGGGTAGACCGGCAGCCTAATGATGAAAAGCACATTCACAGATTTGATCCTGCTATTGTTTTAGTAGATCCCTATGCGAAGGCCCTTTCCGGGGGATCCAATTGGGGGGAGGTTTACTACCGTAAAGGGGATAAAAGGCCTTCGGAGAAGACGAACGTCCGGCGCTCCCTGATTATAGAGGGTGAATTTGACTGGGAGTTTGATCAACCCTTGAATGTTCCCCTGTCGGATTCGATCATCTATGAGTTGCACGTTCGGGGCTTTACCCGCCATCCCTCTTCGGGCGTACAGCATCCTGGAACTTTTGCCGGTCTGATCGAAAAGATTCCTTACTTGAAAGAACTTGGCATTACCGCCGTGGAGCTCTTACCCATCAACGAATTTCAAGAAACCGATACCCGTCGGATAAACCCATTCACAGGGGAGCGCCTCCTGAATTTTTGGGGCTATCACCCCATCTCCTTCTTTGCCCCTAAGGCTTCCTATGCTTTCAACAGTAAAAACGGTGGCCAGGTCAAAGAGTTCAAGGCCCTGGTTAAAGCCCTGCATGAAGCTGATATCGAGGTCATTCTAGATATCGTGTTCAATCATACCGCCGAAGGAGATGAAGAGGGATCGACCTATTGTTTTAGGGGGCTGGATAATTCCATCTATTATATGGTTGATCCCCGAACGGGGACGTATTATAATTACTCCGGTTGTGGAAATACCCTGAATTGTAACCATCCCGTCGTCCGCAATATGATCCTGGATAGTTTGCGTTACTGGGTTACGGAGATGCATGTGGACGGGTTCCGATTTGATCTGGCTTCGGTCCTGGGGCGTGGGCAAGACGGGTCGGTCTTATCTAATCCCCCCCTTCTGGAGCAGATTGCCTTAGATCCGGTCCTGGCCAATACCAAGCTCATCGCCGAGGCCTGGGATGCCGCCGGGCTCTATCAGGTCGGAACTTTTCCGTCCTGGGGGCGCTGGGCGGAGTGGAACGGGAAATTTCGGGATGATGTCCGAAGATTTATCAAAAGCGATCCCGGAATGGTTTCGGCCCTGGCTACCCGGTTGGTGGGAAGCCCCGATCTTTACCGGGGAAGCGGGCGGGCGCCTTCCCATAGCATTAATTTTATCACGAGCCATGATGGGTTTACCCTGGCGGATCTCGTTTCCTACAACCACAAACATAACGAAGCCAACGGGGAGAATAACGCAGACGGCTCCGACGAGAATTTTAGCTGGAACTGCGGATGGGAGGGTCCGACGGATTCTGTGGAAATTAATCTCCTCCGTCTTCGCCAGATGAAAAACCTGGCGACCCTTTTGCTCCTCTCCCAGGGGGTGCCGATGATCTTAGCCGGCGATGAGATGGGGCGAACCCAACAGGGCAATAACAATGCCTATTGCCAGGACAATGAGATCAGTTGGGTCAATTGGGAACTCACGAAATCCCACGCGGACCTGCTCCGGTTTTTTAAACTGCTGATCCGGTTTCGCAAAAAACATCCGGTGTTCCGGCGTAAGAGCTTTGAAAATGAACCGGATCGTTTTGGGACCATAACCTGGCACAGTCTAAAGCTGAATCAGCCAGATTGGTCCTGGGAGTCCAGGACCCTGGCTATGCATTTGAGCGGCGGCCACCGGGATGAGGACATCTTCATGATCGCTAATGCCCATTGGGAAGCCCATTCCTTCCAGCTTCCCAACCTGGGCTATGAAAAGAACTGGTTCCGGGTCGTCGATACCTCCCTGGAGGCCCCTTTCGATATTTCGGAGGAAGGTATGGAGCCCCGCCTTATCTTGCAACACCTTTATGAAGCCGGCCCTCGCAGCGTGGTGGTGCTGATAAGTAAGTAGGGGGGCCTCAGGGGTTACTTCGGGACCCCTTTTAAAAACCGTTGACTGAGATTTCCCTGCAAGCTAATTTAATCCTGATTCCAAGAGCCCTTAATTTTTGGTGACCACTTGATTAAAATGAAAAGGCATCATGGGGAACGAGGGAAGAAACCGGGTGGTTATAGAGAACGTAAAGCCGGAGATAGACTGTGGCTCCTTTCCCATTAAGCGGGTTATCGGGGAAAAGGTCAGGGTTCTGGCCGATATTTTTGCCGACGGGCATGATTCCCTTTCGGCCAGCCTCTTATATAGAAAAAGGGGTGAAGCTAGATGGAAAGAGGTCCCCATGGGATTCATTGAAAATGATCGGTGGGGTGGGGAGTTCCCCGCGGAGGAGCTGGGAGTTTATCATTACACGCTGGAAGCCTGGGTGGACCCTTTTAAAACGTGGCAGAAGGATCTCCAAAAGAAGTGGGTCGCCGGTCAAGACCTCAGGGTGGACCTCCTTATCGGGGCAGAGCACCTTGAAGTGGCTTCCAGAAGGGCTTCCGGAGGCGATGAAACGAAACTCCGGGAGGCCGGCGGATTTTTGAAGAGAGAAGCCGCACGCCTGGTGCGGGTGGATAGGGAAAACCCAAACCTCCAGGAACTGATGTCCGTAGCCCTTGGCGCCGGGCTCCACGAGCTTATGGAGAAATATCCGGACCGGCGATTTGCGACCCGTTATGGAAAGGAGCTCGCGGTCGTGGTGGACCGGGTAAAGGCTCTATTCAGCTCATGGTACGAGCGATTCCCGCGGTCCTGCTCTCCACAGCCCGGCAGGCACGGCACCTTCAAGGATTGTGAGGAGCTTCTTCCAGAGATAGCGAGGATGGGTTTTGATGTTTTATATCTCCCCCCCCTTCATCCCATTGGTAAGACGCACCGTAAAGGGAAGAACAATTCCCCTGAGGCCAGTCCAGAGGACGTCGGGAGTCCCTGGGCCGTAGGATCGGAAGAGGGCGGGCATAAAGCGGTTCACCCTGAACTGGGAACCCTGGAAGATTTTGAGGCCCTGGTCGGTAGGGCTAAAGATTATGGGATAGAGATTGCCATGGACCTGGCCTACCAGTGTTCTCCCGACCATCCCTATGTGAGGGAGCATCCCGCCTGGTTTAGATGGCGTCCCGATGGAACCATCCAGTATGCGGAGAATCCTCCGAAAAAGTACCAGGATGTATTACCGTTAAATTTTGAAACCGAGGCGTGGCCGGAGCTCTGGGAAGAACTCAAAAGTATCGTTTTTTTCTGGATTGGAAAAGGCGTGCGCATATTTAGGGTGGATAACCCCCACACCAAACCCTTTCCATTCTGGGAATGGCTGATCCGCGAGACAAAACGGGCATATCCCGAAGTTATTTTCCTCTCCGAGGCCTTCACCAGACCCAAGGTGATGTATCGCCTGGCCAAGCTAGGCTTTACGCAGTCCTACACTTACTTCACGTGGAGGAACACAAAGAAAGAGCTCATAGACTATCTCACAGAACTTACGCAGACGGAGGTCCAGGAGTCTTTCAGGCCTAACTTTTGGCCCAATACCCCGGATATCCTCCCAGAGCCACTCCAATACGGAGGAAGGCCCGCTTTTATCATGCGGCTCGTGCTCGCGGCGACCCTGTCGTCCAACTATGGGATCTACGGGCCCGCCTTTGAGCTCTGTGTGAGCGAAGCGGTCCCGGGAAGAGAAGAGTATCTAAACTCGGAGAAATATGAGCTAAAATATTGGGACTGGGACCGGCCAGGAAATTTAAAAGACTTCATAACCAGAATCAATCGCATCCGGAGGGAAAACGCGGCCCTTCAGACCACGGGGAATCTGAAGTTTTATGAAGTAGACAATGATCACCTCCTCTTTTATGGAAAGGCCACGCGGGACCTCTCCAATATTATACTGGGCCTGGTAAATCTGGATCCCTTTCACACCCAATCGGGCTGGGTGAGGGTTCCCCTTCCTGAACTTGAGATCGATCCGCGCCAGCCCTACCTGGTTCACGACCTGATCAGCGAGGATAAGTATATCTGGCAAGGAGAGCGAAATTACGTGGAACTGAATCCGTCTGTTCTTCCCGCCCGTATTTTTAGGGTCAGGAAGAGGTTAAAGCGGGAAACTGATTTTGATTATTTTATGTGAGAATGGAGCGGGAATCGGGGAATGGAGTTCTCCCACTCCCCGATTCCCCCATCTCTGCATTCGCAGTTTAGATGTATTTAGAAGACGATCCCCTCTGGTACAAAGACGCTATTATCTACGAGCTTCACGTAAAGACCTTTTATGATAGTAACCACGATGGCATAGGAGACTTCAAAGGGCTTACGGAAAAGTTGGACTATCTTAAGGATCTTGGTATCACAGCCATATGGCTCCTTCCGTTTTATCCATCTCCCTTAAAGGACGACGGTTATGATATCGCCGATTATTTCGATATTCATCCCGATTACGGTACTTTGCGAGACTTCAAGGGTTTTTTGAACGAGGCCCATCGCAGGGGGATACGGGTGATTACGGAGTTGGTGGTCAACCATACTTCCGACCAGCATGTCTGGTTTCAGCGGGCAAGGAGAGCAAAACCGGGTTCCGCGGAGAGGAATTTCTATGTCTGGAGCGACACCCCGGAAAGGTACAAAGAAGCCAGGATCATCTTTAAGGACTTTGAAACCTCCAATTGGGCGTGGGACCCTGTAGCCAAGGCCTATTACTGGCATCGCTTTTATTCGCATCAACCCGATTTAAACTACGACAGTTCACAGGTCCGCAAGGCTGTGCTTAGAGCCATGGACTACTGGCTGAAGATGGGCGTGGACGGGATGCGTTTGGATGCCGTTCCCTATCTTTTTGAGAGGGAGGGGACCAATTGTGAAAATCTACCGGAGACCTACGAATTCCTGAAGGCCCTCCGATCTCACATCGACGGCCAGTTTAAGAGTAAAATGCTCCTTGCCGAGGCAAACCAGTGGCCCGAAGACGCCGTGGCTTATTTTGGAAGTGGGGATAAATGCCATATGGCCTTCCACTTCCCCCTCATGCCCCGAATGTTCATGGCGATCCGGATGGAGGACCGATTCCCTATTATTGATATCCTGGAGCAAACCCCCCCGATACCTGAAATCTGCCAGTGGTGCCTCTTCTTGAGGAACCATGACGAGCTGACCCTGGAGATGGTCACCGATGAAGAGAGAGACTACATGTACAGGGTCTATGCCAGGGATCCTAAAGCGCGGATTAATCTGGGAATCCGCAGACGCCTGGCGCCTCTCCTGGAGAACGATCGGAGAAAGATCGAGCTGATGAACCTCCTCCTGTTCTCTCTTCCCGGAACTCCGGTGATCTACTATGGAGATGAGATAGGCATGGGAGACAATTACTACCTGGGAGATAGAAACGGCGTCAGAACCCCGATGCAATGGAGCGGAGATAGAAATGCGGGTTTTTCTAAAGCGAACCCCCAGAAGCTCTACCTGCCCGTCATTATAGATCCAGAGTACCACTACGAAGCGCTTAACGTAGAAAATCAGGAGAGGAGCCAGGCCTCGCTCTTGTGGTGGATGAAACGGTATATAGCCATGAGGAAGCATTTCAAAGCCTTCGGACGGGGAAGCATCGAGTTTATATTTTCGGACAATCCGAAAGTCTTTGCCTTTATTCGCCAATACAGGGAGGAGCGTATTCTGGTGGTGGTCAACCTCTCGAGATATTCTCAGGTGGCCGAGCTGGATCTCTCTAAGTTTTCCGGGTGTGTTCCGGAAGAAGTCTTCAGTAGAAATCGATTTCCCCCCATCAGGGAGGCCTCTTATACCTTAACCCTTGGATCTTATGGGTATTACTGTTTTTTGCTCCATAAGGAATACGAATCTGTAAGAATCGGGGGGGAAGACGTTTCGCCCGAACATCTCTACCAGGCCATCCCGGAGCTCAGCGTGAGCGGGGCCGGAATGTCCGGGATAGCTGGAATAGTTGGTGGGGGCTGGGAAAAAATTCTGGAGGACGTGGCCAGAGAAAGATTCGAAGAAATCCTACCCGCTTACCTGGGGAGGTGCCGGTGGTTTGGCGGAAAAGCCCGGGAGATCCAGAGGATTCAAATCCTCGACGCCGTTCCTGTAAAGGAGAGCGGGAAGGTCGGAGAACGGAAGAACGGTGGGGCGGAGGAGCCTTCCCCCTCTGACGCTCCGGTCCCTTGGCACGCCAACCCCTCTGCCCCTCCGCATTCCAGTTCCTTCCTCCTTCTTCTGGAGATTCAGTACACGGAAGGCCTGCCGGAGATCTATCTCCTTCCCTTATCCTTCGCTTTTGAAGACAGGGCCAGGAAGGTCCTGGAAGACTCCCCTGAGGGAATTATCGCCCGCCTCAGGGTGGAGCGCGTCGAAGGAATTCTCTATGACGGGATATACAATGAGGAGTTTCGCAAAAACCTTCTGTCCATGATCTCAAGAAAGCATAGGATTAAAGGAAGTCAGGGAGAGCTCGTAACCTATCCCGGAAAGGCCTTTAAAAATCTGGCCGGTGGGGGGGATGGGACCCCGCTCCGCCTGGAGTCTCAAGTTTTCAAAGGGGAGCAGAGTAATACCTCCCTTCTCTATGGGGATAAGTTCTTCCTTAAAATCTTCAGGCGCCTTGAAGAGGGCATCAATCCGGATCTGGAAATCGGTAGGTTTCTCACAGAGATGGCCGCGTACCCAAATATCCCCCCTTTTGCGGGAGCCCTGGAGTACCGAAGGGCACGATCTGAACCCATGGTCGTGGGGATACTTCAAGGTTTTGTTCCCAATCAGGGAGATGCCTGGAGGTTTACCGTTGATGCGGTCGGAAGGTATTTTGAAAGGGTCCTTTCTAAAAGGGGAGAAATTCAAGAAGTCCCCGAAATTTCTTCCTCCCTTTTAGAACTGGCTTTTCAAGAGATACCTCCTTTTCTTCAAGAATTGATCGCGGGGGTCTACCTTGAAATGACAAGACTTTTAGGAAGAAGAACGGCGGAGCTTCACCTGGCCCTCTCCTCCTATGCGGAGGACCCTGGCTTTGCACCTGAGCCTTATTCCATTCTTTATCAACGGTCCGTGTACCAATCCATGCAGACCTTAACCCGAAGGATCCTTCAACTTCTCAAGAGAAATTTGCAAAAGTTGCCCGGACTGGAGCGTCCCGTGCGAGATGTGAGGAAGGATGCGGAGGAGATCTTGGGCCTTGAAAAAGAAATTATGGAGCGCTTTCGGACCCTTCTCAAGAAGAAGATATCGGCGGTGAAGATTCGAATTCATGGAGATTATCACCTGGGACAGGTCCTCTATACCGGGAAGGACTTTATCATCATTGATTTTGAGGGCGAGCCTGCAAAAGCCCTTAGCGAGAGAAGGTTGAAGCGCTCCCCACTTAGAGACGTGGCAGGGATGATCAGATCCCTACATTACGCGGCGTATGCAACTCTTTTTAAGTACTCATCTCTGAGACCGGAAGATATTCCCGTGCTGGAGCCCTGGGTGGATCTATGGTACCGATATGTAGGTGGGGCCTTTTTAAGATCTTACCTGGATACGGCCGGAAGCGCGGCTTTTATTCCAAAGGACCGGGAGGAGCTAGACATTTTACTGAAGGCTTTTCTCTTAGAGAAAGCTATTTATGAGCTGGGCTATGAATTGAACAATCGTCCTGATTGGGTGATTATTCCCCTTAGGGGAATAAAACACTTACTGGAGATCCGAAGTTAGCGGAAGAGGGGGAACGGAAGAATGGAAGAGATGAAAAACAAAGACGTCCTCTACGACGTGAGCCTCCTTACAGATCACGATATCTATCTCTTTAAGGAGGGCAGTCACTTTAAACTCTATAACAAATTGGGCTCTCATATCCTGACCGTGGAGGGTATTGAAGGAACTTACTTTGCGGTATGGGCTCCCAACGCAGAAGGGGTCTCGGTGGTAGGTGATTTTAATCAATGGGATCCCACTTCCCACCCCCTTCAAGTCAGAGGGGACGCCTCGGGGATATGGGAAGGCTTTATCCCCGGTATCGTGCAGGGGACTATGTATAAGTATCATATCCGCTCCAGATATAACAACTACCGGGTCAACAAAGGGGATCCCTTTGCCTTTCACTGGGAAATTCCCCCTAAAACGGCTTCCAGTACGTGGGATCTAAGCTACGAATGGGCCGATAAGGAGTGGATGGAAAACAGGCACACCTCCAACGCCCTCCAGGCCCCCTTTATCATCTATGAGGTTCATCTTGGCTCATGGAGACGGGTTCCAGAAGAAGGAAACCGATTCCTCACGTACAGGGAGATGGCCTCCTATCTGCCGGACTACGTCAAGGAGTTAGGTTTTACCCATGTGGAATTTTTGCCGGTGATGGAGCACCCTTTTTATGGTTCCTGGGGGTACCAAACGGTGGGATATTTTGCACCGACCAGCCGGTACGGAACCCCTCAGGATTTCATGTATCTGATCGATGCCCTTCATCAAAAGGGCATCGGCGTCCTCCTGGATTGGGTCCCTTCTCATTTTCCCTCTGACGAGCACGGGCTGTCCTATTTTGATGGGACTTACCTTTACGAGCATCAAGATCCCAAGAAGGGATTTCATCCGGATTGGAACAGTTATATTTTTAACCATGGTCGAAACGAAGTCCGCGCGTTCCTTATCAGCAGCGCCCTTTTCTGGCTGGATAAATATCACGTGGATGGGCTTCGGGTCGATGCGGTAGCTTCCATGCTCTATCTGGATTACTCGAGAAAAGAGGGGGAATGGATCCCCAATATCTACGGGGGGAGGGAGAATCTGGAGGCGATCAGTTTCATAAAAAGATTTAACGAAGCGGTTTATGGGGAATTTCCAGACGTACAGACCCTCGCTGAAGAATCCACCGCATGGCCTATGGTTTCAAAACCGACGTATCTGGGGGGCCTGGGTTTCGGGATGAAGTGGAACATGGGATGGATGCACGATACCCTGGAATACTTCTCCAAAGATCCCCTTTATCGGAAGTATAGCCATAATCAACTGACCTTCAGCATCTGGTACGCCTTTTCAGAAAACTTCGTCCTCCCCCTCTCCCATGATGAGGTCGTTCATGGAAAAGGCGCCCTTATCGGGAAAATGCCCGGCGATGAGCGACAACGGTGCGCGAACCTTAGACTTTTATTCGGATATATGTACGGCCATCCGGGGAAGAAACTCCTCTTTATGGGAGGAGAGTTTGCCCAATGGAGGGAGTGGAATCACGATGAGAGTTTAGAGTGGCACGCCCTGGAATATCCCTCCCATCAAGGTGTCCAAAGATGGGTCAAGGACTTAAACCACTTGTATGCCAACGAGCCTGCCCTGTATGAACTAGATTTTGACATGAAAGGGTTCGAGTGGGTAGACTTCCATGATTGGGAGCATAGCATTATAAGCTTTCTCAGGAAGGGAAAGAGCACTGACGATATCATCCTGGTCGTCTGTAACTTCACGCCGGTCCTCAGGGAAAACTATCGGGTGGGCGTTCCACGAGGAGGCTTCTGGCAAGAAGTTCTAAACAGCGATGCGAACATATACTGGGGAACCGGGTGCGGAAATCTTGGAGGGGTTGAAGCAGCGCCCGTACCCGGCCACGGAAGGTATTACTCCCTGTCTCTGACCTTGCCCCCCCTCGGAGTTCTCTTCTTTAAAAGCAGGAGGTAACTTCTCTCAAAAATGCAAAGGCAATTTGATCCCTGGACAAACATAGATCTGCATAGATTTCGAGGGTTAGCCGGAGCTTAAAGCTGGTTTTTAACGCCCGCTCCCTTTGGCTTACTCCAGGCGTTGAAGAGCTGCAGGAATCCGGGTCGTCGAGGGATCCTTTTAAATGATGGATAGACGAAAAAGCGGAATACTTCTTCATATTACGTCCCTGCCGTCGCCCTATGGGATAGGAGATTTCGGTCCCTGGGCTTATAAATTTGCGGACTTTCTCACGGAGGCCCGACAATCCTTGTGGCAAGTCCTTCCTTTAAACCCAACCTCCCTCGTTCAAGGAAACTCCCCCTATAGCAGTTACTCAGCCTTCGCCGGAAATCTTCTCCTGATAAGCCCGGACCTTTTGGTAGATGACGGCCTTCTGTCGAAATCTGAGCTGGAGGGTCCTCCTCCCTTCCCCAAGGAGAGCGTGGATTATAGGGCTGCTTTTGAATATAAAGAGAGGGTCCTTCGCAGGGCCTACGAAACCTGGAAGGGAAAACCGGAAAAAGACTACGCCTTTGAAAGGTTTTGCCGGGAGAACTCCGATTGGTTGGAGGATTATAGCTTGTTTGTAGCTCTAAAGGAGCATTTCCAGGGGGCCGTCTGGAGCGACTGGCCGCGGGAGCTGCGAGATAGAAAGGAGGAAGCCATCCAACCCTGGAAAGAGAGATTAGGGGACAGGGTGTCCGTCGAAAAGTTTGTTCAATATCTATTTTTTAAACAATGGTCTTCCCTTAAAACCTATTGCAACCGCAAAGGGGTTCAGATCGTAGGGGATATCCCTATTTATGTTACTTACGATAGCTCCGATGTCTGGGCGAACCCCGGGCTGTTTAAGCTCAATGAGGAAAAAAAACCGACCTCCGTTGCCGGGGTTCCTCCGGATTATTTCAGTGCGACCGGGCAACTCTGGGGTAACCCGGTTTATGGGTGGGAGACCCTCAAGGAAACCCGGTACGCCTGGTGGATCCGGCGCATGGAGCACAATTTGAGACTCTTCAATATCGTTAGGGTTGATCATTTTAGGGGGCTTGTGGCTTACTGGGAGGTCCCGGCAGGGGAAAAGACGGCGATACACGGAAGGTGGACGGAGGTTCCGGTTAGGGATTTCTTCGGCACCCTCTTTAAGTATTTTCCATGCCTTCCCGTTATTGCCGAGGACCTGGGGGTCATCACACCCGATGTAAGGGAGGCTTTAAGGGACTTTGGATTTCCGGGAATGAAAGTGCTCCTCTTTGCCTTTGGGGGGGACGATCTGGGGACGCATCCCTACATCCCCCATAATTATACCAACAACAGCGTGGTCTATACAGGAACCCACGATAATAACACGATTAAAGGGTGGTTCCGAAGAGAGGCCCGCCCTGAAGATAAAAAGAGGTTTTTTGAATACGTCGGGCGAGAAGTCGGAGAGGAGGAAGTCCACTGGGAGTTTATAAGGCTTGCCATGAGATCTGTGGGCAATACGGTCATTATGCCTATGCAGGATGTCCTGGGTCTCGGAGAAGAAGCCCGGATGAATACCCCCGCAACTCCTGAGGGCAATTGGAAGTGGAGACTCCTCCCCGAACAGCTAACGCCTTCTGTGATCCACAAGCTTTCGGAAATGACCCATCTTTATGGAAGAGGATAATTCCTTGCGCATCCGGCTAACGCCCAGGACCGGGGAAACGGGGAAACGGGGAAGGGGAGAATTCAATTCCCCGGTTCTCCGATTCCCCGGTTCTCCGATTCCCCGGTTCCCCGCCTCCTCGAAGGAAAGAGTCCACCCACCAGAAGATATTCTGCTCCCGGATCCCTCGCCGGAGTTTCTGCATCCGGGCTCTGCGTTCGTCCGCACTCATGGTAAAGGCTTGATAGATGGCTTCGGCGACGCCTTCAATATCGTAAGGGTTCACCAGGAGCGCCCCCCTTTGCAATTGGGCCGCCGCCCCGGCAAATTCACTGAGAATCAGCACGCCATTTCCGTCTACCCTGGAAGCGCAATACTCCTTGGCCACCAGGTTCATCCCATCTTTTAAGGGGGTAATTAGCGCGATATCGGCGATACGATAGTAGGCGAGGAGCTCGGTACGATCTAAGCTCCGAAAGATGTAGTGGATCGGGATCCAACCCGGCTGCGTAAATTGCCCGTTGATTTCACCCACCAGGCGCTCGATCTCCGTTTTGAGATCCAGGTACTCGGGGATATCGGTACGGCTCGGTACCACAACCTGGATGAGCGTAACTTTCTGGTGGAGGTCTGGAAAACGTAGGAGCAGGTTTCGGAAAGCTTTGAGCCGCTCGGGGATACCTTTCGTGTAATCCAGACGATCTACTCCCAGGAGGAAACGACGGTCCGGCAGAGCCTTCTGGAGGTGTAGCACCTTCTCGGAAACGTCCCGGGCCGCGGCCTGACTGGCGAATTCGTTGTAGTCAATGCTGATGGGGAAACTACCGATCCAGACTTCCCGGTCCCCAACACGGCCCGCGAGAACTTGGCCTTTCCCCCTTATAGAAATATCCTTGGCCAGGGTGTGGAGGCACTGCACGAAGTTAGATCGATCGTGGAGGGTCTGAAATCCAATAAGATCGTACTCCAGAAGCCCGCGCAAGAGTTGAGACCGCCATGGAAGTTTAATGAAAATATCTAAGGAAGGAAAGGGCGTGTGCAGAAAGAACCCCATCTTAGACGTGGTACCTATCTCCCGCAGCTCCTTGGCGACGCCCATCAGGTGATAGTCGTGAACCCAAATGAAATCGTCTTTCAGGGAGATCTTAGCGATGGCTTGGGCGAACTTGCGGTTGACCTCTCGATACGCAAGCCAGTAGCTCGGATCAAAGTTACAGCGGGACAGAAGGTCATGAAAGAGAGGCCAGACGATCTCGTTGGAGAATCCGGAGTAGAACTTATTCTTTTCTTCCGTCGTAAGTAGGACCGGCTTTAAGGTATACCCGGTGTTCCGAGTCGCACCGGCCAGAAGTTTTTCCAGATCCACCCCCTCTTCTTCTACCGTTCCAGGCCAGCCAATCCATAATCCGCCCCGATTCTGTAAAACCGGAGCCAACGCTGTAACCAACCCCCCAGAGCTGGGCTCGATCTGCCATTGACCCTCGTCCCCTCTCGTCAGCACGACGGGGAGTCGGTTGGATACAATAATGAGACGGTGTCCTTGTATGTTCATTTCTTACCTTTGTAAATTTGTTCCTAATTTGAGAGAAATTAGAGACATTTTTCTTGTTATTCATTATTAAATGATTAGTTTGTGTCGTCAAGGCGATTATGGACCTGGGGAACTTTTATTCCAAGACGAGACTCTAATCTGGAGAGAGATAAGACGTTGAAGGCTTTAGAGACTTTAGAGACTTTAGAAAGGTAAATCATCATGAGCAGAAGAAGATGCAAGTGTCCCCAGGCCGTTCATTTTGCCGTGTTTTCAAACCTAAGGGTTCCCGGCGCAGGTTTGCAAAGAAAGCTATTCCGATGCGGTCGGGTAGGTTTAGGGATTTGTCTGATCCTTTTAACGCTCCAGGCTTATGCCGAGACGGAGACCCAACAGGTTCCCTTGGTTCAGGTCTTCGAAGAGGCCTGGAAGCAGATCGATTCGGAGTTTTATGATCCCCAGTTCCATGGTCTAAACTGGTCGAAAATACGAGAGATCTACCGGCCTCAGATCGAAAAAGCCCAAACCCGCGCTGAAGGGTACCATTTGATCAACGAAATGATCTCCCGGTTGAAGGCTTCCCATACCCATTTATACACGCCGGACCAGCCCGCATATTATCAGCTGGCAGCCATCTTCGGAAAGAGGGCTACCGGGTATAAACAGGCCTTCGGAGATAAGGAGGTTCGCTATACCGAGGTGGGTCTTGTAACCTTTACCACTCCCGAAGGTATTTTTGTCAAGGGCGTCCTTGAAGGGAGCCCCGCTCAAGCCGCGGGCATCCAGGTAGGAGACCAGATCTTGGAAGTGGACGGAAAGCCTTTTGAACCGGTTGAGTCCTTTCGTAATAAAGCCGGCCAGCCCGTTCAAATTCTAATCCAGACTACGCCAGAGCCTTCCAGCCGACAGGAAAAAAAGGTCATCCCCCGGGAAGTGGACCCTTACCAGATGTTCCTGGAGGCCGAAAAAAAGAGCGTTCAGATCTTTGAAGAGGATGGGGTTAAAATCGGGTATATTCGGATCTGGTCTTACGCGGGCGACCCTTACCAGGAAGCCTTTGTTCAGGCCATCGTGAAAGGGGATCTGAACGAAGCCTCAGCTTTAGTGGTCGATTTACGAGACGGGTGGGGGGGAGCCAGTCCGGAGTATCTTAATATCTTTAACCGAAAGGTTCCGGTCATGGTCACCGCCTCTCGCTCAGGCGATAAGCGAAAATACGATCCTCAATGGAGAAAACCCGTAGCTCTTCTGGTCAATGAGGGCACCCGAAGCGGAAAGGAAATGCTGGCCTATGCCTTTCAGAAATATCAGTTGGGGAAAATTATCGGGATGCCGACCGCCGGCGCCGTGCTGGCCGGCAGGCCCTTTTATCTATCCGATGGCTCTTTGTTGATGGTCGCCGTCAGGGACGTCTGGGTGGATGGGGAACGTCTGGAAGGAAAAGGCGTCCGGCCCGATATTCAGGTGGATTTCCCCCTGGAATATGCCCAGGGCCATGACCCTCAACGCGCCAGGGCTCTCAAAGTGCTGGCCGAGGAGATCAAAGCGACCAAACAGGAGTCTTAAGGGGAGAAAAGGCTCCCTCCCCTGCGAAAAAGGGGGAGGGGGTTCCTTGGATCCTTACTTGACGGTGAGGGGATCGCTCCTCTATCGACGCGATCCCTCGAGAGGAGGCGAAAGGGAGAGGAGCGATCTCCAATTTCGCCCTGGAAGGATCTTCCCCAGGACTACCGGATATCTGGCCCCTGTAGCGCTTGGGAGGTTATTCGGAATTCCCAAGACGGTCTCCCGGGCCAATAAAGCGAAGAGGAGGGCTTCCAGGGCATCGCCGGAGTAGCCGTAGTCCTCGACGCTCTTGACGGGAATAGGGCTCAGAGCTTTCTGGAGCATGGCTGCCAGGGTTTTATTCCGGGCCCCTCCTCCGCAAAGGATGACTTCTACGGAGGCGGGCTTCAAACCGTCTGACGGACCTGTTCCCGCTTCGATCCCCAGGGGAAGGAATCGCCGGTAGCTATCGGCGATGGATTCCGCCGTAAAGGCGGTGGCGGTAGCCAGCAGGTCCTCCGAGGGCAGGTTTTGTTCGACCGCTTTGCCAAATAGCTTTTGAATGAACTCCCCGCCAAACTCCTCCCGACCGGTCGTTTTGGGGGGAGGTTTCCTCAAATAAGGATGCTCCATCAGCCAGTTAAGCAGAGGAGGATGGACCTGCCCGCCTGCCGCCATCCGGCCATCCAGGTCGAAGGAGAGCTTTCCCCGGGTTATTTCGCGCGTGAGGCCGTCTATAATGACGTTTCCAGGTCCCGTGTCGAAGGCGATGACCTGCTGGGGCTCCGCCCTCGCCGGAATGAAGGTTACGTTACTGATCCCACCGATGTTGTGGACGGCCCTGGCGTTTTCCCCGCTCCTGAAAAGAAGATAGTGGGCGTAAGGTGCCAGCGGTGCTCCCTCCCCACCTGCCGCGATGTCCCTGGGACGGAAGTCGGCGACGACGGTACACCCGGTCCGTTCCGCAATGATGGAGGGCTCCCCGATCTGCAGCGTGGAGCGGATGGCCAAGAACCCCGATTTCTCTTCGGGACGTAGAGGGGATGGGGGAGTTAACCCGCGCTCATATCGGGGCTCTGGAAGGTGGTGGATCGTCTGGCCGTGGGTACCTATAAGATCTATCTCCTCCAGGTCATACCCTCCTTGCTTGGCAAGGTGAACAGCCGCCTGGGCAAAGAGCTCTCCCAGATAAAAGTTGAGATGGCAGATTTTATCGACCGTACCGGTTTCCGGGGAGGAGACTTCCAGCACCCTCTCCCTGACCCCCTCCGGGAACGGATAGGTTTCAAAGCCCAGAAGCCTCACCTGAGTTTCTAAACCGTAACCCGTTATATCTACCAAAGCAGCATCGATGCCATCCACCGAAGTCCCGGAAAGCAAACCGATAATCTTCATGGGCTCATGGTCGAGGCGACCCGGCAGGTCACCTCTCCTCAGTTATCTGTCGTTCATCCCCGAGCGCCCGTTATAAGTTGTCCGTTGCCCATCGTCCCCGGGAAGCCCAGTCAGGTGCTTGTGCACCACGGATCCCAGGCGACGGACCACGCAGTATTACGGGCTCCCAACCGATGTGTCCTTGATCTTAGCGCTGGATACTCGCTCCGGTTGATTCGCCTCCGCGTTCTTCCAGGCCGCGGTGATCTGCCGGAACTCCCCCAGCCCTGGATAGCTAAAAAGCATATAAGCACTGGAGGCCATAATCGAGCAATTCTTGTGATTTTCGGAACGAAAATCGCAGTCCCTGATATGCTTAGTCCCAAGGGCGTGATAAATCTCATGCTTTGCGATGGATTTGAGGGCCATCTGGATCTTCTCGATGGGAGATTTAATTCGGATCTCCAGATTATTTCGGTCTGCAATCCGAATGCGACGATGGAAGGTGGCATAATACTGAGGGTGTGCCACCAAACATTCCACATGATCAAAATCCGTGTCTATGTAGCCTTGATCAAAATCTAAAGCGTACCCGTTTTTATCAATGACGAAGGTAATACCTCCGTAGGAAAGGGAAAGGATCCGAGCATCCAGGGCCGTAGACGTATGCTCAAACCGCTTCAGATAAGGAGAATCCTGATAAGTTCCGAACCAGATCGTCCCGTCTTCCGGTTGGGAGACCAATCTAAGTTCCGAAATGGGAAGCATAAAGGTCTCCAGCCGAAGCTCGCTCAAAACCTCCTGGAGAAGGCTCGAAAGGTCGATCAAATACGTGGAGTTTTCTACCGTAATGAAAATCTGAGGGTCGCCAAAAAGATATACAGGGATATACCCTTTGGCCTTCCAAGTCAAAAATCGCTGCTGTTCGGGTCGTTGGGCACTCTTTCCCTGAGCGAATTCGTTGGGAGGGGAGGGATCTGTTACGGAGAGGTTATTTTGGGCAACCACGGGATTTGCCAGGAGAAATACAACGAAAACCAGCCCGCTAAGGAGTCGTATAAGCCACATTTTTTTATCAAGAGTGGCCAGTGATTCCAGCCAAAATGCTCAAGCCATCCCAGCCGTTATACCGCCAGCCAAACATAGCTTCCCCCGCTAGCTTTTAGATGTTACAAGATGGGCTTTTTGTTCAAATAGCCCCGTTTATACCTTTACTTCTTAGTCACGCATAAAGCCTGCCAGTTTTGCCGACGCCCCGGTCCCAAAAGGCTGCGATCGGTTAACTCCCCGCGCGGGCTCTGAAATAATCCCACTTTCGCTTGAGCCTACCAGGCTCCCCCTCCCCCGTAAGCGTCCGCGGGCGAATCATCTGAATTTAGTACGACCCTGTGTCTCGAACCTGGCGCCGGAAGGACGAGAGCAAGCGGCCTCCTTCCTCCAACGCTTGACGCGTTATTGGGCGGCCGGGGCCAGGGGGCTACGAGCCCTCGTTTTCCTAGAGTTTGCAAGGTAAATTTCACCCCCCCCCACCTAAAATTTCATGACCCCTCGCCCATTTCCTTCCCTTCTGCTACCGGTAGGGAGAGGGAACCTCCTCCCCATCCGACGGATGCTCGCCCAGAGCTCCTTTTAATATCTCGTCGTGTTCTCGCAGTACCCGCTCGCGTATCTGCATCCACGCGTCGGATTCAGGTGCTCCGCTTAGAAGATAGTTGAGGTCATGCTCCCTGGCGTTGAGGATGCTTTTAAAATTCTTAACCCAGGATAGCTCGGAGCTCAGGACCTTCGGAGCAAGAAACTCAATGTAGGGCCGGTCATCCGTATGCTCCTCCACCCCGGAAATATACCTGGCGATTCCCTCTCTTCCCATGAGGAGGAACGAAAGGAGTTGGGGGAGGGTGGTGACGTGGATTTCACCTAAATCTTTCTGTGTCTCTGGCTCTCTTAGCTTCTCTTCCAACCTTCTCACATCGATAGGCGCTTGATTTTTCATCCCAATGGTAAGGGTGTAAGGATTAGGAGTGGTGTTGACGTACCATACGGTCGCGTTTGGAAAAACCGTGTAAAACGATTTTAAGATCATCTTGAAATTTTCCTCGGACAATCCGTAAAGGGGGAGCCATTGGGAGATCACACCGTGATCCGTGAGTTTCTGCTGGCACATCCGATAATAATCGGTGGTATACAAACTGGCATTCCCGGCGTAGCGAGGGTGGATGGAATCGGAGAGAATGACATCATACCTTTCGGGGCTGGCCATGATGTGATTGCGCCCATCATTGATAATGACCCTCAGTCTGGGATCTTGGATGACCTGGTGGTTGACTTCCTGGAGATACGAATTGGCGGCAAGGACTTCCGGAGAGATTTCTACCACATCGATCCGATCAATGGGGTGTCGAGAAACCGACCAGGCGGTCCCTCCACTTCCAAACCCGATATGGAGGATCTTCTTAGGGTTAGGATGAAGAAGTAGGGGCAGATGACCCTGCATCTTCTGGATGGCGACCAGCATGGGAGAAGTTCCGGCCACGTTGACCCCATTGATATCCAACGAACGCCAGGTCCTCTGATTCCTGGTGATATCCTCGACCGAAACCGTAGCCGTAAGGCCCTCCCGGTAATAAAGTAACTTTCTCTCCGTTCCCGGCTGATGAAAGTGTCCCGCATAAAAGATGGGAGATGGGTGATTCCAGCTCCAGAGGGTCCCTGCTAGAAATAATCCCAATAGACCGACCCCTGCGCAGCTTTTGAGAGCTCGCCCTGAGCGGCGCGAAGAGAGCTTTCCATCTTGCTGGGGGACCCTCAAGGCCCAGGCTCCTATCAGGAGGTTCACAAAGGCGACGCATAGTAAGCTGCGGTAGATACCCAGCGCGGGAATTAGAATAAATCCCGCCGCGAAAGAACCCAGGATTCCCCCAAAGGTATTGGAAGCATAAAGATCGCCGATGTAGCCCCCCAATCCCTTATCTGGAACATGCCCCAAGGCGCTGACTAAAGGAAAGGTGGCGCCGAACAGAAGGGTCGGGATCAGAATAACCTGGGCGGCTACGAGAAACAGAATCGCTATCATACTTCTAAAGCTGGCCTCCCCTAAGGTCACGGATAGACTGATCATGAGCGCATCTAAGTTTTTGTAAATGAAAATTAAAGAAAAGGCCGTATACAAACCGATACCTATTTCCAGGAGGGCGAAACCCAGAAGCTTATCTTGGATCCGGTGGACGTATCTGGCGAAGATAAAACTGCCCAAAGCAGTTCCGATTAAAAAGGTGGTCAACATGATGCTGAAGGTATAGACTCGGGTTCCGAGAAAAAAGACCAGGATTCGCGTCCAGATGACTTCATAAGCCAGGGCCGTAAATCCGGATAATCCGAAGAAGATCAACAGGAGGGGAAAGGATCGGTTAGAAGCCTGCGCAGGCAAATTCCCGGTCCTGCCAGGCGTAGCCGCCGTTTCTGGAGGATACGTGGCCGAGGAGAGCGGCGCGTCATGGGGACGAAAGGACGCTGCCCCTCCTCGATAGAGCCCGAATACGATAATTCCAACGAAAATATCTATCATCGCCGCCAGCAGGTTCGTATTATAAACGCCCAGGTTCTCAATGAAAATAAACCCTGCCGTAAAGCAACCTGCTACGGCTCCTAACGTATTACTGGTATAGAGGACGCCGAGGTCCCAGCCTAATTCAGACCCCCGACGTGCATAAACCTTACTGAGCACCGGGAGAGTTCCCCCCATCAGGGTTGTTGGGACTAATAAGACGGCAAAAGAGAGGAGAAAACGAATCAAATTGAACCCGTAAGGGAAAGGGGCAAGGGTTTGGTAGCCGATGGTATAAATCCCATCCAGAACGGAAAACAACGTGGGAACTAAAAGGGCAAATATTCCGACCCCTATCTCGAGGCCCGCGTAAATGAGGAGCAGTTTTCGGCTTTTATCCGCCACCCTTCCCAGGAGAAGACTTCCTAGAGCCAGGCCTGCGAAAAACGCGGTAAGCACGGTGCTTACAGATAAGGTCGTAGCTCCGAAGACCAGCTTCAGCATACGAACCCAGAGGACTTCCAGAATGAGCCCACTGAATCCGGAGAAGAAGAAAAGCAACACGAGCCATCTGGAAAGGGACGACTGTTTTTTAAACATCATAAGGCTTGACATTTAAAATAAATCTGATTTGTTGTGAAGGTAGGGGCGATGCCTTTGCCATTAACTCCAGGATGCTGCTTATCAACTGCCCGGCAAGGACTTCGCCCCGTTTTGACCTCCATAGGATGTTGGCCAATATACCTGCGAATGGGTGGACAGTCAAATGGAAATTTCTGATAAAATAAAAACCATTCATAACCGGTTAATTTCCCTTGCAAATTTTATTAACTTTTGTTAATTACCAACCAGGAGGTGGCAGAATGCAGATGACATGGATCAAGCGTCTGATAGGAGTTCTTATGATGGTTCTTTGGACGAGCCTTGGGTATGCGGAGGAGGTGGATGATCTCCTCCGAGATCTCAAGGCTCCGGAGGCATCTACCCGCCAGAAGGCCATTGCCAGGCTGGGGTTGCTTGGAAGTCCCAAAGCCGTTGAGCCCTTGATTCAGGCCTTAAAGGATCCTAATGCGGACGTCCGGGCCAGCGTCGCCTCAACGTTGGGGATTTTTAGCGATCTCCGCGTTGTGGAGCCGCTTATCGGAGCGCTAAAGGATGAAAACCCCCAGGTTCGGGAGAACGCCGCCTCTTCTTTGGGAGCTCTACGAGATCCTCGGGCCATCCCTCCTTTGATTGTAGCCTTGGAGGATCCAAGTACCACGGTTCAATGGCAGGCCATACGATCCCTGGCCGCCATGGAGGAACTGGCAGTTCCATCGCTCTTAAGCCTTTTGAAAACCAGGCACTCGAAGGTGCGGGATTACGCAATTTCCGCTCTCGGAGAGATCGGAACTCCGGCAGTTGCGCCCCTTGTGGCCCTCCTCCAGGATGAAGAGGCCTCTGCGCGAAGCGGGGCCGCTGCGGCTCTGGGGTTTATCAAAGACGACCATGCGGTAGAACCCCTGATGGCGGCCCTTAAGGATAAAGACTCCAAAGTCAGAGAGCAGGCGGTCTCTGCCCTGGTCATGATAGGGAAGCCGGCGGTAAAACCCCTTGTCCAGCAGCTACCGACGGCCGATTCGAGCGTGCGGGAAAATATCGCCCTGATCCTGGGAGTCCTCCGAGACCCTCAAGCCGTTGAGCCTCTCCTCCCGCTCTTAAAGGACCCTGACAGGGACGTCCGGGCCAGGGCGGCCTGGGCTTTGGGAAGGATCGGAGATAAAGAGGGAACTAAATCCCTGCAGGAACTCCTGGGAAAAGAAACCGATGCGTATGTAAAATCCACCGCCGAGGAAACCCTCCACCAGCTTGAGGGAAAAGCCAAAACTAAAATTCTCGGACCGGATTTATAAGGCCGGACAGGATTAGCAGAATTTTTTTGACAGGGGGGATCGGCTGAACGGTCATAAAAAATCCTGTCAATCCTGTCTATAAAAACTTGTCCTGATCTATGGTTGCTCATACCAAAGTGATGTTCCTTGTTCAGAAAAAGTTTGAGGAAAGAGATGCGATACGGGGGGCTTTTTTAACCACGGACGAGAGCACCACGCCCCTGGAGTTCAGGTGTACCGGCCCTATTCAGCCTACCGATCTTCAAAAAGTCTTGTACGGGCCTATTCTGGAACCATACGTACTGGTCCGGTTGATCGGGATGCCCTTAATCCAGGCCGCCCGAGAGAAGCCGGATTTGATCCTGGTTCGGGACCCTCTCCTCCTGGAACTTCGGACAAAGATCGAAATACCCCTCCTATGCGTCCTGAAAGAGACCGAAGGCAGAGAGCAAAAAGCAGAGGGCCGGCTCCCTATGGCCTATGGTCCCCTGCCTTCTGAACAGCGAGATCGTCTAGATCTCATCCTAACCACGATAGGTGCCAGGAAAGAGGCCTTGATTCAGGCCCTCTCTAAAATCCAAGGCCTCAAACATCCCCCGCATCAAATCGTGGGGCAACTGCCCTATCCCGTCGGAAAAAACCTCTCCCGGGAAACGGCCCAGAAAATTCGTGCGCACCTGGAAAAAGCCGGAGCTACCGTAAAGTTGGTTCCTTCGATTCCGAAGTCCGGACCCTCCTCGGAAGCTAACTCCGATGAGCCCATCCTCCATTGCGAATCGGGCCGATTCGAGCCCTTGATGGTGATGAGCCATCGGGATTTCGCTGAAGACCGGAATAACCAGCGACCTATCCTCCATCGAATCTTTAAGCACTATAACCTGATCGAGCCTTTCGATCGTATTCTAATGGCCTTAGAGCGTATTCACGCCCAACATCCTGATCAAGTTCCTCAGGACTAACGAAAGTTGAAGAATATTACCTTAAAAGCTCCGGGAGGAGCGACCTATTTGTAGCCAAGGTTAACTCGATGAATCCTTAAAAGCTCCGGGAGGAGCGACCGGTTTGTAACCGATTAACAGGTCGCTCCTCCCGGAGCTTCCTCTCTAGGACGGGGTCCCTGTTCGAGAAAATAGGGGACTTCATCCTTATCCTGGCGCGTAGGCCCCTCTCCCCTCGTGGGAGAGGGGCCGGGGGTGAGGGGGGGTTACTTAAATTTAACTTAACAGAGTAATATGCCCGTTCTGTTGGATTATTTTGAAGAATTAGAACCTGTCCAGATCCGGTCCGATTTGACTCTACTCGATGTGCCTGCGATAATCTCCCAGGAGTTAAGCCCTATCGAACCTCCCAAGCTCTTTGCGTGGTTAAGTACGGACCTCCCAGGGGATGAAAAATCCGTAGGCCTGGTCCATCCCCTCTCTGAGGACCTGCTCCCATTTCATCCAGATTCAGATGGGGTGAGTCTTGTCTCTGGGGATTTGCTTCGGCTTCACCCGGGCGGGAGAGTTTTAGAGGAAATCCTATTTTCTTCTCTTCCCCTTCCCCGAGTAGAGGGGAAAGCGTTCCACGAACAGGTTCCCGGCCCCGGAGATCCCGTTACGTTTTCATCGAAGGGGGGTACTTCCGCAGCTCCCCCAGAGTTGGTACAGGAAGGATGGGCGCAGGGCGATAAATTCCGCTATTGGGATTTAATTTATCCCCTGTTGGTTCCCCGGTATGGCCTCAAACTCCCCGGAGAGCTCTATTCGTATCAGTGGGGAGGGGTCGAGTTTTTGATCTCCCACCCTGAGGCCCTGCTGGCCGATGAGATGGGGACTGGCAAGACAGTTATGACGACGGTGGCCCTTAAAATTTTAGTCCAGCAAGGCCATATCAAAAAGGCGCTGATTATCTGTCCTGTGAGCATGGTCGGGGTCTGGGAGGAACACTTGAATAGGTGGGCGCCCGATTTATCTGCCATGACCCTTCGAGGAAGCCGGGAAACACGTAGATTTATCTGGGAGTGTCCCGTCTGCGTTTTTTTAACGACCTTTGATACCCTGCGGAGCGATCTGCTGGATGGGGATCCCGTTGTACCTCCGGAGGTCTTAAAGGGAATGGATTTGGTCATTGTAGACGAGGCGCAACATCTAAAAAATCCCTCCAGCGGACGAAGCCGGGCGGTGAAAATGATCCCCTCTCCCCGGCGTTGGGCTTTGACCGGAACGCCGCTGGAAAATCGATTGGAGGATCTGGTCTCCTTATTTGACTTTATCAAACCGCATTATCTTCCCCGGGATGGGTTAACCCCCCCACAGGCCCAGGAGCTCATTAAACCTTACCTCTTACGGCGGCTTAAGCGAGATGTCATGAAGGACCTTCCTCCCAAAATCAAGCAGGACGAGTGGTTGGAGCTGGATGCCTCTCAGCGTCGGGCTTATGAAGAGGCCCTGCATAAAGGTCGAAGCCGGCTCGCGCAAATGGTCGGTGAGGGGGAAGGAGCTCGGCCCCTCCGGGCTCACATCTTTGCGGTTATTCAAACCCTCAAACAGATTTGTAACTTTGCCCCTGGAAAATCCACAAGCCCTAAAACAGAGGCCCTCATGGAGTTGGTCGAAAAGATCCTGGCGAATGGAAAGAAAGTGCTGGTGTTTTCCCAGTATCAGGAAGAGGGGGTTGACAAATTGGCAAAAGTCCTAAAACCCTACGGCGTTGTGAGTTACACGGGAAAGATGACGGACCGGGAGCGTCACGAGGCCCTTTTTGCTTTCCGTAAGGACCCCGCAAAGCCCGTTTTTTTAGCCTCCGTTCGGTCTGCCGGAGTCGGACTAACCCTAACAGAAGCCAGCTACGTGGTCCATTTTGACCACTGGTGGAACCCAGCTACGCTCTGGCAAGCGGAGGATCGGGCCCACCGGAGAGGACAAACCGAGCCGGTGCATATCTACAGTTTCTGGATGCGGGAGACTATCGAGGCGCAGATTTATGATAAGCTTAAGGAAAAGGGCCTGCTCTTTCAGGAGGTCATGGAGGGTCTCTCGGCAGAGGTCGTAGATAATTCCATTACCTCCGAGGAATGGCTGGAAATGCTCGGCGTGAAACCCCGCAGGAAGGTAGAGTAAAACCAGATGCCCGTAGATTGAGATTACCGGCCCTGAGGAGGCAGCCAGCCGGCGAACCCTAAGCTCCTATTTATCGCCCAGGAGAGCGCATTTGAGTTGGATGCACACCGTTGTCTGTTGATGTGGGACGCTTGTGATACTCAGTTGCCCTTCATATAATTCAACCAGACCTTTAACAATGGCCAGACCCAGGCCCGACCCCTGCTGCTCGTACAACTTGCGATCAAATTGCATGTAGGCCCCGATATTCGCAATCTGTTCCGGGGTCATCCCGCGTCCGCTATCCATAACGCTCAGGGTAAATGTACCCTCCCTGACAACCGCCGTGATCCGAACCGGCGTCCCGGCCTGAGAAAATTTTAGAGCGTTATCCACCAGCTCCTCGATGATTTTTCTGAAGTGATCCTCCGCCATCTGTAGCTCTTCTGTCGGGGTTACCTGTAAAATCAGATCCGCTTCTCGGTGCGCGTCTTTGGCCTTCTCTTTAGCGATTACACCAACGATTTCTCCTGGATTTACAATAGAGGTCTGTGATAGCGCTTTAGTTTTCTCCGGGTCTGCGGCGATCAACCCAATGTCTACGTATAGCAAATAGTTTTCGATCAGCCGTTTCAATCGAAGTCCACTATCATAGATCGCCTTCCCGATCTCGGCAGTCTCCTCCCGGGTGAACGTCAGGCTGGGATCTTTTAGCATTTGCGAAAAACCGATAATTCCCGTCAGGGGGGTGCGCAGTTCATGGGGCAGCGCGGTGCTGATATTTACCCGCAAATCCTCGAATTTTTTAGAGACCGCCGCCTGTCTTTCGAGCCGCGTCCGGACGGCAGAAAGCAGCTCCTCTATCTTAAAGGGCTTGGTGAGATAATCATCCGCGCCGATGCCCATACCCTGCCGTATATCCTCTCTGGCCCCCCTAGAGGGCAGAAAGATAAATGGAATCGTTGCCGTGGTGGGGTCCTGGCGCAATGCGGCGAGTACATGGTAACCATCCAACTCCGGCATCATGACATCGCAAATGATCAGGTCCGGTCGATACTCCCGCGCAAGCTGCACCCCTATCCGACCGTTTTCTGCTCCCACGACTTCAAAACCCCCTGTATGAAGAACTTCGAGGATTCCTTCACGAAGAGATGGCGTATCTTCAATGACGAGAATTTTTTTCATGCATCCTGTCCCTCTATGGATATGGAAAGGCCCTTTCTCTCCCTTTAAAAACCCGAACTTGCCTTATTTCAACCCATTCCATCTCTTGCAGATATATGAAAACTTTTTTATAAATGTCAAGATTTTTTATCTCCCATCAAATCCAGTCGATGTGCTCCCACGCGTTTGCCATGTAGAAATGCACAACGCGGCGCACCCCTCTACCCGCTCCTCCCTCCCGACAAATTCGTACGGCTCTCATGCCCCCCGATTCCTTGACAGGGCTCGCTAAACGGTCTAAACTATATCTCAACATCCCTCTATCGTTACCGTTTGGTACCATCGGAGGTGATCACCCTCTGAGACCCGGTAAGTTAATCGGTAAGAGGACCCAAGTACCAGGAGGAGTTCTGGAATGTTCCCTTTTATTCGGGGATTCACATATCCCTTCCAGGGCATCAGATTTATGAGGGATCATCCTTTTCTGTTAAAATATGCCTTGATCCCTTTTCTTATCAATGTCCTCGTGTTCGGCCTGGCCGTGTACCTGAGCTGGCATTATGGGGAAGTTTTCTTAAACCAGGTGATTCCCAAGGGAGAGGCCTGGTATTGGGCCCTGCTATTTTACCTGTCTTTGGGACTCCTGGGGTTTCTGTTGATTCTGCTGGCCATCTTTACCTTTACGGTGGTAGGAGCTTTGATCGCCGGGCCCTTCAACGAAGCGCTTTCAGAGAAAACCGAGGAGATCCTGGTAGGAAGGGTTTCGGAAAGCGCCGATCCGGATCGGGGTTCTCTTTTTAATTTCTTCCGTCTTCTGCGCCGCACTTCCTTTAGCCTGTTCGAAAGTTTGAAGGAGGTCAGTTTTTTCGCCCTCATCGGCCTTTGCACGTTTTTTTTTAATTTCATCCCGGGGCTTGGGACGGCGCTCAATACGTTATGGATCTGGATATTTTTGGCCTTTGAGTTTTTAAGCTATCCCCTGAGTCGTAGAGATTACTCCTTCCGGCAAAAGCGCCAAATTGTCTGGCGCCACCTGAGCCTGGCCCTCGGGTTCGGGTTAGGGGTTTTTCTAATTCTTCTGATCCCTTTGCTTAATTTTGTTTGCATCCCCGTCTCCGTGGTCGGCGGGACGCTCCTTTACGTGCGGGAAATAGGGGGGGCCCGGGGGGATTGAATTTCTCGTAGGCCGGCGACGGTGCACAACAGTTGGGGGGTTGAAGATAGAAGCCCGGCCCGCCATCCTCCGTTTTCTATCCCCCCTGTCCGATCTTTCCGTCTGCGGCTCAGGGTCTACGGTCTTACGGCGACGCCCCGTCGGCGTAGGTATTCTTTAGCATCCCGGATGGTGTATTCTTGGAAATGGAAAATGGACGCGGCCAGGACCGCATCGGCTTTTCCCAGGGTTAATCCTTCGTAAAGATGCTGGAGATTGCCGGCGCCGCCTGAGGCAATGACCGGAATATGGACGGCTTCGGATACAGCTTTCGTCAGGGGGATATCGTAACCCTCTTTGGTTCCATCCCGGTCCATACTGGTCAGGAGAATTTCTCCGGCCCCCAGCTCTTCAACTTGCCTGGCCCACTTTACCACATCGCGCCCTGTGGGAGTCCTTCCCCCATGGATGTATACTTCCCATCCGTCTGAGCAGGAGCCTGGAGGGTCATCCCCGCCCCCTGCTCCCGGCTCCGTGCTCCAGGTGCGTCGCTTGGCATCGATGGCTACGACGATGCATTGAGAGCCGAACCGCTCCGCTCCTTCCCGGATGAGCTCTGGATTTAAAACCGCGGCGGTGTTGATGGAAACTTTATCTGCTCCGGCCCTTAATAGATTTCTCACATCTTCGACCCCTTTGATCCCCCCTCCTACGGTTAAGGGCATAAACACTTCTGCGGCAGTTCTCCGAACGACCTCGATCATAATTGCCCTCTTTTCGTAGGAAGCCGTAATGTCCAGAAAAGTTAACTCATCGGCCCCCTGTTGGTCGTAGACTTTGGCAATTTCTACCGGATCTCCCGCATCCCTCAGGTTGAGAAAGTTAACCCCTTTGACAACCCGTCCCCCTTTAACATCCAGACACGGAATGATACGCTTGGTTAACATACTCGAAACGTGAAACGTCATACGTAATGCATAAAAATCCGCGATGGGGCTTGCTTGCATTTACGTCTTACGTGGCTATTTGAATCGCTTCCGCTAGACGGAGGTCTTGAGTATACAGAGCCTTTCCGATAATGGCTCCCGTAACGCCTAAATCCTGGAGTGGTAGCAACCTTCGAAGATCTTCCAGGGTTGAAATGCCGCCGGAGGCGATGACCGGTTTGTGGGTGCTCATGGCCATCTCTCGAATGCCCTCTAAATTAGGTCCTTTGAGCATTCCATCCCGCTTCGTATCGGTGTAAATAATGGCCGAGATGGCCGTGTCCTCAAGCTGCCTGGCCAGATCCACGGCTTTTAACTCCGTGGTCTCCCTCCAGCCTTTAATAGAAACCCTCCCCTCTCGGGCATCGATCCCGACCAGGATGCTCCCGGGGAAAGCTTCACAGGCTTCCTTCACGAATTCCGGTTCTTGAAAAGCGATGGTGCCCAGGATAACCCGTTGCGCACCCACCGTCAGGGCCTGTTCGATGGTTTTCAGGGTTCGAAGGCCTCCCCCCAGTTGGATGGGTATCGAAATGGATCGGGTGATCTCACGGATGACTTCCAGATGTTTAGGTTCGCCCGTAAACGCCCCATCCAGATCGACGACGTGTAAAAGCCTGGCTCCCTGGGATTCCCAATGCTTTGCCATAGCCGGGGGGTCATCGCTGAACCTGGTTTCCTGGTCTGGCCTACCCTGGGTGAGGCGAACGCACTTACCGTTTCTTAAATCGATAGCAGGGATAACTTCCATAAAGAAGGGATGCGAAGGGAAGGGGGAACCCGGGTCTCCCCCTTCCTTCCACATCCTTCAAGCCAAGGGGAGCCGAACGATAAAAGTAGCGCCCTGGCCGGGCTGGCTTTCCACATAAATGGATCCCTTGTGGTCTTCTACAACTCCTTTGGCAATTGCCAGCCCCAACCCGGTCCCATGAGGCTTTCCTTTCGTTACAAAGGGCTCAAAGAGGTTGTTTCGGATGTCTTCCGGAATCCCAGGTCCCGTATCGGAGAGTCTAAACTCCAGGCAGCCCTCCACAGCGCAGACCGAGATCTTAAAACTTCCCCCTTCCCTCATGGCGTCATGGGCGTTACTGGCAATATTGAAAAAAACCCGCATCATTTTTTCCCGATGCAGCTTCACTTCCCCTTGATAGCTCAGTTCTGTAATAATTCGGATCTTTTTCTTTGCGAAATCTTGTCTCAAGTAAAGTAAAATCTCCTGGAGGAAGGTCTCCACGTCGACGGGTTCTAATTTCAACCCCGTATTTCCCCGGGTGTAATCCAGGATTTCTTCTGCCATGCCGGCCATTCGTTCGACCTCTTTGATAATCAGATGGGTATACCGGATCCGTTCTTCCAGCGGGAAATCTTCCTGGAGGAGCTCTGCAAAGCCATGAATGATGGCCATATGGTTTTTAAAGTCGTGAACAATTTTGCTGGCTACCCGTCCCACCGTGGAAAGCTTCTCGGCCCGGATTAATTCTTGCTGGGCTGCCCGGAGCTTAATCAACGCCGTCTCCAGTTCCTGGTTCATATCTCTGAGCTCTTTATTTTTGGATTGTAAATCTTGAATGAGCTTTCTATTCTCCGAAGCCAATTCATATTGTTCGACGGCACGTTTTAAGGTGACCTTGAGCTCGATGGGATTCCAGGGTTTAGTGATAAACCGGTAAACCCTTCCTGTATTAATGGATTCGATGAGAGCTTCTATGTCGGCATATCCGGTCAGTATAATTCGGATGGTATCCGGGCTCTTCTCAAGGGTTTTCTCTAGAAATTCAACCCCTGTCATCCCGGGCATACGCTGATCTGTGATAATCAGAGCGATCTCATTTTCTTCCACCAATTTTAGTCCCTCTTCCCCATTGGTAGCCGTGAGCACATTATACTCGTGCCGCAGGGTTCGACGTATCGCGTTCAAATTAGAGGGTTCATCGTCCACAACCAGAATGGAGTATTTTGCCACGGGAAAAACAGAAAGCAGGAAGCAGAAGGCAGAAAGCAGAAGGCACAACACAGAAAGCAGAAAAAAAGCAGAACGCGAAAACCTAACCGTCTGCTGCCTACGGCCCGCTGCCATAGCCCACGGCCTACTGCCTACGACCTATTGATTTAGAACTGTGTTTGATCGGCAGTTTGACCACAAAGGTCGTCCCCCGACCCACCTCGCTTTCCACAGAGATGGTGCCGCGGTGCTTTTGAATAATTCCGTACGTAATGCTGAGGCCCAATCCGGTTCCTTCACCGATAGATTTTGTGGTAAAGAAGGGGTCAAAGATCCTATCAAGGTGTTCCTTGGGGATCCCTTTGCCGTTGTCTCGGATGGAGATCCTGACGGAGTTCCCCGCGCGACGGGTTTGAATCCATACGTCCCCTTCACCTTCAATGGCTTGTTCGGCGTTGGCCAGAAGATTCATGAAAACCTGGTTTAACTGGCTGGCATAGCATTCTACTAAAGGAAGCTTCCCGTAACTCTTATGCACACGAATTCCCTTTTTATACCGATGTCTCAAAAGATTGAGGGTGCTTTCGATCCCTTCGTGGATGTTGACCTCCTTGAGCTCCGCCTCGTCCAACCGGGAGAAACTTCTTAAGTCCTGAACGATCCGTTTGGTCCTTTCCGCACCTTCGTTAAAATCGTTTAAAAGCACCTCTATATCTTGCAGGATGTAGTCCAGCTCTACTTCTTGTTTGATCTGATTAATCGTTTTTACGTCTTCTGGGCTCAGAGACTGAAGTTGGGAGTAGGCGGAGAGAACCGACTTTAGACCCTTTATGTAGTCCCTCAGGGGTTCCATATTGCTGTAAATAAAATTGATGGGATTGTTCAGTTCGTGGGCAACCCCTGCAACTAATTGTCCCAGGGAGGCCATCTTTTCCGAATGGACCAACTGAACCTGGGTTCTCTGTAGTTTCTGAAGGGCTATGGTCAGTTCCTGGTTGGCGCTCTCCAGTTCCCGGGTTCTCTCCTCAACCTGATCCTCCAGGGTTTGATAAAAGCGGATATTATCCACCGTGAGGCCAACCATGTTGGCAAAGGCTTCGAGTCTTTCGATATCTTGCTGATCGATTTCCCGCTCGTGATACTGTAAATTTCCCGTAAGAACCCCGATGGTTTTATTCTTGGTTTTGATAGGGGTGCAGACGAACGCCTTGGTCTGCAGAATATCCTTCATTTCCTGAGGTATCTCGATCACAGAGTCTGGATCCTTGACAAAGAGGGTCTTCCCTTCTTCAAGGCATCGATAAGGGACGCTCCCTTTAGGGATCCCCGTTTCCTGGACATTAAACTTCTTCAACAGCGTCTCGAGTTGCTTAAGCTTATCCCGTTCCTTTCGCCAGTAAATCGACTTACGGAACAAGATCCCCTCTTTTTCGATGAGCAGAGAGGCTCGATCGAAATCCAGCGCGGTACATAGAACTCGCGGGACGATCCGGAACAATTTCTCCTCATCGAAGATCTTTCTGAAGAAATTGGAAACCCTATTCAAGGCGGCCAGCTGGCGATTTGCGTAGAGTAGCTTTTTCTGAGCGGCCAGCATCTCATTATACAGCTCGATCTTTTCGATGGCAGTTACCTTCCTTCGCCGACCCATATTCTTTATGTAGGTCATCCCCTCCTGAAAAATCAATCTATTTCTCTGGCAATTTCTCAATTTTGACCTTAGCAATGCGCCTGGCGCTCATATCTACCACGGTCAGTTTATAGCCCTCATGGATCACGATCTCCCCCCCCCTGGGCAACTTCTGGAGCTTTGATAACATAAACCCGGCGATGGTATCGTAGTCTGGAGATTCCGGAAAGGGTAAATGGAACTCAGATTGTAGATCTCGAATCGTGACCGAGCCATCCACGACAAGCGCCCCCCCTTTGAGGACTTCAACGGGGCCGGTATCTTCGGTTTCAGATTCATCTTGAATCTCGCCGACGATCTCCTCCAGGAGATCTTCTAAAGTGACCAGCCCGGCCACTTCTCCGTACTCGTTGACCACGATGGCCATATGCATGCGCCGCCGTTGGAGCTCTTTAAGCAGGTCGCCGATCATAATGGTATCCGGAACGAAATACGGTTTATGGAGGAGCTCCCTTAAAACCAGGGGTTTTCCCTGTCCCAAGACCTCGATGACGTCCTTGTTGTACAAAATCCCCACGATGTGGTCCAGATTATCCTCATAAACCGGGATTCGTGAATACCCGCTCTCTATCAATGCCTTGACGACGTCCTGGGGAGGCGTATTGATTTCAAGGGCGTAGATGTTGACCCTTGGGACCATCACTTCCCGAACGGACGTATCTGCGAACTCAAAGACGCTGTGGATGAGCTCATGCTCCGTCTCGTCGAAGACGCCCCGCTCTGCCCCTTCCTTGACCATATATTTAACCTCCTCTTCGGATACAAAGAAGGCCTGGGGATTTTCCTCCACCCCCAAAATTCGTAGAACCAGGTTACTGGAGAAGGTGAGAATTTTAACGGGCACCGAGGAAATCCGGGACAAGGCATCGATGGGTTTGGCAACCCAGAGCGCGGCCCGCTCCGGGTTAGCCAGGGCTATCGACTTAGGAACCAATTCGCCCAGGATAAGGGACAGGTACGCGATGGTGACCACCACGATGCCAAGGGCCAGGGGATGGCTCCAGTTTTGAATGATGGGCACCCTCTGAAGGAGCGGCTGTAGGGACTGAACCGCGGTAGCACCACCGACGACGGAGGCCATGGTCCCCACCAACGTTACGCCGATTTGAACGATGGCCAAAAGGCGGTCCGGATCCTGCTTGAGCTGGTCAACAATCTTAGCGGATGGATTGCCTTCTTCGATGGCTTGGAGGATTTTACTCTTGCGGCTGGAGATGATGGCAAGCTCGGCGGCAGCAAAAAAACCATTCAGCAGGATCAAAAAAAAGATCACCGCCAGCTCGAACCAAAAACTTTCAGGTGTCATATATCTTGATAAGGTTGTGTTTTATTTAAAGATCAACCCGGTAGAGGGAGGTCAGGTCTCCCTCTATTCTTATTATACTGCTACAAACCTTTTCGGGGGGGAAGGTGGATCATTTTCCCGAGGACATCCAGGGCCGCTTCTCCCATGGCTTCTGTGAGCGTCGGATGCGCATGGATAGCGTGGGCAACATCTTCCGCGGTAGCTTCCAAATTCATGGCCAGCACGGGCTCCGCAATCATGTCGGTTACGTGAGGACCTAGCATATGAACCCCCAAAATCTCTCCATACCTGGCATCGGTGATAATTTTAATGAATCCCTCCCGTTCCCCAAGGATCGTCGCTTTCCCATTGGCTGAGAAGGGAAATTTCCCAATTTTAATCTGACCCACCTTTTCCCTGGCCTGTTTTTCCGTTAACCCGACGCTGGCTACCTCGGGTAGGGTGTAGATGCACCGGGGTACGGTATGATAGTTGATGGTCCCTTCCTCTCCCAGAGCGTTTTCTACGGCGGCTATGCCCTGGTGGGAGGCCGCATGGGCCAGCATGACCTTCCGCGTGACATCTCCGATGGCATAAATGTCGGGAACGTTGGTCTCCATCCGGTCGTTAATGATCACAGCTCCCCTGTCCAGGGCTACGCCTATTTTCTCGAGGCCCACGTCTTCGGAAAGAGGCCGACGTCCCACGGCTACCAGAACGATCTGGGTGGTGAACTTCTTTTCCCCGTCCGGGGTTAAAACGGTTACAATTTTGTGGCCCCCCGTTCCATTGCTGATTTCTTTAACCTGGGCTTTGGTATAAACCTCCACGCCATCCCTCTGAAGGATCTTCTGAAGCCCCTGGGCTATCTCCTCATCTTCTGTGGGGATGATCTGGGGGAGCATTTCCACCACCACGACCTTACTCCCCAGCTTACCAAAGATGGTTGCAAACTCTACGCCGATGTAGCCGCCTCCCACGATCACTACGCTCTCCGGTATCTCCTTAAGCTCAAACGCCCCATCACTGTTGATGACCCCCTCGGAATCCGCTCCCGGGATCGGAACCGTGGAAGGAACAGACCCCGTCGCAATGATAATTTTTTCGGCGCTCACGTTAGTCTGGGTTCCGTTTTTTTCAACGATTTGTACTTCGTGGTTCGAAAGGAACTTTCCTTTGCCGTAGATCAGCTCGACCCCATTACCCTTTACCAGGGATCTTGCCCCGGTGGAGAGGGTTTTCACGGCAAGATCCTTCCGCTTGTTCATTTTATTAAAATCTACAGAAACCTCCCCGACGTTCACCCCGTAATCTTTGGCATGCTTTGCGAGGTCGATCAGCTCGACCCCGCGCAGTAAGGCTTTGGAAGGGATGCATCCCCGCAGGACACAGGTCCCCCCCACTTCATCCATTTCGATCAGGGCGGTTTTGGCCCCAAGCTGCGCCGCTCGAATGGCCGCTACGTATCCTCCCGGCCCACCTCCGATAAGCAAGATGTTAAAATCGTACGCCATGATCCATGCGAAAGAGTGGAAAAATGGAAGAGCGGGTCTCCCCTTCCCCCATTCTCCCGTTCTCCCGTTCTAGGGTTTTATTTTTCCTACCATTACAAGCGCATAGTTGACCGGGTCCAGATACTTCTGGGCGACCTGCTGAACCTCCTCCCCAGAGACCCTTCGAACGAGCTCAGGATATCTGCGCAGGTAATCGAACCCCAGGTGATATTTTTCAACGGATATTAAATAACCGGTCAGTTGCGCGCTCGTTTCAAATTTGAAAACATAGCTTCCCGTCAAATAATTCTTGGCATTTTCCAGCTCTTCTTCGGATACCGGCTCCTTTTGAATCTGTCGGATCTCCCTGAGAAATCCTTCTATCGCCTTATCCTTGTTTTCGGGAGAAGTCCCGATGTAGGCGCTGAAAATTCCAGGCTCCTCGGTGGCCGAACGGGTGATATTGGCATAAACGGTATAAGCCAGGCCCTGCTCATCCCGCAGCTTCCTGGAAATCCTATCCGTAAACCCCGGACCTGTCCCCAGGATATGATCCATTACCAGCAAGGCATAGTAGTCTGGATTATCTCGTGGGATTCCCAAATGCCCCAGATAAATATGGAGCTGCTCTTTCGCTTTAGGAACGTACTTTACCTTGGGCCCGGTCAGACGTTCTGCCTTAAGGGGCTTGACCTCCGGCAGAGGTCTTTTCGGCCAATCGCTGAAGTACTTTTCCACCAGGTCATGGACTTCCGCTTCGCTTAAATCTCCCACCACGGCCAGAAGCGTGTTGTTCGGGACGTAGTAAGTCCGATAATGGGCCAGGATATCCGGACGACAAATGGCCTTGACCGTCTTGGTATACCCTTTTTTCGGACGATGGTACGGGTGACTCCCGTAGACCAGCTCGCAGAAAGCATTGTACGCTACCGCGTTAGGGTCGTCCTGTTCACTTTTAATCAGCGCCAGTTGCTTACTGCGCTCCTTGGCGATCTCTTCCTCCTCGAACGCAGCATCTTTCAACAGATCCGAAACGATATCGAAGGCGATATGGGCATCTTTGCTCAAGACCTGGGCCGATACGCCGGTGCTGGAGGTTCCCAGATTCCCTCCAATAAAATCCATGGTTTGGGCAATTTCCAGACCACTTCGCCGCTGGGTTCCTTCATCCAAAAGGGCCCCCACCAGATAGGCGAGCCCGGCTTTATCTTCCGGCTCGTACTTTTGCCCGGCGTCCACATAAGCCTGGATCGAGACCACAGGATGGGAGCGATTCTCTAGAAAAAGGACGGTCAGTCCATTTTCCAAGACCCACTTTTTCGGTTCGACTTCTGTAACCACCTGGCGGACCGACGAAGGACCCCCTCTGCCGGGCTCCCCCTCTGCCGGGCTCCCCCTCTGCCGGGCTCCCCTTCCCCTATTCCCCTGCCGGTAACTGGCAATTCCACCGACCGGAACAGACGGGGAGGAATAAAGGACGGAAGTTCTCCTTTCCGGTTTCTCCGGGACAGACCAACCCACGGTTTTATTTTCATCGACGAAGTACTGATGGGCGACTTTAAGGATATCTTCCTTGGAGAGTTTCTCGATATTTTCCAGATACGTCGCCAGATACTCGTAACTATGTAGCGTTTCGTAGCGCCCTAGCGCGTTGGCCAGCTCATAAGTTGTTTCTTGATCAAAAGTAAAGTCCGCCGCAATGATATTTTTAGCCCGCTGCAGTTCTTCATCCGACAGGGGCTCCTGTTTGAGCCGCTCCAGTTCTTCGCCCAGGATCTTTTCCACCTTCCCCAGACTTTTCCCCGGGCGTAGCTCCGTATAGATAAAGAACACCCCTCCGTACTTCCTGGGGTCGTTGGAGGTGTGGACAAAGTTAACCAGTTTTTCTTTTTCGACCAGCCGTTGATACAACCGGGAGCTTTTCCCTGAGCTTAACAGGGTATCAATGACGTCGAGGGCGTAAGTATCCGGATGGTTTATTCGGCTCACAGGGTAACCCATCTCCAGTCGGCTTAGATTGGTTTCCTGAATGACCTTGAACCGACGTTCCCCTTTCTGCTTCGGCTCTTGCGATGTGATCGAAGGAGGAGGCGGGCCCGGAGGGATCGGGGCAAACAGCTCACGGATCTTTTCTAAAGTCTTGCCCGTCTCGAAATCGCCGACGATCACGAGGGTGGCGTTGTTGGGTAAATAGTACGTATGATAATATTGGACCACCGCCTCCCGAGGGACCTGCTCCAAATCCTCTTGCCACCCAATAACCGGATGATGGTAAGGATGAAGCAGAAACATCATGGCCTCGGTTTCCATCTCCAACCATCCCCAAGGGGAATCTAAGTTCCTCTTCATCTCTTCGAGGACGACCCTCCGCTCCAATTCGAATTCCTCCGGGTCGAACGTACAATTGCGCATACGATTCGCTTCGATTTCCAGAGCTACTTCCCATCGATCTGAGGCAAAGTTAAAAAAATAAGCCGTATAATCATGGGAGGTAAAGGCGTTATTGTGGCCTCCATGAACGAGAGTCCTTAGATCAATCTCCCCTTTCTGGTAGCGGTCAGTTCCCTTGAACATCATATGCTCCAGGAAGTGGGACAAACCCGTTTCCCCCTTCCGTTCATTTACGGAACCCACCTTATACCAGATCATACTACATACAATGGGTATGTTATGCCTCTCCAAGGTCAGTACTTTAAGACCATTTTCCAGGACTGTCTCCTGGATGCTACTTTTTGATAGCGCCAAGGGAATCCTCCTTTACGATAACCTGGAGCTCGACTTAACGTTCGCTTAAGCTTTAAATTTTTCAATAAAAATTAAGTGGATAATGGGCATCCAGATGGAACCCCTCCTTGTAAAAACTAATGTGTTAAACTATACGTTAAAAACCCAGGGTTATCAAGGAATTTTTTGCTCCTCTTAAAACAGGTGCTTCGCCCTCGCTAGGCAAAATTTAGGGCTTTGATATAATATAACCTTCCAGATGCTCTCCCTCAAGTCACCGTAAAGTCTTGAACTCTGATTTGGGTTGATGGCCTGATGAATTATGATTTAAAAAATCTCGGCTTACTCGAATAATCCCCCTTAATCCTCCTTCAGGCACTCCTAAAATACAACTGTCACGTCGCTAATTCCCCTTGACATCTCGAAGATACTTTCTTTAAATATAAAGTATCCGGACCGTTAATTCACTTTAACCGGCTTTAATGTTCAACCTTGGGCGCGCGCTCAAGACTTCTGTGGGGGGTGAAGCCTCTGAAAACGAAACTGATCCGTTTAAAAGAAGCCGTGGAGCTCATCCAGGATGGGTCTAAAATTGCCTTGGGGGGCAATACCCTTCATCGATCTCCATCGGCTATCGTGCGAGAGATAGCCCGTCAGAGGAAGAAAGATTTAGAAGTTATTAAGACGGCGGGCGCTTATGATATCGATTTGCTTTGTGCTGCGGGGTGTATTTCGGCGGTTTCGGCAGGATTTGTGGGTTACGAGAACGAGTTTGGCCTGGCTCCCGGCTTCAGGAAGGCGGCGGAAGAGGGGCGGATTCAGGTTAAAGAGAACTCTTGCTACACGGTGATCGCGGGGCTACGCGCCGCTGCGTACGGAATTCCGTTTCAGCCCACAACAGGGCTCTCGGGGAGCCAGTTGCCCGAAGCTGCGGGATTTAAGAAGGTTCAAGATCCTTATTCGGGTATGGAAGTCTATATAGTCCCTGCCCTGAGACCGGATTGGGCCGTTCTCCACGTTCAGGAGTGCGATCCCTTTGGAAACGCCCGAATTTATGGGACCGTTTTTGAAGATGTTTTGATGGCCAGCGCTGCAAAAGCCGTCATCTTATCCACCGAGAAGGTTATCTCCTCCCAAGCGTTGAGTTCCCAACCCGAGTTGACGAAAATCCCGGGATTATTTGTAAGGGCCGTCGTGGAGCTGAAAGGGGGGGCATATCCCTGTAGCTGCTATCCTTATTACGATTACGATCGAGAGCATCTCCGCCGGTATCTCGAGCTCTCGAAAGACAAAGACCATCTGGAGGAGTACCTTTATTCGATGGATGCAGAGGTTCTGAAGAGCCCGGATCGAGGATAGGGCGTAGAGGCCGATCATTTATAATCTTCGATCCCCGATCTTCTATTTTTCCAAGATGTGGACCGTTTCAGACATCATGGCCGTTTCCATGGCCCGCCTCCTTAAAGATGGGGAAGTGGTCTTCCATGGAGTGGCCTCGCCCCTCCCTATGGTGGCGATTCTGCTGGCCAAGAAGCTCCATGCCCCGAACCTGGTGTACATTAATGTGACCGGAGGGGTAGACCCGGAGCCCGAGCATCTCCCTCATTCCACGGTACATCCAGAGCTCTTTAAAGGCTCAGCGGTGTTTTTGACCCTCATAGAGCTATTCGATTTGGCCGCCCGGGGAGGTTTAGACGTTGCCTTTTTAAGTGGAGTTCAGATTGACCGTCAGGGGCGGACGAATATGACGGCTATCGGATCCGTTCAAAAACCTAAGGTCCGTCTTCCTGGAAGCGCCGGGAGCGCTTCTATTATGCCGGTAGTAGGCAGAACCCTTCTGTGGCGAACCCGACACGATCGAAGAACTTTTGTGGAGCGATGTGATTTTATAACGGCTGCTGGCCGGGTGGACCGGGTGATCACCCCCCTATGCATTTTTAGAAAAGTCCAGGGTTTTCTCCAGGTTGAGAGCCTCCATCCCACCTCCTCCCAGGAAGAAGTGATCGCGCAAACTGGGTTTGAGGTGCAATTCCTTCCCGATGCCCATAGGACTCCTGAGCCGACCCCCGAAGAGCTCAAATGGCTTGCAGAAATTGACCCCCACCGGGTTCGGGAGATCGAATTTTCTTCCTAGGGAAGAAAATTAATCTTGACTTAGTACCCACGGCTATAATATAATTCAGCAACTTGCCTGAGTTCTAAGATTTCAAATTCCACGATATTCTCTGCTTCAAATCTAGAACTTTATGGTTTCTTTGTTAGGGTTTCTTCAAGGAGAAAAGTCATGAATTATGAGATAATGTACCATCCGTCTTATTCTCTGGCGATCGTAAAGCTAGAGGCTGGAGAGTTCCTCTCCGCGGGGGCCGGAGCCATGGTAAGCATGTCGGATAATATCGTGATGGAGACTAAGGGGCAGAAGGGCGTTTTTGGTATGCTCAAACGGTCTGTGTTAGGAGAGGAATCTTTTTTTATCAGTACGTTTCGTGCAGAAGGCGGTAGCGGCGAGATTACGTTTGCACCTTCTCTCCCCGGAGATATCCTCTGCTATGAGCTCTACAACGAGACGATTTACGTACAATCCGGCTCTTATATTGCGTCCTCTCCAGATATTGCCATCGATACGAGATGGAGCGGATCTAAAAGCTTCTTCTCTCGAGAGGGCCAGTTCTTGCTCAAGATCAGCGGCAACGGGCCTTTATTCATAGCCAGTTATGGAGCCATGTATGAGAAAAATCTGGCGAAAGGTGAAAAGTATATCATAGATACCGGGCACTTAGTTGCATTTAGTAATGGGATCGCTTATACCATTAAAAGGGTCGGCGGCCTTAAGCCGACCGTTCTCGGTGGAGAAGGCGTTGTTTGCGAATTTGTAGGCCCCGGTCGTATTTTTATCCAAACCCGAAGTGAAGATGCTTTCCTCGCTTGGCTTTTATCTAAAATGCCCAAGAAGTAAAGACACGGCCTGCTCTATGCCGGAAGTAAATAAAGGGAGGGCGGGACAACCCCGCCCCTCCCGGAGTCTTTAGCCGGCTAACCCACAACCTGGCACCCATCATCCTGAATGGAGTATTTAGCCTTCCAATCTTTAGACGAACGGCTCCAAAAAGCCATCGATCACGAGGAAACCCCTGGTATCGTCCTTCTGATCGCCTACAGAGATACGCTCCTCTATCATAAGGCTTTTGGTCATGCCCAATGGATCCCAGAAAGAAAAGAACTAACCCCGGACACCTTCTTCGATGTGGCCTCCCTGACCAAGGTCCTGGCCACCACGACCTCGATCCTGCTGCTGCTTAAATCCGGCGAGCTCGGCTTGAGCGAGCCGATCTCTAAATATTTTAATGAGTTCCGCGCGCCTGTAAAAAATCAGATCACGCTCCGCCACCTTTTGACCCATTCCTCAGGGCTGCCGGCCTACTACCGATTCTACCAGGACCTCTGGGAGGAAGATCAAAAGCGAGGAGGGGGCTTCCTTTGCACCCGAGATGCGAAACGCCAGGCCCTTCAAAGGGTTCTGGAACAGGACCTGGCTTATGAGCCCGGACGCGATTACAGGTATAGTGACCTTGGATTCATCCTGCTGGGCGCTCTCATCGAGAAAGTCACAGCAACAGATTTGGACCTCTTTTGTCAGCAGGAGATCTGGACCCCTTTGGGCCTGCGACAGACTTTTTTTAACGACCTTTCCGCCCGCGGAAAACCCCCCGCCCCTCGACAGGTCGGAATGCCCCCATCTCCGCAGGATGTCACGGGTCCAAGGAGATTTGCCGCTACGGAGTACTGTCCCTGGCGGAAGAAAGTAATGTGCGGCGAAGTCCACGATGAGAACTGCTACGCCATGGGAGGCGTTGCCGGACACGCGGGGCTTTTCTCGACCTCTCAAGATATCTATACCCTGGTAGCCAGGCTGCTTCGCTGCTACCGTGGGGAAGAGGATTGGATTCCGCCCGCTCTGGTACGGACATTTTTTACCCGACAGCATTTACCCGAGCGCTCTACCTGGGCTTTAGGCTGGGACACCCCCTCTCCTGCAGGTTCCACCTCGGGAACCCTTTTCTCCAGGGAATCTGTTGGCCACACGGGGTTTACAGGAACCTCCCTCTGGATAGATCTTAAAAAAGATCTCGTTGTGATTTTACTGTCCAACCGCGTGCATCCCTCTCGAAACAATCAACAATTTGCGAAACTGCGGCCAGAAATTCATGATAGGGTACAGCAACTGGTGGGCAGCGGGCCGTGGACCAGGGACCGTAGACAACAGACAACCCGTAGACGGGGAAGGGTGGCCGGCGGTGGGCAGTAAGGAGTAGGTAGAAAACCCATCGCCCACCGCCCACTACCCCCTAACATGGATAACATCAAAAAGATTCACCTCATTGCCATATGCGGCACCGGTATGAGCTCTCTGGCCGGTATGTTGAAAAGTTCTGGATACGACCTCACCGGGTCGGATGATAACGTGTACCCCCCTGTCAGCACCCAATTGGAGAAGCTCGGAATTCCTTATTTTAAAGGGTTTAAGCCCTCTAATCTGGACCATGCTCCGGATTTGGTTATTGTGGGAAACGTGGTCTCTCGAGGCAATCCGGAAGTGGAGGCGATGCTGGACCGGGGACTTAAGCACACTTCGTTCCCGCAGGCCCTCTGCGACTTTTATCTCAAGGACAAACATTCCATCGTCATCGCCGGAACTCATGGTAAGACCACTACTTCGGCAGCAATAGCCTGGACCCTGGAATCTGCCGGATTAGATCCCTCGTTGATGGTCGGGGGGATCACCAGGAATTTTCATAGCAATTATAAGCTGGGCCTGGGAAAGTACTTCGTCGTGGAGGGGGATGAATACGATACCGCTTTTTTTGATAAGACTCCTAAATTTCTTCATTACCGCCCGCGCTCGGCCCTCATAACCAGCCTGGAGTTTGATCACGCCGATATTTACAGGGACCTGGACCAAATTAAAGATGAGTTTAAACGGTTTATCAAGCTCGTTCCTGAGGACGGGCTCTTGGTGGCCTGCGTGGATGATCCTCGGGTTCGGGAGCTGGTTCAACGGGTTCGCGCCCCCCTGGAAACCTACGGGTTCTCCCCAGAAGCCCGATGGCGGGTAGAGGATTTAAAATTCTCGGAAAGGGGCACTGAGTTCAGCGTTTATCAGGGGGAGAAACGGTTCGGGCATTTTTTCACAAGCCTGATGGGCCGTCACAATGTATCGAACTTGTTGGGGGCGGCGGTGCTTCTGGCCGGATTGGGGCTTTCTGCGGAGGAGATCCAGGAGGGGTTCGGGACGTTCCAGGGGGTCAAGAGGCGCCAGGAATGGGTGGGAAGTGTGGGAGATATTATCGTCCTGGACGATTTTGCCCATCATCCAACGGCGGTCCGGG
>Ga0073934_10001936_pt1 | contig 46277 bp, 36 predicted proteins | sample LarsenN4metaG_FD_76834 | JGI IMG/M metagenome (GOLD analysis project Ga0073934, IMG submission 76834) | Hot spring sediment bacterial and archeal communities from British Columbia, Canada, to study Microbial Dark Matter (Phase II) - Larsen... ...
CGGAGAAACGACCAGGTGTGTTGCGGGCTGAAGCGCTTGGGGGTGATGCGCCGGACATTCGCCACGACGCGCGCAACTGCTTCTTGCAAGCGGGCGTGTGAAAACTCCTCGCGCACGTGCATGGGGCCACGGTCGGCGAGTTTCTTCCAGAGGTCGGCATGTGTGTAAAGGCGGATCGCCGCCTCGGCAAAATCCTCCGGCCGGTCGGCCAGGAGCGAATCGATCTCGTGATGTAGGTTCAACCCTTCCGCGCCAATCGTGGACGTTACAATTGGGATGCCGTGGGCGAGGGCATTGATCGTCTTGGTCTTGATGCCGGTCCCGTAACGGACGGGCGAGACGAACACGCGGTGTCGCAGAAAGAGACTGTCAACATCGGCCACGTAACCGATGCCCACCACGCCGGGAACATTCGCGGCGAAGCTGACGGGCATGTTGTTGCCCGCCAGAAACAGGGGTGCGTCGGGCAGCCTTTTTTGAATGCGTGGCCAGACCTGTTCCAGGAACCAGTTCACGGCATCGCGGTTGGCGTGGTTGTCGAAGTTGCCGAGAAAGAGAAACCCTTCGCGCTCCTCGAAGGGCGGCCCGGCCAGGGCCTCTCGGGCAAGCGGCTCCGCGTCGTAGGGGATGACGTCGGTAACCAGTTCTGGCGCCTGCGCGAGCAGCCCTTGCCGGTCTTCTTCCGAGATGGTCCAGACCAGGTCCGCCGCCCGGTAAACCTCGAATTCCCGCTCCTCGAAATCCTGCGCGCGTTCCCAGTCCGACCAGCGCCCGCTCACCTCGGCCAGGCGCCGCTCGCGATGGCCGTGGCGGTCTTCGGTAAGCACGGCAATTACCGTCCCGGGTGAGTGCCGGCGGATTTCGTCGAGGTAGTGCTCGGGAACCGGAATGCCAGTCCAATACCAGTGGTACAGGAGGGCCAGATCGAACTTGCCGTTCTCGAGGATCTCTTCGAAGCGCCACGCCGGTGCGGCGTCGATTCCCAGGTAGCGAATGCGTGGGGCGTCGTGCGCGAAGATGGTGATGCCCATCGCTTCGAGCGCGGGCGCGTACCGTTCGCGGTTCGCCCCGTTGCGCGCCACGTAGGTCACGCGGTGACCCTGCGCCCGCAGTTCTCGCAGGACTTGCATCAAACGCTGGTCGGCGCCATTGCGATCAAATTCCGGCAGAGTTTCGTGAATCACCAGGATGCGCAGAGGATTCTCGGAAGTGGGGCGGTGCATAACCGCAGGCTTCGCCTCGGGGCTCAATGGCATCGGTGGTTTCGCGGAGTCCGGAACGGAAACACGCGAATCGCGTTTCGCGTGGCGGTCGACCTTCGCGAGAAAGTCCTTCAAATAATCGCTGAGCCCACCTTGGGGCTGGGCCGCGACGGTTGTTGCACGTTTTCCGGGAGGGGCGGCTGGTGTCGCGGACGCCGCGCACTCGACATACGATGGGACGCAAGTCTGCGCGAGCAGCGATCGAATCTGGGCCTGCTGCCTGCGATCGAGTTTGGGCAGAACGGTTTCAAGCAGAGGAATTGCTTCCCCGAGCTGGCCGCCGCAGGCAAGCTGCACGCCCAGATTGGTTGCGGCGTGGAGATTGTCCGGGTCGAGCGCGAGCGCCCGGCGGTAGCCGTGCTCGGCGCTGACGTGGCGGCCGCAGGCGAGCTCCGCCGTCGCCCAATCGTTCCAGCGCTCGCTGGTTTCTTCGTCTGCCAGCGCCTCACGAAGCAAGGCAGCGGCAGACTCGCAGTCGCCGCGAAAAAATTCCTCCAGGGCCTTTCGATGCTTCTCGGATTCAGCCATCACTCTCACTCCTGCGGCGCACAGGAGCAAGCACGCGGCAAAATCTGCCGTGGGCAGGCCGCCTGTCGCCCCCCGCGAGTTAACTGAAGCATTCACGCGGCCATTTCAGAATCGACCCCGACTCTCCCGCGCCCCACGCCAGCCGAGACGTGGCTGGCAGGCCAATTGCTCACTGGCTTCTTCGGCCACATGACGCGAGAAGTTGCAACATTGGAGAGGTCTAATGGAGAGCGCTAACAGAGTCGTCATCACTGGCGACGTTTTGCGGGCGAATGCGAACGGAACACCGAACCAGCCCCTTAACATTCGCTGGCTTTACAACCTTCTCCATTACCCCATCTCGCGCGCGCTTGGTTCGGCAAAGCTGGAGATCGTGATCTGGGATGACGAAGGGACGCTCGACGGGAGGCGAGTCTATGAGCTTTGCGGCCTCGAGCCCAACGAAGAGAACTGGGCCCGGCTGGCCACGGCCGAGGAGCTCCCTCCCGGAGCTGTTGAATACCTGAGCCCGTTCTTCCGCGGGGCTGTCGTGATTGGGTTCGAGTTGCCGGACGTGCTGATCCGCACCTTCCACGCCCTCCAGATCGATTATGTGGACTTGACCATTCATCCGGTCCGGTTTCTCGACGATATTCTTTTTGGCGTGAGGACCAGCATCCCCGAGGCTTTTGAGGTCTTGAAGGTTCGCGCCGTGGACGAGGACGTTTTTCATATCCAGGCGGGGCTGCACAAAGCCACCGTGTCGCGAATGACTCCGCTGCCCATTCCGGCGGACTCCTGCTTGTGCGTCGGCCAGACACGCGTGGATAAGTCCCTGGTTGCGCAGGGCCGCATTCTAAGCCTGCTCGATTACCGGGACGAGGTGCAGCGCATCATCGACCGGCACAGCCGAACCTACTTCAAGCCTCATCCCTACGCTGCGGGGCAAGAAGACGTCGTGCGGGCGCTCGTCGAACTCGGCGACGTGGAGATCACCGGGGAGAACATCTACCGCTTGCTCGCCGACGAGCACATCACGGAGGTTTTCGGCATCAGTTCCAGCGCCATCTATGAGGCCGCGTTCTTTGGGAAAAAGGGAACCTATCTATATATGAATCCTCTAAGACTCTGGGATGCCACGCGACCCAGCAACTTCGATCCTTGGGTGTTTGTCCCCGTCTATGACGATCTGCTCAGCCCACGCTGTTGGGCGGAATTGCTGGCTCGCCGCCTGAAAGTAAATACCTGCCCGGAGAACCGGCTCGCCCCGAAGGCCAGCCGCTTGAGAATTAGTCTGCAATCGCATTGGGGTTACAATTTCCTCGACTCCGAACTGCTGCTGCGCAACATGACCGGCGAGCGGGTGTAAACCAAGTCCGCGCTAATCCCACCCCCAAAGCAGAGTTCGACTTTCCTTGTCTTCATGATGCGTGACCCCTCACCCGCCCCGATCAGATCGGGGCACCCTCTCCCCGAGGGAGAGGGCCGGGGGCGGGAGTGTAGGGGCGCAGCATACTGCGCCCGTACGGGGTTCCCCTCGCTCTTGGGGAGAGGGCCTGGAGAAACAGGTTACGGTTCTGTGCCCCCGGCACAGTCTCTCCAGTGACGCGGCAAAACCTGCCCGTTATCGGGCGCGGGGTTTTCCCTGGGGCTCGGGGCTTGCGAGCCCTCCAGCGGGCCGGCCTGCTACCTCTTTCTGACCGAAGTATTTCGGAAAGTTGCCGATGAAAGGTCGTGAGGAGTGCCGGGCTCGGGACTCTGGCAGCGAAATTGTGTGCCGCTGGAGCGCGGGCGTCTTGGCGACGGGGGTCAAGGAGCGCGCCAGCGGAGCCCGCAAAGTCGATATGATTCGACTCACACGACTGAACAACCATCCGCTGGTTTTGAATTCCGACCTCATCAAGTTCATCGAGGCTGCGCCCGATACGGTCATCACGCTGATCACAGGTGAGAAGGTCGTGGTGCTGGAAGAGATCGAGGAGGTTCTGAAGCTGATCGTGAATTTCCGGCGCGAGTTGCTGGCGGGCCTGGCGCCCGCGGGAGCGCCCGCGAACCTGCCACCCGTCGTCGAAGCGCAGCTTCCGGCGGGCGAGAAGACTTGAGGAGCACGGCGTGGACAAAGCCAGTTTTGGCGGAGTCGTTGTCGGGCTCGGAGGCATCTTGCTGGGGCTCATGCTGGAGGGCGGCAGCATCGGCCAGATCCTTCAGCCCACGGCGGCGATGATCGTTTTTGGCGGCACCTTCGGGGCGGTTCTGTTGCAGTTCCCCTTACCCGTGGTGATCACCGCCTTCCGCCGCCTGGCGGGAGTGTTTTTGGAAGGGGGGCAAGACGCGCGCGGCGTGGTTCGCGAGCTGGTCGGTTACGCCCACAAGGCCCGCAAGGAAGGCGTGGTCTCGCTCGATTCTGAACTGGAGAAAATCCAGATCCCCTTTCTGAAGAAGAGCCTGACGCTGGCGGTGGACGGCACGGAGCCGCAGGAGCTACGCAAGATGATGGAGCTCGATCTCGACAACCAATCCGAGCACGAAGAGAAGATCCCCCAGGTGTTTGAATCGGCCGGTGGGTTCGCGCCCACCATCGGGATTATCGGGGCGGTGCTGGGCCTGATTCAGGTGATGCAACACCTCGACAACATCGAGGAAGTGGGGAAGGGGATTGCCGTCGCTTTCGTCGCCACGATCTACGGCGTCGGCGCGGCCAACCTCTTTTTCCTTCCGACCGCCGGGAAGATGAAGATCCGCCTCCGACAGGAGCAGGTCGTTCGCGAAATGATTCTGGAAGGCGTGATCTCGATTCTGGAAGGCATGAACCCCCGCATGCTCGAAACCAAACTGCTGGGCTTCCTGGCGGAGGCCAAGGAGAAGCCCGCGGAGCAGGCCGCATGAGCCGCCGCAAGCGTCATCCGCAACACGCCAACCACGAGCGCTGGCTCGTCTCCTACGCGGATTTCATCACCCTGATGTTCGCGTTCTTCGTGGTGATGTATTCGGCAGCGCAGGTGGACCAGCGGAAAGTGGGAAAACTCTCGCGCGCCATCCAGGAAGCGTTCCAGCAACTCGGTATTTTCGAGACCTCCAACACGCGCATGCCGCTTTCGGCCACCGATCCGATGCCCCTCAATAAAACCCAGCTCATCGAGAATGTGGCCCACACGACCAACCTGAAGCGACTGGTGGATTCAACCCCCGGACAGTTGGGCGCGGGTGTCCAGCCGGGGCTCGCCGACCTGCGCCGGGAATTGGAACGAGTCCTGGGGCCGGAAATCCAGCGCAAGGAGGTGGCCATCGAGGTCAAGCGCGAGGGGCTGGTGGTGAGCCTGCGCGAAATCGGTTTCTTTGACAGCGGCTCGGCCGCGCTCCGGCCGGACTCTCAAGCCGCGGTGGCGCGCATTGGCCAAGCCCTCGCGCAACTGTCCAATAACGTGCGGGTGGAAGGTCACACCGATAACGTGCCCATCCACACCGCCCGGTTCGCTTCCAACTGGGAACTCTCGACCGCCCGGGCGACCGAGATTGTGCGGTTGTTTGTCACGCGATTTGGCCTCGAGCCCGCGCGGCTTTCGGCGGGCGGCTACGCGGAGTTTCATCCCGTAGCCCCGAACGAAACGGCCGAGGGGCGCGCCCTCAACCGGCGCGTGGATGTTGTCGTTCTGCCGGGCCCGGTGGCCGTGGCGAAGGAGACCCCTCCCGGCCCGCCGGCCGCGCCACGCGCGGAGAAAAGGTGAACCCATGAGCGCGACTGCCACTGCGAGGAGGCTACGCCAATGGTTATGAGGTCTGATGCGCCGCCTGGTGGCGATAGCGCCGGAGAATCCAACCAGACCGCGGAAACCGAACTTCAGAAGCTCCTACAGGACGCGGCGAGGGTCCGGCAGGAACTCCGCCAGCGCGTGGAGGAGCTCGCAGCCAGATACCCGCAGAATCGAGATATCCGCTTTGTTTTGGCCGAGATGCTCCAGGCGGCGGGCGAGTATGACTTGGCGGTCAAGGCGTATCGCGCCCTCCTGGAAGATGCTTCTCCCAACGAACGGCGGCGGATCGAGCAAGCCATCCGACAGGCCGAGCCGGAGGCGGCGTATCAAACGCCGGGCTACCTCCACTATCTGAACACGCAGAAATTTGGGCGGCCCGAACATCGCGACTACCTGCTGCGCGATCTCGATCGCGGCCGGCAGGTCGTCCGTCTGCTCCAGCAGCGAATGGCCCTCCGGGGAAGGCGCCTGTTGGACGTGGGTTCAAGCCACGGCGGAATGGTGATGGCGCTGGCGGAACAGGGCGCACAGGTGGTGGGCGTGGAAATCGATCCCCGGCGCTCCGAGGTGGGACGGGAGCGGATCCGGGAATTGGGTTTTGAGGTCGAATGGCACACGGGTGACATCTGCGACCCCGGTCTGGTGCGCCGGCTGGACAGGTTCGACGGCATCATTTGCCAGGATGTGCTCGAGCACGTGATGGATCCGCAGCTCGCCATCCGCCACATCTCGATGTTGTTGCGGCCCGGAGGCTTCGTTTATGTGGCTGTCCCCAACAAGTACGCGCCGGATTTCATCCTCGCCGACCATCATTACAAGTTGATGGGGATCTCGCTGCTCTCGCGTCCGCAGGGCGTCGAATACTTCACTCAGGCCACGGGCATCCCCGGCGAGCACTACGGCGTTGGCTACTATCGCACGGAAAAGTACTATCGCGCCGCCTTTGCCCGCTGGGGGGTGACGCTCGAACCCATCGAGAGGTACTCCCGCGTCGAGCACGTGCTCTGGTACGCGCCGACGATTTCAATGCTCGCTGCCCGCCTGGCCACGCCCGCCGCGCCGAGTTTGCGCCCCGAACTGAATCAGCGAATCCGGAAACGGGCGAAGAAAGTCGTCGAACTCTACGTGCATTCCAGCCGCGTCCTGAAGACGCTCGAAAACGAACCGGAAAACCTCGCCATGGCCTGCCATCTCACCGTCAGCCGGCTGTGCGTCAGTGTTTGGCGGTTTATCGGGACGAAGGCTGGAGGAAAAGGGGCTTCTGCGTGAGCCGTATCGGGAACTGCCGGGGCCCATCGCGCCCTCGAAGTTGCTTCGAGGAGCGCGGTGCGTGGCTGCCGCTCAAGTCCCCGGGCGGGCTGCCGATGGAAGGTAAAGCCGTCACTGTTGTGTCGGGCGCGCGGCCAATCTCCCGGGCAGGGAACTCCGGGTCAGAAAGGGGCTGACTCGCAATGGGCGACATGGATGACGTTGTCCGAGAGTTTCTGGTTGAGAGCAATGAGAACCTGGACCAATTGGACCGGGACCTCGTGACCCTGGAAAAGGACCCCACGGCTGAGGAAGTCCTGGCCAGCATTTTTCGCACCATCCACACCATCAAGGGGACGAGTGGCTTCCTGGGCTTTACGAAGCTCGAGGCGCTCACGCATGTCGGCGAGAACCTGATCAGCCGCCTGCGCGATCGCCGCCTGGGGCCGAACGCCGAGATCACCAGCGGCCTGCTGGCGCTCGTGGACGCCGTGCGAAGAATCCTTTCCTATGTCGAGGGCAGCGGGCAGGAGGGGCCAGAAGACTATACGGCGGTCGCGGAGCTGCTCACGCGGCTGCAAGAAGGCAAGCCCGCGGTCGCCGCGCCTGCACCCCCTCCCGCCACACGCGGTGAAAGCGCTCCGCCCTCCGCGCCGGAAGAAGAGGAAACCGAGGAAGAGAACACCACCCTTGGCCAGATGTTGGTGCAGGCCGGCCAGATTACGCCGCAGGACCTGGCGGCGGCGCTCAAGCAGCAGCAGGACGGCGATCCCCGGCGCATCGGAGAGATCCTGGTCGGCCAAGGCGCTGTGGTTCCGGACGTGGTCCTGCAAACCATCGAGGACCAGCGTGAAGTGCGCACTTCCGCAGTCTCGGAGAGCAATATCCGGGTCGATGTGGGGATGCTCGATAAGCTGATGAACTTGGTCGGTGAGCTGGTTCTGGCGCGCAATCAGATTCTCCAGTTCTCGACGACGCAGCAGGACACCGCGTTTCTGAACACCTCGCAACGCCTCAATCTGATCACCACGGAGCTGCAGGAAGGCGTGATGAAGACCCGCATGCAGCCCATCGGCAACATCTGGAGCAAGTTCCCGCGCGTGGTGCGTGACCTGGCGCTGGCCTGCGGCAAGAAGGTCCGGATCGAGATGGAAGGAAAACAGACCGACCTCGACAAGACCATCATTGAGGCGATCAAAGATCCGCTTACGCATCTGGTCCGGAACGTCGTCGATCACGGCATTGAGGCTCCGAAGGTTCGCGCCGCACGCGGCAAGCCGGCGGAAGGCCGGCTCTCGTTGCGCGCTTACCACGAGGGCGGGCAGGTCAACATCGAGATCTCCGACGACGGGGCGGGCATCGACCTCGGGCGCGTCAAGGACAAGGCCGTGGAGCGCGGGTTGATTACGCGCGAACAAGCCGCACACCTGAGCGACCGCGAAGCGCTCAACTTGATCTTCCTGCCTGGACTCTCGACGGCCGAGAAGGTGACCAACGTCTCCGGCCGCGGCGTGGGCATGGATGTGGTCAAGACCAATATCGAGAAGATTGGCGGCATTTTCGACATCCAGACCAAACCGGGCGAGGGGACTACGTTCAAGATCAAGATTCCTCTTACCCTCGCCATCATCCCCGCGCTCATCGTCACCACCGCCGGTGATCGCTACGCCATTCCCCAAGTCAGTTTGCTCGAATTGGTGCGCCTGGAAGGCGAACAGGCGCGCAAAGGCATCGAGAAAATTCAGGACGCGCCGGTGTACAGACTGCGCGGGCGCTTGCTGCCGCTGGTGTATCTGAATCGCGAGCTACGTGCAGCAAATCAAGCACAGGCGGGGGACGGGGGTTCGAAGGGGGACTCGCCAGGCGGCAAAGGGCTGAATGGCAAGGTTCGTCAACTCGAGACCATCGACTTTGCCTTGGCCCGTAGTAAGCACAAGCTCTGGCTGCCCAAATTACGTGACATGCTGAGCGGAAAGGCAACTATCGATCCCGAGCAAGCTGGCGCCTTCCGGAACTGCGCCCTCGGCAAGTGGCTTTACGGACCAGGGCTGGAGGAATTCGGCGACATTCCCGAAATGCGCGAACTCGAGAAAGTCCACGCCCGATTCCACGGCATGGCAAAAGGGATCGTCATGCTGAAGGCTTCCGGGGAAGACGTCCGGGCACAGCGGGAACTAGCCGCCCTGGAGGCATTTTCAAGCGAAATTATCTCCCTCATTGAGCAAGTGGAACGCAAGGTGGCCAGGGCTCATTCCGCCAACATTGTCGTGCTGCGCGCCGACGATCGCCAGTTCGGCCTGGTCGTGGACGAAATCAACGACACGGAAGAGATTGTCGTGAAGCCGCTCGGGAAACAACTGAAAGGGATCAGCACCTTTGCGGGCGCCACGATCATGGGCGACGGCCATGTCGCCTTGATCCTTGATGTTCTTGGACTGGCGCAGCGCGCCGCGGTGGTCGCCGGAACGCGCGACCGGGCGCGGGCGGAGCAGGCCCGCGATGCGCAACAGCAGGCGGAAGAGCGCGCCGCGCTGCTGCTGTTTCGCACGCCCGACGACGGCCGCATGGCCATCCCCCTGTCGTTGGTCTCGCGCCTGGAGGAATTCTCCGGCGCCGCGCTCGAGCGAATCGGAGGCCAGCAGGTTGTCCAGTATCGTGACGAGATCCTGCCGCTCATTCCCATCGCTCAGATCGTGCCGGAGCGCCGACAGCAGCCCCGGAGCGCGCCGGAGACGGTCGCCAGCGCCGAGGGATCGAAGGTGCAGGTGGTGGTCTATTCCGCGCAGGGGAAGTCCGTGGGGCTGGTCGTGGATCGCATTCTCGACATCGTCGAGGAGCAACTGACGGTGAAGAGCCGTTCGGGCCGCCCAGGAACGCTGGGGTCGGCGGTCATCCAGGGCAAGGTCACTGAGCTAATCGACGTGGACAGCGTGATGCGCGCGACGGGACCGTTGTCGCCGGGCGCTTCGATCTTGAGAGAGGCGAGGGCTTAGGCCATGGGCGCGAAGAAACAGTTCGCAACGTTCTATGTGGATGGTCTGTTCTTTGGAGTGGAAGTGGAGAAAGTCCAGGAAGTGATCCGCTACCAGGAGATGACGTCGGTCCCGCTGGCGCCGCCGGTCATCGGCGGCCTCATCAACCTGCGCGGCCACATCGTCACGGCCCTGGACCTGCGCCGGCGATTGGGCCTTCCGGACCGGGCCAGCGGCCAACTTCCCATGAACGTCGTCGTGCGCACCGATGATGGCGCGGTCAGCCTTCTGGTGGACGAAATCGGCGACGTATTGGAAGTTGACCAGGGCGCGTTTGAAACCCCTCCCGAGACGCTCAGCCGCAAGGCGCGGGAACTGATCCCGGGAGTTTACAAGCTCAACGAGCGGCTGATGCACGTGCTGGATACCGGAAAAACCTTGCACTGGGTGGGCGGGGCCGAGGTCTGATTGGAGTTTGGAGGTCGGTTCGAACCCACGAAGAGAAGCGTCTTGAAAAGGAGCGAGCGACCATGTTGAGCAAACTGAGGTTAGGGACCAAGCTAATCGGCGGATTCCTGGTCGTGGCCGGGGTGGCCCTAGGGGTCGGCCTGGTGGGCATCTGGAGTCTGCGGGGCGTCGCCGAGCGCGACAACAAGCTCTACGAAAACATGACAGAGCCGCTGGCGCATTTGGGCAACATGGCGGTCTTCTATGAGATGAACCGCAACAGCGGGCTCTCGATAGCCTACTCCACGAGCAGCCAAGAGCGGGAGAGGTATGCGGCGTCGATCGCCGAGCGGCGCGAAGCGCTGACCCGGAATGCCCAGGCTTTTGAGAAGCGCATCGTCTCGGCCGACATGCGGAAGGCCTTTGACGAGTTCACCGAGGTGCGCAAGGTTTGGCTGGGACACCTCGAACAAGTCAGCGCCCTGGCCCGCGCCGACCGGAGCCGCGAGGCGCAAGCGTTGATGGCTGGCGACGCTTATAAAGCCGCTATGGCCATGCAGACCATCCTCGGCAAGATGCGGGACATGAAAGTCGAGGACGCGAGGAAGCTGCATGAGGCCAACGTGGCGGCGGGAAGGCGCGCCACGACGTTGCTCGCGGTGACGGTGAGCCTGGGCCTGGCGCTGGCCGTGGGGCTGGGCTGGCGGCTGTCGAAATCGATCACCGTGCCGATGGCCCGGATGACAGCGGTGGCGGAGAGAATCGCGAAGGGTGATGTGGACCAGGCTATCGACTACCGGTCCGAAGACGAAATCGGGAACCTTGCCGACTCCTTCCGTGCCGCCATCGGTTACATCAAAGGGGTTGCCGCTGCTGCGGAGGCGTTGGCCAAAGGTGACCTGACGGTTCAACTGGCGCCCAAATCGGACGAGGACATCCTCTCCAAGAATTTCGCGCACGCCGTCGCGTCGCTCGGCGGGACGATTAGCCAGATCGGCCAGAATTCGCACGCTCTGGCCAGTTCGTCGGAAGAGCTGACGGCGGTGAGCACGCAGATGAGTTCGAACGCCGAGGAGACAGCTGCCCAATCCAACGTCGTTTCGGCGGCGGGCGAGCAGGTCTCGAAGAACGTGCAGACGGTGGCGACGGCGACGGAAGAAATGAGCGCCAGCATTAAGGAAATCGCCAAGAACGCCAACGAAGCAGCGAAGGTGGCCAACAACGCCGTGAAGATCGCCGAAACCACCAACGCTACCGTCGCCAAGCTCGGGGAATCGAGCGCAGAAATCGGCCAGGTGATCAAGGTCATCACGTCCATCGCCCAGCAGACTAACCTGCTGGCCTTGAACGCCACGATTGAAGCGGCGCGCGCCGGCGAGGCGGGCAAGGGCTTTGCCGTGGTCGCCAATGAAGTCAAAGAGCTGGCCAAAGAAACCGCCAAGGCCACCGAAGACATCAGCCAGAAGATCGAGGCGATTCAATCCGACACCAAGGGCGCGGTCGAAGCCATCGCGCAGATCAGTGGGATCATCAATCAGATCAACGACATCTCCAACACCATCGCCAGCGCGGTCGAAGAGCAGACGGCCACCACCAACGAGATCGCGCGCAACGTCGCGGAGGCGGCGAAGGGCAGTGGGGAGATCGCCAAAAACATCGTCGGTGTGGCCGAGGCCGCGAAGAACACCAGCAGCGGCGCCAGCAACACGCAGACGGCCGCCGGCGAGCTGGCCAAAATGGCGGCGGAGCTCCAGAAGCTGGTCTCGCAGTTCAAGTACGACGGAGCGGCTGCAGCCGCGCGGCCCGTCAGTTTCCACGAGGTGTCTCGCGCCGCCCGGACGCTTGGGGCGCAGGCCGTCTAGCGCGGGAGGGTCAATCGCCTTCGGGGGGCAGCTCGGCCGGCCCCCTCCGGCATCGGGAGCCCGCACCTGCGGCGGTACGTCCGCGGTTGCGGGCGCTTGAACCACAACTTGAGCAGTTCTGGGAGGGAGATTGTGCGCGCGCTGATCGTCGATGACTCCCGGGCGACCCGGGGAATCCTGCGCAAGTTTCTGCGTGAACTCGGGTTCGATGTGTACGAGGCGGGGGACGGCAAGCAAGCCCTCGCCATCTTGCACGAAATCCGCTCGGCGGAGCTGGCCCTGGTGGACTGGGAGATGCCGGTGATGAACGGCCTCGAGTTCGTGCGGGCGGTGCGTGCGGAACGAGTTTTCGATCCCGTGCGCCTCATGATGGTTACAACCAAGGCGGAACTCGAGGACGTCTGTCAGGCGCTGAACGCCGGGGCTAATGAGTACGTGATGAAGCCCTTTACCAAAGAAGTGATCGAAGAAAAGCTCGCCCTGCTGGGCGTTACGCCCTCATGACCTATGCGCCGAATTCGGATTCTCGTCGTCGATGATGCGGTGGTTGTCCGGCGCCTGGTGACGGACGCGCTGGCCAGCGACCCTTTGATTGAAGTCGTGGGCGCGGCGGCGAACGGCCGGATCGCCCTGGCCAAGATTCCCCAGGTGAATCCCGACCTGGTGACGCTGGATGTGGAGATGCCAGTGATGGACGGCCTCGAGACCCTGCGTGCAATCCGCAAAGAGCATCCGCGCCTCCCGGTCATCATGTTCAGCACCTTGACCGAGCGGGGCGCGGCGACCACGCTGGATGCGCTCGCCCTCGGCGCCAATGATTATGTCACCAAGCCTGCCAACGTCGTGAGCGTCGTCGCCGCGCTCGAGCGCGTTCGGATGGAGCTCATCCCCAGGGCTAAGGCCCTTTGCGCGTCGGTTGCCGGCTTGTCTGATCCCACATTGATGCCGCAGCGGAGGGCGCCGCGGGCCATCAAGCTGCCCCCGCGTCCCCTTGTGGCTCCTCAGAACGTCCATGTGGTGGCGATAGGTGTCTCGACGGGCGGCCCCAATGCCCTGGCTGAAGTCATTCCTCAACTGCCGGCCGATTTCCCCGTCCCCGTGCTGATCGTGCAGCACATGCCTCCGGTGTTCACCAAGCTGCTCGCCGAGCGGCTCACCGTGAAATCGCAAATCCCGGTGGAAGAGGCGAAGTTCGGCCGGGTGCTCCAGCCGGGCCATGTGTGGATGGCGCCCGGCGACTTTCATATGGAGGTGGAGCGCCAGGGGCCAACCGCACGGATCAAAACCCATCAGGGGCCTCCCGAGAACTCCTGCCGGCCCGCCGTGGATGTTCTCTTTCGCTCCGTGGCGGAAACGTATGGCGGGGCGGCACTGGCCGTCATCATGACCGGCATGGGCCAGGACGGGCTGCGCGGGTGCGAGGAGATCCGCGCTGTGGGCGGGCAGGTGCTGGCCCAGGACGAGGCGAGTTCCGTCGTCTGGGGGATGCCGGGCTTTGTCGCCAACGCGGGACTGGCAGACAAGGTCCTGCCGCTCGGCGAACTGCCGGGGGAGATTGTTCGACGGGTCGAAAGAGGGCGCAGCAGGTTCGCGGGCTGCCCCAGCCCCGTGCGTTCCGCTCGGTGTAGCGGCGACCTTTAGGTCGCCATGTAATTGAAACCATGAGTGGCGGGCTTCCGAGAAAGCCGGGACAAGTTCCGCCCGCCGCTCCGAAAGGCGCTTTTCACACAGTCGGCCATGTCGCTTTGGGACACCCAGAAAGCATGAAAATGATCCCCTCACCCACCGCTTCGCGGTCCCCCCTCTCCCTTCGGGCGAGGGCTGTGAGGCGAATGGGTTTGCTGCCGTCTCCCTCCGGGAGAGGGTGTCCCGATCTGATTGGGGCGGGTGAGGGGCCAACCGGAATTCTCGGAGCAGACTCCTGAGCGGTGCAGAGATGGGAATCAGCGGCACTGATTTTGATTACATTCGCCGCCTGGTGCGCGAGCGTTCCGCCATTGTGCTGGAAGTGGGGAAGGAATATCTGGTCGAATCGCGCCTGCTCCCGCTCGTCCGGGAGGAAGGATTCGCAAGCCTGCAAGACATGGTTTCGCACTTGCGCGGGGGACCGCCGCGCCCCTTGCATCGTCGCGTGGTCGAGCTGATGACGACGAACGAAACCTGGTTCTTTCGCGACTTCCGCTCCTTCGAAGTCCTCAGGAGCTCGCTGCTCCCAGAACTGATTCTGAAGCGTGCTGCCGAACGCCGGATTAACATTTGGTCGGCGGCCTGTTCGAGCGGCCAGGAACCGTACACGATTGCTATGATTATCAGCGAGCACTTCCCGCAATTAGCGAGCTGGAACGTGCGCATCATCGCGACGGATCTCTCGACGGAAGTCCTGGCGCGCGCGCGTGCGGGCCGTTATTCCCAGCTCGAGGTCAATCGCGGCATGCCCGCTGCCCTGCTGGTCAAGTACTTCCGCAAGGTGGGGAACGAATGGCACATCTCCGACGCCATCCGCCGCCAGGTCGAGTTCCAGGAGCTGAATCTGGTGGAAGCTTGGCCGGTGCTGCCCTTGATGGACCTCGTCTTGTTGCGGAACGTGCTCATCTACTTCGATGTGGAAACCAAGAAGTCCATCCTCGGCCGGGTGCGCCGCCTGCTGCGCCCGGATGGCTACCTGATGCTGGGCGGGGCGGAGACCACGCTCAATATCGACGACGCCTTCGAGCGCACCGCCTTTGATCGCGCCGGGGCCTACCAACTGCGCTCGTCCAAAATAGCTGCTGCCATCCGTCCATGACCTTGACTGAATCGGGCCTGTCGGTTGGCCCAACGCCGCAGGATTCATCCCCCCGTCAAATCGAAATTCGATGCACACCCTCAATTTTCATGATCGGACATTTGGTCTCTTGACTCTAAGCCGGGGTGGATTAACAGTAAGCCACACTTGCCTGCTCGCCCTTAATGTGGGATGGAGTGAGCCGGCGCACGCACGTTGGGAGGTAACGACTATGGAAAAGCCGGTGAACGAGAACACGGAAGGTCTCAACCGCAGGGATTTCGTGAGGGCCGGAGTGGCGAGCGCAATGGGCTTTGCGCTGGGAAGCGACACTCTCGTGTCGGCCAACCCTGCCCTGGCCGAGCCGCAGGCCCCGCCGTACAATCCACGGACCTTTGGCTCGATGCCGACGCGCAACTTGGGAAGGACCGGCTACCGCGTCGGGCTATTCAGCCTCGGAGGGCAGGCCACCATCGAGAAGCCGGGTACGGAAGAGGAATCGATGGCCATCGTCAATCGCGCCATCGATCTGGGTGTGAACTACATCGATACGGCGGCGGCCTACGGCGGCCCCGATCAGTGGAGCCAGAAGTACATCGGCAAGGTCATGAAGACGCGTCGTAACGAAGTCTTCCTGGCCACCAAGACCCATCTGCGTACTTATGATGATTCGATGCGGCTGCTGGAGGGCAGCCTTAAACAGCTCAATACCGACCACCTCGACCTCTGGCAGATGCACAACATCACGCGCACGGAGGAGTTGGATAAAGCCTTCGCCAAGGACGGCGCCATTCACGCCATGGAAAAGGCGCGGGCGGATAAGGTGGTGCGTTTCCTCGGCATCACCGGGCACGCCAATCCGCATGTGCTCGCCGATGGCCTGAAGCGTTTCCAGTTCGATACGATTCTCCTGGCGGTCAATGCCGCCGACCGGCATTACCTGAGCTTTATCGAGCACTTGCTGCCGCTCGCTCTCGAGCAGCAGCTGGGAATCATCGCCATGAAGATTCCTTCTCGCGGCCGGATACTCGCCACCTGGACGCCTCCGCCGCTCGACCAGCAGCCGCCCTTCGAGCGCGGCGCGACACGGCCCGGCACTCTCACCATGAAAGAGGCCCTGGAGTTCGTGTTTTCACTCCCTGTGAGCACGGTGATCGTTGGATGCGATAATATCGTTCAGCTTGAAGAAAATGTGGCCATAGCCAGGGCGTTCACGCCATTGAACGAGATGCAATTAAAGAAGCTGGAGGCCAAAACCGAGGAGATCCAGCGCCAGGCACTCTTCTTCCGCGCCTGGGCATGAGGGGGGAGACGTTCCGCCAGAACGGCTCTTCCCGTGCTCGATGACTTTCCCGCCGTGAAGACGGGTGCGGCTGAGGACTGCAGATTAGAGTGACAATTCCGCTTCCATTGCCGCTTGCTCCGATGCCTTTGCCCGGCCCGTGCGGCCAGCTTCTCCCCCTGGGAGAGGGGCTGAGGGTGGGGGCTAAGGGGGGCACCCAATCATGCAGGGTTCAATAGGAGTCAGGGCTGGTTGCTAGCGGCCAGTTCTCCCTTCCCTCCGCCTGCGGCGGGGGCAGTCGGGAAGCGCAAATACCTTCTGCCGGGCAAGTGGACCACGCAAGCCGACGCGTCAACCCATCGGGGCTCTTTCAAGCCGAGGACTAACGAGCTTGGCTGGGAGGCAGGGATTCGAACCCCGATACGCAGATCCAGAGTCTGCAGTCCTACCGTTAGACGACCTCCCAATCAGGCGGCTTTCCTACAAGTATCCGCCCCCCGCCATCTCTGTCAAGGGTTAGTTACATGCCCGAGGCACCGCCCGAATCTTGGCAATTTGCTGAAGAACCCTGGAAACTGTCGTCCGGAGGAGTCCCGATCAGGTCGGGACGACGAACGACCTTGGCATTTACTTGATTCTGTAAATGCCAGGATGCTTCGCGGAGTTCACCCTAAGCCAAAACTGCAGACCCTTCGCTGCGCTCAGGGTGACAGCGAAGGGCTCAGCATGAGGTGCCCGAAACGAGTTTCGACAAGCTGCTTAGAGGAATAGGTGAAAGCTTGAGTGGTTTAGAACAGGCGGAACTGGACTTCGACCATCACCCTTACGGCGACGGGGATGCCATTGCGCAGCCCCGGCTTGAATTTCCACGTGCGCACAGTATCGAGAGCCTTCTCATCCAACCCGAGGCCCAGAGGCTTGACGACGCGGGCATCGGTAACATTGCCGGTGGCATCCACGATGATGAACAAGACCACGGTACCCTGATGCTTGGCCTTGCGCGCTTCCTCGGAATACGGCGGCTCGGGTTTATAGATGGGAATCGGAGCGGTGACGCCGCCACCTACACTGTAAGCCCCGCCTCCAAAGCCGCCGCCTTCGCCGGGCCCGAGGCCGGCACCGCGACCCGAACCAATCCCCCCGCCGGAACCGCTGCCGATACCACCGCCATAGCCCGGTCCGCTGGAAAACTCCCCCAGCACGCCCTGCGGATCGCCCCACGGCATATTCAGCGCCATCTGGGGAAGCCTCAGTTCCGGAGGCCCGAGCAGGTTGGGCTGCACGGGGATCTTCGGCTCGATGTTAGGAAGCACCGCGGCGGGCGGAGCGAGTTGCGTCTTGGCGAACTTCGGCACCGCACCCTTGGAGGCCGGCGTGGGAGAACGATCACCGCCTCCACCCCCGCCACCCATTTTCTCGTCCGGGCCTGCGATCTGCCCGAGGTACGGGGAAATGTCATAAACCTCGTATTTGGTTGCCGCTTTGGCGGGCATCAGCACTCGTTCGAGGGCGAAGGGCAGCACCAGGATCGTAATCCCGACGACATGGACCAGGGCAGAATTCACCCAGGAAGCGCTCTGCGGCGCAAAGTGCTGCCAGATGTCCGGTGGGTAGGCGCGTTTCTTGAAGAGCAGCCAGCCCAACAGTTCACCCAGAATTACACCCGCAATAACCCCAGGCAGTGCTCCCCCGAGTCCCCAGACAATCCAACCGGTGGCCGCGCCCGCCATCCCCGCCATGAGGGCGGCGATGGCACGCTTTCGATCCTGGCGGCGATTGAAGATGCCGATCGGGTCCGTGGGTTTCTCCCGAAGAATCCGGATGATGTTCGGAATGTCCCGATACCACGGCCGCATTTCTGTGATCGGGAGTGGGGCTTCACCACGGTAGAGATGGCTGGGAACGGTGATCTTGGGTTCGCGCAGCAAATCGCGGAATTGGCGAAAGGCAGAGACGAAAACGTTTGGGGTCTCCACGAAAGTCAGCCGATAGACTGGCTCCGGGGTCCTCTGGTTTCTGACGAGCGGTTGTCCCACCGTTACACCGACGCGCAAATCACTCGAAGCCATGAATCCTAGTCCTCGGCATCTCGGCTCTTTTCCTGAGGCCGGCAAAGGCAACGTCCCTTCCCTTTGGAAGATGACCGTCAGGGTAATGGAGTTGCCCGAGTATCCTTACCACGTTCCTTATCTTACCGCCCTCCGCCTCGCCGGGCTTAACTTTAAATAAGTCTATCACAAATCGCGCGGCCCCCACGACTTGAATCGCCAGATGGGAGACGAGCAGCGTTCCTTCGTTGGACGCGGGTTCGCCGGAATACGGTACGGCGTATTGCGCTCCGCCTTTCGGCCCTGGCCTTCCTGACCGGTCGGTCGGATGCCCGCCCGATGCGGAGGCGAGGGGATCAGACCCGGCACGCAGTGGCCATCACGGATTGTTGCCGTCTCCGCGCAAGCTGTGCTAGTTTGCATAGTTCGGGTCATCACGCCTGGGCCGGCTGAGAGGCGGGGAAAGGGATTCGATTCGACGGTGCCCAAGAAAGCAGTCGAAGAAGTGGTCGCGGAAAAACCGAAAGTCCAGACCGGATATCTGGTTCGGCTCCTGGTCGCTGCCTGGCTGATTCCCGGCTGCGGCCATTTCCTGCAAGGCCGGAGGTGGCGCGGCCTGATTCTGTTCGCCTCCATCATCAGCATGTTCATTCTGGGCGTGCTGATGCAAGGCGAGTTCTTCACACTGCAATCGCCTTCCCTCCTCCGCCGGCTGGGTTTTCTGGGCGAGTGGGCGGTGGGTGTGGCCATGCCCACGGCGTATTTCTTCGGCTACACAGGGGGGAACCCTTACTTTGTGAGCTCGGACTACGGGACGGCGTTCCTGGTGGCGGCGGGCATGCTCAACACCCTGACCATACTCGATGCCTACGATATCGCCATGGGAAGGAGGAACTGAGCCATGGAGTGATTGAGCGAATGAAGGAACGGGGGCCAATTTACCCAGTCGCTCAATCCCTCGATCAGTCAATTTCCACGATGGTCATTTCTCATTTCACCGCCATGCTTCTTTTTGCCTTCTTTGTCTCCGTCGTGTTTGGAATCCTAAGCAAGGACACGCCACGCGATCAGCTCATTTACGGCGCCAAGACCTTCGGCGCCTTCATCGGCATCGCCCTGCTGCTTGGCTGGATCATGTATCCGGTGCCCTGGTAATTGAGTGATCGGGCGATCAAGAAGCACCGTGGTCCCGCCCGTTTCCAGGCCTCGGTGACGAAGTTCTTCAATCGCCGAATGGCTGAATCACTCGATTCCTCAATCCCATGAGGCGAGCCATGTCAACCGTCAACTGCCGGGAAGGCAATCGCTATGCCGCCGCGGCAGCCTTGGCCTTAGCCGCAACGCCGGGCAGGGCGCCCACCACGGCTTGACTTCACCCTGCCAGGGTCATAGAGTATGGCCCGATTGCAGCCATCGTTGTCTGCAGGGCGGGACGAATGTCGCAGTTCCAGGCGACCCTGTTCCGGGGAGGCGCCAGCATGTATTGGCTCTTGGGTTTTTCGGCCTTCGCCGTCTTCCTGGGCATTGCGGCGGTGGGGTTCATCATTCTGATCGTCAGTTTTGTGTTTGGCGAGATCTTCGAGCACGGCGGCGATTTTTTCGGTGGGCACGTCGCGGATTTTCATGCCGACACTGGCATCAGCATCCTGAGCAGCCGGGTGATAAGCGTCTTCATCACTGCCTTCGGAGGCTTTGGGGCGATCGCCATCCATCTCGGCTACGGCATCGGTGTGAGCAGCGGCGTGGGCCTTGTGGGAGGACTGGTCTTCGGCGGGCTCATCTACCTTTTTGCCCGCTTCCTTTACAGCCAGCAGGCGTCGTCGGACGTGCGCATCAGTGAACTTGAAGGGAAGACCGGCGAGGTCAGTGTGGCGATTCCCAAAGGCGGGCTCGGTCAGGTCCGCTGCACGCTGGGACAAACCGTCGTCGAGAAGATCGCGCGTTCCAAGGACGGCGAGGCAATCCCCGCCAATACGCTGGTGGTGATTGAGGCGATTGTGGGAGAAACCATCCTGGTGCGAAAAGCAGAATGAAGAGCAACGGTGAACGATGAATGCCGGACTCCAGACTTGCTTGAAGCGACCAGGCAACCGAGCGGGAGGTTAGCCATGCTTGATCTGAATCTTTCGCAGTTCTTCATCCCCCTCGTGGTGATGCTGGTGGTGCTGGCGCTGATCGTGGCGATGGCGCTGTTCAGCCGGAACTACATCAAGGTGGCGCCCAACTCGGTGGCCATCTTCAGTGGCCGTAAGCATAGGCTTCCGGATGGGCGAGTCGTCGGTTACCGCATGGTGCGCGGCGGGGCGGCCTTTCGCTGGCCCTTACTCGAGCAAGTGGATTACCTGTGGCTCAACGTCTTCACCATTCCGCTCGAAATCAAGCGCGCTTACACCCTCAAGGGCGTGCCGATTGCCGTCAAGGCCGTGGCCAACGTCAAGATCAAGAGCGACGACATCTCGCTAGCGGCGGCGGCCGAACGCTTCCTCAAGATGCCCCCCGAGCAGATCCAGCGGGTCATCTTCCAGACGCTGGAGGGTCACCTGCGTGCCATCCTGGGCACGCTCACGGTGGAGGAAGTGAACAGCGACCGGCAGAGCTTTGCGCAAAAACTGACCGTGGAAGCAGCGGCCGACCTGGAGCGCATGGGCATTGGCGTGGACGTGCTGACGATTCAGGAGATTAGCGACGAGGAAGGCTACCTCGACGCCCTCGGCAAGAAGCGCACGGCGGAGGTGAAGCGCGACGGCACGATTGGCGAAGCGGAGGCCATGCGCGACGCCAAGATCAGATCGGCTCTCGCCATGCAGGAAGGTGAGAGGGCCAAATTCGATGCGGACGCCAACATCGCTGCCGCCGCCCGCGACTTCCAGGTAAAACAGGCGCAGTTCCAGGCGGAAGTCGAAATCGAAAAGGCCAAGGCCGCCCAGGCCGGTCCCCAGGCCGAAGCCAAGGCCCGGCAAGCGGTAGTGGCCGAAGAAGTCCGCATCGACAAGACACGAACCCAGGAACAGATTGCCGTTCAAGAACAGGAAATCCAGCGCCGGCAGAAGGAACTCGAGGCCACGGTCGTCAAGGCGGCCGAGGCCGAGCGGCAAGCCGCTATCGTGCGCGCTGAAGCAAAGAAGCAAGCGGCGATTCTCGAGGCGGAAGGAGAGAAGTTGGCGCAGATTGCTTTGGCCGAGGCGCAGCAGCAGAAATTGAGGCAGGAAGGCATGGGCCGTGCCGCCGCGGTCGAAGCGGAAGGCCGCGCCGAAGCCGCCAAGGTCGAGGCTATCGGACTCGCCCAGGCGCGCGCCATCGAGGCGCAAGGCGTCGCTGAGGCTCAGGCCATCCTGAAGAAAGCCGAGGCGTGGAAGCAATTCAACGATGCGGCGAAACTCCAAACCATCCTGGAGAAGTTACCCAGCGTGTTGCATGCCTCCGCCGGAATCTTCGGCGCGGTGGCCGCACCGCTCGGGAACATTGACAAGGTGGTCGTCATCGAGCAGGGGAACAGCGGCGCCGCCGACGGCGGCACGGGGGGCATCGGGCGCATCGCGCGGACCGGCCCGGCGCTGGTCTTCAGTCTGCTCCAGCAGTTGCAGGCGCTCGGGCTCGACATCCCCACTGTGCTCACCCAGCTCGGCGCGGGCGACGGAAGCAAGGTGGGGGAAGCCGTGAAAGAGACGGTTTCGAAGAAGGCAGAAGTCAGAAGCCAGAAGCCAGAATAGTGAACAGTGAACAGTGGATAGTGAACAGCGAAGGACCAAGGCCAAGGACTAAGGGCCAAGGACCAAGGACTTCTGAAAGCTGACGGCTGATAGCTGATGGCTCAAACTCGCGCATGACTCCCACACAACCTTCATCGAAGCTCACGCGCGCCCCCACGGGCGTCCTCGTGGTCCATTGCAGCGACCATCGTTTTCAAGCCGCGCTGCAGGAATTCCTGAACCAGACGCTGGACCTCGACGGCAACTACGACCTCGTGGCGATTCCCGGCGGGCCGCAGGCGTTGACGCTGGTCGAGTACCTGCCGAAGCTCTCCTGGGCTCTGACGAAGTGGTTGCGCTTCTTGATTGATGCGCATGAGCTCAAGCGCATCATCCTGATTTCCCATCAAGACTGCGGCTGGTATAAGTCCCTGCCATTCCACCTGTTCGGCAGCTCCGACCCGCGCCAGCACCAGGAAGAAGACCTGCGCCGGGTGAAGCACGCGATGGCGAAGGATTTCCCTCACATGCGCGTGGATTTGTATTTCGCCGGTTGGGATTCCGCCGACCGGGTGACGGTGGAGCCTGTTTCCGGCTGATGCTTCTGTTGCCCGGGGTTGGCGCCGAGCGTAGCTCGGCGATTAAAAGGGGCAAGCGATTTCCATGTTCGCAGAGCTAAGCGCTGCGCCAGCCGCGGTTGCACTGTGAAAGGGAAGTGGAGGGCATATGCAACAGTCGGTAACTGTCGTCGGCACAGGCCGCATGGGATCAGCCCTGGCAACGGCCTTGCTTAGGGAGCGATTCCCCACGACTGTTTGGAACCGCACTCCGTCAAAGACGGAGCCTTTGGCTCGGCTTGGGGCTCGAGTGGCTGCCAGTCTTGAAGACGCAGTGCGGCTCTCCGATGTAGTGATTTTGATTGTCAGTAATTATTCCATAGGGGAGCAGCTTCTTCAGCCGGCTGATGTGGTCTCGGCCCTTGCCGGCAAGGTTCTGGTGCAATTAAGCACGGGCACCCCGCAAGAGGCCCGACATATGGAGTCTTGGGCCAATCAGCGAGGCATTGCCTACCTGGATGGCGCGATCATGAGCTATCCGAGTGGCATCGGCCAGCCCGAGTGCACGATCTTCTACTCGGGTCCGAAGGAGGTCTTCGATGGCGTTAGGCCAGTCTTGATGACTTTCGGGGGCAACACTACCTATGTCGGAAGCGCCGTCGGACATGCGTCCGCATTCGATATGGCGGGGCTGACTTTTGTGTTGGGTGCGATGTTCGGTTTTGTCGGGGGATACGTCATCTGCACGCAGGAAGGCCTTCCAGGCAAAGCGTTCATGGACTCGGTCAAGAGCCTGCTGCCTGCCACCGAAGGGATCCTCGCCGGCATCGCAGCCACCATCGAGAGCGGGCGGTATGCAGGTGACGAGGCCACCATCGACGCCTGGTCAGTAGGTCCGCGAGAATTCATCGAATGGTGTAATGAGCGTGGGATACGTCATGAGATCGCCAGCGCTCAACAGAAATTGTTCGACGAAGCCATGAAGACAGGGCAGGGCGAGGCTGATTTCGCCTACCTTTACGAAATCATGAGGAAGGGCGCCGCCGAACCTACAGCAGGTGCGTAAACCGTGTAGCGCAGAGTCTCGTAGTTCAGAGACTCTGCGGCATTGATTCGGGATAACGAACCGCAGAGTCCGAAAAAACCGAGCTCTGCGCTACCTTGCTCATCGGGTATGCGCCACGCATAACATGGACCTTCTGGATAAGCTGGCACATTACTTCAGTTGTTTATACTCAGAATTATACGAGGTTTGGCTTGTTCGTCATTCCGCCAACTGGGTTGCTGTCCGGGCTATGGTCCGCGCAATTTCGACGGACTCCTCTGTTTTCTTGTCCGAGTTTCAGATCTTGTTCACCTACTCCTACAATGGCAAAGTTTATTCGGGAAAAGTCATGCGCGCCACATTGTTCGGTGGACGCAGGCTCCACGAACAGATTGTCGCCGGAAATACTTACGCGGCTTACGTGGATCCTGAGCATCCTGAGCGCGCGTACCTTCCTTCTGAGACGCGCTGGTTCGAGCCGGTCATCGTCGGCCTGATCGCCCTATCCATGTTGACATTGATTGTCTGGAGTTTCGTACGCCATTTCTTGCTTCACATGGGAGAATGACCGGGGTTGGAGTAGAGGTCGGCTCTGCGGCCACGAATCAAAACTGATTTCAGAAGGGTGATTACGCAATGAGCCGGTACTGCAAAGTGGTAGCATCCCAATAATGACTGACCATCCCCTGCCGAACTTGCTCCAAATCGCCTACAACGGCGGCATGGTGCTGCTGCTGGGCCTGCTGATTGGCCTTGAGCGCCAGCACTCACAGAAGGCGGATGAGCCGCTCTTCGCCGGATTCCGCACCTTCCCCGTGATTGCGCTGACGGGTTTCCTTTCCGCGCTGATGGCGCACGCGGGCTTCCCGTGGATTCTTCCCGTGGCAATGGCGGGCGTGATCGCCATCGCGGTCGCAGCCTATTACGTCACCGCGCAAGGACAGCACAAGGGCGCCACCACTGAATTCGTCGCCATACTCACCTTCATTTTCGGGGCGCTTGCGGCGTTCGATTATCTGATACCCGCGGCGGCCTTCGCCGTGGCGACGACGCTGCTCCTTTCGATGAAGGCGCCACTCCATCAGCTCGCGGAAAAGATTCAGGAGGCCGAGCTCTACGCCATCCTGAAGTTCGGCATTGTCAGCGTCATCGTGCTGCCCTTGCTGCCCAACCGCGCCTTCGGCCCGTTCAACGTGGTCAATCCGCGCGTTGTGTGGTGGATGGTGGTGCTGATCTCCGCTGTGAGCATGTTGGGCTACGTCCTGATGCGCTTTATGGGCGCGCGGCACGGCATCGCAGTGACGGGATTCCTCGGCGGCCTCGCCTCAAGTACGGCAGTGACGGCGGGCTTGTCGCAAAAGGCCCGCGAGGCTGATTCCACCGTGGCGCGCTATTTCGCCCTCGGAATCATCATCGCCTCGACCATCATGTACTTCCGCGTCTTGTTTCTGGCGGCGGTGATCGCCCCGGGATTGTCGCGCGAACTTGCCCTGCCGATTGTGGTCCCGGGAATTCTTGGCGCAGCCCTCAGCCTGGTGCTCTGGCGGAAGAAAGAAGGCGAAGCGGAGGCGCGCCTGGACGTAAAGAACCCGATGGAACTTGGCCAGGCGATCAAGTTCGCCGTGCTGTTTGCGGGGGTCTTATTTGCGGCACGGGCGGCGCATCACTACTTTGGTTCAGCGGGAGTTTATGTCGCAAGCGGCCTGGCGGGACTTACGGACGTGGATGCCATCACCGTTTCGATGGCGCGCCTGGCGCACGACAACGTGATGGCGCCGAGCACGGCCGGCGCCTCCATCCTCCTCGCTTGCGCCACGAACACGATTGTCAAAGCGGGCATCGCCTACATGACCGGCGGGCCGTCCCTGCGCAAGCTCATCACGCCGCTTTTTGGAACGCTCTTCGCCTTCACCATCGCCGCCTGCCTGTTCGTTGCGATCCGATGAACTCTTCGGGCACTCTCGGCAGGGGTCCCTTGCCCGTCCGCCAGTCGGCGGACACCCTCTCGCAGAAGCAGAGGGATGGAAGCGCAGCTCTATACTCGTTGTCAACCGATTATTGACAACCCTGGACCGACTGGGAGCGAGGAACCACGGAAACTGGCCGCTGACTCCTGACTACTTTTCCTCCCAATCGTCAGTGCGGAAGGGCGAGGCGGGCAGCCCTGCTTTGTTATAGAGGTTACAATCGGGAAAGTTGGCCCAGGCGTAGCGGACGGCGACGGGACGCGGGACCTTCTCGCTGGTGAGCACAACGGTCTCGCCATCCGTTTTCGCTTGCGCCGGAACGAACTGGCGGTCCTCGCCGGCGATTTCAAAACCGCGCAGCTTGCCGCCCAATGCAACCAGCCCTCCCGCGGCGTGGCGAAAGCGCAACCGCGCCTTATTGTCTTGCACCTGGATAGATTGATAGATGGGCCCGGAGTAAACAATCTCCCGCCCATAAGCGATGGCGAGCGCGGCCAGGGCCAAACGATGGCCCACGTCCTGCTTGTTCCGGGGATGGATGTCGACGGGGTCGCCGATATCGATAGTGACGGCCATGCCCGTCTTGGGCAGCGACAGCGTCAGGAGTTGGGCTTCGCGCAAAGCCGCCCATCGGTGCTTGGGCCCCCGGGGATCCTCGAAGCCTGCCAGTTGAACGAACAGAAACGGAAAGTCACCCTGGCCCGAGGAGCGCCGCCAATCCTGAATCATGGCCGGAAAGAGCTTGCGATACTGAAAGGCGCGTCCGACGTTTGATTCCCCCTGGTACCAGAGGGCGCCGCGGATGGCGTAAGGGATAAGAGGGGCGATCATGGCGTTGTAAAGTCCCGCCGGGCGCCAGGGATTCCCATAAGGATTGTCCGGAGGTTTCGGCTGCTCCGGCGCCACCTTGCCCTCCGCCTCGGCCTTCTGCGCGGCTTGATTCCAGTCGCTTAACTGCTGCCTGTAGTGGGCGAGAGCCGACGGATACTCCGCCATTCTTTTTTCCCAGTCGGAAACGATCGAAGCGAGTTCGGGATCGGCGGCCAGGGCGGGGGCGCTGGTCCACGCCTCGGCCGGGGTCCCGCCCCAGGAAGCGTGGAGGAGTCCTACGGGCACCCCCAACTCCTTGTGGAGCTCACGGGCGAAGAAATACCCGACGGCCGTGAATTCCCCCACGGTCTCCGGGGTGGCCACCGCCCACTGGCCTTGGAGATCGCTCTGCGGCTTGCCGGCGACCGCCTTCTTGACGGCGAAGTGGCGAATCATCGGATAGCTTCCTGCCGCGATCTCTTCCCTGGCGTTGCGGACGCCGCCCCAGGCCTTCATGCTGTTGCCGACGGCCATCTCCATGTTCGATTGACCCGAGCAGATCCACACTTCGCCGACGGCAACGTTGCGCAGCGTAATGCTGTTTTTGCCCGTCACGGTCATCTGATACGGCCCGCCTGACTTGATGGGTCCAATTTCGGTTTTCCATCGGCCTTGGGCATCGGCGGTGGCCGTGGCGCGTTGGTCTTCCAGAGTAATCGTGACTTGCTCGCCTGGGTCGGCTGTGCCCCAAACAGGCACTTTGATTTCCCGCTGCAAAACCATGTTGTCCGCGAACACGGCGGGCAGCCGCACCTCCGCCCAGGCTGGCGACGCCGCCCATAAGAGGTTGAGCAGGATTCCTCCGAAAATTCTTTCCAATTTCAATCGCACGATTTTCCTCCTCCCAGGGCGACACAATTCCACAAGAATCGTCAGCGGAACTGCGGGCAGGATGTTAACCACGCGCTCGGTGCATTGGCAAGCGCCAAATGCTCGAGCGCGCAGCGGGGCGGAAACCGATCAACCAGGGCAAACGGCCTTGCGAAGGTTACGGCGTTCCCGCCCACGCCCGCCCGGTTTCCCCCGCAAGAGGGTGACGCGGAAGACCGGGGTGAAGGGCTAAGGCCCCGGCGATGAGTGTAAAAACGTAGCGTTACTGCCGACGTCTGCGCTAGCTCGGGTCTTGGTGCTCTCCAGCGCGCTCGAGAGGATCTCCTTCAGCCGGCGCGCGACGATGCGTTCCTCGCCGGGCTGCATCATGAAGGGCGTCACACTCAGACCCTGACCGTACTCTCCTGTCAGGCAGATGATGCTCGGCTCACCCTCCTCGAGTTGCTTTGCGCACTCGCCTTGCGTCAGGCCGAACGCCTCCTCATCCCATTGGAGGGAGAGGTGGGGGACGTGATTGGCGATTTCCGGAACGTACCGACTCATCCGGACGCCGGGCAACGAGGCCACGGTCTGTTCGATAGTATCGAGCTGCGCCTCCCAGTCTTTCCATTCCTCCTCGTGATCCACCCGCAGGTAGCGTTCGAGCGCCGCCAGCATCCCGCAGATCTCCTCCTTTCCCACCTTGCACGGCCGGCCGATGGCGTCCTCGTGCGGGTTGTTGTTGAGCAGCGCTGCTTCGATCAGGTCCTTGCGGCCCAGCAACAGCCCCGCGCACTGGGGGCCGCGCAGGCCCTTGCCGCCACTGAATGCGACCAGATCAAAGCCCATCTTGTTGTACTCGCTCAGGTGTTCCTTGGGCGGAACGTCGGCGGCCGCGTCGTTGAAAGTGGGCACACCGCGCCGCTTGCCGATTTCGACGAACTGTTGGAGGCCCACTTTCCCTTGATTCTGCGCTGCGTTCAGGAAATACATCATCGCCGTCTTCTCGCTGATGGCGTTTTCCATTTCCTCGGCCGTCTCCACCACCACCAGTTTCACACCCACATTACGGATGGCATGGTCAAAAGGATTGCGGTGGGTGCGCTGGATGACGACTTCGCTCTTCATTCCGGTGACATCCGGGAGGCGGACGATCTTCTCCGGGTCGGTGCCCGTGACGCAGGCGGCTGTGCCGAGCATGATGGCCCCCGCCGCGCCGGACGTCACCATGGCCGCTTCCACACCCAGCATCTCCGAGATCCTCCTGCCTACAGCCGCCTGAAGCTCCAACAGGATGACGTAGTGCTCCGCGGCCTCTTCCATCGCGCGCGTGACCTCGCGCGGGAGGAGCGAACCGGTCAGGTAGGTGTAGGTCCCCTTAGCGTTGATGCGCGTACGCACCCCGAGCCTTTGATAAATTCCCGGCGCCGCCTTCGAGGCGGCGGCCTCCTTGTCCGGAGTGGCAAGGAGCCTCGGCAGGCGGAGACCGGCGAGTGTCGCGCCGAGCGATCCCCCTCGGAGCAGTCTGCGTCGCGTCGTTTGCCAATCCATGAGCGCCATGACCCAGCTCCTTTCTTTTGAAAGTGTGCTTCTCACCTCGTCGCTTGCGGCTACAGAATTCAGTGATAATTGTCTCCGCGCGCGGGGCTAAGCTCAAGGGGTTTCTCGTGCTGCCCACCTGCCATGAGGGGCTGAGTCTGCCACCTGGTGCATTGCTTTTTTGCGACGGCGCATGGCAGTGCGCTGACCCTCGCAGCCCACGGCTCATTTAGCGCGGCTCAAGCGGAGATTGCCACCGGTCTCATTGCGTCACATTCTCATTTCTGCGGCCAGGTGGGGATTCCGTTCCTCAGTCCCAAATGAAGCCAATCGCCCAGCAATGGCGTGCCACGGATTGAAGCAAATTCATCCGCGTTGAGAGAAGCTGCCAGTCCTTAATCTATACGGGAGGTGGAGCCGGCGAAGGGAATCGAACCCCCGACCTACGGTTTACGAAACCGTTGCTCTACCGACTGAGCTACGCCGGCCAGAGATAGAAATGCTCACCCGACGGATCCGACGTCGCCGCCAAATCTGCGGGTGAGCATCTGAGAGGAGAATAGAATGGCGGACGCGCCCCGCCAGACTAAACCCGCCATTGAGTCTAGGAAATCGACCCATCGATGTCAAGGGATTTTCTTGTATTTTTTTTGCCTAATAAGTCCTTTTGATTCAATCGCTTAGACTGATGCCCGCGGTCGTCGGGGAGAATCCTGCAGTTATCCACGAAAAACCCTCGTCCAGACTGTAACAAGTTGAAAACAAAACACTTATTCCTAACTAAGGTTCAGTCGGATGAGCTGCTCGCGCTCTGTGTCGGCCCACTCCCACTCCGGGAAAAACTTCTTCGCCAATCGACGGGTCAAGAAAAACAGAACTCCACCTCCCACCGCAAACCCCGAGATGATGAAGGCGAGCAAAAGGATTGCGAGCACCATTCGAATCACTTCAATGATGAACTTCTCGCGCTGCGGCACTGGTTCATTCCAACTGACATTTGTAATAACTTGAAAGCGGTCCATGAGTGCCTGCGCGGCACGCGGGCCAGGTGCGTCGAGAACCACCAGAACCACCGATCCGGTGCGTCGGCTGTAAATCGACTCGCGGCCTTTCTCCTGATTGAAGCCCAGCATGCTCTGCATCGCGCCGAAACGCGCACGCGCGATTTGTGGGGTGGGGTAGTTCAGAACCAGGATCGTGGCGCGGGTTGGACCCAGTGCATACGATCCCACCTGGGCTTCCGCGCCTTGCGAGAAGCCGATCAAGTCGGTGCGGAAATTCGGCAGGATACGACGCGCCGCTTCCAGGCCCAAGAGGTACTTCTCGGAATGCGGGACCAAGCCCGCCGAGGGCAGAGAAGTCGGCAGGGATGCGAAGTCCTGGTTCGACGGTCTGGTTCCGCCGATGTAAATCAACAGGGCACGGAGTTCGTTTTCCGAGACCTGCGAACCCGGTGAGGCCCAAGCCTGGATGTAGAAGCGGCCTCTCACCATGCTGGCGCCGGCGGGGCTCACGAGCGCGAAATCGATGCCTTTGACTGGCCGCATTGCCTCCGTGCGATAGAACGTCCAAAGCCCGTAGGCGGCCGTGGGGTCGGAAGCCTCTTCAAGACATGCCTCAGCCTGTTTGCTCCCCAGGCGATACTTGCGCAGCACGATGGTCTTGACGCCGTACTCGCGCTCGATCACGGGGTCGTGGCCGTACTGAGGAAGCGCCTCGACGCTCATCGGTTCCGAGCTGACGAGATGCCAGTTGGCGGCGGGGACCAAGGGGATGACAACACGCTCTTGGGCGGAGGCGGTCAATGGGGCCACCAACATCACCAACACGATCCCAAACTGGCGAATCAGGCGGAACACCATCAGCATCAGAATATCAGAAATTGGAGGTGCTGGAGGAAGGGGATTCCTGTTCCTCCGGGCGCGGGAGGACGTTGGCGGACTGCTGGGCAACCTTCACGCCGCCCAGGCGCGTGGCGTAGCGGGCAACGCCGCGGTGCAGCGCTTGGGCGATCTGGTGCCGATACTCGCCCTTCTTGAGGAGGCGTTCGTCCTTCGGATTCGTGAGGAAAGAGATCTCGACGAGAATGGAGGGCATGTTGGCGCCGATGAGGACGACGAACGGGGCTTTCTTCACCCCGCGGTCTTTCTGCTCCCCGGTCAGTTTGCGGAGGCGCAGATAGACTTCGCGCTGTACTTGCGTGGCAAAGTCCAGCGATTCTTCGATCTTCTCGGTCAGGACAATCCTCTTGATGAGGTCTTGAAGCTGATGGACAGATTCCTGGCTGGCAGCGTTTTCCCGCCCGGCCACTTCCAAGGCTTCCGGGTCGGAGGTGAAATTCAAATAGTAGGTTTCTATGCCCCGCGCCCGCCGGTCGCGGCTGGCATTGGCGTGGATGGAGATGAAAAGGTCGGCGCCCTGCTCATTGGCAATAGCCGTCCGTTCTTCCAGTGGAATGAAGGTGTCATCGGAGCGGGTCAGGATAACTTCGGCGCCCGTCTTCTCGATCAGTAGTTTCTTTAGGCGCAGAGCGACATCCAGCACGAGGTCTTTCTCCTGGAGGCCCGTCGGGCCAATCGTTCCGGTGTCGTGGCCCCCATGGCCGGGGTCGATAACAATCCGGGCAATTTTCAGACCCAGTGCCCGGGTCAGCGTCCGGGAGCCGCTTGCTGTGGGCGGGGGAGCTTTGATAGCCGGCGCGGCGGCGGGCTTGAGGGCGGCGGAAGATTCCTCCTTAGCGGGTTTCGGAAGCGTTGGACCGGGCGGCTGCGCGAGAGCGATTTCTTTCTTCTCTGTACTGCTTGTAGAGGCGGCCGCTTCTCCGGGCGTCTCGACCCGAGGCGCCGGCGGCTCCGGGAGGGCGGACTCCGTGCGAGTTTTCTCTTTGATCTCCTCGCCGCCCGGGCTCGGTGCGCGAACTTCGGCCCTGAGGGGAGGTCCTGCTGCGGGGGTTTCGCGGGTGTCGCGAGGCTTGCCTTCCGGGGAGGCAGCCACTTCCGCCTTGGCCACAGCCACCGGCGGACCGTTGATGTCGATCACCAGCCGGAACGGATTAGGCAGCGTGAAAACGGAATATTCTTCAATCTTTTCTACATCGAGGACGACGCGCGTCACCGTCGGTTGGAATTGTCCGATCCGCACCTGGCGGAGAAAACCGTTCTCCACCGGGTAGGTCTTGCCCACCAGTGCCGAGCTCAACCGCGCGTCGCGCAGGTCGAGAACAATCCGGTCAGGGTTGGGCACGCGGCTCGATTCGAATTTCACCTCGCCTTCCACGTTGATCACGATGCGCGTGTAATTAGGCCCCACCCAGCGACGAATGCCTGTGACCTCTGGCAGGTCCGCCGTGCGCCGCGGCGCGGGCTGGGGGGCCTCGGCGGCCTTCACTTCCGCGGGCTTGGCGGCGAGTTGCTTCAGTTTTTCTCGGGCATCGTGGAGGCGCGGGGACTTGGGGTATTTCTCGACATATTCCTCCAGTGTCTTGCGGGCCCCCGCCGGGTCGTTGAGGTCCGACCGATAGATCTCGGCAATCGTGTAGAGGGCGTCCCGGGAAAAGCCGCTTTGGGGATACTGGGCGATCAGGTAGCGGTAGGCCTGAATCGCCGTGCGATAGTATTCGTGGCTTCCGAAGTGATGCCCCATCTCCGCATAAAGCTCGCCCACCGCCTCCAGCGCCAGCGGCGACTTGCTGTACGCGGGGTCATGGAAGTGGACCAACTTGAAGGCGCGAATGACCGCCTCGTAGTCTGCCTTTTTTCGCGCATTCTCCGGCTGGGAGATGAGCGTGGTTCGCATGCGCGTGGCGCGTTCGTATGTCCTGCGCGCGCGCGCCTGGCGGTTGGCGCTGAAGGCGGGGGAGGGGAACGAGAGGGAAGCCAGGAGGCTGGCGATCAGCAGGGCGAGCCAGATTCGGGTTAAGCGAGTACGCGACCTCAATCTTACTTTCTCCGCGTCGTCTCGTCGCAACCAGGCCACGGGATGTTCCGGCCGGCCGCGGATGGCGTCCGGATTCAGCTAGAATTCATAGCCATTGGTGTAGTGCACGACCCCCTGGGCATCGACGTAACGATAAATGGCTGCCTTGGGGGGCTCCTTCGTTTTCGGCCCCACCTCCCCGCGAGGGAGATTTCCGCCATAAAGGCTGTTCACCTTCCGAACGTAATCCTGCGTTTCCGGGAATGCCGGGATACCCCCGTAGCGCAGCACGGAATTCTCTCCGGCGTTGTAAGCGGCGAGGGCAAGCGTCACATCCCCGTCGAACATGTCCAAGAGATATTTCAGGTAGGAGACTCCGCCCTCGATGTTCTGCCTGGGATCGAATGGGTTCGCGACGCCGAAGCGTTTGGCCGTCCCCGGGACGAGCTGCATGAGTCCCATGGCGCCTTTACGCGAGATGGCGTTGGGGTCGTAGGCCGACTCGACCTGGATAATCGAATGAACCAGCTTGGGATCAATCCGCTTGGGCGTGACCGCCTGGTTGACCAGATGGTCCACCTCTTCCAGCGGCAGCACGGTGGCGTTGCGCGCCGGCCGGAAACCCTGCCCCCGGCGGTTCTCGGTTGCGGGGTGTGGGTCGGGCACGTTGATGTATATTTTGCGCCCGCGTTCGTCCACGAGCGCCACAATCTGATCAGCTTTGGCGGGTTGCGCGCACGCCAGGAATGCCGATAGTGCAAACGCGTAAAGGATGGCAGGTAGGGAAGATTTGAATTGGGTACTCATTGAGCTCCTGCCCCGTCCGTGGACGGGCTACAGAACTCATCCCCTCTCGCTTGCCTCAGCTATAGCCCCCCGCCCGATCGCCTCGAGCTTTTCCCCATCCCGTACCGCCGGGGCCGCGGTTGGCGCGCCCACTCGGCCCGCTAGGACAAGGTCCTCAGCAGCTCGCCGCATTATACCATTCCCCATCAAGCCCGAAAAGCCGGATGTGGGGGCGGTTCAGGAGCTCCCGCCTTCGCTAGGATCTCCGCCTGGCCTGCTCGGCGACGGCCTGGGCGGCGCGGGCTACGGCTTCTGGATCGCCCAGATAGTAGTGCCGAATGGGCCTCAGGTCCTGATCAAGTTCGTAGACCAAAGGAATCCCGGTGGGGATATTCAACTCCACGATTTCCTGATCGGAGACATTGTCAAGGTATTTCACCAGCCCGCGCAGGCTGTTGCCGTGGGCAGCCACGATGGCGCGCTGGCCCGAGCGCACCGCCGGGGCAATCGTCTCATGCCAGTACGGGAGGGTGCGCGCCACCGTATCCTTTAAAGATTCAGTCAGTGGAATGTCCTCGGGCGCCAGGTCCTGATAGCGGGGATCGTGGCCAGGAAAACGCTCGTCGTCGCGCGTGAGCGGCGGGGGCGGGATGTCATAGCTGCGGCGCCAGAGCTTGACCTGCGCTTCGCCGTACTTTTCCGCCGTCTCGGCCTTGTTGAGGCCCTGCAACGCGCCGTAATGGCGTTCGTTCAGCCGCCAGGTGTGGTGAATGGGAATCCACATCAAATCCATTTCGTCGAGGGTAATCCAAAGGGTGCGAATGGCGCGTTTCAGGACCGACGTATAGGCGGCATCAAACTTATAGCCTTCCTGCAAGAGCAAGCGGCCGGCCTCGTGCGCTTCCTGGATCCCCTTTTCGCTCAGGTCCACGTCGGTCCAGCCCGTGAAGAGGTTTTCCCTGTTCCAGGTGCTCTCGCCGTGGCGAAGTAAAACTAACTTATGCATGAATGCAATTCTCCCCTCAAATCCTGAATCTTGAATCGGGAATCGGCGATGTGCTGCCCGAGGCCGCCGTCCCGAAGCCGCTAAAGCATCTTCTCGACGATCCCAGCAACCGCCCTTAGTGATTCCTCCAGCTTGTCCGGATTCTTGCCGCCGGCCTCGGCCAGATCCTTGCGCCCCCCGCCAGAACCTTCCACGATGGCCGCAGCGGCCTTCACAATCCGGCTGGCGTCGAGTTGGCGGGTCAGATCCTTGCTCACCGCGGCCACGAGTGCGACGTTTCCGTTCGCCACACTGCCGAGCACTATCACGCCGGAGCCAAGCTTCGGGCGGAGATTATCCACCATCTGCCGCATCGTAGCGCGGTCGGGCGCCTCGACCTGCGCCGCGACCACGCGCACGCCCTTCACCTCCTTCGCCTGTGCGATCAGATCCCCGGCCTGCGACGCCGCCTGCTTCATTTGCTGTGACTCAAGCTGCTTGCGAAGCTTTTTCTCGGACTCTGTCAGCTTCTCGACGGCCTGCACCAACTCCTCCGTCTTGGCGCGTAGCGACTGGGAAAGTAGCGCCAGCGTCAGGCTGGCTTCTCGCAGTTGCTTCAGTACCCCGGCGCCGGTCAAGGCTTCCATGCGTCGCGTGCCCGCTGCCACACTGCCCTCGGCGATGATCTTGAACAGGCCGATATCGCCGGTGCGCCGCACGTGCGTGCCGCCGCAGAGCTCCTTCGAAAAGCTGCCGTCGCCAATCGAGACCACGCGAACCTGGTCGCCGTACTTCTCGCCAAAAAGCGCTATCGCGCCGGTACTTAGAGCGGCGTCAAGGTCCATAACGTTGGCGTTCACCTCCTCGTTCGCCAGCACGTGCTCGTTCACCAGATCTTCGATGTCGAGTAAATCCTGCTCGTCCACCGCCGCGTAATGCGTGAAGTCGAAGCGCAAGCGGTCCGGCGCCACCAGCGAACCCGCCTGCTTGACGTGCGTGCCCAGCGTCCGTCGCAACGCGGCGTGCAGCAAGTGCGTCGCCGTGTGATTGCGACGAATCGCATCGCGGCGCTCGGCATCGACCACGGCGGTCACCAGGTCCCCCGCGCGAATCGTATCCCGGGCCACCGCCTTGTGGGAGATGACTCCACTGACAGGATAGTAAGTGTCGCGGACGTACGCGATGGCGTGGTCGCTGTCGGGAGGATAGAAATGTCCCGTGTCGCCGACCTGACCTCCCGCTTCCGCATAGAACGGCGTATGGTCGAGAACGATCTCCACTTCCCCGCCGGCCTTGACCTCGTTCACGATCTGGCCCATCTGCACTAGGGCCGCGACCCGGCAGCCTTCCGAGCGAACCTGCGCGTAGCCGTCGAAAACCGTCTTCTGTTCTTTGCCCACTTCGCTATAGGCGGGCGCAGCGGCCTTCTTCTCCGCCCCTTTCCACGACGCCCGCGCCCGCTCGCGTTGCCGCCCCATTTCGGCCAGGTACCCCTGTTCGTCAACCGAGGTGCCCTCGTACTTTCCGACGACGTCTTTTACAAAGTCGGGCCGCAAGCCGAAGGTGTCATGCAGTCTGAAGAGGTCCACTCCATCAACCCAGGCCGCTGTGCCCACCGGCAGGGGTGGAGTCTTTCCTTCCCGGATTGCGGCTTCCGTTTTTGCCCTTGCGAGCGCTCTGAAATCGGCCGTCGCATCGGCCCACTCGCGAAAAGGAATGCGCTCGCGCTCGCCAATTCTAAGCTCGACTCTTTCCAGTTGCTCTAGCCCGAGCCGCGTCGTGTGCGCGTACTTTTCCTCTTCGATTTTGATGGCCTTGGTGATGTGGTGCTCGTGCTCGCCAAGGTCGGGGAAGGCGTCCTTCATCATCTCGACGACGTGGCCGGCCATCTTGAAAAGGAACGGCTCGTTCAGCCCGAGGGTTTGCCCATGGTAGAGGGCGCGGCGCATGATAAGGCGCAAAACGTAGCCGCGGCCCTCGTTCGAAGGCAGGACGCCGTCGGAAATCAGAAATGCGGAGGCGCGTGCGTGGTCGGCGATGATGCGGAGCGAAACGTCGGTGTCATGATTCGCGCCGTACTCAACGTTCGCCAACTCGGCGGCCTCCTGAATCAGTGGCCGGAAGAGGTCAGTATCGAAGTTCGAAACCTTGCCTTGCAGGACGGTGCAGAAGCGTTCCAGTCCCGCGCCGGTGTCGATCGACGGGCGGGGAAGCGGCGTCATGTGGCCCTGCTCGTCGCGGTTGAACTGCATGAAGACGAGGTTCCACAGCTCGACGTAGCGCCCGCAATCGCAGGGAAAGGTGCAATCCCGGTGGCCGAGATCGCTCGCCCTGGGGCCGAGGTCGTAGTGGATTTCCGAACACGGCCCGCAGGGGCCGGTGTCGCCCATCTGCCAGAAGTTGTCTTTCTCATCGAAGCGGAAGATGCGCTCGCGCGGAACGATTTTGGCCCAGAGATCTTCGGCTTCATCGTCCTCGCGGAAGACGGTTGCATACAACTTAGCGGGCGGAATCGCAAATTCTTTTGTCAGCAGTTCCCACGCCCAGGCAATGGCCTCCCTCTTGAAATAGTCGCCGAAAGAAAAGTTGCCGAGCATCTCAAAGAAGGTGTGATGGCGGGTCGTGCGGCCCACCTGTTCGAGGTCGTTGTGTTTGCCGCCCGCCCGCACGCACTTTTGCGAGGAGCAGGCGCGCAAGTAATCGCGCTTCTCGCGCCCCAGAAACACATCCTTGAATTGATTCATGCCGGCGTTCGAGAAAAGCAGCGTCGGGTCGTTTGCCGGGACGAGCGAGGACGAGGGCACCACGCGATGGCCGCGGGCTTCAAAAAAATCTAGAAATCGGCTGCGAATCTCTTTGGAAGTCATGCGAAGAAGTATGCAGTCTGAGGTATGAAAGATGAAGAGTCGGGGTCGGGCTCAGCCTTCATCCTTCATCCTTCGTTTTTCGCGTCGTCGGCATCTATTTCCACTCCCTCGGCCATCGTTCTTAACTCCGGGCGGGAGCGGATACATTTCATAATAGCATCGGCGGCAAAGCCGCGGCGCAGCAAACTCTGGCAAAGGGAGTTCAGCTTGGCGGGGGTGAGGGGGAGCTTGAGGGTGCGGATTTTCCGGCTGAAGGTGCGCTCGAGCAGGGACCCCTCGTCGGTTTCCGCGTAGGCCTGCTCGATGGCTGGCTCAATCGCGCGGTAATCGACCAGTTTGGCCTTTAGTTCGCGGCGCACGCGAAAGCGCCCGAGGGCCTTGTGGCGGACCAGCGACGAGGCATAGTGCTCCGCGAACTTCGTGTCGTTGAGGTAGCCGACGGCCCGCAGTCGCGCCAAGGCTTTCTTGACCGCGGGAGAGTCGGGGAATTTCTTTTCCAGCGCGCGTCGCAACTCGGCGACCGAGTAGCCGCGGCGCGCGAGCATCCGCAGCGCCACCGAATAGGGGTCCCGCGCTTCCCGCTTATCTTCGCGTCCCACTGCGGTCGACCTGCCTGGCGCGCTCCATTTCTTCGCGCGCCGCGTCGGCGGTGGAGCGAATGCCGGCGATGCGCAGCTTGAACTCGTCCGGGTTGGAGGAGTTGATCAGCGCTTCCTCCAGCGTGATCAGGCCCTGCGTGTAGAGGTCGTAGAGCGACTGGTCGAACGTCTGCATGCCGTACTGCGAAACGCCCTGGGCGATGGCGTCGTGGATCAGGCGCGTCTTCTCGGGATTGATGATGCAGTCGCGGATGTACTCGGTGGCGATGAGCACCTCGACGGCGGGCACGCGCCCAATGCCGTCCGACTTGCGCACCAGGCGCTGGGAGATGACCGCCTTGAGCGTCGTGGCCATTTGCAGGCGAATCTGTTTCTGCTCGGGCGGCGGGAAAACCGCGATGATGCGCTGGATGGTTTCCGTGGCGTCCAGGGTATGCAAGGTGGAGAAAACCAGGTGGCCGGTCTCCGCGGCGAGCAGCGCGGTCTGAATGGTTTCGAGGTCGCGCATTTCGCCCACCAGGATGACGTCCGGGTCCTGGCGCAGAGCCGCGCGCAGCGCCGACGCGAAGGCGGGCGTGTCCACCTCCACCTCCCGTTGATTGACAAAGCCCTTCTTGTCGCGGTGCAGGAATTCGATGGGGTCTTCAATGGTAATGATGTGATCGGTCGTGGTGGAGTTGATGCGGTCGATCATGGCGGCAAGCGTGGTGGACTTGCCGCTGCCGGTGGTGCCGGTTACCAGCACCATGCCGCGCTGCTCTTCGCAGATCCTGTCGATCACGCGCGGCAGGTAGAGTTCTTCGAGCGTCCGAATCTTGGTGGGGATGACGCGCAGCACCATGCCCACATTGCCACGCTGCTGGAAGACGTTGACGCGGAAGCGCCCCAGGCCCGCCACCCCGTAGGCCATGTCGAGCTCGGTGTTCTCCTTGAACTTCTGCTTCTGGCGGTTGGTCATGATGCTGAAGGCCATGTTCAGCATGTCCTCGCTCGAGACGCGCGGGTACTGCGACAGCGGGCGCAAGCTGCCATCCACGCGAATGTATGGATGGTTGCCCACCTTCAGATGCAGGTCTGAAGCCTTGCTTTCACAAGCCGACCGGAGTAGCTCGTCAATGTTCATTGCTCACCCTCGGTGAAACCCTTCCCTGACATTGTGCAAAAACTAACACAGCGGGCGCGCGAGTGTCAAAGGAAGGATTCGGGATTCAGGAGTCAGGAGCCAGAAGTCAGGAGTCAGAAGGCGGAAGCAAGGTAGCGCAGAATCCGGCTCTTTCGGACTCTGCGGTTCGCCGCCCAGGAAAAGTGCCGCAGAGTCTCTGGAAGGCGAGACTCTGCGCTAGTGGCTAGCTCCGATTCAGTCAGTCCGGATGTCGACGGCGTATCAAGAAGGGAACAGAAGAAACCACCACAACCTCGAGAGATGCACTACATAATATCGGGAGAAACTGGTGGACTACGTAGTAGTCATATGGACGCGGAAGGAGAATCATCTGTCTGAAAGGCAGGTGTATGGTCCAGAAGCACCCTTGGCGCATGTAGGAATAGCCGCTCCGCAGGCCGAAGGATATTGAAACAGCAAATACTAGAATCGCGATGAAGGTGACGCTGCGGAGGATGGCCGCTCTAGGGGACCAGGGAGGATATTTTCCCAAAAGAACCCACAAGGTCAGGACACCTGCGATAAACACGGGGGAAATCCAGTCGCCCCGATCGCTAGCAATATTGACCAACGAGCCCACGAAAACTGCCATCACCCCGTACAGGGCTATTCGCAAGCTCTTTCCCGAGCGTGTGGGTGGGCCGTATCTAAGGAGGAGCAACCAAATCAGAAGTGCAACTGCTCCGATAAGAGGTGTGGCCGAATGGATAGGTGTTGGCACGGTCCCAAGGAGCAACATGACGATTCCGAAGAGCGGGATGATCTTTGATCGGGCCACATTCATGGCACTTCCTGGCGAGGAGGTGGGCCTGAGAGATTCGTGAAATAGACCGGCTATTTGCCGGCGGACGAACCGCTGACTACTGACTACTGACTACTGACGGCTGACAACTTACCGCCCGGCGGCGACGGGCTGGGTGCAGAGGGTGAGCCAGCCGTATTTATCTTCGGCGCGGCCTTCGACGATGGAGAGGAAGCGCTCCTGCAGTTTCTTGGTGATGGGGCCGGGCTTGCCCGCGCCGACCACGATGCGATCCACAGAGCGAATGGGAGTGATTTCCGCCGCGGTTCCTGTAAAGAACACCTCGTCGGCGATATAGAGCATTTCGCGCGCGATGATCTGCTCGATGACCGTAATACCAGATTCGTGGGCAAGCGTGATAACGGAATCGCGCGTGATTCCCGGCAGCACGGACGATCCCAGTGGCGGCGTAAACAACTTGCCGTCCCGCACCACAAAGATATTCTCACCACTGCCCTCGCTGACGTTGCCCGACGGATCGAGCGCGATGCCTTCGACGTACCCGTTGGTGATGGCTTCCATCTTGATGAGCTGCGCGTTCATGTAATTGGCCGCGGCCTTGGCCATGGGCGGCAGGGTGTTAGGCGCCATGCGGTTCCACGAGCTGACGCAAACATCCACGCCCTGGTTGAGGGCTTCCGCGCCCAAGTATTTGCCCCACTTCCACGCCAGCAGGTAGACCTCAATCGGATTCTTCATGGCGCTCACGCCCACTTCGCCGTAGCCGCGCAGCACGATGGGGCGCAGGTAGCAGTGCGGGGCCTTGTTGACCCGCACCAGCTCGATGAGCGCCTGCTGCAGCTCCTCGCGCGAATAGGGGAGCTCCATGCGGTAAATCTTGCTGGAATTGACCAACCGATCGACATGTTCCTTCAGGCGAAAGATAGCCGGGCCCTGCGGCGTGTCGTAGCACCGAATGCCTTCGAAGAGGCACGTGCCGTAGCTCACCACGTGCGACGCGACATGAATCGTGGCCTCCTTCCAGGGAATAAATTTGCCGTTATGCCAAACGAGTTCGTAGTAGTCGATCGCCATGGACGCTTCTCCGTCTCCCTCATCATCGGCAACCCGAGGGCCAGGGCTGAAACAGCTCTGCGCGCAAGCGGACGAATTATAACACGGGGTCTGCTTCGCCCGCCTTCAATTCACTGAAAACACGCGAATTGTCTCCCCTCGCCCGACTTTTCCTCGACTGCCGCGCGAGCGGGGCCACCCTGGGGGATGGCTGGCGGAGGCTGATTTCGACGGCTTGGCCGGAGCGCCCGTCTCTGGTACGATGCCCCGGCCATGCTCGCGAAGATTGAGAGCGAGACCCTCCGCCAGATTCTGATCGTCCTCGGCGTCATGGGCGCCAACGCCGTGCTCTCCAATTTCATTTGGTGGCTGGTGGGTTCTCGGCGCGTGCGGGTTCGCACCTTCGCACGCGTCGCCGCCGCATTTCTGGGAATATTGAACCTGGGGCTGGCCATGGTTTGTTTGTTCCGCATGCTTCGTTACGGGCCGGAATGGTTGTACATCGTGCTGCTGGTGGTCTCTACGATATTTGCCTACCGGGTCGGCGGGGCGACGCGGGGACAATATCCCTGAGCCGGTTGGCCGCCTGCCCATGGCCTCAGAGGGGAATCTGACGCGCGAGGGCTGCAACAGCCGTTTCGATAAGCTTGACGACCTCGAGCGTTTCGCTGCTGGATTTGTTGTAGGGATCCGTAATCGTCCGTCGAGGCGGGTTTAGGAACAAGCCGAGCAAGACCAGCTTGTTCTGGTCCTCGGGAAACTCGCGACGGTAGTCTCGGAAATTGTACAAATCGAACAAGACGCCAAGGTCGGCGTGGCGTACCATCGCGCGCGTGACTCTGCGCGACGACCAGGCGGAAAGATCGATGCCGATGGATTTTGCTGCAAGCTGGACATGTTCAGGAGTCTGCCGTCCCTCTTCGGGATAGAACCCCGCCGACGTGACCTCCACTCCCGGCATCAGGCGCTGGGCCACTTTTTCCGCCACCGGGCTGCGACAGATGTTGCCGTAGCAGAGAAAGAGAATATTCCGCACGGGGTTGCCGGATTCACGCAGGCTGCTGAGCGTCTGGGCGTGCTGGCGCTCGGCTGGTCTGGCCAACCACGCGCGCATTAGCCTGGAGCGAATTCCCAACATTCGTCGGGTCACATTCTGGCAGGAATGCGTTGCCCTGCCAAGGCTCGTTTGCGTGCGGAGAAAGCTGCGAAGAGGGCGAGAGCCGCGGCGCGAAGGTTCGCCCGCAGACATTGGTGTAGAATCGCACGCGTTTTCGCGGGGAGGTGTCAAGTGAGCAGTTGCGTTGCGGGGGTTCTTTTGTTGGTGGCCGCAGTTCTGGGTTCCCTGTCGGGGTGCAGTCCTGCAGCCCAGAGGCCTGGCTCGGACCGTTCCCGCCAGAAGGCTTCACCCGCGTTGGAGGGCCAGCTCGATCTGCTCCACCCGCTCACCTTTGGCGAGAAGGACGGCCGACGGGCGGTGGTGGGATGCACGGAGCGCATCGTGGAGGTTCCCTTCGTGCATCGGCACCTCCCTTACCCGTTTCGTGGACGTCTGCTGGACGTGGGCTACCTCGAAAGCGAAATCATCTACCAGGCTGCCAGCCTGGGATTTGAGACCTGGGGGATAGATATCCGCCCGGCGGCGGCGCAATTCCCCGGAATTCACTATGTGCAGGGCGATGTGGTCAAATACCCGTTTGAGCCGCATTCCTTTGATGTCGTCGTGGCTCTCTCGACGGTGGAGCATATCGGCTTGCGCGCTTATGGGAATGTGGAGCTCGACCCTGCCGGCGATCTGCATGCGCTCCAGGCTATTCATCGGGCCTTGAAACCCGGCGGGCGGCTGATCCTTACTGTCCCCTTCGGCAAGCGCGGCGTGGCGGAGTGGCAGCGCATCTACGATTACGACGCGTTGCACGCGCTGCTTCGGGGCGCAGGGTTCAGGGTTGAAGCGGAGGATTTCTGGACCAAGCAGGGCCATGTCCGCTGGGTTCCCACCCCCTGGAAAGAAGCCGAACAGGTTGATTCGGTGACGCTTGGCGCGATGGCGGTGGCGGGCGTCGTAGCGAAACCGATTCCGCGGTAGCCGCACGCCAAGGTGCCAAGGTGCAATGGCACTGGGGGTGTATTCGGAAAAACGTAAATCGAAAAGCGAAAAGGGAAAACGACAAGACTTAAGAGGAAAATGGGAAAGCGCAAAACGGAAAGCGGTGCAGCCCAGGGAGACATTTCTGGGACTGGCGCTCGCGCGGCGACTTTTTTGCGGCTTCCTTTCTCGTGTGGCCACACCAGAATTCCGCGAACGACTTCGCCCGAAACACCGGTGAGCCGCGGAAAGAGGCCGGCGCCCCAGGCAGTGTTGATCGAGCTCGCAGCCGATTTCCCCAAAAAAACACCGCGTCGTAATCCGCAGGGAAATTGAACTTGACCTCGAGGTCGTGCGCGCACGTTACCCCCGGCGGAGGAGGCCCAGCCGGTGACCCTGTCTCGGAGCGCGAGTCCAGGGGATCTCGCCACCGAGGGCGAATCTGGCAGGGGTCAAAAGCCTTGCGTAGTAGTCTGCGATTTTCGGCAAGGACCAGGTCCGATTTGATCGAACGGCACCCGAAGACCGCACACGAACGGTTTCGGATCGCACCGGTGCGCGCCCGGCCTTTAGACACAACTCCACGTTTACGACGGACCGTCGCTGGTTCTGCTTAGAAATCCAGCGCAACGCCCACGGAGGGCAGGATGGGGAACATGCGGTCGAAGCTGATACGTGCCCGTCCAGTCATGGGGTCGTATCCGTTAAAGGAACTAAACCGGAGGTTGCGCCGGTTGAAGAGGTTCACCAGTTCACCGTAGAGCGTGAGCTTCCAGCGGTGGTGGGCGAAGGCCTTGTTCATTCTCAGGTCGGCGCGCTGATAGGGATCCAGGCGCACTGCGTTTCGCGTCTCTGCGAGGAAGTAAAGCCCGCCCGCGCGGCGGAAAAAGCCGGGGATGGGAAATCCGCTGCCGTAAAGCCACTTCACGCTCAAGTTGACGCTGGGTCGCAGCCGGTAACTCAAGTAGACGTTCACCGTGTGGCGCTGGTCGTAATCGGCAGGGAAATCGATGTTGGCCTCGCGGTCGTGCGCGCGGGCGTTGCCCCAGGCGTAGGAGACCCAGCCGGTGACCTTGTTGGCGCTGCGACGCTGAAAGAAGATCTCAAAGCCGCGGGCATAGCCGCGCGTCGAATTGCGGAGCGGGGCATCCGGCGGCGGGTGGAAGATTTCGCCGTCGATGAGGCGGGGTTCATAGAAGGGGCGGAAAAGCACGTCGCGATCCCAACGGTGGTAAAGCTCCATGCGCAGACGGGTGCGTTCGTCAAGCGCCTGCTCCACTCCCAGGAGGAAGTGCGTGGCGCGCTCGGGAAGCAGCGTTGTGCTCCCGAAGCTGGAAAACAGCCAGCGAAGTTCCGGGTACTGCACGTACTGGCCCCAACCGAGTTCGAGGCGCGTCGAACGGGTGGGCGAGACCGCCAGTGAAGCTTGGGGCGCGACGGCCCGGACGCGCGTCGCCTCTTGCCCGTCGAAGCGCACGCCGCCCGTCAGCCGCAGGCGCCCCGCCGCCAATCGCCAAGAGCTCTGAACGAATCCACCGGCGCGAAAGGTGCTGCCTTCAAACTCGTCCACGCGCCGCACGGCAAAAGGCGTGAATTGGTAGTAGTTCGTGTAGCCTCGGTCGCGGAGGGCGCGCAGGGAGCAGCCGAAATCCACGGTATTGCGGGAGGGCCACAGCCATGTCCCGCTGGCGTTCCAAACATACTCGCCATAATGCCCGCCCACGAGATCCATCTCCCGGGGATTGCGATTGTCGAATCTCTCCCGCAGCACTGCGAGCCGGTTCGTGAAAAGGAACCGCTCGCCCGGAGCGTAGCGCCAGGCAAAGTTCGCCAGTGAGAAATGGTAGGCGCTGGTCATCAGGTCATTGACGCCCAACCACGGGCGAACCCTCGTGCGGTCCAGGCCGGAGAATCCATCCACCACGCTGAGGCTGAGGGTGTGTTTGGGGCCGAGGTCGTAGGTCACTTTTCCTTGCGAATCGAAGAAACCGAAGGCCAAGGTGGGTTCGTCGGCAACCCGCTCGATGATGTAATGAAGATAGCTTTTGCGCACGCTGGCGATCCAGTCGCCGCGGCGATTGCGGCCGATGGGACCTTCGGCCAAGAGGCTCGCGTTGGAGGCGCTGGCGGTGGCGCGAAGGGCCGTTCTGACGCGGCTTCCGGCGCGAGAATAGACTTCGAGCACACCCGCGGTGCGATCCCCGAACCTGGCGGAGGGCGCTCCCGCATGGAGCGTGATGCCCTCCAGCGCGTCGCCACTGAAGATGGTCAGGCCCCCTGTGACCGGCTCACCTTGCACGGTGTGAAACGGCGTGTGGAGCAGGATGTCATCCCAGTAGAGCCCCAGGTGCTGATAGGAGGCTCCGCGGAGCGAAAAGCGGCTGTCAAAATCGTTGTTGGCCGTCACGCCCGGCAGGCTCTGGACGGCGCGTAGGGGGTCGTCGGCAAGCACGCTGGCCAGGTTCTTGGCTTCGTCGCCCGCCAGGACGAGCTGCGACGGGCTGTCGTGGCGTGCCGCGTCGAACGGTCCGGCGCTCACTTGTACGGAGTCGGTCTGACGCAGAGCCTCCGGCGCAAGAACCACCTCAAACTCGCGGATCTCCCCCGTCGCGAGGACGAAACTCCGCTTCAAAAGACGATAGCCGACGGTAGAAACGTGGAGGACATGTTCGCCCGGCTGCACGACCGGGAAGACAAAACGCCCTGCGGAGTCGGTCACGACCTGGTGACCTGTGCCAAGCAGTTGGACTTGCACACGAGCGAGAGGCTCGCCGTCTCGGGCATCGACGACCGTTCCACGCACCTCGCCCGTCGGTTGGGCGTATCCCAGGCTGAGTGAGAAGAGCAAACACAGGCCTCGAGTCCATGCCGGAATCGTCTTCCTGGCTGCCTCAGCCGAAGCCCAAGGTGAACATGTTGGGGATTCCATGCGGCCCTCCCAGGTTCGCGATGGTTCGCTGGCGCGAGGGAGGCGTCTATCCAACCTGAGGTCGGCTTGGAGAACCCATGCCTGACCGCTTCGGGTCCGTTCAGGAGCTCCTGGTCTGCGAGAGCGGGTCCCCCTGCCAAGAATACCACAGCCACCTCGGTGGGTGATCCACGCTCCCATGCCTGATGCTAACTAGCGTCGGCACGCGAGGAATACGGGCCGGTAGCTCAGGCGGTAGAGCATTGCCCTTCTAGGGCAGCCTAAACCCTTTGCACCTTTCTCCTGCGAAATTCACATCAGTCCGCACCGAAGCGCATGCAGCACGCACCGAATACGAAAACGAACTGCCACCACTTTACGTCGCAAAGTCGGAAGCGCTCTTCGCGGGTGATCCTGAAAGATTCCCCTGTGCTTCAAGCGCGGAATCGTGCCCGAAGGTCCTTGGATCGGTCAGCCGGGTCGGGTGCGACATCGGACTTCGCGGAAGGCCCGCTAGCGCCGCGCACTATGAAGC